>JGI12269J14319_10000341_pt1 | contig 44142 bp, 35 predicted proteins | sample PeaSoiSIISIP2007_FD_14319 | JGI IMG/M metagenome (IMG submission 14319)
TTCGAGCGGCTCGCCGCCGCCCGCCGGGATGCCCTTCAGCTTGAGCTGCGCGTAATCGCCGTCGGCGATGGGCCGGCCTTCGACCGGAACAAAATTTGCGGCGCGGTCGCGAAGCTCCTCGATCCCTTTATCGACATCGGAATCTTCGACTTTGAGGTCGTCGACTTCGACTTCCAGGTCCTTATATTGACCGAGCTCGAATTCCGGCAGGACCTCGAATGTCGCGCGGAACTTCACCGGCCCGGTTTCCGTGAAGTCAACCTTATCGATTTGCGGCTGCGTGATCGGGAACAGCTTGCTTTCGGTGACGGCGCGCTCGATCTGCTCGGGCACCAGCGATTGCAGCACTTCACTCTTGATGTCGTCGGCAAATCGGCGCCGGATCAGCGTGACAGGCGCTCTCCCCGGGCGAAATCCCGGGACGCGCGCGACGCGGGCAAATTGCTTGGCCACGCGTTCGACGGCTTTTTGCACAGTCTCTGCGGGAATTTCCAGTTCCAATTCGCGCCGGCAAGTTGCTTCACTCATGGTCAGGCCTTCGGGATCAAAGATTGCATTGTCAGATGATCGAAATACGTCAGGAACCGCCCTAAGGTTCGTACTTCTACTCTTTGCCGCTTCTCGGTCCGGAAAAATGGAAACGGGAAAGAACTGCAAGCGGGGTACGGCGAAATCAAAGTATAGGGGAATCCAAGATCAACGTCAACTCGCGGGAGCTGCGCTGCAAAAATAATGTTTCGAGCATATGCACGGAGAAAAGTGAATGGTGGTGCGGAAGAAGGGACTCGAACCCCTACGGCCTTTCGGCCACCAGCTCCTAAGGCTGGCGCGTCTGCCAATTCCGCCACTTCCGCGTTGCCAGACAGTATAACCGAGGATTGACGCTGGCGGCTTCTCGGAGCTGTTTGAGTGCAAGCCTACGCGATGCGACCAGCCACGATTAAGGTTCGAAATTGGGCTCCGGTTCTGGGAGTTTGTCGCCGTCTCTCGCGAGCCACACATACAGCGTGGGCAGGATAAAAATGCTCATCGCCAGGTTGACCATCAAGCCTCCTACGATAACAATCGCGAAGGGCCGCTGAGAATCGGATCCGATCGCGTGCGAGAGCGCGGCGGGCAACAAACCTAGCGTCGCCACCAGCATGGTCATCATGATGGGACGCAGCCTCAGCACGGCTCCATCGATCGCGGAATCCTCGATTGTGCCGCCTCGGGCGCGAAGCTGATTGATGTATTCGAGCATGATGACGCCGGTTTGAACGGAGACTCCGAACAGCGCCAGGAATCCGACTCCCGAGGAAACACTTAAATGGGTTCCCGTGATGAGGAGGGCAAGTAGCCCGCCGGCGCTGGCCATCGCAACCGTCGCAAGAATCAAGGCGGCCCATTTCGGAGAGCGGAACATGGAGTAGATAATCATGAAAATCACCAGAATGGTTAGCGGGACGATGACCAGCAGCCGCGCCTGCGCCCGCTTCTGGCTTTCGTATTCGCCCTCCCATTCGATGTGATATCCGCGTGGCAATTGCACTTTGGCATCCACATTGCGCACGGCCTCCCCGACCGCTCCGCCGAGGTCCCGGCCGCGCACGCTATATTTGATCGCCACGTAGCGCTGGTTTTCTTCGCGGTAGATTTCCGAGCCACCCTCCTGCTCCTTGATCGTGCAGAGCTGCGCGAGCGAGACTCGCTCGCCCGACGGCGACAAAAGTCGAATATCTTCCAGCGCTTCCTTCGTCGTGCGGTATTGCGGGAGGTAACGCAAGACCAGGTCATAGCGCTGTTCTCCTTGCAATACCTGCGTGAGAGCTGAACCTCCCACCGCGGTCTGGATGGCATCCTGGATATCCGCGACGTTGATTTGATAGCGAGCGGCCTGCTCGCGATTCACCTCGAAATTGATGTTGGGCTGGCCCAGAGCGCGAAAAACTCCGAGATCCTCGATGCCCTTGACTTGCTGCATCGTGCTCACGATCTGATCGGCTTTTTCTTCGAGAACTTTCAGGTCATCGCCATAGACTTTGGTGGCGAGTTCGCCTTTCACGCCGCTGACCGCTTCTTCCATGTTGTCTTCGATGGGCTGGGAAAAACCCCAGGTCACGCCGGGGATCTGATCCAGCTCGCGATTCATTGCGGCGATCAATCTGTCCTTATCTTGATGGAAGACGGGCCGCCACTCTTCCTTGGGTTTCAGCCCCACGAAGTATTCCGTATTGAAGAATCCCGTTGCATCCGTTCCGTCGTCGGGACGTCCTACCTGGCTCGTGCACTCTGGCACCTCGGGAAAGGAACAGAGCAGGGTGCGAGCCTGATTTGCGATCCGGATCGATTCGCTGGGCCCGACGCTGGACGCTAGAGTTCCGCGCACCCAGATTGCGCCCTCGTCCAGGTGGGGCAAGAACTCGGAACCGAGCACGCCGCTATAGACAAGAATGACAGCCAGGCATAATCCAGCCACACCGACGCCAACGGTGAGCATGCGATGTTCAATCGCATAGCGCACAGCCTTGCGATAGTGATCAATCGAAAATGCCATCGCCGGATTGTGCCACTCCTTAACACCATCGCGAAAAAGCAGGGTGGAAAGAACCGGGGCGATCAACATTGAAAAAATCAGGGCGCCGAGAAGGGCAAACGCCACCGTCCAGGCCATTGGCCGGAACAGCCGGCCCTCGACTCGCTGCAGCGTAAAGATAGGCAGATAGGCGGTGATGATGATGGCGATAGCGTAAAAGACCGGCCTCTGCACTTCATGCGCGGCTTCGCTGACGACTTCCATGGTTTCTCTTGATGAATTTTTCGGCTGGGTCATGTGCCGGACGATATTCTCAATCATGACCACTGCGCCATCCACGACCATTCCAAAATCCAGCGCGCCCAGAGAAAGCAAGTTTGCGGGAATGCCTTTCAGGTTGAGGCACGTTGCAGCAAATAAGAGTGAAAAAGGAATAGTAAGAGCGACGATGATCGCGGCGCGGACATTCCCGACAAACAGAAAGAGAACAATCACGACGAGAATGATCCCTTCCGTGAGGTTGTGGAGGACCGTGTGCGTTGTGAAGTGCACCAAATCGCTACGGTCGATGAAGGGAACGACTTTCACGCCGGGCGGCAAGATGCGATCGTTCAATTCCTTAACCTTGGCATGAATTCCCGCGAGCGCGTTATCGGCGTCCGCCCCTTTGCGCAAGAGCACGATCCCTGAAACGACATCATCGTTATCGATGATTCTGCCGTCTTCGCGATGTATGGCGCGCGCGAATTGGCCGAGCCGGATCTTCGGGCCCTGGGCCACGACGGCGATGTCCTTGACTCGAAGCGCAGCGCCATTCTTGGCCGTGAGGACTGTGTTTTCGATATCGCGGACGTTTCGGACCAATCCAACTTCCCGGATATTAATTTGCTGCTGCCCGGATTCGATGAAACTGCCGCCTGCATTCGTATTGTTGTTCGTGAGCTGCTGCTCCACCTGGGCGATGCTGAGGCCGTAGGAAATCAGCTTCGTGGGGTCAAGACGAACCTGATACTCGCGCGTGGGGCCTCCGAAGCTGGCGACATCGACAACATCAGGGACCGATTTGAAATTTTTCTCGACAGTCCAATCTTCGATCGATTTCAGATCCATCACGTCATACTGCGGATTTGTGCTTTTCAGGGTAAAGAAGTAGATCTGGCCGACCGGGCTCCAATCCGTTCCCATTTGCGGTGTCACGCCCGGCGGCAAGGTCACTTGCGACAGCCGTTCGAGAGCCCTCTCACGGTCCCAGGCGTTCTCTTCCTGATCGTCAAAGATCAGCTTCAGGTCGGAGAGTCCGAAGAGAGAAAACGAGCGCAAATGAACCACGTGAGGGATTCCGTTCATTGCGATTTCGAGGGGAATCGTGACCTGCTGCTCGATTTGCTCCGCGGAGATGCCCGGCCACTGCGTGATGATTTCCACATAGTTGTCGGCTACGTCGGGATACGCTTCGATGGGAAGCTGATGAAACGAGATTGCGCCCCAGCCAAAAAGCACGACCGCCGCCGCGAGGACCATGAAGCGGTTTTCGAGGGCGAAATCGACAAGCCTGCGAATCATTTTACTGGTCCACCGTGTTCTGAAAAGTGAGCGCGTTCTTGACCACTTGCGCTCCGGGCATGATGCCGGAGACGATTTCCTGCATGTCTCCAGGCAATGTGTTGCCCGTTACGATTTCCACGCGCTGAAACTTCTTATCTGGCGCGATCACGAACACCCAATCCGTGTCATGCAGATGCAGGATCGCCGTGGACGGAACCACAGTATGGGTAACCTGCTTCTGGCCCCGGAAGGTGGCCGTCACGAACATCCCGAGGCGCATGATCCCCGGGTTGCGTACTTCCATACGCACCTTGGCCGTCCGAAGATTCGGATCGAGGATGGCCCCAATGTTGGTGATCGTGCCTTTGAAAAGCTGATCGGGGTAAGCGTTCAAGCGAATTTCGGCAGTATCACCCAAGCGGACGCTGGCCAGCTGGTCTTCGTGTACGTCGCAGACAACCCAGACAGAGGATAAATCCGAAATCGTGAACGGGTTTGGTCCATATGCCTGCAAGGACGCGCCGTCCGTAACCTGTTGGTCGGTTATGACTCCGGAAATCGGGGCGCGGATTTCCACGGTGCTGTTCGGCTTATCGGGATCGTTGCCCAGGAGGCGGAGATGCTCTGCTGAAGTCTCCAAATCCACCTTGGCTTTTTCTTCGGCATCGCGGGCTACCTGAAGGTCGTTCAAAGAAATTGCGCCGTGGGCGTTAAGATCTTTCGCCCGCTCGAATTGCGTCCGCGCGAGTTCCTCGTCGGCAACCGCCTTGTGGTATTCCGAATAGGCCCCTGAAACATCCGAACTGCGAACACTCAGCAGCAACTGGCCCTTCTGCACCGTATCACCCAGGCGAGATCGAAGTTCCACGATGCGGCCCGAGGCCAGGGAAACGACCGGCACGTTCCGCGAAATGTCAGGAGCCACTGTTCCCGTCAACACCAGCTCCGGCCGGGAACTGCGCGCGACCGCTGTTACGAGCGGAATCTGTTCCGGGTGATCGACTTGGACCACACTTCCATCTTGTTCATGCTCCACTTGGGCAGGCGGGGGCGCCTCCGCTTTCGGATCGGTATTTCCTTGGCCGCAGCCTATCCCGGCCAGACCCGCGGCCAGAAGGATCCAAAAAAAATTCTTATTCATTTTTGCAGCTCCACCAAGGCATGTGCACGTCAAGCTTTCTTGGACTTGGCACATCCGAAAGGTCCAAACTCGCATGTCCGAATGCGCGGCCTCAGAACCCGTTCGCCAGAAGAGAAAAAGGAAGTGATCCCCGCCCGGTCAAACTTCGGGCAAACGGGGCGGCGAAAGGGCCATATTTGATTACAGGAGAGAGGGGGGAGCCCTGCCGGGCGAACAGCTAGTTAAAGAGCCTGGATCACTAAGCTTAAGAGTTTGAATTAATTCTAAACTGACTAAATTTGCTGCGGCAAAGGGACTCGAAATCATCCCAACCAGCAAGTGCGTAACCGGGCTTACGGTTGCGGCGCGCACTTGGGGAGCGCTGGCCGCGATCAGGCAGGCATTTCGTTTGCCTGAGGACGCATCCACAGCCACGGTTTCAGGGTGCAGGTCGTCCGTAAGAGAAATGACCGGGAACAGAAGGGACAGGACGCAGACCATGGCAACCGCTTCCATTCTGGTGCTGTGCCGCGGATTTCGCCGTGACACAATCCAACGGAATCGCCACAGCCAAATGGCGGCCACGGTGATTGCAAGCCAGAGAACGTTGAGGAAGGTCTCCATCGGTTCGTACTAACTGCATTCGCGGCGGGGGGCCGGTTCAACCGGACCCTCCAGGCGAGGGAATTCGTCCAAGATCGGATGTAGTTTACAACGGGGCGCAATCCAGCGGCAAACTTTCCGATTTACACAGGAGTGCTTGTGCGGCGAGGTCAGCAATGATAGCCTTCGCGCGACGTGCGGGGGCTCTGTCCTTAACGACTTCCAGAGGGGAGAAACACAATGGCCTTTTGCAGCAAGTGTGGCAGTGAAGTGGCGGCGGGCGCGGGGTTCTGCCCCAAATGCGGGGAGGCGCAACCAGGAGGTGCGGCGGTGGCACAAACGGCGCAGAGTTCACAGTCGGGGATGTCTGAAAACGTGGCCGCATTCTTGTGTTATCTGGTTGGTTGGGTCACCGGGATTATTTTTTTCCTGATCGACAAGCGGCCGTTTGTGCGGTTTCATGCGGCGCAATCGATCGTCGTGTTCGGCGGGCTGCACATCCTGAACATTGTCATTGGGATTTTCTTCTTTCGCGTGGGATTCATGATGATGGGCGGGTTCGGCGCTTTCGGGTTGGGATCGATGCTGTACGGACTGATCAGCCTGGTCGCGTTCATTCTCTGGATCCTGCTCATGGTGAAAGCGTACCAGCACGAGAAGTTTGAGGTCCCGATCGCGGCTGGCATTGCAAAAAGCTTTTCTGGGAATTAGTGCCGGTTTCGTTTCGTCGCGGCGGCTGGCGCACGGCTATGAGCTTTCGCGGCAGTAGCTGCCGCTGATTTCAAATGAGCAGCTGAAGCCATTTGCGCCGCAACCTAGACCCTTTATCTTTTTCCGGTTTGTGGCCTTCCTTTTGGGAATTATATAGTTGACTCCCTCGACGGGAGGGTTTTCGGCATAGAGGCCTCAAGTGGTGCAGAATAGAGATTGTCTTCTAGGTAGGTATCATACCTGATACGTATAGAATTGAGGCAGACCACCTAACGCATTCTGATTTGGTTCCAAAACTGTGGCAAAGTTCCGTGCATGGCAAAAAATACCGATATTCCTGAATACCTGCCTATTAGTCCCGTAACGTTGGTTTGCCCGGATTGTCACGCCAAACCGGGCAAGGCGTGCGGAACTTCATCGGGGGCCCAGCTTGAGTTTGTCCATGTGGCAAGAATCAAGGCGGCTGCCAAACTGGACCACGCGAATAACGCACGACGGAAGTGACTTTCAAGCCTCGGGACCCACTACCTGAGAAAGGGACTTAAGCATATAATTCCCTTCCTTTTCATCTTGACATTCTTGCTGGTCCCGTCCATCTTTTAGGGCTTTCCATCTGCGTTTACGTTTGGCATTGGGGTGGAGCGAAGGCGGAGAGTGGCGGACCCGGTCAAAGTTCGATTGTGCTTTCACGACCGATGCTTCGACGGCGCGGCGTCGTCGGCGGTTTTCTACCGCTTTTTTCGAGAGCGCATCCGGCCGGGCGCGGAGTTTCATTTCACGGGGATGACGCACCAGGCTCGGCATCCTTTTCCGGAAGCCCTGTTTGACGGCGATGAAAACGCCATCGTCGATTTCAAATACTCGAGCTCGCCGCGCGTCACTTGGTGGTTTGATCATCACCAGAGCGCGTTCCTCACTCCCTCCGACGCGGAAAACTTTCGCCAGGACCGCAGCGGCCACAAGTTCTACAATCCCGATTACAAATCCTGCACCAAGCTGCTGGCCGACGTGACCAGTGCGCAGTTCGGCTTTGACGCGAAGCCGCTCGCCGAGTTGATTCACTGGGGCGATATCATCGACGGCGCCCAATATCCGACCCCGGAATCCGCCGTGGCCCTCGCCGAGCCCGCGACGCAACTGGCCCTGGTGATCGAAGCCGCGCCGGAAGAAGGACTGGTCGCGAAAATTATTCCGGACCTGTCCGTGCGCCCGCTCGCGGAAATGATCCAGCTCCCGATCGTCGCCAAGCACCTCGGGCCGCTGCTCGAAAAGCACCACCATTCGATCGACTTGCTGCGGCAGCGTATCGAAGTCCGCGGCGGCGTGATTTATTTCGACATCAGCGATCTGGACATCGACGGCTACAACAAATTTATTCCCTACATGCTGTACCCGGCTGCGCGGTACACGGTGAGCGTGCTCGCTTCGCCGACGCGCGCGAAAATTTCGATTGGCTCAAATCCCTGGAATCCCGACGCCGCGGAAGACAATCTGGCGAGCCTGGCGGAACAATACGGCGGCGGAGGCCATCCGCGCGTCGCCGCGATCTCGCTGGACCCGAACGACGTCGAGCGCGCAAAAAAAATCGCCCAGGAAATCGCGGAAAAATTGCGGGATTAGACGCAATCCGCGCGACTCGCGGGCGGCCTAAAAAATGCTTCGGTCGTGGTAAAATAAAAAGTTCGTGGACCGGTAGCTCAATGGTAGAGCAGCTGACTCTTAATCAGCGGGTTGTAGGTTCGAGTCCTACCCGGTTCACCACTTCTTGCCCTGCGCGATGACAAATTCCTACCGCTTCCAGGATTTGGACACTTCCAACAATTGAGCGCTATTCGAGGATGTGATGAAGCCGCTCGTCATAAGGGCTTCCTAGCATGGGATCGATTTGCTGGCGGAACTGAACGGTGTGCGCGGCGGCGATGTGCGCATCGAATGCCTGCTGGGATTCCCAGACTTCGACGATCATATGATGGTTGAGGCGCGAGACCTGCTCGTAGACCTCGATGCGCACGCAGCCCTTTTCCTTGCGGCTGTCGGCAACGTATTGCTGCAGCAATTTTTTGCCGGCGGGCATATTCGGCCCCAGGAGGTCGGCGTGCGTCACGACGTAAATTCTGTCGCGCGCCCCCGGTTCCTGGGCGAGCGCCTGCCCGGCAACGCCGCAGGAGATCAGAACCAGCACAGCCCACATGCGAAACAACGGCCATCGCATGAAATTCACTTTCGATAGGATCGGCATTTTCTTCACCTCCCTGCAAGTTGGTCGTTCCATCATGAAATCGTTCGTTCCCGGCAGCACATCCAAAACGAATTCTCAGGCCGCATGTATATCATGCTGACAGGGTTTGACGCATCTCGCGTTAGGGGAAGCTGGAAACAGCAGGGCTTTCGTGAAGATTCATAACCATCTAGTAAATAACTGGACGGGTGGCCCGCCCTTTCAAGAGATAATTCCCATCCCGTTTATCAGGAGTCGGCCGCCAGAGCCTTGCAGTCTTGCGGTGGCCGATGCCCGTTGGGACGAGTTGTGTCTTCCGCTATAGCAGTACTTCCGCGCTATGGCTGATCCTTCCATTCAGGAGTCACAATTGTCTGCACGCTCCTGGATAGTTACAGGAGGCTTCCAGTTTGGTCGGGATGAAATCGCGGACTTGGCAAAATGACAACAGACTACTCTCAGGCTGAGCAAGGGAAAAAACTATTCGTAACTAGTCTTTTGTTCTTCGCACAGGGTCTTACCTGGTTCGGCCTCGACTCGCCGGGAGGTATTTTTACTCTCCAGCCGTTGAAAATGGACGATGCATTCTTCCGTGCAGAAATTGTGATAGGGGCCATCGTGGCAGCGTACGGAATGCTGGTATGGCGGAGCGCATCTCGTAAACTTTCCCTTGCGAACTACGTAATCGTGGTGTCTTGCGTGGCCGTTCTCCTCCCATGCGTGTCTAAACAGTCCGAATGGGTTTATTTTTTAAACCACCAGAGAGGGTTTTTGACTTTGAACGATCTTAAAATCCTCGTCATCGAAATCACGATCCCGGTTTGTATCATGGTTTTCGGTGGTTGGTGGGCCGACAGTACGTACATGCACGAGCGGTTTCGCGGATACATGCGATCCAGCCGATTCGTGAAATAGCTCCAACGCCTTTCGCCAAGTCCTGATATTCATCCCCAAATGACAATTAATCAGGACTCCTCGCGGCCACCTCGTCGACTACCTGGACTGTATGCTGATAAGATCGCGAAGTCTGCGATGACAATCAAAAATCAGCACTTGGCGTAACTTCTCGGTTACCTCCGCCCCGCATGGACCGCCGCTCACTGACCTGGCCACGTTAGAATCATTTCATCATGTTTCTACGCATCCGCCAGTGGCTCGAAGACCACAGCGTTGAAGCCGCCGTTTTTTGGGGCCTCTTCGCAGTTTGCCTGCCGTCGCTGGCATCCGCGGATTTCTGGTGGCACCTCCGCTCCGGTCAGCTTATTTATGCAACCCATGCCATTCCGCGCAGCGACCCTTTTACTTTTACGGTTGTGGGACAACGCTGGATTGCGCATGAATGGCTTTCCGAGCTGCTTCTTTATGCCACGTACCATTTCGGAGGCTATGCCGCCGTCCTGGTGCTTTTTGGCCTGATCACGGCAGCCGCCTACTGGCTGGCCTATCGCTGCGCCGAAGGGCCTCTCTATGTTTGCCTTCCCGTTCTGGCTCTGGCGGTGTGGGCTGCTCGTCCTACGTTCCTCGTGCGCCCGCAGGTGTTCACGCTGTGCTTGTTCTCCCTGTTTTGTTTTGTGCTGGAAGCTCACCGCCGCGCGAGCGCCTGGCGGCCCCTGCTCGCCCTTCCGCTCCTGACCATTCTGTGGGTCAATCTGCACGGCGGATACATTCTTGGGCCGACCGTGATTCTTCTGTACCTGGCGGGTTATGCGCTTGACGCGCTGACTGACGCGAGCGCGCGGCAGAAACTCTCTACCCGCGCGACTCATCTCGGGGCGGCGGCGCTTGCTTGTCTTCTTGTGGTGCCGCTGAATCCCAATGGTTTGCGCCTCTACACGTATCCTTTCGAAACCTTGCGCTCGCCCGCCATGCAGGCCCTCATAACGGAGTGGCAGCCGCCCAGTCCGCTGCAGCGGCTTTTCTTTCCGTTTTTCCTGCTGATCGGCTTGACCGTTCTGGCGTTGGCGCTGCGTCGGAAAACGCTGCGACCCGGTGAGATTCTCTTCGTTACTTTCTTCGCTGGAGCCGCACTGCATTCCATGCGCAACATGGCGTTGTTCAGCGTCGCCTGCATTCCCCTGCTATCCGGCTGGCGCTTGGCGCCTCTTTCATGGCGCATTCCGCTTGCGCTTCGCCGCGCTGCGATTGTTTTGGTCGTTCTCCTGTGCGGCTGGCGTTGGCACGCCGGGATTGCCGGCGCCGCCATGTTCGAACGCACGCGCTTCCCCGCGGACGCCGTCACCTTCCTCGAACACAGCCGTCCCGCCGGGCAGATCTTCAACGCCTACCCATTCGGCGGCTATCTGATCTGGCGCCTTTATCCGGAGTATCGCGTCTATGTGGACGGGCGCGCCGATCTTTACGGCGATTCCTTTCTCACGCACTTTAACGAGATGTACGAGGGGGAAGTGAATCCCCAGCCGGAATTCCTCCGCCGCGACATCCGTACTGTCCTGGTCGAGCCCGGCGCTCCGATCGCTAACCTCCTCAGCATCACGCGCGGCTGGCACAAGTGTTATCAGGACTCCCTGGCAATCATCTATGTGCGCACGGACGCCCTACCTCCCGCGTGAAACTCCAAGCTCGATTTGCGAGAGACGGGTGGGCCAGGGTTTGGGGTGAGTTGAATTTTCGGGCGGCGCATCACTTTACAGTTCTGGTGATGCGTGCGGACTTTTCCCTCACGAATTTAGGCGACAATTCGACCAGTAAGGCTGACGGAAATCCAGACAATCGCTTTCCTAAAATTAATCCAAGCGCTGTCTCGTCAATTCCAACAAAGTTTAATCCAGGTTTAATCCAGCGGTTCTACCTTCATCATTCTCGCGGTGCGAGTGTTGACCATCCACAGCGTCAAGCGGCTGGTCGTGGGATCGTAGGTGATCTTCTTCGAATCGAACTCGGTCGGGATCTGATACTCGACGATTTCACCGGTCTTTGGATCAAGGCGCATAAGCCGTTCGGCCATGTTGCTCGTCGCATACACGTAACCGTTTCTGTCGGGAGCAGAGACGGCATACGGAGTCGTGTATTTGCGCAGCATGGGCCATTCCTGGAACTTTTCCGTGCGCGTGTCGAACATACCGATCTTGTCCCCAGTGTACTCGGCAAACCAGAAACGGTCCTGCGCGTCCATCCGACCACGGCGCGGCGATGACCTGGGCGTGGGGACCTGCCAGAATTTGGCCTCACCGGTCTTCGCGTCGATGCCGATGATGTACGAGCCGCCGATATCCGGCGCGTATGGATTACCCTTGGAGTTTACTACCGTGAGATCGACGTACTGGCGGTGCGGGCCGGGGGGAATGTTCGGTGATTTCTCCCAGCCGTACGTGGCCTCCACTTTCATGGTCTTCGGATCGACCCGCGTCCACCCCGCCCAGATTTTGCCTTCGGGTCCGAGCGCCATGAATTGCGTGCCAACTCCCTCGATGGTGCTCAGTTCTTCCGTTTTCGGATTGAACTTCGTCAGCACGACCGCCGCGCCGGCGATGCGCCGCGGGAACCAGATGTTGTCGTCGCGATCCACTTGAATGTCCCTCGCCCCCGGCAGGTCGCCGGACGGGACGGGCGGCAGCGCGTACTCGGTAAACTTGCCGGTCTTCGGATTCATCTTCCCGAAGAACATCCGGCTTTCGTCGCTGTACCAAATTGTGCCTGAGGAATCGAGGTCCAGATCGTGTGCCACTGTGTCGGGCCGGGGCATGTCGTACTGAGTGATGATGACGCGCGTGGCCTTGCCCTTCGGACGCGGCAGCGTCTTCAATTCGTAGGGCCAGGTTGTTTTTTCCCCGCTGAGATTGATCGTGGCGAGGTACTCGGCCAGTTCTTTCTTCGGGACTCCCAAAGGCTCACGGCCCCATATCGGATTCTGATCGGCAGCGGCAACCTGGTCGGGAATGCCGATCTGCCCGCGGCCCCGTTTGTCCCGGCTGACCGCCGAGCCATCCGTGTAGTACTTCTGCATGCGCGTGATCACGTCCACGAACTCATCGGCCGTGTGGTTCGACCTCATGACGCGTTCCAAGGCATGGCAGTAGGCGCAGCTCACTACCTGATAGATGAGTTTGTTCTTCTGTTCTGGCGTGCCGGGGGCGCTCATGGCCCATTCGAGGGAACTGAGCTGCGCGGCGAGGTCCTTGGCCTTGTCGAGCTTGAGATCCGCGTTTGTAGTTTTGCCCTCAGAGATCGTCACGGCCCCGGGATCTTTCAGGTCGTACCCTACGGCCCGGATCGTGAGTGCGTATTTCCCGGGCTCCACGTGACTCCTGGGGAAGCTATATTTCCCCTGCGCGTCGCTCACCACGGACACGGTGAAGTTTGCGCCGTCGCGTCGAGCGCTGACGACGACGCCCTCCATGGGGCCTTCCTGTTGCGAACTGACGACACCGCCCAGGGCGACGGGGTCTGAGTCCTGCGCCATGAGGTCAGGAGGGGCCCCGCTCATTGCGCTGACCACGATGCTCCCCAGTGCGATGGTAAGAAATAGTTTCGACATGGAGCCGATTTTAAGCATAGGCGTTGGGTGCCGTCAATTTGTCGGTAACTGGTATTCGGCCCGCGCTGGGCTGGGCGACATTCCGACAAGCGGCTTCTTGGGGGACCCATCCAGTAAGTTAGCGATTTCGCTGTCGGAACATACAACAAACGCGAGACGATTTATTTTGCCGTCGAGCGAACTAGAAATCAGCGGCCCGCTACCCCTTGACCGTCTCTGCGGCTACGTTTCTTCCTGCGATTCGGCCTTGGACGGCGCATCTGGCCAGGCCGTGCAGGCTAAATCCTCCCGCGGACTCGCCCCCGCAGTAAAGGCCTGGAATGATCTCACCATTGAGGTCCACCACCTGGCATTTTCCGTTGATGCGCAGGCCGGAGCGTGTGTCGTGAATCACGGGCGTGGCCCAGGCTGCGTAGAAGGGAGGCGTCTGAATCTTATACTTCGGCGCGGGTTTGCCGAAGTCCGCGTCCTTGCCTGCATCCACGAAAGAGTTGTACCGCGTCACCGTATCTTGCAGGGCGTTCGGCGGCATCGGTTTTTTCTGGAATTTGTTTGCAATTTTGGCGGCGAGTTCTGTCACGGAATTCGCGGAGAAAAAGTATCCCTGCGCCTCATCCACATAAGGAGCCGTAACTTTCCAGCCTTCCCGCTTCGCTGCGTCCGCATCGAAGATGGCCCAGATCGGACCGCCTCCCGGCGTGGTATCGCCGGTTCCTGCCAGGGCCGCGTTAATGAAATTGGATGTCTCGTACTTCACATTCGCGGCATTGAGGTAGCTTCGCGGGATGTACGATTTGATGGAGTTGTAGTTGTTCGCGGGGAATTGACCTTGCGTCTCATCGTAAAATCGCTGGCCCGCGATGTTCACGAGGATCGCGTCCTGATAATCCTTGACGAAAAGACCTGTAGCGCGCGCCTTGGAAAAAATGGGGCTGTCCGGCTGCCAGCTCAGGTTTACGTAGCCGTATTGGCAGCCGATCCATCCCGCCTTGGTCACGTTCTGGCCAAATTCTCCGGATTGATTGAATGCGCCCCAGAGCGACGCGCCGATGGACATGGCCGCAATTTCTCCACTGGCATCCTGGAAGGAGTACGGTTCGCCGGCCACTTGGTACTCTTCCGTGAGGCGCGGATCGAAGATTCTGCGGAAATTTACGTTGCTGCTGTGTCCGCCCGTGCCGATGATGACGCCTTTGCGCGCGCGGATGTTCGCGGTCTTGCCCTGGCTCGTCGCCGAAATTCCCAGGACCCTGCCCGAATTCGGATTCTCGCGGACGATGCCTGTCATCTTGTGTTGCAGGAGAACCTGCACGCCCAATTTTCGAGCGCTGGCCTCCAGCGGACGGATGAGGCCGACGCCTGAGGAAGTGGTTGCCCCCTTATCGGCAGGCAGCGGTCCGCCATTCTGAACGAGCGCAAACGCCAGCGGCGCGGCATGGCTCTCCCTCGGAGCGGAGTTGCCGCAAGCGTGCCCGCCAAGCGTGTCCGGCGCCTTCTCTACAAACGTGACGCCGTGTTCGACCAGCCATTCGTACGTCTTGGCGCTTTCGTCGGCAAACGCGCGGATGACTTCCTTGTCGTTGTACCGATAGTCGGGAAACCCATTGGGCTCGACGACGGACCAATCCGTCAGGTCCGAGAACAAAAGGTCCGGCGAGTCGACCACGCCATATTTTTTCTGCCTGCTCGTGCCGCCGCCGAGAGCCACGTTTCCGCCGCTCAAGATCGCGTGCCCGCCGACGTCCGTATTCGCGTCGATCAGAATCACGGACGCGCCCCCTTCGGCCGCTTGAATCGCCGCGGGCAGCCCCGTGGCGCCCGCTCCAATGACGACAACGTCCGCTTCCTTATCCCAGCGCGCGGGCCGTCCTTCAGCCTTCGCTACTTCCACGCCAAGCCCGGAGAGGGCGGCAGCGCCGGCTCCCGTGGCTGTCGTCTTGATGAAATCCCGGCGCGAGAAACCGTTCTGATCGCGTTTATCTTTTTTCATAAGTGTGATCCCAATTGGCGATTTTGATTTATTCCTTGCGCAAGAACATATGCCCGACTCCGTCAGGTGTCAACTTCCGTTCGAGCTGACAGCAGCGAGGTAGGCTGGCGATCTAAGGACGTTCCAGTTCCGGGCAAAATGGAAATCTCAGCTAAACCAAAACGAAGAAGTTGGTGTACATTCATCAGCAATCGTTGATTCCGGAATGGGGATTCGGCTGAAAGAGTCTCCGGTGGCCGGCGGCGTATCGATCGCGGGAGATTCTGCACAAATTGTGGAGGTCTTCACGATGTTATCCCTGAAAGTCAATCGAAAAACCTATAGCGTCGATGTGGAACCCGAGACTCCTCTCTTGTGGGTCATCCGGGACACGATCGGTCTGACAGGAACGAAGTTCAGTTGCGGGAAGGCCCTTTGCGGGGCTTGCACCGTGCATGTAAACGGGAAACCTGTCCGGTCCTGCGTCCTGCCGGCAAGTCTGGCGGCAGGCCAGGAAATCACTACCATCGAAGGACTGTCGCCGAATGCCCAGCATCCGGCACAGATTGCTTGGCGCGAGGCCGATGTGCCGGAGTGCGGCTATTGCCAGTCGGGGCAGATCATGGCAGCCGCAGCGCTGCTTGCGAACAAACCGAACCCGACCGACGCGGACATCGAGCGGGAAATCACCAACCTTTGCCGCTGCGGTACGTATCTGCGCATCCGCCAGGCAATTCACCGCGCCGCTCAAATCGCCGCGAAGGCCTAGGCGTTTATTTGGAGGTCAGCATGTCTACGAATCGCGAAATAAGCCGGAGAGAATTCGTCGTGACCGCCGCGACCGTGGGCGGCGGATTGGCATTGGGACTCTCCTTCCCCAAGAGCGACGTCCTGCGTGCTGCCGAAATTGCCAAATTATCCGGCCGGCCCTGGGAATCGTTGGCTGGCAGAAATGACATCGAGGTCGGCCCTTGGGTAGTGATCGCACCGGATGACACTGTCACGATTCGCGTCGGTCAATCTGAAATGGGTCAAGGCGTGATCACATCTTGCGCGAAGATGCTCGTCGAAGAACTGGAATGTGATTGGTCGAAAGTGCGCGCGGAATATGTATCCGTCAATCGTCACTTCCGCGAAAACAAGGTGTACAAACGGTTGAACACTACTTCGAGCAGTTCGGTTCGCCTGGGACGCCCCTACTTGCAGCAAGCCGGCGCGAGCGCGCGGGAGCGTCTGATGGCAGCAGCGGCACAGACGTGGGGTGTGCCGAGAGCGGAACTTACGGTCAAAGACGGCGTAATTACCCACAAATTGACAGGGCGCACGCTCCGCTACGGACAAGTGGCGGAGAAGGCCGCTGCCATCAAATTGCCCGCAGAGCCGAAGATCAAGACGCCGGACCAGTACACGCTGATGAAAAAGCCCACCAAGTTGCTGGACACGCCTTTGAAGGTGGACGGCAGCGCCACATACGGAATTGATGTGCGTGTGCCGGGCATGCTCTATGCGGCGGCGAACGCGTCGCCGGTGTTCAAGGGCAAGGTGAAGAGCTACGACGCGGACTCCGTCAAGCGCCGGCCGGGCGTGCATTCGGTGGTGGAGTTCAGCGGCGAAGAGATCGAGGCAGGAGTCGCCGTGGTGGCGGATAGTTACTGGCACGCAAGGACCGCGTTGGATGCCATGCCGATTGAGTGGGACGAAGGGACGCACGGCAACGACACTTCGGAGGAATTCTTCAAATCTTCGAGAGCGACTCTGGATGAGCCCGGCGCCAAGGTCGTCACCATGAAGGGAGATCCGGAGGGCGTGCTCAAGAATGCTTCGCAGGTCGTGGAGGCGGTCTACGAAGTTCCCTATCTGGATCACACCGTGATGGAACCGTTCAACTGCACTGCCCAGGTCACTGCGGATCGAGTGGATATTTGGGTGGGGTCGCAGGATCCCGAGAATGCCACGATCGATGCAGCGAAAGTGGCGGGCTTTCCGGTGGAGAAAATTTATCTCCACAACTGTTTCCTGGGCGGCGGATTTGGGCGGCGCGGAAATCAGGATGACGTCCGTCAAGCGGTCGCGATTGCCAAGCAGTTAGGGGGACGCCCCGTCAAGGTTATCTGGAGCCGGGAGGAAACGACACGCCACGGATACTATCGGCCGATGCGTGTGTCGAGGTTCCGCGCCTCTCTGGGACCGGACGGGATGCCACTTGCCTGGCATACGCGAGTCGTCGGGATGGATGAAGCCGTCTTCGCCTCGAAGCTTGTGGCGGCCGAGGGCGGCCTCGTATCGAATACACGCGCCAGCAAGAATGGCGAACCGGGCGATGAACAGCTCATCCGCGGTTTGCACAAACTTCCTTACTTCGTGCCGAACCAGCTATTCGACTATCACCTCCGAAATACGCACGTTCCGACCGGACCTTGGACGTCCGTTGGCAGATCTCAAAACGAGTTCTTCTTGGAAACTTTCGTCGATGAACTTGCCCACGCAGCCGGCAGGGACCCCTACCTCTACCGGCGCGCTTTGCTGGAGACAAATGCGGAGTTTCCTTTTGCAAAGGCCTGGACCGAAGTGCTGGGTGCAGCCGCGGAACAGTCCGATTGGGGGCGGAAATTGCCGGCGGGAACCGGGATGGGGATCGCCATCGGAGATAGTCGCCGCCTCAGCCGGACAGAGATTACGATTATCGGAGTTGTGGCCACCGTCACGGTCAGCAAGAAGGGCGAAGTCCGCGTGGAACGGATGGACGTTGCCGTGGACACGGGCCCATTCCTGGTTAATCCATTGGCCGCCGAACGGCAGGTGGAGATGCAAGTTACGATGGGACTGGCCGCGGCGCTTCGTCAGGAAATCACAATCGAGAAAGGTCGCGTCGTTCAGAGCAACTTCGATGACTACCCGTTATTGCGAGCAACAGAGATGCCTGAGATAAGCGTCCACTGGGTTCGCGCAACTGATGACCCGATAGCCGGCATTGGCGAAGAAGCGGTAGGATGGGTCGCCCCGGCGGTGTGCAATGCGATCTTTGCCGCCACGGGCAAGCGGATTCGTTCCTTGCCCCTCAAAAATCACGACCTTAGCTGGTCATAGCGAATCGGAGGCGGTGATCCTCCCGATATGGTCTGCCAGAACGAAGCCAGGTAACAGGACTCCTTGTTACGACGGGATTGCGTGAAGCCGGGTTCGACAATTCTGTGCGAATGACCAGCGTTATTGCGGCATAACTGCAGACGACGGAATAAGAAGGAGCGATGCTTGCGGGCACATAAGAAGATCCTGATCCTCGGCGGCTTGGTAGCTTTCCTCGGTTCGGCCTGCTACGGCGCGACGATCACTGGGACCGTGAATGGCGCGGATGGCGCGCCGTTTCAAGGCGCGTTTGTCGAGGCGCAAAACGCGAAGACCAAAATCACGGTTATCGTGTTGTCGGACAGCCAGGGGCGCTACCGGATTCCCGATTTGCCTGCCGGGGAATATCGCGTGCAGATCAGGGCTGTGGGCTACCGCGCCGATCCTCGCTCGGGCGTCACTCTCGCCGCTGAGCAGAATGCTTCGTTCGATTTTGCTCTGCAGAAGAGCGCGGTGCGCTGGAATGAAATTTCCAAATACCAGGCGGCGCAGCTCTGGCCTCCCGCAAAAGGGAGGGAATTAATTTTTGAGCACTGCAACATCTGCCATCAATTTCAAAGCCGCATCGCCTCCGTCAGGCGGGATCTGGACGGCTGGAAAGACCGCGTCGCGTACATGCGGGAAGCCATGCATTTCAGCATCTTTTTAGGCCCAAATTTCAGCGATCAGGACGCGGACGATGTAGCTAATTATTTGAACAGCCTATTCGGTCCGGATTCGGTGCTGCCGAAATCTCCACCGGAAATGCCCGCCTATCAGAAGACGGTGCGGCCGTTCAGCAGTGAGGCCATGAACATTGTGTACGTCGAATACGACATGCCGGCGCCGAGCCGCATGCCCTTCAGTGCCGCTCCCGACAAAAACGGATTTTTTTGGATTCCAGATTTTGGCACGGCCAATAAAATTACGCGGCTCGATCCGAAAACGGCTGAGATGAAAGATTTCTCCATTCCTTTCGCCGGCACTGGCGGAGTCCATTCCGCCGTGCCCGCGGCGGACGGTTCGGTTTGGATTGCCGAGCAAGGCTCTAACAGGATCGGGAGATGGGACCCTGTAACGCAACAGATCACCGAATATCAAGATGCGTACCTGCCCGGAAAAGAGGGAATCGAGGACGGCGGATCGAAGCATACGGTACGGATCGATCCGAGCGGAAAGGTGTGGACGAGCGGCGTCCCGCTGACGCGCTTCGATCCCGAGACGGGGAAATTTGCGCGGTTCGTCGAAGGTGAATATGCGTACGACGTTAAGCCGGACAAGAATGGCGATGCCTGGTTTACGAGCCCGCTGGTAAGCAAGATTGGCAAAGTGGACGGAAAAACGATGAAAGTTACTCAGTGGAGTCTCCCGACGCCTAACGCTTACCCTCGACGCATGGAAATCGGAGCCGATGGCATGATTTATTCCGGCGAATTTCGCGGTGGAAAAATGGCCCGGTTCGACCCGAAGACGCAGACCTTCAAGGAATTTCCGCTGCCCGGCCCGGATCCGAGTCCCTACGGCCTGGGGATTGATGCCGATGGTTATCTTTGGTACGACTCTCACAACATGGACTTGATCGGCCGCTTCGATCCACGAACAGGGAAAGTAATCGAGTATCCGTTTCCTCATCCCGAACCGGCCATACGCGAGTTTTTTCGCGATGCGCAGGGGCGGATGTGGTACGGCACGTCGCCCAACAACAAAGTCGGCTATTTTTATTTGGCGGGGAAGGGCGGCTCCGCGGGAGCAGTCGGCAAGTAACGCGGCAGCGGCGGACGGCACAAATGCCGCGCGAAAACGGGATGCGTACTACTCCCGATCGCCGCCCTCGTCAGCGTCTCGTTTGACGCCAATGACGTAGTCCGCCTTTTCGCGGCGGCAATTCGTAACGGTGCCGGAATCCTGTTCGCTTCCCCATTTGACCGTGACATGCGACCCAATGCGAATCGCGTCTTTCATGCGCACGCTCATGCCGCGGTGCGACGTGTCTTCGAGCGTCGCCGGCGCCACGCGGGGAGTCCCGTCATCGTCCCCCCACAAGACATCGACCCGCGCCATGAGTGGAATTCTAAACTCGGTCCTTTTTTCGCTCACACCTTTCCTATCGGCAAAAAATTAAAAAAAGTCCAATCCCTTTCTCTGCGTTCTCTGTGCCTTCCGTGTTTCAATTTTGTTGAACGTGACGAGGCGACCCCCGGCTGACCGTGCGTCGCTTTGTGAAGCGCAATAAGTTGGTAAACGAGTCGTTGTATACTCGCGCCTGCTCCCTGATTCGCGTTTCAAGATTCAAGGATTAAAAATTTCATAACTGGAAGGGTTCCCGTGAGAATCGACGTCCATGCGCACTATTTTCCTCTGGAATATCTCGACCGTTTGGACCTCTATGGAGGAAGTCACGTCACCGGTTTGATCCGGAGGATGAAACTGGATTCCGCCCATTTCAGCGGCCTCGAAGACCACTTCCACAATATGGACCGTTCCAAAGTGGATATGCAGGTTCTCTCGGTATCCGGCCAGCTTCCTTATTTTGCGAAGGAAAACGACGCGGTGGATGCGGCCCGGCTCGGCAATGATATCTACGCGCGGATCGTCCGCAAATATCCGAAGCGCTTCGCGGCGTTCGCCTGCACTCCGCTGCCGCATGTGCAGGCGGCGATCGCGGAAACACGCCGCGCGCTCGATGAACTCGGCATGGTGGGCGTGACGGCCGGCACCGTGGTCCTCGGAAAGAGCATCGCCGATCCGGCCTTCGACGGATTTTTCGCCGAACTCAATCGCCGCAAAGCCGTCCTCTTCATCCACCCGATCGGCGGCGGCCTCGGATCGCAACTGATCGAGTCCACCAACCTGGTATGGCCGGTCGGCGCTCCGCTCGAAGACACGGTGTGCCTGCTGCAATTCATGCAGGCGAATTTTCCAACCCGCTTTCCGGACATCAAGATCATCCTGCCGCACCTCGGCGGATTCGCTCCCTTTCTCGCGGCCCGGCTCGACCAATTGAAGGATCATTTTCTGCCGGACTCCGCCATGGCGCCCAGCGTCCAGGCAAAATATTTCTGGTATGACACCGTGAACGGCAATCCTTCGGCGCTCCGGTGCACAAAAGAAACCTTCGGCGCGGATCACCTCTTGTTTGGAACGGATTACCCCTTCTGGCGTGACGACGCGTTCAAACTGTGCGCGGATTACATCGGCGAATCCGGATTGCCGGCGAGTGAAGTGGATCGTATCCTGGGAGGCAATGGCCAACGATTGCTCGGCTTGTAAGTTCGCTAGCGCCTGTTTCTCATTACGATCCTGACCGGTAGAACGCAACCCACCTTCTCAACAAAGTACGCGGGTTTTCGTGGCGCCGGCGTCCCGCCGGCGATTTTCGTCACCTCGCGACGGGTCGCAGAGCCGCCGGCGTAACAGGATCGCACATCGATTTCTCGCGAAGTCCCAATCAATTGAATGCGGAATCATGCGTGTGATAGGGCGGCGATTTGGATATCATGGAGAGCTTTGGAGACTTCATGGAACCTGCTCTGGTGGATTTGAAAAATGTGCGCGTCGTTCGAGGCGATAACGTTGCGCTCGACGACTTCAGCTTGCGGATCAAAGCCGGCGAACACGTCGCGATTCTGGGACCGAACGGCTGCGGGAAGTCGACGCTGATCAAAACCATCACGCGCGAGTGTTACCCCGTGATTCGCGAAGGCTCCTCCATGACGATTCTTGGCCAATCGCGCTGGAACGTCTTCGAGTTGCGCTCGGTCCTGGGCATCGTCTCGAATGATTTGATGCAAGACGTCACCGGCGAAACGAGCGGTCGCGAAGTGGTTCTCTCGGGCTTCTTCAGCAGCACGCGCATTTTTGACCATCAAACCGTCGAGCCCTCGCAGCGCAAACGCGCCGACGCGGTGCTGGAGCGAATCGGAGTGCCACATCTCGCCGAGCGGCCGGTTGCGGAAATGTCTTCGGGCGAAGCCAAACGCATCCTGATTGCGCGCGCACTCGTCCACGATCCCCAGACGCTCCTATTCGATGAACCGAGCAACAGCTTGGATGTATTCGCGCAGCACGGATTGCGGGAAACCATGCGCGAGCTCGCTCAATCCGGAATCGGCATCGTTCTCGTAACGCACCATCTTTCCGATGTCATTCCGGAAATTGACCGCGTCGTCTTAATGAGGAACGGAAAGATTCAGGCGGACGGCCAGAAAAAAGATTTGCTGAATCCGGAGGAAATCTCGCGCCTCTTCGGCATTCCGGTCGATATTACGCGGCGGGACGGCTACTACCATCTCTGGTGATCAGACCGAATAAGAAACATTGTCGTCGGAAGCGACCGTTGCCGCGCCGTTGCCGGACGCTGCAGCCGCCGCAGCGGCTGCTTCTTGCTGCAGTTTTGTCCCGCGGCGCATCGCCACGACGCCGGTTCGCACCATTTCCAGGATGCCGTAGGGGCGCAGGACTTTGAGCAGCCGGTCGATCTTTTCCTCGCTGCCGGTCATCTCGATCGTCAGCGAGTCGGTGTCGAAATCGACGACGCGCGCGCGGAACACGTTCACGACCTCCAGGATATGGGACCGTTCATTGTGCGGCGCGGAAACCTTGATGATCGCGAGGTCGCGGCAAATCGAAGGTTTCCCAGTGATGTTCTCAACGAGCAGCACGTTCACGAGCTTGTAGAGGTTGGCTTCGACGCGCAGCGCCTGGTCGCGGTCCGCATCGACCACGATCGTCATGCGCGAAACTTCCGGTTTTTCCGTTCGGCCGACGGTGAGCGAGTCGATGTTGAACGCGCGGCGGCGGAAGAGCGAGGCCACGCGCGTCAGGACCCCCGGCTTATTTTCAACGTGCACCACAAATGTGTTCAGCATATGTTTCTCACGCGTCCGTCGCCGTCTCGACAATCGGATTCGGACGACGGATCATTTCATGCAGCGCGGCGCCCGCGGCAACCATCGGATAGACGGAATCTTCCTGCTCCACCTGGAAGTCGATCAGGACCGGTCCCTTGTGTTTGTGCGCCATATCGACCGTCGGAACGACCTGCGAGCGCTGCGTCACGGCCACCGAACGAATCCCGAATGCGTCCGCGAGTTTCACAAAATTGGGGCTGAGGATCGGCGATGCTTCGTAGTTGCGCTCGTAGAAAAATTCCTGCCACTGGCGAATCATCCCCAGGTAGCCGTTGTTGATGATGGCGATGTTGACTTTCAACTTTTCCTGCACCATCGTTGCGAGCTCGCACATCGTCATCTGGAAGCCGCCGTCGCCCACCACCACCCATACATCGGCTTCAGGGCGGGCGGCCTTCACGCCGATCGCGGCGGGCAACGCGAATCCCATGGTCCCGAGTCCGCCGGACGTAATCAGCGAACGCGGTTTCTCGTGCTTGTAATACTGGGCTTCCCACATCTGGTGCTGGCCCACGTCGGTGACGACGATCGTGTCTCTGTCGCGCGTTTCGTGCCACAGATCGTTGATCACGTGCGCGGCGTAGAGGTGGCCGTTGTCGGGCAGGCCCTGAATGTCGCGCACGGCGACGTCGCCCTTGAGCCGGTCGATGTAGGCGAGCCACTCGTGACGGTCCTGCGTTTTCAGGTTCGGCAATAATTCGCGCAGGACACCTTTCAAATCGCCGACGAGCGCGACGTCCACTTTCACGTTCTTATTGACTTCGGCGCGATCGATTTCGATGTGGATCTTTTTTGCGTTCGGAGCGTAGGTCTTCAGATTGCCTGTGACGCGGTCGTCGAAACGCATCCCGAAGGCGATCAGCAAATCGGCTTCCTGAATGGTGGTATTCAACCAGGCTTCGCCGTGCATTCCCATCATTCCTAAGCTCAGAGGATGAGACGCAGGGAAGCCGCCGAGGCCGAGCAGTGTAAGCCCCACGGGGATGTTTGCCTTTTCAGCGAACGTCCGCACTTCCTCCATCGCGCCGGACAAAATGATGCCGTGTCCCGCCAGAATCACCGGGCGCTTGGAATTGTGGATCAGCTCGAGCGCCTGTTTGTACTCCTCGGAAGTCGGCGACAAGTCGGGACGGTATCCGGGCAGCTGTGGCGCGACAGGCTTGCCGTCGAATTCGCAGGTGGACTGTTGCGCGTCCTTGGTGATGTCCACAAGTACCGGCCCGGGACGGCCGGACCTCGCGACATAGAAGGCTTCGCTGATCGTCTGCGCGACTTCGCTGGCGTGCGTGACGAGGTAGTTGTGCTTGGTGACGGGAAGCGTGACGCCGGTAATGTCCGTCTCCTGAAACGCGTCCGATCCGATCAACTTGCTTCCCACTTGCCCCGTAATACAGACGATGGGAGAGGAATCGAGCATGGCCGTGGCGATGCCGGTCACCATATTGGTGGCGCCCGGACCGGACGTGGCGATCGCCACACCAACGCGCCCGGAGGCGCGCGCGTAGCCGTCGGCCATGTGCGCCGCGCCCTGCTCGTGGCGGACGAGTACGTGATGGATATTGCTGTACTTCAGCGCGTCATAGGCGGGCAGGATCGCGCCGCCGGGATAGCCGAATACCGTGGTAACGCCCTGTTGTTCCAGACATTCCCAGAGAATTTGCGCGCCTGTTTTCATCATAAAAGTATCCGTCCAGACTCAGAAATAGCCCAGGCAGGCCCATCCCTTGGCCCTACCTGCAATAGTATAGGCAATTATTATACAGGAGAATTGAAATAAAGGGTCTGTTGCCCGTCCGAGTGCTATACCCGGGGCGTGCGTAAGGGTCCACCGGCCCGAATCAAGCTCGCGCGTCAGACCAATCCAGGATGACCTTTCCCGCTTCGCCAGTGCGCATGGCCTCGAAGCCCTTCTCATAATCACGCCAGGAAAAGCGGTGCGTGATGATCGGAGAAATGTCCAGGCCGGATTCGATCATGACGGTCATCTTGTACCAGGTCTCGAACATTTCGCGGCCGTAGATGCCCTTAATCGTGAGCATGTTGAAGATGACGCGGCTCCAGTCGATGGCGACTTCGGCGGACGGAATTCCCAGCATGGCGATTTTGCCGCCGTGGCACATGTTGTCCAGCATTTCGCGGAACGCCTCCGGCGAGCCCGACATCTCGAGGCCGACATCGAAGCCTTCCCGCATCTCAAGGCGCTTCTGAACTTCCTTCAGTCGTGTCGTTCGTGAATCCACCGTGATCGGGATGCCCGCCTTTTCCGCAAGTTTCAGGCGATTCGGATTCACATCGGTGATGACCACATGCCGCGCGCCCGAAAATCGTGCAACCACCGCGGCCATGATGCCGATCGGGCCGGCGCCCGTGACGAGGACATCCTCGCCGAGTACGGGGAAGGAAAGCGCCGTGTGAACCGCATTTCCGAAGGGATCGAAAATCGCGGCGATCTCGCGCGCGATAGGGCGCGTGTGCTTCCACACGTTCATCATCGGCAGGACCACGTACTCGGCGAACGCCCCCGCGCGGTTTACTCCCACGCCTTGCGTGTAGGCGCACAGGTGGCGCCGACCTGCGAGACAATTCCGGCAGCGCCCGCACACGACGTGTCCCTCCCCGCTGACCAGATCGCCGGGATGAAGATCCGCCACATTGGATCCGACTTCGACTATCTCTCCGCAGAATTCATGCCCGATGACGAGCGGCACATGAATGGTGGCGCGAGCCCAATCGTTCCAGTCGTAGATATGCAGGTCGGTCCCGCAAATTCCCGTGCAAAGCACACGAATCTTGACGTCGTTGATGCCGGGTTCGGGCTCGGGAACATTTTCGAGCCAGAGGCCCCGCTCGGCCCGACTCTTAACGAGGGCTTTCATTCCGGATGTCCTCCAGGATTGCCGTCCGATCCTGCGAAGGTGCGAATTCGCGAATGCAGGCTATTCGCGCTCCGCTCGCTTCGGGCCTGTTGAAACGGGAGCCCTGCTCTTTTCCGGCCTGTGCCGTGGTGCGCCGTCGGCAGACTTAGGTTTCCGGTTGGATTTCTCCATTTTGGATACGGCGTAGGCAAGAAGGCCGAACACGTCGCTGAAGCCGCTGCGAACGCGCTCCCTCCAGTACTTGCCTTCCTGGCCGATGTGACGATATTTCTTGTACCGATTGTCCAGAAGCTGGCGCATAGGAAGTTCGGTAAGCGGGCGAAGGGCGGCAAGCAAGTGGTGCTTGAGCGTTTCCGCCGCCGCCGCTGGATCGAGATGCGCCCCACCCTCGGACTCTGGCACTACGGTATCGATGATGCCGAGGGCATGGAGGTCTTGCGCCGTGAGTTTCAGTACATCCGAAACTGCCTCCGCTTTTCCGGCATCGCGATAAAGAATCGCGGCCGCGCCTTCGGGAGAAATCACGGAATAAATCGCGTTCTCGAGCATCAAAACGCAGTCGGCAACGCCCAAGGCCAGCGCGCCGCCGCTTCCGCCTTCGCCGATAATCGCGGAGACGATGGGCGTGGGCAAGTTGGCCATCGTCGCGAGATTGCGCGCGAGAGCGAAGGCGATGCCGCGATGTTCGGATTCGTAGTTCGCCTGGGCGTTCGGGCAATCGACAAGAGTAATTACGGGAATCTTGAACTTGGAGGCAAGCCTCATCAGGCGCAACGATTTCCGGTAGCCCTCGGAGTACGCTTTGCCGTCATGCGATGCGGCCTTTTCCTCCGGAGTGGCGCCGCGTTCCTGGCCGATCATGATCACGGTGTCGCCGTTTAATTCGGCGATGCCGCCGATGATGGCGGGATCGTCGCCGCTCCACCGGTCTCCGTGGAGTTCCAGGAAGCGCGAAGCCATGTGCGCGATGTAATACTTTGCCGTGGGGCGGCCCGAGTGCCGCGCGAGACTCACCTTTTGCCAGGCCGTAATATGCTTGGATTTCACAGCCGGCGGCAAATCCTTGCCCCCCGGCTCCATCGCTTTGTTTCGCTTCAGATGGCCGATGAGATATGCGGTTACCGCAGTCAAATCCTTCCGCCCGATCACGAGATCGATCAGCCCAGCCTTGAGCAACGTGTCGGCGCGGTGCGAATCCTTTGGCGGCGCGACGCCCGTTGTTTGTTCGATGACTCGAGGCCCCACAAATCCGATTTGCGCGCCTGGCTCTGCAATCAGGATGTCGCCGAGCGAGGCGAAGCTGGCCGTCACGCCGCCAAATGTCGGGTCCGTCAAAATGGAAATGAAGGCAAGTTCCTGACGGTCATGCACGGAAGCGGCGGCCGCGACTTTGGCCATTTGCATCAGCGAGAACATGCCTTCCTGCACGCGGGCGCCGCCGCTGGCCGCCACGCTGACGAGGGGAATTCGGCGCTGCGTAGCTTCTTCAAAAGCATGAGCGATTTTTTCTCCGACGACGGAACCCATCGTGCCGCCCAAAAACGCGAAATCGAAAACCACCAGCACCGCCTGGTGGCCTCCGATTCGGCAAAACCCAGCGGTGACGGCTTCGCGGACTCCTGTCTCCCGGCGAGCCTCCTGCAGACGAACGCGGTAGGATTTGTGGTCCGCAAACCCGAGCGGATCGACGGACACAAGCTCGCGGTCCAGTTCACGGAATGTCCCTTCATCGGCGAGCAAAGCGATTCGCGCGCGCGAAGGCATGGACAAATAATGATTGCATCCCGGGCAGATGTAGAGGTTCGCTTCCAGCGCAGCCCGCGCGTGAACCGCGCCGCAACCGGGACACTTCGCCGTGGGCGGGATGGAGATTTTACCTCTCAGCATGATTCCCTTCTTCCTGGTAACCACCGTACTCTGAAGCCAACGAGCGGAAGCCGACAATCCAATTATCGCAGGTCGGCACGCGCCTTTGGATGAAAAATTCGTGACTGTGATTATTGAATTAGGGAGACGCCGGGCAAAGCACGGTTTGGAATCTTTAAATCATATGAAAGGAAGGGGCTTAGAGGTCGCGGGAACAATGAAACTTTGGAGGGAGGAGGGCCGAATGTGGGTGTGCATTCGGCCCCGGGGTGGTCAGGATTGCTATCTGCTCATGTGTGAGATTAGGGGAGGCCTGGAATTTTGTCCAATTCATCGTTTTGATGGAAAGGATCAGATTCCATTGCGCTGAAGTGAAGGTCTTAGGAAGAATTTCTGGACACAAATTTGGGAAGCGATGGCGCCGACGGAGACTGGAAGCCCAGGACCGTTCGGAAAAGGATATCAAGATCCGACAGGAATGTGCGGGTCCTCGAATACTGCAGCGCGATTTCCAATTTGATCGGCAGGATTTTTGCGATGTATTGCTCCTCGATAGAATTTTCGAGAAACAACAGTTCTTCATGCCGGAAGCTGAGAGATGCCAGATCCGTAATTCCGGGCGGCGTTTGCAGGAGCTCTCCATATTCGTCGGGGAAAATATCGACAAATTTTTCCACCTGAGGCCGCACGCCCACGAGTTGCATTTCGCCCTTCAAGACGTTCACGAGCTGCGGCAGCTCATCCAATTTGTATTTCCGCAGAACGCGGCCGACCCGCGTGACCCGCGCGTCCCTAGGCGCCGTCAGAAAACTGCCTTCCGCGCAGCCGATGAACATGCTCCTGAATTTGAGCAGCCGAAATTTCCGAAGGCCCTTGCCAACGCGGTACTGAGAATACAAAACCGGGCCGCCATCATCGAGCTTGATCGCCAGGGCAATTAGGACGAAAAGGGGAACCAAACAGGTGAGCCCTACCATTGCGCAAGCAGAGTCAAACAAACGCCGTAGGACACGCTCCGGGATGACTCGGTGCCTGGACAGGGAAATCGCTTGCTGATATTCGCGCTGGGCCACGGGAATATCCTCCAGCCGGTCGCCGCTTCTTTAGGGCGATACCGGCGCTAGTAAACGGGGATTAGGAATTATCTTGTAATGGCCGTAAGGACTTTCCGGATGGGATTTGGGCCGACTTGAGTCGCGGGACGATACAACAGGGCCAGAACAAAACCGAGCGCGTAGGCGAAATGGTAGACAGCAAAAACAATGGGCAAGCAGGGAAAGAAGCCCCACCCTTGCCGCTTCGCGACACAAAAAGCCGTGGCGAAAGATGCGATGAAATACGACGCGGCCAACGTAAACCAGTCAATAAGGAACAAGTCTCGCCACCAGGTTAATCCGCCGAGGCTCGCTGCCGCGGCACATAGCAGTAAGACGACTCCGGCGAGCAAGCACGAACCCGGCACGAGATTTCGCCAGGATGCGAGCCTCCCATGCTTGCGAACCACGGCAACTTTCCAGAATCCGTATTGAAAGTATTGCCGGAACAGCCCTGAAAGGCTGGCTCTTGGCCGGTACCAGAAAGTGATTTTGGGCGACTGCCACAATGTTCCGCCACAGGAAAGAAGACGCGCGTTCAATTCATAGTCCTGGCCTCGGACCAGTTTTTCGTCAAACATGCCGATGCGTTCCAGGGTAGATTTGCGCCAGCAACCATACACCACAGTATCCGCCGGGCCTGTGTATCGCGGATCGCGAAACTTGGCGCCGCCGGTGGCAAAAGGGGTGTGGAAGCCTAACGCAATGGCCTGCGCAATATACCCGTCCGCGCGTGTCAAAGCCGGGCCACCCACATTTTCGGCATTGGTTTCATGGAGCACTTCGACGCAGGAACGCACGTAATCGGTGGCGTAGGTCGTATGGGCGTCCATGCGGATGATGATCTCTCCCCGGGCTTCGCGGATCGCCCGATTCAGCCCGGTGGAAGCGATTCTTTCGGGATTGTCGAGGACACGAACCGCCGTAAATTTCCTTTCAAATTCGTCGAGAACCAGCCGCGTCCCATCGTCGCTCATGCCGTCGGCGATCAGGACTTCCATTTCAATCCGGCCAAGTTCCTGGCGAAGAACGGAATCGAGAAACGCGCGGATGTGCCGAATTTCGTTCCGGCAAGGGACTACCACGGAGACGTGAATCGCTTGGCTTTGCGGCATGGGCAGTTCCTTTCCCGCAAGCGGATCAGACCTCACAAAATGCAATTTTTCGGGGGACCAGAGATGAGACTACGAACGCTGCGCGATCGGCTCGTATGCCGGGATGCGATTTTCTCTCATGGCAAATTCCGGATCATTCCTCTCGCACATGCCGACGACAGCGATAGCGAGGGACAGCGCTATGGTCGGCAGCTTTTCCCAATAGAGAGTGGCCAAACCGAGGCTATCGAGGCACATGGCAAAGAGCAGCGCTAGGATCAACGCTCCTTCGGATTGAAATCGCGGGCTTCTGTACAGAAAAATTCCTGCGCGAATAAATTGGAATACGGCGGCAAGGAACAGAAGAAGGCCGCCCAAACCCAATTCAAGCCAGACCGTCAAATAGGTATTGTGTGCCCGGCCTTCGCTTCCCATCAGAGTCAAATAGTTCAATTCCTGCCCAAATCCATGGCCGGCGAGGGGGTCTTTTTGAATGGCTTGAAATGCCATGCCCCACCGGTCAAACCGGTGACTGAAACCTTCTCCCGTTGTCAGATTCACAGCGGTGGCGTCTTCCATCAACTGAGAGTCCCGCGAATGCAAATACAGGATGGCGGACAGACACACCGCTCCGAAGACCAGGACCCACTTCCACCGGCGCGCCAGGCAAAGAAACAGAAGGAATCCCGCCGCAATGCTTATGCTTGTTCCGCGCACAAACACCAGCGCGGGCACGAGCGCGAATCCCGCGGCGAGACACGGCCAGAAAATTCTGTTCATCAGCGTTTTTGAAAAAATGATTCCGCCCAATCCGGCCGCGAACACAAGCAATAAAGCGGCCTGGCCGATCGTATTCGGATTCCAGGTGCCGAATGTGGCGGCGCTCTTCAATTGCTCAAAATTCGCAAAATCATTCGATGAGTTCTCGCCTAGATGCTGGTGAACTTGAATCACCAGGGCCACTCCGCCGCACATCAGGCCGGCAACGAAAAATCGAAGCCTTCTTTCCGATTGCACAAGCAGGGGAAGGACGAGAACGATGACGGCGCATCCGGCCATTCTGGCTGCGTCATAGCCTCCGGGCGGCGTTCCCTGCGCTGTTTCCACAGCGATCGACAATAAACAGGCCGCAAGGAAAATCCCTTGCCAGGTGAATATGCTTCTCTGCCTTTGAGAAAGCGGAGCCGGCGCCCACAGGATGACGCGCGCCAGGAAGAGCACGATGAGCACGTCATCCAGGCGAATGTTGATCGTAGTGCCGAGAGGATAGGCGAAGTCGGGAAATCCGAGCGAGAACGCGTACAGGAAGAGGCCGTACTCGGGCTTCGTCCAGAGAAACACGGATCCAAGCAGAATCGCGACGCCAATTTCAAACCAGAGTGTGGGTGTGAGATACATGATGAGTGCTTTTTGCGTAGTGGGTCTCAGCACATGCGCTTACAGCACCATTTCGATCCGCGAATTTTTAGGGATGACACGGGCGGGAACGCCGCCCGCCATCGTGTACGGCGGAACATCGTGCGTGGCCACGGAGTTGGCCGCGAGAACGGCGCCGCGCCCGATGACCACACCCTTCGTGACCGTCGCGTGGGCCGCGATCCACGACCCTTGGCAAACGCGAATCGGCGCAAGATTGCTCGGGCCAAACCGGTAGGATCCATCGAGTTTCGTGTGGTCCCCGCTGACCAGAACGGAGTACGGTCCGAGTTGCACCTCGTCCTCCAGGATGATTCCTCCGCGTGCATGCAACCAGCAGCCCGTGGCGAGGAAGACGTCGCTGCCAATTTCCAGTCGATTCGTAAAGTTGATCGTCACATGCCGCGAGACTTGAAGATTTCCACCGCAGTATTTGAACGAAGGCCGCAACAAAAATCCGCGCAGCCGCAGGACAGGCCGCAGTTCCGGCAACCAGCTTGTGGCAACACTGATGAAATGGAACCAGAGATATTGGAGCACTCGCATTGCGCCGCTCCTACTCCTGCGGAACTGCCGCACTTTCCCTAGACGGATCAGAATTCAGTTCTCTCAGCACGGCGGCAATAAATCGATCCAGTGTTTGCTTGCGAGCGGCCATCAGGCCGTTGCGAATCATCGCGCGGCGCAATTCGCCGTCGCCGATCACGCGTTCGATGGCCCGTGCCAGCGCCCGCGCATCCTTGGGCGGGACGAGCAGCGCGTCGTAATCGTCCGTAACCGTTGTGGGCACGCCTCCGACCGTGGTGGAAATACAGGGCAAGCCATTGGCTCGAGCTTCCACCAAGACATGCGGTGTTCCCTCGGAAAGCGTGGGCAGAACCAAAAGATCCGCGGCGCGCATGCGATCAAATAATGGCTTGCCGTTCGGCACGTATCCCTCCCAGCGAATGCGTTCGCGAATGCCTAGCGCGGCGGCTATCTCATCCAGTTTCTCGCAGTAGTCGGGAAATTGGCGTGGCCCGACAATCTCCAGCACCCACGGCACATCTGTCTTGAGCTGAGAGACAGCCTCCAGCAGGTACTCGATTCCTTTCTCCGGACGCAGGAAGCCAACGAAAAGGATTCGCACGACTGGACCCTGGCAGGTATCGTTGCGAGAAAAAAAATCGCTTTCCCGAATCGTGCTCGAGACGATCTCGACCGTCCGGGGAGATGCGTGGGCGCGGGCTACTTCGCGGCCATTGCAAATCAATGTTCCGTTGGTGACCCACCGCCCAAGACGCGTGAAGAGCCGATCTTGTAGCGCGTAGAGCAAGGCGAAGGTATCCCGCACGAGCCCTCTCCTGTTGTGCGTTCGCAACAGCGTGACGGGATCGCTGACGACCCAATGGCAAATCGGCCTGCGAAATATCGCGGCGCAAAAATACAGCACCGCCGTGTAAGGGCACCCTCCCCGGACGAACAGAACATCCGCCCGCCGGCAGGTTCGCATGTAGGCGCGAGCGATTCCGAATAAATGGATTAGCGATCCGGCGGTCGTGCCCCAGAAAGGTTGCGCAATGAGTTCTAGATTCGGCGCATTTAGCGGGGCATCGAACGGCGCGGGAGGAGGGCCATGCACGACTCTGGTGCAAACGCAGACTTTTTCAAAATGCTTGGCAAGCGCTTCGGCGACCCTCCCGGATGCCGCTTGCATATAAATTTCCCCCGCGCTGGAAAATGCGCGGACCGGAGTAATGTATCCAAGGATTCGGCTCATCTTTAATTCCAAAGAAGGCTCACGCGGGAGACCGCGAATAACGCAACCGCAAATCCGCCACCTGCTGGAAAAACAATCGGACATTGCCCGCTCCAAACGGCCAGAATTGGAGCGGCGAGATCCTCAACCATTTCGCCGCGGCGCCAACCAACACCAGCAACTGTGCGCAACCGCTTAGCAAAACGGCGAAGGCCATCCCCATGAGCCCGAACCGACGCAAGAGAAACAGCGCCGCGAGGGCCATGACTCCGATTCCAACTAATTGGCTCAATAGGCCCGAGTGGGGGCGTCCTAGACCTCGCAATCCCTGATTCAGGATGTTGGCTGAAGCCGTCAAGGACCCTGCCAGGGCCAAAACCACGGCCGGCCGGATGGCGCGCGAGAATTCGAATCCAAACAGCGGAACGACGAGGAACGGGATCAGGCCGGCCAGGACCAGCCCCACGCCGCTCGATACCAAAGCGGATTGGCGAAACGTTCCGGTGATGATCTTTTCCTGGCTCACTGTATTTCTTTCATTTGAAAGGACGGCGAAAGAAGTGATCCCCAAGGCATCGCCGAGGGAAGACGGTCCGTTGGCAAAGGCCGCGGCGACGACATAAATTCCCGCGGCTCTCGTGTCGAGCAGGCTCACGACCAGGATGGTGTCGAGTTGCAGCGAAATCAGATTACTGATGGTCGCTCCGAAATACGGCGTCCCTGCCTGCAATAAATGGCGGCATCGGTCGAATCGCAACTTGCCGGCAGCCAATGCCTTTCTCTGAATCCAAAGGCGCAAGAGGACGGCCAGCAATTCGCTTGCGAGAAATGCCGAAACGAACCAGCGCACCTGATTTCTGTGAGTCACGCCGATAAGACCGATGAGAGTGAGATAAAAAATAAAGAAGGAAAGCCGCAAAAGATTGTAGCGGCGCCAGCGCATCCGGCCGTGCTCGACGGCCAGCAGGTCTTGATTGAGAATGTCCAGCGGAATGAGCAACAGGCAAAGCCGCGCTACGGGAAGCAAATTGCTTCTATCCGATGGCAGGAGCAGAGGAATAAGGAAATACCCGGCCAGAAGATACAGCGCGGCAGTAGCCAGTCCGACCGCGACTCCAACGGCGGCCCAATCGCACTCTCTTTCGGGATTCTTTGCGACTTCCCGAGCAAGAACCCAGTTGCAGCCCATCAACCCCAGGTTGCTCAAAATCACGGGCCATAAAATGACCGTGGCAAGTTCGCCTCTCGCAACGGGACCGAGCAGACGAGCGGTGAGGATGCCGGTGCCTGCGCCGCAAGCCTGAATGACGAGGCTCGTGGAAAATGTTCCGAAATTGGCTTTGGAAAATATCACGCGTACTGGCGCGGACTATGCCGCGCCCGCTTCTTCATTTGGACGAGCGCAGGCGTAGTACGAGTAGTCATTCAACGAGGAGTCGCGATTATTCAGAACGACCCCAATAAGATTGGTTCCCACGGAGCGCGCTTGTGACTCCGCGTACTGAACGACTTGGCGCGGCGTCTCTCCGCCTTTGACAACGAGGATCGTTGCGCCGACCATGCTTCCCAAAATGCGGCTGTCTGCCCGGTTGAGAAGAGGCGGCGAATCCAGGATGACGAAGCGATAGGTCGCCATCGATTCCTGAATCAGGGCCCGCATCCGGTCCGAGGAAAGAAGTTCGGAGGGATTTTCCGGGATAGGGCCGCAGTGCAGAACGTGCAGTCGGTTGATCGTTGTGGGAAACACCATCTGTTGCCACGCACCCTGGCCCGACAAATAGCTGCTCAGCTGGGAGCCGCTTTCGGGGAAATACTTCTGAATGCTGGGACGGCGCATATCCGCATCGACCAGAAGAACCGGCTTGCCGAGTTGCGCCAGGGAAAAGGCGAGGTTCACGGCGACCGTGGTTTTCCCTTCACCGGGCTGCGCGCTGGTCACCAAAATGGAATTCGCGAAACGTCCGGAAGCGGAGAGAATCACCGAAGTGCGGAGTTCGCGAAACGCCTCGGAAAAGGCGGACCCTTTATGAATTCCCAGGTCATGCCGGGAATGATCTTCGATCAGCGCGCCGCCTTCCACCGCCCTCGATCCCGTCATGCCGAAGATGAGTTCCCGATCCGCGCGTGCGACGCCTTTCTGCTTCCTTCCGTTCAGTGCGCCGAACGTAGGGATAAAGCCCAGAACCGGAACACCCAAAAAGTGAAAGACGTCTTCGCTATATCGTATGGTCTGGTCCAAATGTTCCTTGAGGAACGCCATCGAGACCCCGAGCCCCAAACCAAGAAACGCCGCGAGCCCGAGATTGAGAGGATAATTTGGAGCGATCGGTTTATAAGGAACCGTTGCAGGATCCACGACCCGGATGTTGCTGGCTTTCAGGCCCGCCGTGACGCCCGCTTCCTTTAGCCGCTCCAACAATCCTTCATACAACCCTTTGTTGGTGTCCACCTCCTGGCTCAAGATTCCGTACTGCACGGATTTTTCGGCAATCTGGTTTGCTTCCCCCCGCTTTTCCGCGAACGCCTGCCGCACCAATTTTTCGCGCCGGAGCGCGGCGAAGTAATCATTGCTGATTTTCTGCGCCGCGCGCCAGCGCTCCCTCTCCAGGGAACTTTGAATTTCCGCGATCTGGCTCTGGGTTTCCTTGACCTTCGGATAGTCTTCCGTGAATGTGGCGGCAAGCTGCGCGTGCTCCCGCTGAAGGTCCGCAAGCCGGACGGTGAGGTCCTGCAACAATTTGTTGTCAAATACGCCGGGAAGCGACGCGTAATCGCCCGATTGCACGAGCCGGAAAATCGACTCTTTCTCAAAGCGGTCCGCCTCGGCCTTGGTCAGCTCATCCTGTATCTCACGCACGCTCTGGTTGACGATGCTCTCCTGTTGCCCCTTGTCCGTGACAAGGTAGAGCAGGCCGTTATCGGCGGCATATTTCTGCAGATCGTCTTGCGATTTTTCGAGTTTGACTTTCAGGTCCTGTAATTGCTGGGAAAGCCATCCCGAAGCTTTTTGCGCGGCGCCCCACCGCGCCTCGAAATTTTTTTGGATGTAATTTTCGACGATTGCGTTCACGGCCCGCGCCGCCATATTGGGGTCCTGCGAATCGAAGCGAAGTTCGACGGCGCGGCTACGCCGGATCGGCCTGATGTCCAAACGGTCCTGGAAGTGGGTGAGCACGGTTTCCTGGACCAACGGGTCGGGCACAGCCGCGCTGTCGTCAGGGGGGGCGGGGGGAGGAGCTGGAGCTGCGCTCGCTCTCCACGGCCAGGCGAGCGAGGAAGGTAGGAATTCGGCTTGCCTGTCCAAGCCGAGTTGATGGATGACGCGTTCCGCCAGATCATCACTGGCCAGAACCTTGTACTGCGTTTCCAGGTAGGCGTCGGAAACTTCATCCAATTGAAATAGCTCTTGCGGATTGGCGACACTGGGATCTTCCTTGTCAATCTCAATCAGCGCTTTGGCCCGGTACACGGGTTTCTCATGGATGGATCCGGCCAGGACGGTAACAAACAACACGGAAAAAGCGGTCAGAACCGTCCAACGGCGCTTTCGGATAACTCTCCACCAGGCCACAAGGTCGGGTGGTTTTTCCATCGTTGCCGGGCGGATCGCTCCCTGCATCGCGCGGCGCTGTTCCGCACGAACTTCGCGCGCCGTGAAGACTTCCATCTTGTTCTGGTCGTTGCCGTCTGGAGCCATGCGTTCACCACTTGTAAATCGCGACGCCCGCGGCAGTCTGCACGGCGGCTTCCGAGCCCCGGTAGAGGATGCTTTTTGCCGCGCTGTTTGGAACAAAAACAATATCTTTTGGCTGCAGGAACGTGTCCGGAGCTTTGCCGGAAAAAATCTTGCCGAGGTTCATTGGGATTTCGGTTCGCTTTCCCGAGGCCGGGTCCGTGCGAATAATTCGAGTCCGGCTGATCGCCGAAGTGTGCGTCGGGCCCTCGGCAAGCGCGAGCGCCTGGAGCACGGAAATGTTTTCGTTGTTCTGCAGGACAAAACCGCCCGGCTTCTGAACTTCGCCCACCACGTATACGATTCCGGCGCGGGGCACTTTGACGATGTCCCCCGGACGGACCGGCACGTTCAAGGCGGAATCGGCGGAGTCCAGCAATTTTTTGAGGTCGATCTCCTCTATTTCACCGGTCTTTTCCTGCGCCGCGGGTTGTGGGCCGTTGGAACTGCCCGGCTGGGTGTATTCAGCGCCGTGCATGATGAGCACGGTATCGCCCGCATCGTCCGCGAGGCCCTGGGCCATAGAGAGAACCTCGATCACCGTCTTCGTTCCGCGAATCTGGAATACGCCCGGCATTTTCACGGCGCCTACGACGGAGATGGGATGGCTTTGCAATTCCTGGACGAACACTCCGACGTGAGGATTTTTCATGTAGGTGCGGCGCAGAAGCCCTTGCAGAACGGATTCGAGTTCTTTGGGTGTCAGACCGGAAGCATGCACCGCGCCCAATAATTGAAGGGAAATCTCGCCACTCGCCGAAACGCGCACGGTGCTGTTCATTTCCGGCGCTTCGAAGACGGAGATATTCAGCAAATCGTCCGGGCCGATGCGGGATTCCCTGGTTTCGGATTCGGTGGTTACTCCGGCAAGCTTTTCGTTCGCCTGTTGCAAACGCTGATTGATTTCCGCCGCGGGTTGCTCATGGGGCAAGGACTGGCTGCTGCTCTTTGGCACACTTTGCGCCAGCGCAGACGCCGCAATCAGGCAGAACGCCAGGCCCAGAATTGCCTGTGCTACAAAAATCGTTCCATTCAATGGGTTTCTCTTCAAGATGATCTGCTCAAGTCCGGAAAGATTTGCTGCGCGGGTTCGCCGGAATGGCCGGTGACTTCGCGAGCGAAGGAACGATGCGTGAGTTTTTGCGACACCTCGACGCCGGCAACGATCATGGGCGCTTCCACCGTGTGATAGAGCAGCACGGAGAGGGACACGAGCACCGCGCCAAAAATTGCGATTTGCAGCCCGACGTTCAAGTTCCGGCAAACCACAAACCCAATCCAAATTGCCAAATAATGGAACAAATAAATTCCGTAGGAATACCGGGCGATTCGTTTCGTCAGGCGCGTCAGCGGATTTTCCCGCATCTCCTGAAAGAAGCACACTCCCAGACCGATCGCGAAACAGATGAACCAACCCGTCTCGATCGGCTGACTTCCAGACGGCCAAAGAAACGCCGCGCAACAAAGCACCAGGAACGCAGGCCAAGACGAGGCCGGCAAGAATCTGGGCCGCCGCCAAAGTTTGTAAGCCACGATCCCTGGAAGAAAACACGGCGCGAATCGAGTGAATTTTAGGAGCGCTTCCGCAGGCGAACGGATGCCTCCCTCGCTCAGGGGCAGCATGCCTGTAGAGAGTCCCACCGCAAACCATAGCGCCACCGCGGACCACCAGAATGCGACCATCGCCCACCACGATTTCACGCGCGAAGCGAAAAGGAATAAGGCGGGCAGGACGAGGTACATTTGAAGCTCCAGCGGCAGGCTCCACAGAATGCCCGGGTTCGCCTTCTCCCGCGTCACGTTTTGGATGAGCAGAAGGTTTGCGAGAAAGTTCCCTGCCGACTGATGCAGCAAATTGAATCCGCCAAATTGCAGGTCCGACGGAATGTGGAACAGATAGGCGAATGTGACGAGAAGGATCGCGAGCGGGTAGATGCGGAAGCACCGCCGGACCATGAAGGGGACGAACAGAGATGCGTTTGAGGCCGCGGTCTGCCGCTCCAAAGAGAACATGAGCACCAGCGTGGTGTGCACAAAAAAGAGCATCACGCCGAGCATCCCGAAATCCGTGACTTGCAACGTTTCAAAATGCCAGTCGAAGAATTTCGCCAAATGAAAGCCCACGACCAGCAATACGGCGAAAGACCGAAGCAGATCAAGGTTGCGAGAGTTGGTCGTCACTTTTTCCATGGGTGTCTGAATTCGGGCAAGCTGGTCGGAACATGCGGCCGCACGCACTCCGGAACTTGCGAAGGGCTTCGGTGAACTCACCGCTCCGGTAACATTGAATTGAAATAGGGAAGCGTCCATTGGATCGCGCGAATTCGATCTCCGACGTGGGTCACAGTCAGGCGGAAACTGAAACCCGAGGGGGCAGCTTTGGCACCGGGATTGGCCCAATTCTTTCTACATTCAATCCATCGATCTCCACGGCCGCGGACCGGCCCAGCATTTCCATGGAAACGACCAGCCGCGCCACCCCTTTTTTGCGGGTCAAAATCCCTTCCAGTCCCATCAAGGGCCCGCTTTTGACCCGTACACGATCTCCGGACTGAAGATACGGGTGAGTCTCCACTTTGGGGCAACATTCGACGATCTGCCTGGTCGCATCCAATTGAGTCTTTGGCACGATTGCCGGGCGCCCGCCCCATTTCACGATGTGGATTAAACCGGGGGTGGTAAGTATTTGAAGCTGCCTGTCCATCCCCTCGCGGATAAACACGTAGCATGGGAACAACGGAAGCCAGAGCGCCTTGGCGCGGTCCTGCCACCGGCGGACGGAGCGATAGAGGGGAAGATAGACCTCGTGACTTTTGTTCGAAAGCGCGAACGCGACGGATTTCTCGTGCTGATGGCGTGTAAAAAGGGCGTACCAGTTTGGCGCGCCGCTTGCGCTCTGAATTCCCAGTTCCATTTCCGCCAAGTGCATAAAGCTCTGCCCTCTGACTTACAGGAAACCTTGACCCCAAAAACATGGACAGTTGCCTGTCCGAATCCCTAATTCGTGTTTGGTTTCAGTGCGCTCTTGCTGCTCCGACGAGCGCACTTTCAGATTCGGTCTGCATGGGCACCAGGCCCCACTGATTTAGATCGTCGGTCACAACCGCAAAGCCGTGGATCCAAGTGTCTGACGACGGGTGCTCCACGCGGAGGACTCGAGCTCTTCCTGTGATCCGCATCATGGTTTTGATTCCCGTAAGCGAGGGGAGGAGGAGGTCCAATTGAATCGGGCAATCGGGAGGGGGCATCGTCGCGGTCAGGATGAACGCGCCCTGGACGCTGACGTCGCGTGTGACCCCTTCCCCCCGAAACCGTTTGCGCCCCACGCCTTCCCAGGAAAACACCGCCGGTGCATCCAGTCGATATCGAAGTTCTTTTCTCATTTCGATCGGTTCTCCCATATCGCGGCTCAAGAATTCCTCCCTGAAGCTCGCTTGAAATTTCAGTACGAATGTGAGGCGCACGATAGGCATTTCTCGGGGAACGGACAATAGGCAAGGCGTCCTTGCGGTTGTTGAATGACATTGTGCTTGTCACTGTACGTGACAAATGTACCGTCTTAGCGGCCCAAAACAGCTCGTTCGGCAAGGGACCACGCTCCCCGCAGCAGCCGAAACTGCGTGCAATACGCTTGGCACGAATAATGACAAAGTTGTATAAAATAGCTTGCTTTTCCGGGATGATTTCGTATAGTCTGCGCCTCTTGGATCTCTCCCGGTGGGGTAGTCAATGAGTCGGTTGTCCCAACCTCTCAGCGCCACCATCAGTGTCCTCATCGCGGATGCGGACCGCATGAGCGCGCACCTGATCGCGGATGGACTCACGCGCGGGCGCAATGACATCGTCGTGGTCGCTGTTTCCAACAGTTCCGCCGAGACGATCCGGGAACTGGAAAAAAACCAGCCGGATATCGCCCTGATTAATGCCCACCTTCATGATGGCCGGTTGAGGGGATACCACGTCCTGCAATACCTGCAGATGCTTTCTCCCAAAACCACGGCCATCATGTTGATTCCGGACTCCGACCGGGACATGGTCGTGGATGCCTTCCGAGGCGGCGCCAAAGGTGTGTTTTGCAGGCTGCACTCCATTAAATTGCTTTCAAAATGCATTCGAACCGTGCACGAAGGCCAGATCTGGGCCGACACGCGGAATTTGGCCTTTATTCTGGAGTTCCTCACCCAGCTCAAGCCGTTGCGTCTCATCAAGCCGGGCGGCGGGATGACCCGGCTGACTCCGCGGGAATCGGAAGTGGTCCATCTGCTGGCGGAAGGATTAAGCACGCGGGAGATCAGCCAAAAGCTCGTCCTCACCGAGCATACGATTCGAAACTATCTGAGCGCGATCTATGACAAGCTCGGCGTCTCCAGCCGCGTCGAACTGGCTCTCTATGCCGTCGCGCGCGAGGACCTCAGTCGTCCGACGGGAGACTAGGAAAGCGGCGCTTCCCCCCAAAAGGCCCATTTGTTTTTTGTTTTCCGCACGAAGAATCTCCCGCCGTCTGGTTGCCCTTGGCGTCGGTGATGCTCTGCATTTTCCGAAGATGCAACCGAAGCCAAAATCTCCGCTTGCCACAAGGCCTGACTGATGGGCCAACTGGATCATCTCTATGTATGTCTTACGCGGAAGAACATTGGCGCGAAAGAGAGCAGAAGGTGAGCGCTCGACCGCGGCTGGTTTGTTTCTTACGCGGAAGAAGATATAATGCGCAAATTGAAGTGGGCCAGGAATCAAACTAAACCTAAATGGGATATTCCAACCGGAGAAACTGCCGATGACTAAGGCTAACTCAATCTCAATCGCGTTCATGGGTTTATTCTTGGCTGCGCTGCCCGCCTTCGCGCATCACTCCATTGCAGCCGAGTTTGATCCTAGTAAGGACTTCACCGTGACAGGCGTTCTGACGCGAGTCGATTGGGTAAATCCCCACATTTATTGGTATGTGGACGTAAAGAATGACAGTGGCGGCATCGACACCTGGCGTTTCCAAGGAGCGCCTCCCAGCATGCTGCACCGGGCCGGATTATTGAGGTCAGATTGGAAAATCGGGGAGACCGTTACGGTGTCCGGAAAACCCGCCAAGGACGGCTCGAAATTGGGGTTTGGAACCCTTATTAAGTATGCGGATGGGCATTCGATTGAGCTCTACCACTGATCTTGTACGGGGCACTTGCCTTTGGGTTGCAGGCCTCATTTTACGAATAGTGAAGCGGAATGATTCCGTTGGGTTGTAAGGTGAATCATGGCACCGGATTTTAGGGAGGATTGGAACATGGGAACGCATCACATGGGGAATACCGCAGCTGTAGCCGCAGTGCCTCTTCTGTCGGCACTCCTCTTGGCGGCGTTCGCCGTGGTTCCCGTGTCCGCTCAGACTCCGGCTGCGGCTGCAAAGTCTGAGAAGCCGGTGCGCACTGTAACCAGTGAGGAACTCGAAAAAGCCTATCTGCAACTGCCTGAAGCAAAGTTGCCTACCCCACGCACAGCGGATGGCCATCCAGACCTGAACGGGTTTTACTACAACCCACTGGATATCACGGTGAAGAGAGCCGCGGACGGCAACATCTATTACGCCTTTGGAGAGACGCGAACCGATGCGCCGCCGCCAAAGTACCCGGAACCTGCCGAACCCTCTTACAAGCCTGAGTTTGAGGCGAAGGTGAAGGCGATTTTAGAACGGCAATACGGCACTACCTCGCAGGATGACCCGAATTTTGATTGCACGCCGAGCGGAGTTCCGCGCGCCTCGACCGGGCCACTGCAAATCGTTCAGACTCCGAAAATGATAGTAATTCTCTACGAGTCTAATTTTATCGGCCAAACCTTCCGTATCATCTACACGGACGGAAAGCCGCATCCAAAGGACCTCGACACCTCCTATTTGGGAGATTCGGTCGGTCACTGGGAGGGGAATACGCTGGTGGTCGACGTGGTAGGTTTGGACGATTCAACCTGGCTGGGCGGAGCCCAGGGACACACCGAACCAGGTGCATTCGGTGAACCTAAGAATCACCAGATTATCGAGAAGTTCGCGCTGATCCATAGCGATCGGGAGCATGTCGTGGAACGTTACACCCGTCACGGCAATATGCTGGTTTACGAGGCCACGGTGGAAGACCCGGTTATGTTCGCGAAACCTTGGGTACTCACACCTCGACATCTGCTCCTTCGCAACGACCGATTCCTTGAAACCTTTTGTACGCCCACTAGCACGGATAAAGCTCACATGGTTCTGCCCTCTCAGCAGGATCAATTCCACCAGGATGACGAGCGATTCAACGCTCCCAAGCCCAACACAAAATAGATTATTTTCTGCCTTGTGAGATCCTTACTGAAGCTGATTCATGCGAAGGCAATCCGTCGAGGCGGGCGAGTGACCGCCGAAGACGGCCGAGGAGAAGACAACAATGAGCCATTCGGCTCGATACGAACGGGGGTTGGCAAAATTTGTGGAAATGTATGGAGAGCGGGCCAAGACATTTCTGGCGTCGCTCGAGGGGATCGCCCCGGATCTGGGAACGTACGTCATGGAGTTCGGCTTCGGGGATATTCATTGCCGTCCCGGCCTGAGCCTGCAATCCCGCGAGATCGCTACGGTTGCCGCGCTCACGGCGCTGGGCACCGCGGCGCCGCAGCTTCGCGCGCATATTGACGGCGCGCTGAACGTGGGATGCTCGGAACAGGAAGTCGTCGAGGTCATCATGCAGATGGCGTTGTATGCGGGCTTTCCGGCCGCCATCAACGGAATTCAGGCGGCGCGAGAAGTGTTCCTCGAACGATCCAAGCAGAAATAGTCGTTGGTCCCTCAACATTCGAACAGGTAACTGTGTGTACTGGAATGCTGGTGTTACATAGTCCTGATTGTTAAACATTTCTAAGGAAGTGAATTCATTCGCACTCAGAGCACAAATTTTTCAGCGCCAATGCCTCCCGTTTGGCAAGCGTGGATTAAAGACGGCACGTTGCCGCAACGATTCTCCATTAATTTCCCGACTCGGGCCTAACTCCATGCTGGAAGCGGGATTAGGAATCGCCCGCGGAGGAAGCGAAATGCCCCGCAACTTCAACTAGTCCGCAATGAAACTCCCACTAAAGCGAATCCACACATTGGACGATTAACTGCACGTATCTTGT
>JGI12269J14319_10000343_pt1 | contig 44119 bp, 40 predicted proteins | sample PeaSoiSIISIP2007_FD_14319 | JGI IMG/M metagenome (IMG submission 14319)
TGCTCGTCACCCGCGCCACCCGGGCGCGGCCCGCCGTCGACCGCTACCGCGGCGACGGCGATCGCGCCACGGGCGACGTCTACGACGGGCGGCTGTTCCGGGAAGAGGTGTTCGTGCCCCTCATGGCGGCGGCGGGCGGTGCGCTGTCGGCCACCGACGTGTCGTCGTGGGTGCTCGCCGACCCCGACGGCAAGCTGGCCGGCGCCGTGGCCCGGCGCCTGGGCGCTCCCCTGGCGTCCGCCGCGGTGCAGGCCGCCCTGGGCGACACCGGCGCGGCGTCGGCCCTGCTGGGCCTGGTCCACGCGCTCGCCCAGGACGTGGCCGAGTCGGCCGCCGCGCCCCGGCACATCGGCGTCGTCGGCTTCGGGGGGGGACGGGCCACGGCGGTGACGGTCGAGGCGCTGCGGGCGGTGCCCGGTGCCTTGCCGGTCGAGGAGCTCGGACCGGGCCGGCCGGTCGGCTACACCGAGGCGCTGCGGGCGCGGGGCCAGCTCGAGCCCATGGACGACCCCATCCCCATGGGCCTGCCCCCGGGCGGTGCCGCCTTCGTGCGGGGCAACGCCGAGATGCTCGGCCTGCACGGCGCGCGCTGCCGGACCTGCGCCACCATCTCCACGCCCCCGTCGATCCACCCCACCTGCATCGCCTGCGGGGGCGTCGACCTCGAGATCGTCAGCCTGGCCCGGGCCGGCCGGGTGCAGACCTTCGTGGTCAACCAGACCATGCCGCCGCCCTTCCAGGCGCCGCTGCCGCTCGTGGTCGTCGACCTCGACGACGGCGCCCGTCTCATGGTGCAGGGCTCGCCCGACGACGCCGCGGCCCTGGCCGTGGGCGACGCCGTGGTGCTGTCGCTGCGCCGCTACGCCCTCGAGCGCGGCATCCCCGTCTACGGGTACAAGGCCTTCCGCCGGCCCGAGTCCGACGCGGCCCCCGGGGCCACCCCGGGGCCGGTGGCGGCAGCGCACAAGGAGGGCCGATGAGCTGGAACAAGGTCGCCGTCGTGGGGGCGGGACTCATCAAGTTCGGAGAGCTGTTCGAGCAGAGCTACGAGCAGATGGCGGCGGGCGCCTTCACCGCCGCTCTGGCCGCGGTGGACAAGGGCATCGAGCCCTCGGCCGTCGACGCCGTCATCGTGGCCACCCAGCGGGGATCGCTGTGGGGCCAGGAGGGCATCGGCGGCAACACCGTGCCGAGCGCCATCGGCCTGTCCGGCATCCCCTGCACGCGGGTGGAGAACGCCTGCCCGACGGGGTCCGACGCCTTCCGCATCGGGGCCATGGTGGTGGCGAGCGGCGTCCACGACGTGGTCCTCGTCATCGGCGTCGAGAAGATGCGCGACAAGTCCACGCAAGAGGGTCTCCTCGCCCGGGCCGCGGCCGGCCACCCCCTCTACAACCGGGGGGAGACCGCCCCGGTGCTGTTCGCGCCGTTCGCCACCCGCCACATGTACGAGTTCGGCACCACCCCCGAGATGCTGGCGTCGGTGGCGGTGAAGAACCACCACAACGGCTGTCTCGACCCCTACGCCCACTTCCAGAGCGAGGTGACCTTGGAGCAGGTGCTGACGTCGCCCGAGGTGTGCAGCCCCCTGCGCCTGCTCGACTGCTGCCCCCAGACCGACGGTGCCGCGGCGGTGATCCTCACCACCCCCGAGCGGGCCCGGGACTTCACCGACAAGCCGGTGTTCGTGGCCGGCTTCGGGGTGGCCACCGACCACCCCTACCTGCACGAGAAGTCGACCTTCGTGGGCCTGCCCGCCACCACCCTGGCGGCCGGGCGCGCCTTCGACATGGCCGGCATGGCCCCGGCCGACGTGGACATGGCCGAAGTGCACGACTGCTTCACCATCACCGAGATCCTCGACATCGAGGACCTCGGTTTCGTGGAGAAGGGCAAAGGCGGACCGGCCTCGCTCGAAGGTGAGACCGCCCTCGACGGCCGCATCCCCGTGAACCCGTCGGGGGGCCTGCTGGCCAAGGGTCACCCCATCGGGGCCACCGGCATCGCCCAGCTCACCGAGTGCTGGTGGCAGTTGCGCGAGGAGGCGGGCGAGCGCCAGGTGGCCATCCGCAACGGCATCGCCCTCCAGCACAACGTGGGTGGCCGGGGCTCGGGGGTGTCGGTGGTCAACCTCCTCACCCGCAACGCCTGACCCCCCACCCGCACCGAGACGACGGAGGAGCGCCATGGCAGAAGCGGGCGAGTACCGGCCGAGCCCCTGGGACTGGGTGGCCGATCAGGTGCGGGCCTACGAGGCGACCGGGGGTCGCGAGGGCGGCACCCTCGAGGGCCAGCCGGTCGTCATCCTGACGGCGCGTGGCCGGCGCAGCGGTGCGGTGCGCAAGTCGGCGCTCATGCGGGTCGAGCACGACGGGCGCTACGTGGTGGTGGCGTCCATGGGCGGCGCCCCGACCCACCCGGTGTGGTACCTGAACATCGTGGCCGACCCGCGCGTCACGCTGCAGGACGGTGACTCGGTCATGGAGCTGCGGGCCCGCACGGCGACGCCCGAGGAGCGGGCCGAGTGGTGGCCGCGCGCCACGGCGGCGTGGCCCGCCTACGACGAGTACCAGACCAAGACGGACAGGGAGATCCCGGTCGTCGTGCTCGAACCCGTGACGTAGGACCCGGCTGCGGCGTCGCAGCCGTGGCCGCGCCGGGGCCGGCGCAGCGCCGTGGTCAGTCGCCCTTGTTGGCGAGCAGCGGGTGGGCCGGCATGCCCACGGGCTGCAGGTGCTGGCCCAGCACCTCGTGGAAGTGCTCGGCCACCTCGGACGCCGTCCACCCGCCGTGGCGCCACATCCCCGCCACCTGCCGCGGCGTCTGGAAGATGGTGTAGGCGTAGCCGGTCCGCCCGAGCACCTGGCCGTTCACGTAGCCCGCCTGTTCCGACGCCAGGAAGGCCACCAACGGGGCGTTGAGGGCGGGGTCCTGGTCGGGCGGCGCATCGGCCCCGCCGAACAGGTTCTCGGTCATGCGGGTGAGGCCGGCGGGCGCCACCGCGTTCACCGTGATGCCGTAGCGGCCGAGCTCGAGCGCCCACACGAAAGTCATGCCCATGATGGCGGCCTTGGCTGCGCCGTAGTTGCTCTGGCCGAAGTTGCCCCGCAGCCCGGCCGACGACGTGATGTTGACGATCCGCCCGTAGCCCGCCTCGCGCATGTGGCCGGCGGCGTGGCGCGTGCAGTTGAACGTGCCCTTCTGGTGCACCGCCACCACGGCGTCGTAGTCCTCCGACGACATCTTCAGCAGCGTCCGGTCGCGCACGATGCCGGCGTTGTTGACGAGGATGTCGATGGACCCGAAGGTGTCGACAGCCTGGTCGACGATGCGCTTCGCCCCGTCGAAGTCCGCCACCGACTCGCCGTTGGCGACGGCCGTCCCCCCCGCCTCCTCGATCAGCCGGCACGTCTCGGCGGCCGGGCCCTGGGCCGTGCCGCTGCCGTCGAGCGTGACCCCGAGGTCGTTCACCACCACCTGGGCGCCCTCCGACGCCAGGCAGCGGGCGATCTCACGGCCGATACCGCCGCCTGCACCGGTGACCACGGCCACCTTGCCGTCGAGCAGTCCCATCCCCTCGGTCCTCGCTTCCGTTCAGCGCCGTGCGGCGCGGGTCATGACGGGGAGCCGGGGAACGTCGGTCCCACGATCCACAGCCCGGCCGGGTGGCCGTTGCCGTCCCGGGTGGCGCTCTCCCCTGCTCCCGGCTGCTGGCCGGACGCAGACGGTACCCCGGGCGGGGCGCCGGGCGGTGATGGTGCGGACGCGGGCGGCTGTTGGGCCACAGTCGGNGGNGGGGGNGGNGGGGGGGGCGGGACGGAGGGCGAGGTGGACCAGTTCGGTGCGGCCGGTGGGACGACCGGTGCGGCCGGTGGGGCGACCGGTCCGGTGCCGGGCCGCCAGCCCGCCGCCGGGGACGACGGCGCCTGTGGCGCCGGAGGCGAGGACGTCGGCTGGGTCGACCAGTTCGGCGCCATCACGGGCGTGGCCCCCGNCGGCGGCGACACCGTTACCGGCACTGCGGCACCGGCCGAACTTCCGTTGGTGGGGGGAACGCTGCCGTTGGTCGAGGCGCCGCTCAGCATCTGGGACTCCAGGACGGGTTTGGCGTCGCGTGCCGGGCCCTCCCACGCCACCGCCCCCTTCACCAGGAGGACGGCCCGGTCGGCGATGGCGAGGGCCCGGTCGACCTGCTGCTCCACCACCAAAAGAGCGCACCCCTGCTCGTGGATGGCGACCAGCCCGTCGTAGACCTGGTCGACGATGACGGGGGCGAGGCCGAGCGACAGCTCGTCCACCACCAGGAGCTTGGGTGCCACCGCCAGCACCTTGGCCAGCGACAGGATCCGCTGCTGGCCACCCGACAGCGTTCCGCCCTGCTGCTTGCGCCGCTCGGCCAGCACCGGGAAGGCGTCGTAGGCTCGGGCCAGCGCGTCCCCGACGCCGCGTCGGCCCACCCGCTTCAAGAAGGACAGCGTCAGGTTCTCCTCCACCGTGAGCGAGGAGAACACGGCACGGCCCTCGGGCACGTGGGTCACGCCCATGCGGGCGATGCGGTGGGCGGGGACCTTGGTGATGTCCTCGCCCGCGATGCGGACGGTCCCCTCGCTCACCGGGACGAGGCCGGTCGCCACCCGGGCCAGGGTCGACTTCCCCGCCCCGTTCGAGCCCACCAGGGCCACGATGCCGTCGGAGGGCACCGTGAGCGTCACGCCGAAGAGGGCGCGGTACGTGCTGTAGCCGGCCGACACGTTCTGCATGTCGAGGATGGGGGTGGTCATGCCGTGCGCCCCAGGTAGGCCCGCCGCACCTCGGGGTCGGCTACGACCGTGTCGAACGGACCCTCGGCGATGATGGACCCGACGTCGAGCACGACGACGCGGTCGACGGCGCTCGCCACCATGGCCATGTCGTGCTCCACCAGGAGCACGGCCATGCCCTGTTCGCGCTGGGCCTTGCGCAGCACGCCCGCCAACGCCGCGGTCTCGCTGATGTCGAGGCCCGACGACGGTTCGTCCGCCATGAGCAGGCGGGGCCGGCCGGCCAGGGCCCGGCCCAGCTCCACCAGGCGGCAGTGCCCCAGGCTGAGGGCCGCCACCGGCACCTCGGCCAGGTCCGTCAGACCGACCAGCTGGAGCACCTCCTCCACGTGCTCGAGCTCGTCGCGGTGGGGCTTGCCCTTGTTGAGGAGGTCCTTCCACAGCGCGCCGTCCCCGCGCCGGGCCCGCTCGGCCACGATCATGTGGTCCCGCACCGACATCTCGGGGAACACCTCGACGCGCTGGAAGGTGCGTCTGATCCCGAGCCGGGCCCGCACATGGGCGGGCAGGTCGCCGATGGGCTGCCCGTCGAACGACACCGTGCCCCCCGAGGGGCGGAGCTGCCCGCACAGACAATTGAAGAGTGTGGTCTTGCCGGCACCGTTGGGGCCCACGAGCCCCACGGCCTCGCCCGGCACCATGGAGAGCGACACCCCTTTGAGGGCCGCCACCCCGCCGAAGTGGATGGAGATCTCCCGGGCGTCGAGCAGCAGGGGGATGCGGCCGGGAGCGGCGGCACCGGCTGCCGCGCCGGGCGTGGGCGCCAGCACGGCCGGGTCAGCCACCGAACCCCTCGCCGGTGGAGAGGCTGGCGGCCGGGAGGACCTCCAGCGCTGCCGGGGCGACCGGATCGGCGGGCTCGCCCGTCCCGAGGTCGGCGTCCCGACCACGACGCTGGTCGTAGGCGGAGAGGAGCCGGTTGACCCGGTGCATCCACCTGCTCTTCTGGTACTCGAGGATCCCCTCGGGGTGCGCGGCGTAGGTCACCGAGCCGAAAGCGAACAGGATGGGCTCGATCCCCGAGAACCGGGTGGGAAGGTAGGTGAGCAGGGTGGCGAAGAGCGCGAAGCCCATGCCGGCTTGCACCGCGCCCTCGACGGTGCGCGACCCCAGAGTGATCACCGCCACCATCCACACCAGCGAGATGACGTAGTTGAAGTTCGTCGCCGGCACGGGGGCGGGGGCCAGGGCCGCGCCGTAGAGGGCGCCGCCGAAGCCGGCGATGCCGGCCGACATGGCGAACACGGTGAGGCGGGCCGAGGTCAGACCGATGCCGAGGCTGGCGGCGGCGATCGGACTGCCGCGCATGGCGGCCAGGTACCGCCCCACCGTGCCCCGCTGCACCAGCAGGACGAGGACCATGCACAGCACGAGGGCGCCGAACGCCAGCAGCAGGAAGCTCCGGTCGGAGGCGAAGTCGACGGGCCCGACCACCGGCCGCGGCACCGCCACCCCGGTCAGGCCGCCGCCCGACCACGTGTACTGGAACAGGAGCTGGTCGGCGAAGAGCGCAAAGGAGAGTGTCACCAGACCGAGCAGGAGCCCCGAGATGCGCACGGCCACGATGGCGATGACCGTCCCCACCGCCGCCGCCAGGAGCCCACCCACCACCGCGCCCACGAGCGTGGGCAGCCCCATGTGCGCGGCCAACTGGCCGGCGGTGAACGCCCCCACTCCGGCGAAGGTCGCCTGGCACAGCGAGATCTGCCCGCTCATGCCGGTCATGAGCGTGATGGATAGGAAGACGATCGACAGCGTGAGGCCCTCGTTGAGCGTGGTGACCCACAGGCCCGGCACCCACGTCACGCTCGAGACGAGGAACGCCACCACGAGCACCCAGAACCCGACGCGGGTGGGCTTTTCGAGGCGACGGTCGCGGATGGTCACGGACGGGGGTGCCAAGGGCGGGTCACATCCCGCCAGAGGGTCTTTGTTGGCGTCGAGCGAGCGCAGACCCGGGTTGAGCAGCAACGTCCCCATCAGCACCACGAAGGGGAAGGCCGGGTTGACGGCCTGGGCCAGCAGCCCGCCCGAGGGCAGGAAACCCTTGATGAGGTTCTCGACGATGCCGAGCCCGACGGCGGCGATGAGGGCGACGGGGAGCGAGCGCATGCTGGCGATGGCCGCCGCCGTGAGGCCCGCCACGAGCAGCGAGGTGAACTGGAAGGGGTCCGTTGGGATGAGCTGGGCCTGCAGCGGAAGCAGCAGGACCCCGGCCAGGCCGGCCAGCGTGCTCGACAACGCCCACGCGCCCGCCGCCACGCTGGGCGAACTGATCCCCTCGAGCTGGGACATGCGCCGGCTCTCCACCACCGCCCGCATCTGGAGCCCGATGCTCGTCCACCGGAACACCGACATCACCACCGCCACCACCGCCACCGTGATGACCGTGGTGGAGAGCTCCCCTCCGTTCACCGGCGTGGTGTACAGGTGGAAGTAGACGTGGTCCGGGTTGAACAGCAGGTACGGCGGGTTCAGCCGGGGCGTGTTGCCGAAGATGATGGGGATGAGGAGGGGGATGGCGATGAGCAGGCCCACCGACGACACCAGCTTGGCCGTGGTGGAGGCGGTGGGGATGTGGCGGAACAGGAACCGGTCGAAGGCCAGACCGAGCGCCGGCGACATGACCAGCACGGCCAGCACGAAGCCGACCGCCACGGGCAGATGGGCGCTGCGCACCAGGAGGTCGAAGACGAAGGCGGCGGCGAACGCCTGCGCCCCGTAGGCGAGGTTGAACACCCCCGTGGCCCTGAACGTGAGCACCAGGCCGACGGCCATGAGGGCGAAGTCACACCCGTAGGGGATGCCCGGGATGCCATAGCTGAGGAACGTGCTCACCGCTGCTCCAGGCGCCCCACGTCCACCGGTCCGCCTACCCGGTCGTGGTCGTGGTCGGGGTGGTCGAGAGTCCGGGGGTCGACGCCGGCGGCGACACGGGCGCGTCGCTGTCCTGGCTCCCGAAGCAGGTGAACACCTCGGAGGAGCCCTGGATGAAGGCCGGCTGGAAGGAGCCGTCCACCACCTTGACCCCCGCCTGGCAGTAGGGAGGCGTGGGGATCGAGTGGGCCGTCGTCCAGTTGACCGGGGTGCTGAGGCCGCCCCCCGTGTAGTCCGTCTCGGAGTTGATGGCGTCCACCAGCTTCTTCTGGGTCACGTTGCGCCCGACCGCCTTGAGGCCCGTCACGAACTGGTCGGCCGCGATCCACCCGTCGAGGGCGGTCTCGTTGTAGGTGAAGCTCGGCTGGTACCTCTGCATCTCCCGAATGTACGTGACCAACCCGGGATACACCCCGGGGAAGGCGAGGGCGGCCTCGAAGGGCACGTGCTGGAGCCCCAGGTACACGCCGTTCATGATCGACCCGTACTGCTTGAGGGTGCCCCGGTCGTAGCCGTTGAACCACACCTGGTTCATCGTCAGGCCGTTCTGCTGGATCGCCCGGGCGAAGGCCACGTTGCCGGTGACGTCGAGGCACGTGAACAACAGGTCCACGTTGTGCGCCTTCATCTGCAGGACGTCGGCGGTCGGGTCCGAGCCGAAGGGGAAGCTGACGTCGCTGAACGACACGTTGAGCCCGAACTTCCGCATGCCGGTCACGGCGGCCTGGCAGGCGGCAGCCGATTGGGGTACGCCGTAGGCCACGACGGCGATGGACTGGGCGCCGAGCTGCTCGGCGGTCCAGGCGTCTCCCGGCGCGCCGCAGGCGAAGCACAGCACCGACCCGAAGTCGGCGAACAGCGACGGACGGTTCTGCCAGTCCGTCGACACCGCGTAGCCGAAGGTCGGGGTGCCCTGGCTGGCCAGGTAGCTCGCCCCCCCGAAGAACGGGGTCCCCACCCCCACCACGGCGAAGACGTGGTCCTGCTCGACGAGCTTCTGAGCCACGGTGAGATCCGTGGTCGAGCTGCCCTCGTCGTCGGTCTGGTACGCCAGCTTGAGCTTGCGGCCCGCCACACCGCCCTCGGCGTTGACCATGGAGAAGTAGGCCTCGACTCCGTTCACCACCGGGGCGAAGTCCGACGACAGGGGCCCGCTGATGTTGGCGATGCTGCCCACGTCGATCTCGTTCGAGGTGACGCCGGGGGCGGTGTTGCTGCTCCCGCCGGCCCCGGCCTTGGCATTGGAACAACCGGTCAGCACCAGGGTGAGCACCGCCAGCGTCGATCCCACCGCCGCGACCCGCCGACGACTGCGCGACATCGATCCCCCTCTCACTGTCACCACGGGACATCACCCGTGCGTCGGCACCGGCCCGCCTCGGGATGCCTGACGTCTGTGTCAGTTCGTGCCGTTGTCACTGTAGCCCGGGCGTGCGTCGGGCGTCGGACGCCCGCGCCCCCGGGAGCCACCATGTCGACCGGTCGGGCCCGACCGGGGTCAGGCCAGGAAGAGCCGTTCCGGGTCGTAGCGGCGCAGGGCGAGCACCTCGTCGGTGGTGACGGGGGCGAGCTCCTCGACGTCGGCCACCACCTCGACGTCGAAGGCGCACGCACCGGCCAGCGCCCGCACCCGTTCGGCCAGCGGCCCCGGGCCGTCGGGCACCGCCGCGATGCGCAGGGTCCCGTCGTGGCGTCGCAGCACCCCGAGATCGGTCACCACGCTGCGCACCCCGTGCCCGGGGCTCGTCACGTACCCCACCCGCTCCACCAGTCGCTCGGGCCGGGCCAGCGACACCACCACGCACCCCGCCGCTCGGCTGGCGACGTCGTTCGCACCCCCCGACCCCACCAGGAACGGCCCCCCGGGGATGAGGGTGGAGTTGAGGTTCCCGTCCCGGTCGACCTGGGCCGCCCCCAGGCAGGCCACGGCGCGCGTCCCCGGACCGCCGATCACCATCCCGAGCACGGTGGAGGCGTCGGCCAGCATCGGTGTCCGGGGGAAGACCCGGTGGTTGAAGATGTAGGGGTCGGCCGGCGTGGGCTCGTACCCCCACATCCCGAGCTCGGCCACCAGGTGCACGGCGCGGCCCGCGGCGCGGGCCCGGGCCACCGCCACCCAGGCGGCCAGGTTGGCCACGCCCGCCCCGGCCAGCACGGCGTCGGCGTCGAGCCCGGCCGCCACGGCCTCCACCTCGCGGGCGCCGTAGGCCGCGGCGTGCTCCCAGGCGCTCGGTGGCGTCGCCGCGTCCACGGGGTGCTCGGCGGCGTCGCGGCGCCACGACTCGGGGTCGGTGCGCGCCGCCAGCCAGGCCCGGCGGCCGTCGGGCAGGCGGGCGAGGTACTCGGCNTGGGTGGCGGGCTCGAGCACCCAGTGCCGGAGCCAGGCGTCGTAGTCGGTCCGGGTGGCCCGACGCGCCTCGGTCCAGAAGGGGATGTCCTCGCCGTAGGAGTCGACGGGGAGCCCGGGGGCGTACAGGCCGCCGGGATGGGCGCCGAGGGGCGCCTCGACCACGGCCAGGACGCGATGCGACGGGATCTTCACCCGTTGGCCCAGGCCGTCGAGCCGGTCCACCACCCGGTCCACGGTGGCCACCACGCCGCGCCGGGCCGCCCACGCCCCCCACGCCGCCTCGAGCAAGGGCTCGGACAGCGCCACGTTGCCCTCGTGGTCGGCTACGGCCCCGTGCACCAGCGTCACGTCGGGCACGAGCGGCGCCACCAGCCCGACCGGGCCGAAGGGCGAGTCGGCAACGGTGAAGGCGGCGTTGTCGGCCATCGACGACCCCTGCAGCGAGCCCGTGACCACCGCCGGCAGGCCGCGGGCGGCCGCCTCGAGGCGCTGGGTGAAGGTGAGGATGGACCAGTGCTCGACCTCGACCGCGCCCGACGAGTACGCCTGCTGGAACACGGGGTTGGGCGTGTAGGTGGGGAAGGTGTCGCCCGAGTAGGCCGTCACGACCTTGGCCACCATGGCGCCCCGGAAGAACATCGCCCCCAGCGAGCTCAGGCTGAGCATGACGAGGGTGAAGCCGGCGTCGGTGCCCCAGTGCTGGCGGGCCATCTCCCGCGCCGCCGCGGTCCAGCGGCTGTGGCCGCACAGCACCTGCACGGTGTCCCCGGCCCGCACGTGGCGGGCCACGGCCTCCTCGAGGGTGCAGTGCTCCACCGGGCGGGCCCGCGTCCGTGCCGGCGCCCGGCCTACCGGCCGGTCCAGCGGGGTGTGCGCTTCTCGGCGAAGGCGGCGGGTCCTTCCTTGGCGTCCTCGCTCGAGAACACCTCGGTGGCGAGGGCCGACTCGATCCGGTACGCCTCCTTCATGTCCACCGCCAGGCCGCGCAGCACGCTCTCCTTGGTCTTGCGCACCGCCAACGGGCCGTTGGCCGTGATGCGGTGTGCATACTCGACTGCCTTGTCCCGCAGCTGGTCGGCGGGCACCACCGCGTTGAGCAGACCGAACGCCATGGCCTGCTCGGCCGGGACGCGATCCGCGCACAGCAGGAACTCCATGGCGGCCGGGAAGGGGATCTGGCGCGGCAGCCGCACCGTCGTCCCGCCGCCGGCGAAGAGGCCGCGCTTGGGCTCCATGACCCCGAAGTACGCCTCGGGCGCCGCCACCCGGATGTCGCAACCGCCGAGCATCTCCATGCCTCCCGCCACACAGGCGCCGTTCACGGCGGCCACGATCGGCTTGTACAGCTTCACCCCCCGCAGCACGGCCCGCACGCCGTCGTCGATGCGGTACCCGTCGATCTCCTCCACCTGGCGCGAGGCGATCTCGCGTTGGAGCTTGGTCACCTCGGGGATGTAGGTCTTCAGATCCGCGCCGGTGCAGAAGGCGTTGCCCACCCCGGTGATGATGGCCACCCACGCCTCGTCGTCCGCGCCGAAGCGGTCCCACGCCCCGCGCAACTGGGCGAAGTGCTCCATGTCCAGGCTGTTCATGGCGTGCAGACGGTCGATGGTGATCCACACCACGTGGTCGTCGCCAGGCTCGTAGTGGACGGGCACGCCTACCTCCTCTGCTCCCGGGGGAGACCCAGGATGCGCTCCCCGATGACGTTGCGCTGCACCTCGGACGTCCCGCCCGCGATGCTGGCCGCCTTCGACCACAGCCACTGGCGCTGCCACGGTCCCCACGACGCTGCGTCGGAGCCTTGCACGGCCAGCGCCGCCTCCGACAGGTGCTGGGTCATGTCGGACCACGTGAGCTTCACCCAGCTCGACTCGGGACCCGGCACCCCGCCGCGCGCCAGCTTCGACAGCGTGCGCCAGTTGTGGGTGCGCAGCACCACCAGCGCCACGTACGCGTCGACCAGGGCGTCGGCCACGTCGGGATCCTCGAGCGTGCCGTTGGCGGCGGCCTCGGCGAACAGGCGGGTGAGGTAGCCCTCGTGCACCACCTCCTCCTTGAAGGGGAAGTTGGTGCCGCGCTCGTGGGCCAGGGTGGTGGAGGCCACCGTCCATCCCTGGCCCGCCGGGCCCACCAGGTGGTCGGCGGGGACCTCGACGCCGTCGAGGAACACCTCGTTGAACTCGGCTTCGCCCGTGATCTGCACGAGGGGCCGGATCTCCACCCCCGGCGCCCCCATGTCCACCACCAGCAGCGACAGGCCGCGGGGCCCGGTGGTCCCGGCCTCGCTGCGGGCCAGGCACAACCCGTAGCGGGCGAACTGGGCGTACGACGTCCACACCTTCTGGCCCGTCACCCGCCATCCCCCGGCCACGGGTTCGGCCCGGGTGCTCAGGCCCGACAGGTCCGATCCCGCCCCCGGCTCGCTGAAGAGCTGGCACCAGATCTCCTCGGCCGTGGTGATGGCGGGCAGCCACCGGCGGCACTGGTCGGCGGTGCCGTGGGCGAGCAGGGTGGGACCGGCCAGGTTGATGCCGACGCGGTTGACGAGCTGGGCGGCGCCGCTGCGGGCGTACTCGGTGTTGAAGATGGCCACCTCGACGGCCGACGCCCCCCGGCCGCCGTAGTCGGCNGGCCAGTCGATCCCCACCCACCCCGCCGCGGCCAGCTTCGCCTGCCAGGCGCGGCCCCACGTCACCGACCGGGCCAGGTCGTCGGTGTCGGGGGCGGGCTCCGCGTTGGCCTCGAGCCACGCCCGCACCTCGGCGGCGAAGCGCTGCTGGTCCTCGTCGAGCGACAGGTCCACCGCGCCCTACAGGTCCCACGCCCGGGCGCGCCCGCTCTCCTCGAAGGCACCGCGCAGGGCGGCCTCCTCGTCGGGCCCGAACCGCCGGTAGGCGGCGTCGCCGCGGGCCCGCAGGAAGACCGGATCTGCGCCCACCAGGTCGGAGCGGAACTTCTGGTGGACGAGGGTGCGCACCAGCACCTTGTTGGTGGGCGTGGTGGGCAGGGCGGCGCACACCCGGACGTAGCGCGGCCGCCACTTGGGGCTGAGGTCGGGCTGGGCGTCGACCCACGCCGCGTAGGCGCCGGGGTCGAACACGGTGCCGTCCCGCAGCACGACGGCCGCCATGACCTGGTCGCCGGCGTCGACGTCGGGCACGCCGTACACCGAGGCCAGGACGACGTCGGGGTGACGGGACACGATGGACTCGATGGGGGCGGCCGGGAAGTTCTCGCCGTCGACGCGCAGCCAGTCCGACGTCCGCCCGGCGAAGTACACCCAGTCGTCGGCGTCGACGTAGCCCAGGTCGCCGCTCCAGTACCAGCCGTTGCGGGTGGTTCGGGCCATGGCCTCGGCGTTGCGGTAGTAGCCCTCGAAGGGGCCCACGCCCTCCACGTTGACGATCTCGCCCACGCACTCCTCGGCGTTCACCAGGCGCCCCTCGCCGTCGAAGGCGGCCCGGGGCCGCTCGTTGCCTTCGGGGTCGACGACCTTGATCCCCTGGCGGAGCCGGCCCACCGATCCCCGGGGGGGCCCGCCCGAGCGGTCGAGGGCGATGCCGCCCTCGGTGGAGCCGAAGACGTCCACCACCGACACCCCGAAGCGCTTGGCCACCGCCTCCACCACGTGGGGGGAGCCCTCGTTGCCGTAGGCCAGGCGCAGCGGGTTGTCGGCGTCGTCGGGACGCTCGGGTGTGGCCAGGAGGTAGGCGAGGGGCTTGCCGGTGTAGTTGAACCACGTGGCGCCGTAGCGCCGGACGTCGTCGAGGAAGCGCGACGCGCTGAAGCGCCGGGCCAGGCCGACCGACGCCCCCGCCACCAGCGCCGGCGCCAGGCCCACCATGAGCGAGTTGGAGTGGAACAGGGGCATGGCCAGGTACCCGACGTCGTCGGGCCCGACGTCGAGCACCATGGTCATGCGGTTGCCGGTGGTGAGCAGGCGGCGCTGGGTGCAGCGCACCGCCTTGGGCGCGGCCGACGTCCCCGAGGTGAACAGCAGCACCCACAGGGAGTCGACGTCGGGCTCGAGGCCCGGGTCCGGTGCCCCTGCCGCCCACGGCGCCAGCGCCTCGTCGAGCGACTCGCCCATGGTGCGTGGGCCGTCGTCGGCGTCGGCGAAGCGCTCGGACACGAACAGGCCGCCCGGGAGGTCGAGCGCCGCCGCCACCGGTGCCAGCAGCTCCTGGTGGCGCGGCTCGGTGACGAGCAGCTGCACGTCGGTGTGGGCGATGTCGGCCAGGAGATGCTCGTCGCGGCGGGTGTTGTTGAGCCCCACCACCGCCGCCCCGATGAGACCGGCGGCGGCCAGGGTGAAGACGTAGTCGGGGGTGTTGTCGAGCAGCACGGCCACGTGCGGGGGCCGGGACGGGTCGAGGCGCCGGCGGAACAAGGCGGCGAGGCGCGTCGCCTCGCCGAACATCTCACCGTGCGACCACGTGCGGTCCCCGAACCGCACGGCCGGCCGGTGGGCGTACTCGGGGTCGGTGCCGTTGCGGCGCAGCAGGGCGGCGGCGTTGGCGGCGGGGAGCGGCGCCGCCCCCGGCGCCGGTGCCAGGGCGACGCGCCGGACCACCTCGGGCGTGGCCACGACATGGGTGGAGGACGGGACATGGGTGGAGGACGGGACATGGGTGGAGGACGGGACATGGGTGGAGGACGGGTCGCGTTCTCTGACCACGGCGTCAGGTTACGGCAATCCGCCCGGCGGTAGCGTGGGCGCGATGGCGCAGGGTGAGGCGGTGCGGACACATCCCGAGCCGGCCCGAACGCAGCCCCGGCGGCGCCTGCGCCCCACGTTGGTGCAGGCCGGCGCGGCGCGCTACCGGCGTCGCGGTGGACCCTGGGACCGGGGGGCGCTCGACCCGTCGTTCTCCCCCGGGCCCCGGGCCGCCGTGGTGGACGGCACCGACCGCCTCGACGCCCCGGCGCTGCGGTCGGCCGTGGGGGAGCTGGCCGGGCGGCTGGCGGCGGCGGGCGTGGGCCGGGGCGACGTGGTGGCGTGGCAGCTCCCGAACGGCGCCGCCGCCCTGCTCCTCTACCGGGCGTGCTGGCGGGTGGGGGCGGTGGCGGCCCCCGTGCACCACCGCATGGGGTCGGCCGAGGTCACCGCGGCGTTGGCCCAGGTCGAGCCGGTGCTTCTCGTGGCGGCCCCGGGCACGCCGGCGGCCGAGCGGCCCGGGGCCCTCGTGCTCGAAGGTGGGCCCCGGGTTGCCGCCCTGCTCGCCGCCCTGCCCCCGGGCCCGAGCCTGGCGGCGGGGGCCGTGGGGGTCCGGCCCACCGACGTGGCCGTCGCCCTCTTCACCTCGGGCTCGACCGGGGTGCCCAAGGCGGTACTCCACACCCACCGCGCCCTGGGCTACAAGGCGGCGCTCATGGTGGCCGTGCACGGGCTGGGCGCCGACGACGCCGTGCTCATGCCCGCTCCCCTGGCGCACGTGTCGGGCCTGCTCAACGGGGTGCTCATCCCCGCCATGGCCGGGATCCCGGCCGTGCTCATGGCGGCGTGGGACCCCGACGAAGGGCTGCGCCGCATCGAGGAGGAGCGGGTGTCGTTCATGGGGGCGCCCCCGGTGTTCTTCTCGCAGATGGCGGGATCGGGCCGGTTCCGCCCCGAACGGGTGGCCAGCCTCCGGCTGGTGTCGACCGGCGGGGCGTCGGTGAGCCCCGCCTTCGTCGACGCCACGGCCGAGGCTTTCGGCTGCCGCGTCAAGCGCACCTACGGCTCGACCGAAGCGCCCACCGTGACCACCTCGGGCCCCGACGACCCGCCCGACAGGGCGCGCCACACCGACGGTCGGGCCGTGGGCGAGGTCGAGCTCGAGGTGCGAGACCCTGCGTCGTCGGCGCCCGTGGCGTCCGGGACCGTGGGGGAGCTGTGGCTGCGGGGCCCCGAGCTCTTCGCCGGGTACGTCGACCCCGACACCACGGCAGCGGCGCTGTCGCCCCGGGGACGGTGGTTCCGCACCGGCGACCTCGGGACGCTCGACGCCGGGGGATGGCTCCGGGTGGTGGGCCGGCTGTCGGACGTCATCATCCGGGCCGGCGAGAACATCTCCGCCTCGGAGGTCGAGGCCGTCCTCGAGGCGCATCCCGACGTCCGCCACGCCGTGGCCGTGGCCGTGCCCGACCCGGCGCTCGGGGAGCGGGTGGCCGCCTTCGTGGAGGCCACCGCCCCCTTCGACCTCGAGGCGTGCCGGTCGTGGTTCGCGGCTCGCGGCGTGACCCGGTTCAAGACCCCCGAGGTGGTGGTGCAGCTCGAGGCGCTGCCCGTGCTGGCGGCGGGCAAGCCCGACCGCCGGGCGCTGCGGGCCATGGCGGCCGAGCACGCCCGTCCGGGCTGAGGGCGGGCCCGGGCGCCGCGCTCAGAGCACGGGCTCGCCCCGCTCGGCCCGGGGCCGGAGGATGCGGGCCAGGCGCTCGCGGTGATGGGGGGCGTCGCCCAGGGAGACCTGGTCGAGCTGGGAGCGCTTCAGGAAGAGATGCAGGTCGTGCTCCCACGTGAAACCGATGCCGCCGTGGACCTGCAGCGCCGAGGCCATGACCCGGCGGGCCGCGTCCGAGCACCACACCTTGGCCGCCGACGCCGCCGCCGCGGCGTCGCGGTCACCGGCGCCCACCGCCCAGGCCGCGTAGTAGGCGGCCGAGCGCATGCCCTCCACGTCCACCAGCATGTCGGCGCAGCGGTGCTTCACGGCCTGGAACCCCCCGATGGGCCGGCCGAACTGCACCCGGTCCTTGGCGTACTCGACCGTCATGGCGAGCACCCGGTCGGCGGCGCCCAGCATCTCGGCCGACACGGCCGCCAGCGCCCGGTCGAGCAGGGCGTCGGCGGCGTCGGGGCCCCCCAGGCGCAGCGCCGGGCGGTGCTCCAGGTCCAGCCACGCCAGGCTGCGGGTGCGGTCCATGGCCGGTTCGGGCGCGGGGCGGTCGGCCCCGCCCGATGTGGCGAACAGGGCGGGCCCCGCCGCCTCCCGGGCGAAGACCACGATGGCGTCGGCCGCCGGGCCGTAGACGACCGGGCCGGTGCGGCCGGTGAGGTGCCACCCGTCGGGCCCGGGCTCGGCCCGTACCGCGTCGGGCCGAGCCGACCACGCCACCGCGCCGGTGGCCGCACCCCCGGCCAGCCGCGTCCCGAGGCCGCCGACGTCGTCGTCGTCGCCCAGGACGGCATCCGGTGCCAGCTCCCCCCCGGCCACGGCGGCGGCGACGGCCCCGTGGGCGAGGACGGTCCCGGCGAAGGGCACCGGGGCCAGGTGGCGGCCCAGCTGCTCGCACAGCACCGCCACCTCCACCAGCCCGAGCCCGAGCCCGAGCCCGCCGTCGTCAGCCGACCGCTCGACGGCCGTCCATCCCTGTTCGGCCATGGCCGCCCACAGGTCGTCGTCGAGGTGGCGGGGCCCGGCGGCCACGTCGCGGACGCGGGTCACGGGGCAGCGGCCGTCCAGCAGCGACGACGCCGCGTCCCGGAGCGCCACCTGATCCTCGGAGAGGTCGAAGTCCACGGCGCCGGAGCCTACCGACCGCCCGCGTCGGGAGCCTGACGTGTGTGTCATGCTGGCCCGGGCCGATGGACCTGACGACGACGCCGGAACAGGATCGCCTCCGCGCCGAGCTGCGGACCTGGCTGCGCGCCAACCTGCCGTGGGAGTACGGGGTGGGCCTGCCCCCCCGCTTCGACGACCTGGCCGACGAGGTCGACTTCGGCCGGCGCTGGCAGGCCGACCTGGCCGCGGCACGGTGGGTGGGCGTGACGTGGCCCGTCGCCTACGGCGGGCGCGGCCTCGGCCCCGGCGACAACTTCGTGGTGCAGGAGGAACTGGCCCGGGCCCGGGCCCCCGAGCTGGTGGGGCGCATCGGCGTCAACCTGGCCGGGCCCACCCTGCTCGCCCACGGCACCGACGAGCAGAAGGCCCGCTGGCTGCCCGACATCCTCGGAGCCCGGGCGCTGTGGTGCCAGCTGTTCTCCGAGCCCGACGCCGGGTCGGACCTCGCCGCGGTGCGCACCGCGGCACGCCGGGTGACGGGGGGGTGGGAGGTCGAGGGCGCCAAGGTGTGGACGTCGTACGCCCAGTTCGCCGACTGGGCGGTGTGCCTGGCCCGCAGCGACCCCGAGGCGCCCAAGCACCAGGGGCTGTCGTACTTCGTGCTCGACATGCACGGCGCCGGCGTCGAGGTGCGTCCCCTGGTGCAGCTCACCGGGGAGGCCGAGTTCAACCAGGTGGAGTTGCACGGGGTGTTCGTGCCCGACGACCAGCTGGTGGCAGGTCCCGGGGACGGCTGGCGCGTGGCCGGCTCGACGCTGTCGCACGAGCGGGGGGTGAACCCCCGCCAGCTGGTGATCCACCTCCAGCACCTGGAGGAGCTCCTGTCGACCGCGGCGGCCTGCGGCGCCTTCGACGACACCCGGCTGCGGCGACGCCTGGCCCAGGCCTACGTGGAGGTCCGCTTGTTCCAGCTGCTCAACTGGCGGTCGCTGTCGAGGCTCCAACGCGGGCTCGAGCCCGGGCCCGAGGGCAGCATCCTCAAGCTGTACTGGAGCGAGATGAGCAAGCGCCTGCACGGCCTGGCCATGGACGTCCTCGGCCCGGCCGCACCCCTGTGGCGCGACGCCGCCGACAACCCCGGGGCGGGATCGTGGCAACGGGCCTGGCTCTACTATCAGGCCGCCTCGATCTTCGCCGGGACCAACGAGATCCAGCGCAACGTGATCGGGGAGCGGGTGCTGGGCCTGCCGCGCGAGCCGGCGGGCAGCGGCCCGGCCAAGGAGGCTGGCGATGGCAGGCGATGAGCCGGTGGTGCGCTACGAGGTCGACGGTCCGGTCGCCACGCTGACCATGAACCGGCCGGCGGTGGCCAACGCCCAGGACACCGCCCTCATCGACGCCCTCGACGGCGCCTTCGACCGGGCCGACGCCGACGACGACGTGCGCGTCGTGGTGCTGGCCGGTGCGGGCAAGCACTTCAGTGCCGGGCACGACCTGAAGGCCCTCGTGGGCCAGGAGGACGGCGACCACTGGGTGGCCCTGCGCGAGACGCCCGAAGGGAAGTTCCGCCACGAGCAGGTGATGTACGTCGACCGCTGCCGCAAGATCCACGACTTCCGCAAGCCCACCATCGCCGCCGTGCAGGGCAAGTGCGTGGCCGCCGGGCTCATGCTGGCCTGCATGTGCGACCTGATCGTGGCGGCCGACGACGCCTTGTTCTCCAACCCCGTGCTGCGCATGACGGGGGCCGGGGTGGAGCTGCTCGTGGAGCCGTGGGAGATGGGCATCCGCCAGGCCAAGGAATTCCTCCTCGCCGCCGAGGAGCTCGACGCGGCCGAGGCGTGGCGGTTGGGCCTCGTCAACAAGGTGGTGCCCCGCGCCGAGCTCATGGACCGGACCCTCGAGCTGGCCGGGCGGATCGCCCTCGTCCCCCCCGTCACGGCCCAGGTGGTGAAGAGCTCGATCAACCACGTGGGAGAGCTCATGGGCAAGCAGGCCTCGTGGCGGTACCACTTCATGGCGCACCAGTGGGTCCACAACACCGCCACCGCCCGCGACGCGCTCGAGCAGCGCAAGCAGCTTCGGTCCATGAAAGAGGTCTTCGCCGCCCGCGACCGCGGGGACGACACCGCGGCGCCCGACTGACCTGGCGTATGCCCCTCCCCCTCGACGGTGTGCGGGTCATCGACGTCGGCACGCGCATCGGCGCGCCCTTCTGCGCCGGCCTCCTGGGGGAGTGGGGCGCCGAGGTGGTGAAGGTCGAGCAACCCGGGTCGGGGGACTTCATGCGGGGCATCGGCCCCTTCGTGGAGGGGTACTCGCTGTTCTGGGCGGTGGAGGGCCGGGGACGCATGAGCGCCACGTGCGACCTGCACACCCCCGAGGGCCAGGACCTGTTCCGGCGACTGGCCGCCACCGCCGACGTGGTGTGCGAGAACTTCCGCCCTGGGACCATGGAGCGGTGGGGGCTCGGACCGGCCGAGCTCGACCCCGGCCTCGTCTTCGTGCGCATCAGCGCCTTCGGCCAGGACGGCCCCTACGCCCGGCGCCCCGGCCTCGACCGCCTCGGCGTGGCCTACGGCGGGCTGCTGCATCTCACTGGTGAGCCCGACCGGCCGCCGGTCCGCCCCGGCGTGACGGTGGCCGACTACCTCACCGGGGTCTTCGCCGCCGAGGCGGCCCTGGCCGCCCTGTACCGGCGCGACGCCGCTCCCCGCGCCACCCGCGGGCGCCACGGCGCGGACAAGGACACGCCGCCCGGTCCGTCGGGGGCGGGCGCGGTGGTCGACGCTTCGCTGTACGGGGCGGTGCTGCGCATCCTGGAATGGACGATCCCCGCCTACGACCGCCTCGGCACGGTGCGCACCCGCGAGGGGAACCGACTGTCGAACTCGGCGCCCCTCGACAACTACCGCAGCGCCGACGGGCACTACGTGTGCGTGGTGGCGGGGTCCGACGCCAACTTCTCCCGCCTGTGCCGGGCCATGGACCGCCTCGACCTGCTCGAGGACCCCCGCTTCACCACGCTGGCCGACCGGGCCCGCCACGGCGACGTCGTGAACGGCATCGTGGCCGAATGGGCCGCGGGCCACAGCGCCGACGAGCTGGAGGCGGCGTGCGTGGCCCACGACGTCCCGGTGGCGACGGCCTACAGCGCCCGCGAGATCGCCGTCGACCCTCACTTCGCCGCCCGCGGCGACCTGGTGGCGGTGGACGACCCCGTGCTCGGGCCCCTGCGCCAGCAGGCTCCGTACCCGAGGCTGGTGGGAGAGGACGCACCCACCCCGGCGGGGGCGCCCGCCCTCGGAGCCCACAACCGGGCGGTGTGGTGCGACATGGTCGGCCTGTCGTCCGCCGAGTTGGACGACCTGCAGGCCAAGGGGATCGTGTGACGGGCGCCCGACGACCGGGCGCACCGCGACCGTGGAGGACGCCATGACGACGAGGACGCTGCGTTGCCGGGAGCACTCCCGGGAGCACTCCCGAGAGCGCGCCCCGGGCGCGCCCGGGGACGGGGGTACGGGGGAGGCGCGATGAGGGCGCTCGTCTTCGGTGCCCCGCCCGCCCCCGACGAGGTCCGGCCGGTCGGCACCACCGACCTCGAGCGCAAGCTGGCGTCGCTGCCGTTCGGCCTCCACGTGGTGGACGACGCCCGGCCCCTGCGACCCGACTGGGTGGTGACACGGCCGATCCTGTCGGGCATCTGCGGATCCGACGCCAAGCTCGTGCTGGGCGACTTCGGCGAGGGCGACGTCGACAACCCCATGTCCGCCTTCTCGTCGCTGCCCCACATCCCGGGACACGAGGTGGTGGCCGAGGTGGTGGAGCTCGGGCCCGAGGCCGAGGGGGTGGAGGTCGGCGACCGGGTCGTGCTCAACCCCTGGCTGACGTGCGGGCCCCGGGGCATCGACCCGCCCTGCCCCGCCTGCCGGGCCGGTGACCTCAACCTGTGTTGGAGCTTCACCAAGGGCGCCCTCGGGCCGGGCGTCCACGTGGGCGTGACCACCGGAGCCCCCGGCGCGTGGGCCGATCTGCTGGCCGCCCACGACTCCATGCTCTTCCCCGTCCCCGACGCCGTCCCCGACGACCTGGCCGTGCTGGCCGACCCGTTCGCCGTCTCCATGCACGCCGTGGTGCACCACCCCCCGCCGCCGGGCGGCAAGGCGCTCGTCTACGGCGCCGGCGCCCTCGGGGTGACGAGCGTGGCCGCGCTGCGGGCGCTGTACCCCGACGTCGAGGTGGCCGTGGTGGCGCGCTTCCCCGCCCAGGCCGCCCTGGCCACCAGGTTCGGCGCCGCCAAGGTGGTGGCCCACGAGCCACGTCGGCAGGTGGTCGAGGAACTGGCCGAGTGGTCGGGGGGCGTCCTGCACGCCCCGTTCGACGGTCTGCCGGTGGCGCACCCCGGCGGCATCGACGTCGTCTACGACACGATCGCCAAGCCCGAGACGCTCGAGGTCGGGGTGCGGGTCCTGGCCGAGCGGGGCACCCTGGTCCAGAGCGGCGTCTCCACCCCCGGCCGCTTCGAGTGGACACCCATCTACTTCAAGGAGCTCACCATCGCCGGCTCCAACGCCTTCGCCGTCGAGGAGGTGGAGGGGGTGCGCAAGCACGCCATCGCCCACTACCTCGACATGACGGCGTCGGGCCGCGTCGACCTGACGGGCATGCTCACGCACCGCTTCTCCCTGGAGCGGTGGTGGGACGCGCTCACGGCCCTCGCCGACCAGGACAGGAGCGGGGCCGTCAAGGTCGCCTTCGAGCCGGCCGCCGGCGGTCCGTGACTACCATTGCCCGGACATGGGACCGGCCACGACGTCCGGCGCCCGGTCCGGAGGCGGCCCGGTGAGCCCCCCGACGGGCCCGGGCACCACTCCGTCCCTCCCGGTGGGGCCCGGCGGCCGGTCCGGCCCCCGGCGAACACGCACCGTGCCCGTGCCCGTGCCCGTGCCCGTGGCCGGCGAGCCGGCCAGCAAGCGGGCCCTGCGCAGCCAGGGGCGCAAGACCATGCGCAAGCTCCTCGACGCCGCCATGGTCGTGTTCGCCCGGCGCGGCTACCACGCGGCCCGCGTCGACGACATCGTCAAGGTGGCCCGCACGTCGCACGGCACCTTCTATCTGTACTTCTCCAACAAGGAGGACCTGCTCCGGGCGCTCGTGACCGAGGCCGGCGCCGTGGTGGCCGCCCTCGACGACGCTCTCGGGCCGGTCGGTCCCGACGCGCAGGGGTGGCAGGAGCTGCGGGCCTGGATGGGACGCTTCTCTGAAGCGTGGCAGCGGTACGCGCCGGTGCTGCGGGCCTGGACCGACCTGGTCATGAGCGACACCGTCCTGAGCGCCCAGGCCCACGCCGCCGCCGGCGGGGTGGCGAACACCCTGGCCCGGCGGATCGACCAGGCCGGGCCCCATCCCGGCATCGACCCCAACGCCGCGGCCGAGGCGGTGGTGGCGATGGTGGACCGCTTCCACTATCTGCGGCAGTTCGCGGGCGAGCCCATCGACGACGCCGCCCTCGACACCCTCACCACCATGGTCCACCGGGCCCTGTTCGGTGGGGGCGACCCACCCGTGCGGTGAGGGGGCAGTCGACACCACCCTGACCTGGCGAACCCGATACTCGCCATGCGCCCGTGCATGTCGGCTGCATCGGGTCTTCGCACCCCCATGCGGGGCCGTGGGCGCGCCGGCGCATGGCAAAGCCAACCGACCAACGTGACCGGCTCGGTAGGATCGCGTCACCATGGAATGTAGGTCCGGACGCACCAGCTCGTGACGACACACCGGGCTGCCGGCAGCACGCCGAGCACCGAGCTGCGCGTGGAGGTACGGATCTCACCCGATGAGCTCGAGCCGCTCATTCCAGTGTGGGACACGTTGGCCGTTGCCGCCTCGTCGCCCAACTCCGCTCCTGCATGGGGACTGGCCTGGTATCGCCACGGGCTGCCCGCCGGGGCGGCGCCCCGTGTGATCACCGTGACCGAAGGCGACGACCTGATCGGCATCTGCCCCATGTTCGTCGTGCGCACCGGCTTCGGCCTGTATCGCTACGCGCTGGCCGCCCCGTCGCTGTGCGGGCTCGAGCCTCTCGCCGTTCGAGGGCGCGAGCACGAGGTGCACCGTGCCATCGGCAAGGCATTGGCCTCGTGCGATCCGGTGCCCGATATCGTCGCACTCGACTGGCTCCCCGCGACCTCCGGATTCTCGCAGGCGGTACGCATGGCGTGGGGCCGCCCCCAACCGTCGCTCATCGAGCGAGCTTTGCTTCCGTCGCCACGGGTGGTGCATCGAAATTGCGATTTCGATACATGGCTCGCTGGTCGCTCCGCCAAGTTTCGACAGGTCTTCCGTTCCGATTACCGCAAGATCCAGGCACATGGCTTCGAGCATCGCGTGTCGTCGACCCCGGCGGACATCGCGCCGCGTCTGCCCTCGCTGCAGCGGCTCTACGAGGGACGACGTCGCATGCGCGACGGTGCCGGCGTGGTGTTCGACGACTCGCTCAGCCTCATGCTGGTCGATGCCATCGGTACCTCACCACCCGGGCGAGTATGGCTCTCGACGCTCGAACGCTCAGACGAGATGATGTCCGGGTTGATATTCCTCAGCGCCGGAGGATTGTCGCGTGGCTGGATGTCGGGCTTCGATGACGCATGGGTGTCGTTGGGACCGACGAGGGTCAACCTGGTGCTGAGCGTGGAGGAGTCGATACGCCGACAAGATGACGTGCTCGATCTCGGCGGTGGTGATCAAGCGTACAAGTACCGCTTCACCGATGACGCCGTCGTGCTGCAGCACATGGTGCTCGCCCGCCGGGGATTGTTGCCTTTCCACTCCGCGGCACAACTGCTTCCGTACCGGACCCGCCAGAGTGCCGTTCGGGCGGTCGGCCGGGCCAAGACTGCCGTGACCACTGCGTCGGGGACAGCCAAGAAGTTGCTGGGAAGATGAAGATGGACACGGGGGTGCGGCCCCGGTCGTGATGACCGATTGCCCCGTGGGCCCGCGCCCGACGGCCGGGTCCGGTGGTGGTCCCTAATTCGAGGCGGACTGGTCCGAGCCCGTGTCGACGGCGGCCCGACCCCGCTCCCAACCCCGGCGGGCCCACGGCATGGCCTCGAACACCTGCAGGAGGCCGAAGGCCGGCTCCGTGAGCACGATGCTGCCGGCCACCTCCTCCCACGTGGCTCCCACCTCGGCCGCCAGCATGGCGTGGCGTTGGATGCCGGGGGGGTTGCGCAGGATCACGGTGCACACCATGCGGATGAGCTCGTGGGTCTTGCGGTCGGGGGCCCGCAGCGAGTCGATCTGCGACAACCACGAGTTCTGCGCTTCGTGCAGGGCCGGCGACACGGCGTGCAGCTCGGACTCGAGCGGGAAGAGCCAGTCGTCGCCGGCTGCACCGTCGCCGACCGCACCGTCGCCGTCGCCGTCGCCGTCGCCGTCGTCGCCGTCGTCGCCGCCGTCGTGCCCGAGTGCCTTGGGACCCACCGTGTCACCTCCGGGCCCCAGCATGGCAGAGGGCTCGGGCGCGGCCCAAGCGGGGCGGGGCGGCGGCGCGCCGCCGGGCCGACGCTCAGGCCGGGGGGCCGTGGGCGATGAACCGCCCGTAGCGCTCGGCGGCAGCGGCCTGCCAGCGCGGGTCGGGCTCGACGCGCCGTCCGGGTCGGGCCCACAGACGGGCGTTGTCGAGCGACGGTTCGAGACCCGCCGTCCAGCGGGCGATGTAGGCGGCGCCCAGGGCGGCGCCCTCGGGGACGGCCACGGTGTCCACCGGCAGGCCGCTGGCGTCGGCGATGGCCTGCATCCACGGCACCACCTTCGTCCCGCCCCCGCTGGCCACGATCCTGCGGGCCTGGACCCCGGCCCGCTCGAGGATGTGGCGGACCACGAACCCGCTCGCCTCGTAGGCGGCCCGCTCGACGGCGGCGGCGTCGTGGGTGATGTCGAGGCCGTGGAGCCCGGCCCGCAGCATCGGGTCGTGGAACGGGGCCCGCTCCCCCCGCAGGTAGGGCGTCCACACCGGGACCCGGTCGGGGTCCCCCGGACGTCCCGGCTCCGCACCGGCCGGAGCGTCGGCGGCCGGCCGCGAGCGCGACGGCGCGCCGTGAGCCTTGCCCCGCAGCAGGGCGCGCGCCCAGTCCACGAACAGGGCCCCGGCGTTGCTCGGCCCCCCGATCAGGACCTTGCCCGGCACCGTATGGGGCAGCGTCCACAGCCCCGGCGCCTCGATCCAGTCGTCCACCACCGCCCACACGATGAGGGTGGCTCCGCAGATCACGAGGACGTCGCCGGTGTTGTCGGCGCCCGACACGATCTGGTCGCACAGGGCGTCGACCGTGCCCCCGGCCAGGGCGGCGTCGCTGCCGCTCACCTTGCCGGCCACCTCGCCCATGGGGACGACCACCGGGAGCTGCCCCTCGGTGACGCCGACCGACGCCAGCATCTGCTCGTCCCAGCCCGTGCCGCGGCGCAGCGATCCCATGCACATGGCCGCCCCGGTGTCGATGGCCGGCACCCCGCCGATGGCGTAGGTGGCCACGGCCTGTGCCGGCCAGTAGCCGTCGGCCCCCGGGTAGTGGCGCGCCGCCCAGCGGACGAAACCCACCGCGTCGGGCATGGCCGCGTCGGTGGCGCTCGCCCCGGGTTCGGGGGCGGTGGGGTCCGGACCGGAGCGGCCGCCGCGGGCGTCGCCGTACAGCAGGCCCGGGGAGCGGGGGATGCCCCGGCGGTCCACGGCCGTGAGGGAGGGGACCATGCTGGTCACGCACACGCCGGCCACGTCCCACGACCCGAGCACCTGGGCCAAGGCCTGGAGCGGCCCCCGCCGCCAGGCCCGGCCGGCGTCGTGCTGGAGCTGGTCGGGGAGGGGCGAGGTCAGCCGATGCGGGACCCGGGCCCGGGCCACGACCGTGCCGGCGGCGTCAGCCGCCACCGCCTTGACGGCCGTCGTGCCGATGTCGATACCCACCGTCACCGAACCTGACACCGTCGTCATGATCGGCCATTATGAATGACTGCGGCGGCCGAAGGAGGATCGATGGAGCGGACGCGTCCACGGGCCCTTGTCACGGCCCCGGTGCGGGGACCCGGGCTGGAGCTGTTGCGCCAGATCGCCGACCTCGTGATCGACCCCTGGATCGACCACGAGCCCCTCCGCATCTACAACGCCGAGCAACTGGCTGAGCGGGCCGCGGCCGAGCATGCCACCATCCTCCTGGTCGAGGCCGACCGCTGTGCCGGGCCCCTGTTCGAGCTGCCCCTGGTGGCCGTGTGCAGCGCCCGGGGCGACCCCAACAATGTCGACGTGGCGGCGGCCACCGCGGCGGGTGTGCCGGTGCTGCGAGCCCCGGCCCGCAACGCCGACGCCGTGGCCGAGCTGGGGGTGGCCCTGCTCCTGGCCGCCACCCGGGGCGTGCTCGGCGCCGACCGCGACGTGCGGGCCGGCGAGGTGTACAGGGACGGCACCATCCCCTATCAGCGCTACCGGGCCTGGCAGCTGGCCGGGCGCACCGCCGGCCTCGTCGGCCTGGGGGCGGTGGGACGTGCCCTGCGCTGGCGGCTCGAAGGGCTCGGGATGCGGGTGGTGGCCTACGACCCCTACGCCGAGGACGCCACCTACACCCTCGAGCAGCTGCTCGAGGTGTCCGACGTGGTGTCGCTGCACGCGCCGGTCACCGACGAGACCGCCGGCATGATCGGGGCCAAGCAGTTCGGGGCCATGCGCGACGGCGTCGTCTTCCTCAACACCGCCCGGGCTCAGCTCCACGACGGCGACGCTCTGGTGGAGGCCCTGCGCTCGGGCAAGGTGGGCGCGGCCGGCCTCGACCACTTCGTGGGGGAGCACCTGCCCCCCGACCATCCCCTCACGACCTTCCCCAACGTCGTGCTCACCCCCCACATCGGCGGTGCCACCTACGACACCGAGGCCAACCACACCCAGACCATCGCCGACGACCTGTGTCGCCTGCTGGCCGGGGCCACGCCCCGCAACATCGTGAACCCGGGCGTCCTCGGGAGCTGAGTGTCGTGGACTTCTCCTACACCGAAGAGGACGACGCCTTCCGCACCGAGCTGCGGAGCTGGCTGGCCGCCAACCTCCCCGAGTTCATGGCCTCGGGCGAGATCGGCGACGAGAACAACCCCGACCGGCGCACCATGCTGCGCCGCCAGGCGTGGCAGCGGCGGCTGCACGAGGGCCGGTGGGCGGCGATCAACTGGCCGCTGTCGTGGGGCGGGCGCGAGGCCACCGTCATGCAGAACACCATCTACTCCGAGGAGATGGCGCGGGCCAAGACGCCGGGGATCTACAACGCCAACGGCATCTGGCAGATCGGTCCCATGATCCTGCGCTGGGGAACCGAAGAGCAGCAGACGATGTGGCTGCCGGGCATCCTGGGCGCCGACGTGCACTGGTGCCAGGGCTTCACCGAGCCCGAAGCCGGTTCCGACCTGGCCAACCTGCGCACCCTGGCCGTGCGCGACGGCGACGAGTACGTGGTCACCGGGCGCAAGATCTGGATCTCGACCGCCCATCTGGCCAAGTGGGGCCTGTTCCTGGTGCGCACCGACCCCACCGCCATCGAGCGCGGCGCCAAGCACGAGGGCATCACCGCCCTCATCGTGGACATGGAGCTCCCCGGCATCGAGGTGCACGTCATACGCGACATCACCGGCGGCGAGCTGTTCTGCGAGGTCAACTTCGACGGGGCCCACATCCCCGCCGCCTACCGCCTGGGCGACGAGAACCAGGGCTGGAACGTCGCCATGGGCACCCTCGCCAGCGAGCGGGTGGGGACGTCGGGCCTGTCGGTCAGCATGCGCATCGAGCTCGACAACCTGATCGCCACGGCCCGGGCCCAGAACCCCGGGGCGCTCGAGGACCCCGGCATCCGGGAACGCATCGCCCGGCTGTGGACGCAGCTCGAGCTCACCCGCCTGCTCAACGCCCGGGCGCTGTCGAAGATCCTGAAGGGCGAGAAGAACTGGCCCGAGGTGCCCCTGGCCAAGCTGCAGTGGAGCTACCTGTCGCAGACCATCGCCGAGCTCGGTGTCGACGTCCTCGGGCCCATGGGCGTCCTCTCCCGGGGCGGCCCCGACGCCGTGGACAAGGGTCACTGGGGCCACAACTACGTGTGGCAGCGCTACACCTCGATCGGCGCGGGCACCACCGAGGTGCAGAAGAACATCATCGCCGACCGGGCCATCAAGATGCCCCGGCGGTGACGGCCGAACTTCACTTGCCACTTACGTAAGACTCTGCTTACATTCGGGGGGTGGACGCCGCCCTCCGAGCCATCGCCGAACCGCACCGCCGGGAGATCCTGCGCCTCGTGGCCGACGAGGAGCTCGCCGCCGGGGAGATCGCCGCGCACTTCGACATGAGCCGGCCCGCGGTATCCCAGCACCTGCGGGTCCTGGTGGAGGCGGGGCTGCTCGACAAGCGCCGCGACGCCACCCGGATCATCTACCGGGCGCGCCCCGAGGGCCTGGCCGAGCTGCGCCAGTACCTCGAGGATTTCTGGTCGACCGGGCTCCGCCGTCTGCGGCTGGCCGTGGAACGAGAGATGGAGGACGAGCGTGGCGAACGGCGATGACGTCGTCGAGCAGGAGATCCGGGTGGCCGCACCGCCCGAGGTCGTCTTTCCGTACTTCACCGACCCCGACCGCATGCGGCGCTGGAAGGGCGTCGAGCACAAGCTCGACCCCCGACCGGGCGGGACCTACCGGGTCGACATGGACGGGCAGCACGTGGCGCACGGGGAGTACCTCGAGGTGAGCCCGCCGCACCGCCTGCGCTTCACCTGGGGCTGGGAGGGGGACGGGCAGCTCGTCCCGCCCGGCGCCAGCACGGTGGAGGTCACCCTCACGCCCGACGGTGACGACACCATCGTCCGCCTCGTGCACACCGGGCTGCCCACCGAAGCCACCGGCTCCCACGCCGCGGGGTGGGTGCACTACCTGGCCCGGCTGTCGGTGGCCGGCGGCGGAGGTGACCCCGGCCCCGACCCCGGTCCTTCGTAACCGCTTCACCCACAACCACCGTTCCACCCACCAACACGAAAGGCAGGAAGACATGGCGAAGTTCGTGCTGATCTACACCGGCGGCCAGATGGCCGACACTCCCGAGGCCCAGAAGGAGGCCATGGACGCCTGGATGGGCTGGTTCGGCACGCTGGGCGCCGCCGTGGTCGAGCCCGGCAACCCCTTCGGGGCCGCCACCACCGTCGCCGCCGACGGGTCGTCGACCCCGGGCGGTGCCTCGGGCCTCGGTGGCTACTCGGTCATCTCGGCCGACGGCCTGGGCGACGCGGCCGACAAGGCCAAGGGGTGCCCGGTCCTGGCCGGCGGGGGCGCCGTCGAGATCTACGAAGCCCTGGACGTCATGTAGGACCGACCGGCGGCGTCACGGCGGCGGCGCAGGCGCGTGATCAGGAACCCGCGCCCTGCGCCGGGCCGAGACGCTCGAGCTCGCCACTGGGGTCGTAGTACAGCTCCTGGCGCACGATGCGCCCGTGGCGGAAGCGGTACAACACCACATAGGTCGACCGCAGCCGGGCGCGGTCCATGTCGAAGTCGAAGCGCACCTTCACGAAGGCCGCGTCGGGGGGGACGAGGGCCCGCTCGTGTGCCGCGTAGGAGATGTTTCCCGCCGCGGCCACCGTGAGCGCGATGAATTCGAGCGTCCGGTCGACGCCCTCGATGCGCCCCGGCCATCCGTACAGGCGGGTCGTCGGGCTCACGTAGACGACGTCGGGCTCGTACAGCGGGCGGGTGGCGGCCACGTCGCCGGCGGCGAAAGCGGCGGCGAAGCGCTCCTCCTGGGCGTCGAGGGTGTCGGACGTGAGCGGCGTCACACCGACAGCATGACGTGCAGGTCGAGACCGGACAGGCGCTCGCGACCCCCGAGCGCGCCGATCTCGAGCAGGGCCGCCACGCCGGTCACCGTGGCGCCGGCCCGGCGCAGCATGCCGGCGGCGGCGAGGGCCGTCCCCCCGGTGGCGATGACGTCGTCGACGATGAGCACGCGCTGGCCGGGCCTCACGGCGTCGATGTGCATCTCCAGCGTGGCCTCGCCGTATTCGAGGGCATAGGCCTCGGTCACCGTCTCGGCCGGCAGCTTGCCCAGCTTGCGCACGGGGACGAGCCCGATCCCGAGGGCGTAGGCGACGGGTGCCCCCAGGATGAATCCCCGGGCCTCGATGGCGGCCACCAGGTCGACGTGGTCGGCGAAGGGGGCGCCCAGCCACGCCACGGCGGCGGTGAACGCCTCGGCGTCGGCGAGCACCGGGGTGATGTCCTTGAACGTCACGCCCGGCTGCGGGAAGTCGACCACGTCACGGACGAGCGACTCCACCCGGAGTTGCAGGACGCCGCTGGAACCGGCGCCGGCCGGCGCCGCCATCAGGCCGACGCCGCCATCAGGCCGCGGGCGCCGCTGCCGGTGCGGGCCCCGGTCCGGATGCGGGCGGCGGCGCCAAGGCCGCGGCGACACCCATGGCCGCGGTGGTGGAGCCCAGGGTGGTCACCACCGCCCGGCTCCACAGCGGCAGCTCGCCACCGCGCCAGGCGGCGACCGCGTCCCAGGCGTCGCAGCCCGCCCCGAGCCACAGCGCCTTCGACAGCACCTCGGGCCGGTCCTGGCGCACCGCCTGCAGTTGCAGCAGGCCGATGGCGAGGTCGCGGCCCCCGAAGATCCGGCTCATGAAGCGCACGCTCGGGCGCGACGACTCCCGACCCAGAAAGACCCGTCCTGCCGGCCCGGGGGCGATCATCAGGGCGAGCCCGAACGCCACGCGCCCCAGGGCGATGTTGCGGGGGGCATGGCGGCGCCAGTCGGACATCGGTCCGACACTACCGGAGGGTTCCCGGGGGCCCGGGGGCCCGGCCGGCCGGCCCGTGTCTAGAGCCCGCCCTGCACGGCGGTGGTGGCGCCGGTGGCCGTCATGGGGCGCTCCTCGTCGGGCGGTCGGGCAGGGCGTAGAAGGCGCGGGCGTTGGCGCCGGCCACCCGGGCCAGCGCCTCGGGCCGGAGGCGCCCCTCGGCGTGGGCGCGCAGCTCGGTGGTGGCGCGGGGCCACGCCCCGTCCCAGTGCGGGTAGTCGCTGGCGAACATGACGCAGCGGTCGCCCAGCAGCTCCACCACGCACGGCAGGGCGTCCTCGTCGGGCTCGCACGTCACCACCACGTTGCCGGCCTCGACGTACTGGCGCGGCGGTCGCTCCCACCCGCCGGGGATCCAGTCGCCGCGCGACTCGTAGTGCTCGCCCAGGCGCTCCACGAACCACGGCAGCCACCCCGCCCCCGCTTCCAGGAACGCCACCCGCAGGGTGGGGTGGCGGTCGAACACGCCCCCGCTCACGAGCGCGGTCATGGCCGTCATCTGGTCGAAGGGAAAGCTGATGCAGTGGACCTGGATGTAGTTGTCGAACCGGTCCACGCCGATCTTGGGCAGGTGGATCCCCGGCGCCCCGTGCACCCCGAGGGGCATGTCCATGGCCGCCGCCGCGTCGTAGAAGGAGTCGAGGTCGGGGTGGTCGAGGTTCCGCTGCTTGAGCGCCGGGGGCACGATCGTGCACACGAGGCCCAGCTCCTTGGCCTCCTCCATGACCGACACCGCCTCGGGCCCGTGCTCGATCGGGACTACCGCCACCCCGTGGAGCCGGCCCCCGCTCTTGGCGCAGAACTCGGCCGCCCACCGGTTGTACATGCGGGCCAGCCCGGTGCCGAGGTCCGGGGTGTCGATGGTCGGCACGCACAGCCCGAAGCTGGGGAACAGCACCATCTCGTCGATACCGTCGGTGTCGGCGTTGGCGAGAACGCCCTCCACGCTGCCGGGGTCGACCCCCTGGGCGGTCGTGAGCCCGTGCTGGGGCGGGCACCCTGCACCGGGCCCCTCGTACTGGGGATAGGGCCGGCCCTCGATGAGCACGCCCAACTTGGTGTCCTGTCGGAGCCCGACGTGCTCGGGGAAGCGGCCCATCAGCTCGGCGAAGAACTCCATGGGCTCCACCGCGTGGGCGTCGGCGTCCACCACGTACAGGTCCTTGGCCATCAGCTCCCCTTCCCGTTCACGCCGGACTCGACACCTGCGCCTGGCGACCCTGCCAGCTCCCCGTCGTACACGATCACGCTGCGCGCCACCTCGCCCGCCTCCATGGCCCGGAACGCCTCGCCCACGTCGTCGAGGCCGATGCGCCGGGTGACGAGGCCCGCCGCGTCGATGGCGCCGCTGCGGACCAGCTCGACCAGCACGGGGAAGTCCCGGTCGCCGTCGCTCGAGCCGTAGACGCAGCCGACGAGCGTCTTGGCGTCGACGAACAGCTCGAAGGCGGAGAACGACACCTGTTCGGCCGGCGACCCCGCCCCCACCAGCACGGCGGTGCCACCGCGGCGCGCCGCTGCGAAGGCCGTGCGGATGGTGTCGGCCCGGCCCACCACCTCGAAGCTGAAGTCGGCGCCGCGCCCCGCGGTGTGGGCCCGCACCGCCGCCACCGCGTCCTCGGCCGAGGCGTCGACGGCGGCGGTGGCCCCCATGGCCCGGGCCATGTCGAGCTTGGCGGCTACGCGGTCCACGGCCACCACGGCCGACGCGCCGGCCAGTCGCGCCCCCTGGATGACCGACAGCCCCACCCCGCCGCAGCCGATGACGGCCACGGTGGACCCCGGCGTGACCTTGGCCGTGCGCCACACCGCGCCCACGCCGGTGGCCAGCGCGCACCCCACCAGGGCGGCCAGCTCGAGGGGCACGGACGGGTCGATGCGGACCACCTCGCCCTCGGGGACGAGGGTCTGCTCCCCGAAGGTGGCGGTGCCGAGCCCGCGCACGAGCGGCGTCCCCCCCACGGTGGCGTACGGGCTCGACAGAGACTCCGCCAGCCCCACTTCGCACAGCATGGCCTGGCCCGACAGGCACCAGAAGCACCGCCGGCAGGCCGGCATCCACGTCAGCACGACGTGGTCGCCGGGTGCGGCGCGCGTGACGGCCTCGCCCACCTCCATGACCACGCCCGCACCTTCGTGACCGAGGACGGTGGGGAACAGAAACGGGATCGACCCGTTCTGGACCGACAGGTCGGAGTGGCACACGCCGCTCGCCGCCATGCGGATGCGCACGTCGTGCGGTCCCGTCGGGGCCAGCTCGATGTCCTCCACCACCAACGGGCCGCCCACGTCGTGCACCACCGCCGCCCGCACCCGTCGATCGACGCCCGCGGTCCGCGATGGACCCGGCGCGCTCACCGCGGCGCGCCCGCGAGCACCGTGTCGGTGTCGGATCCCGACCGCAGCACCGTGCCCGGTGTGGCCCCGGTGAACGAACCGGCGGTGGCGATCTCGGCACCGTTCACGAGCACGTGCTCGACGCCCTCGCCCTCGGCGTACAGCCGGCTCGCACCGCCGGGGAGATCGGCGCGCGTGCGCTCGGGCCCGTGCCCGATGCGCTCGGGGTCGAACACCACGACGTCCGCCTGCCACCCCTCGACCAGCCGGCCGCGCCCCCGCAGCCCGTAGAGGCGGGCCGGGACGTCGGTCAGCTGGCGGACCGCCTCCTCCCACGACAGCAGCCCGCGCTTGCGCACGCCGTCACCGAGGAGTGAGGTGGAGTAGATGGCGCCGCACATCACGTCCAGGTGCGCGCCGGCATCGGACCCGCCCACGACGGTGCGCGGGTCCTGCCACACGGTGGCCCGCAGCTCCCAGTCCGCCTCCGACTCCGGTATGGGCGGACGCAGCCCGGTGCGCAGGTCGTCGGCGATCACCACGTCGAGCAGCGCGTCGAAGGGGTCCTTGCCCGTGTCGCCGACGATGTCGCGCACCGACCGGCCCTCGTAAGCGGCGTTGGCGGGGCTGAAGGTCTCGTCGACGACCAGGTTCTCCCACCGGGCCAGGGCGCCGATGATGCCCGCCTCCTCCGACTTCGCCGCGGCGTCGAGCCGGGCGCGCGCCGCCGGGTCCGACAGCAGCCGGATGCGTTCGGGGACGGGCAGGGCGAACATCTCGCCCCAACCCGGCAGGCCGTCGAGGATCGCACCGTGGGCGAACGACAACCGGAGCTTCATGGTGTGGGGCAGCGTGAGCGCCACCACCGTCGCCCCCCGGGCGGCGGCGGCCGTGGACGCCGCCAGTTGGTGCTCGAGCCCCCCGGGGTTCATGGCCGACACCCCGAGCACGTTCCAGTTGGCCGGCCGGTCGGCGAGCAGCGACAGCGTGGCCATGAGGTCGACCTCGTCCTCGCTGAACCCGTCGAGGCACCCGGGCACGATGAGCTCGAGGGTGGTCCCCGGATGCCGTGACAGCGCCGCGCACAGCGCCTCGAGCTCGGGGCGCCGGGCCGCACGCGACGGCACGGGCATGCCGTCGCCGTCGTTGTGGGTGGGAGCCTGCGAGGTGGAGAAGCCCAGCGCCCCCTCTTCGAGGGCGTGGTGCAGGGCCGCGACCATGTCGGCCACGTCCCCGTCGGTGGCGGCGCCGCCCGCCGCCGCGTCGCCCATGACGGCGCGCCGCAGCGTCGAGTGGCCCACCAGGAACCCGGCGTTCACGGCCACCGCCCCGTCGAGGCGTCCGAGCCAGTCGCCGAACGACGACCACGACCAGTCCAGGTGTTCCAGGGCGCTGAGCGGCATGCCCTCCACCCGGGCCATCATGCGCGCCAGGTAGCCGGCGTGGTCGGGTCCCGACGGCGCCAGCGAGAACCCGCAGTTGCCGCCGATGACGGTGGTGACGCCGTGCAGGGGCGACGGGCTGGCAACCGGGTCCCACGACAGCTGGGCGTCGTAGTGGGTGTGCAGGTCCACGAACCCGGGCGCCACCATGAGACCGGACGCGTCGATGGTGCGCGCCGCGGGCTCGTGGGTGTCGCCCACGGCCACGACCCGCCCGTCGAGCACCGCCACGTCGGCGTGCCGCGCCGGCGCGCCCGTGCCGTCGAGCACCGTGCCGCCCCGGATCAACAGGTCCAGCATGCGCGCCTCCCGGCTGTCGCGGTACCCGACCGGTCCCTCACCGCGCCGGGGCGGGGAATTCCAGGATGGTCTTCGGACGGGTGAAGGCGACAATGCCCTCGGGCCCGAGCTCGAGCCCGTACCCCGACTGCTTCCATCCGCCGAAGGGGGCGCGGTGGTCCATGGCTGCGGTGCCGTGGTTGTTCACGAACACCGTGCCCGCTTCGAGTCGGGCGGCGGCGTCGGCCGCCAGGTCGGCGTCGCCGGTCCAGATGGAGGCGCACAGTCCGTAGGGCGAGTCGTTGGCCCGGCTCAGCGCCTCGTCGACGCTGCGGTAGCCGAGCACCGGGAGGGCAGGGGCGAACTGCTCCTCGCACACGATGCGGGCGTCGTCGGGAGCGCCCTCGACGATGGCCGGCGACACCAGGTAGCCGCCGGCGCCGGCGTCCTCGTCACGCACCCGCGCCGGTCGGTGCACGGTGGCACCCCGGTCCTCGGCGTCGGCCAGCATCTCCTCGACCCGCTGGCGCGCCTGGGGGAGGTGGACCGGCCCCATGGTCACCTCGGGGACGAGGCCGTCGCCCACCAGCTCGTTGCCCACCCGGGCCACGAGCGCCTCCACCATGGCCGACACCTTGTCGGCCGGGACGTACAGGCGCTTGACGGCCATGCACACCTGGCCCGACGTGATGAAGGTGGCGCCGGCGATCCGGTCGGCCAGCGCGTCGTCGATCTCGATGTCCGGGGCCACGATGGCCGGATCGTTGCCCCCGAGCTCGAGCACCACCGGGCGCACGGCCCCGGCGGCGGCGGCCATGACGGCGCGACCGGTGGGCACGCCGCCGGTGAACGACACCATGTCCACCCCGGGGTGCGTCACCAGCCGCTCGCCCAGCTCGGCACCGGGGCCGTTGACGGCGTTCACCACCCCGGGGGGCAGGGCGTCGGCCAGGGCCGCCGCCGCCGCCAGGACGGCGCCAGGGCAGGTCGGGGGGGCCTTCACCACCACGGTGTTGCCGGTGAGCAGGGCGGGGAGGACCTTGTTGCCGAAGACCGACACCGGCCAGTTGAAGGGCAGGATGGCCGCCACCACGCCGAAGGGCTGGTGCACCACCCGGGTGCTGCGCCCCCGGCCGGCGAGCGTCCGCCCGGCCAGGGCGTCGGCCACCAGGGGCGCGAAGGCGCCGGCCATGCCGCCGATGGTGCCGGCGTCGAACTGGGCCTCCCACAGCACCTTGCCGTGCTCGCGGGTGAGGAGGGTGGCGAGGCCGTGGGCCTCGACCGCCGCGCCGGCGGCGGCGGCCGCCTTGCCCACCTGCTCCGCCCGTTCCTCGAGCGGCAGCGCCGCCCATGCCGGCTGGGCCCGCCGGGCCGCGGCCACCGCCGCGTCGAGCTGGTCCGGCGACGCCGAAGGGGCGTCGAGCACCACCTCGGCCGGTCGGACCGGGTTGGTCACCGGGTAGGTGCCGGCCCCACCGGGCACCACGCCGCCGTCGATCACGAGCCCGATCGCTTCGCCCACCGCTCGCCTCCCTCGGAGAATGCCGTTCTCCGGCGGATGATAGTTTCCCGTCACGATGGCGGTCGGGGCGCGTGCGCTGGTGGTCACCGACGACGTCGCCGCCCGCCTGGTGGAGGCGGCCCGGGAGCTCGTGTGGGACGCGGGCGGACCCGCGTTCACGGTGGCCCAGGTGGTGGCGGGGGCCGGCACGTCGCTCAAGAGCTTCTACCGCTGCTTCCCCGGCAAGGACGAGCTGCTGGTGGCGCTGTTCGCCGACGACGCCCGCCGGGGGGCGGCGGCCCTGGCCGCCATGGTGGGCCAGGAGCCCGATCCCACCGCCCGCCTCCGGTCCGCGGTCGTCGGGCTGTTCCGCTTCATCACCGTCGACGGCCGGCTCCCCTACGCCGCCGCCCTGGTGCGCGAGCACCTGCGCCTGGCGGAGTCCCATCCCGACCAGCTGCGCGGCGTGCTGCAACCCTTCGTCGACATCTTCGAGGAGGTCGTCACGGACGCCCAGGCGAACGGGGCGGTGCGGCCGGGAGACGCCCGGCGCGACGCCCGGACGCTGTTCCACCTCGTGCTGTCGCACCTCCACGCTCTTATCTGCCACCAGATCGACGAGCCGCCCACCGCCGTGGCCGACGAACTGTGGGCGTTCTGCCGGGCGGCTCTGCGACCGTGACCGGCGTCCTGCTGCCCGATCCCGCCCCGCGACCGGTGCGGGTGCCGGTGGTGTCGGTGGACGACCACCTCATCGAGCCGCCCGACATGTTCGTGGGCCGGGTGCCCGCCCGGCTGGCCGGGCGTGCCCCCCGCATCGTCGAGCGCGACGACGGCGTGCAGCACTGGCTCTACGAGGGGCGGACCTACCCCAACGTGGGGCTCAACGCCGTGGTGGGCCGGCGTCGCGACACGTGGAGCATGGATCCGTCGCGCTTCGACGAGATGCGCCCGGGATGCTTCGACATCCACGCCCGGGTGACCGACATGGACATCAACGGGGTGTGGGCCTCACTGTGCTTCCCCTCCCTGGTGGCGGGGTTCTGCGGGTCGGTGTTCTCGAGCTCGGACGACCCGGAGCTCGGCCTGGCCTGCATGCGGGCGTGGAACGACTGGCACGCCGAGGTGTGGGCCGGCACCTACCCGGAGCGCATCATCGCCCTGCAGCTGCCGTGGCTCCCGGACGTGGCCGTGGCCGCCGACGAGGTGCGGCGCAACGCGGCACGCGGGTTCAAGGCGGTGAGCTTCCCCGAGTTCCCGGCCCGGCTCGGGCTGCCGTCGATCTTCTCCGGGGCGTGGGACCCGTTCTTGGCGGCGTGCGAGGAGACCGCCACCGTCGTGTGCCTGCACACCGGCGCCTCGGCATGGGCGCCGCTGCCGTCACCGGATCCGCCCTTCGAGTTGTTCCCGACCTTGTTCCCCGTGAACGCGCTGCTGGCGGCGGCGGAATGGCTGTGGTCGGGCGTGCCGGTGCGCTTCCCGGGCCTGGCCGTGGCCATGTCGGAGGGCGGCATCGGCTGGGTGCCCATGCTCCTCGACCGCGTCGACTACGTGCTCGAGCACTCGGCGTCGGGGAGCGACAGCACGTCCTGGCCCTCGGACCTGCGCCCCAGCGAGGTCCTGCGGCGCAACTTCTGGTTCTGCACCATCGACGACCCGTCGGTCATCGAGCTGCGCCACCGCATCGGCATCGACCACATCATGGTGGAGAGCGACTACCCCCACGCCGACTCCACCTGGCCCGACACCCAGATCGTGCTGGAGAAGAACTTCGGCCACCTCCCCGACGACGAGCTGCGCATGGTGGCGGCCGGCAACGCCGCCAAGCTGTTCCGCCATCCCCTGCCCGCCCGCGACGACTGGCGCCACCCCGCCGCCGGTGCCACCCCCGTCGGTGGCACCTCGTGACCCCGCTCGCCCCGACCGCCCCCGCCGGCTTGGTGGTGGACGCCGACGGCCATGTCGTCGAGCCCCGCCGGGCGTGGGCGGGCGTCCCCGAGCCCTACCGGCCTCGCATCGAGCGGGACGCCCACGGCTACGAGCACGTGGTGGTGGACGACACCGAGATCCTGGCCGTCCCCCTGGGGACGCTCGCCACCCCCGGGGCCCGCTTCTCGGACACCGGGTCGTTCCTGGCCCTGGAGGAGGCGTGGCCCGGTGGCGCCGACCCCACCGCCCGCCTGGCCGACATGGACACCGAGGGCATCGACCGGGCCGTGCTGTTCCCGTCGGTGGGGCTCTATTTCTGGGCGCTCGACGACCCCGCCGCCGCCGTCCCCATCGCCCGTGCCTACAACGACTGGTTGGCCTCGTACTGCGCCGCCGATCCCGGCCGGCTGTTCGGGGCGGCCATGGTGCCCGTGCAGGACCCCGATGCCGCCGTGGCCGAGCTGCGCCGGGCCCGGACCGAGCTCGGGTTCGTGGCCGCCTTCGTCCGGCCCAACCCCTGCCGGGGCCGCTCGCTGTGCGACCGGGCCTACGAGCCGTTGTGGGAAGCAGCCGAGGAGACCGGCACGGCGGTTGCGGTCCACGAGGGCAGCTCGGTCATCGTCCCCACCCTGGGCGCCGACCGGCCCTTCAACCCCCTGGTGCTGCACGCCGTGTCCCACTCCTTCGAGAGCATGCTGGCGTGCGCCCAGCTCATCGCCTTCGGCGTGCTGGAGCGCCATCCGGGCATGCGCGTGGTGTTCCTCGAGTCGGGGGGCGGGTGGGCGCCGTTCTGGTTGGAGCGCCTCGACGAGCAGGCCGAGAGCTTCGGCGCGTACTGCCCCGAGCTGCGCCTGGCGCCGAGCGAGTACTTCGCCCGCCAGTGCTGGATCAGCTACGAGATCGACGAACAGACGCTGCCGGCCCTAGCGCCGGTCATCGGCGAGCGCCGCATCGTGTGGGGATCGGACTACCCCCACCACGACGCCACCTTCCCCGGGGCCGTCGACGCCCTGCGCCGGACCATGGCCCCCCTCCCGCCCTCGGCGCAGGCCCGCATCCTGGGGGACAACGCCACCGAGCTGTACGGGCTCCCGGGGCCCGTCCGGACCTGACGGTGCTGGCCGACGTCGTCCGCCGGGCGGGCGCCCGCTACGGCGACACGCCCCTGTACGTGACCCCCGACGGCCAGGTGCTCACCTACGGGGACCTCGATCGCCTGTCCGAGCAGGCCGCGGCCGGGCTGCAGGCCCGGGGCGTGGGCGCGGGCGACGTGGTCGCCCTCCTGCTCCCGTCGGGCCCGGCGTACGCCGTCGCCTACGCCGCGGCGGCCAAGGCGGGGGCGGTCACGGCCGGGGTGAACGACCGGCTCTCCCCGCCCGAACGCCGGCGGTGCCTGGCCGTGGCGGGCCCGCGGCTGGTGGTGACCTCGGCCCCCCTGGCCAGCACGACGGGCGTGGCCGATGTGGCCGGGGTCGGGGACCTCCTGGAGGTGGCCGTCGACGACGTGGCGCCGGCGAAGGTCCTGGCCGAGCTGCGCGCCGGCGGCGTGACCCCGTCCACCGGGTCCGCCCACGGCGACCCGCCCATCGCCGTGGTGTTCACGTCCGGCACCACCGGCGACCCCAAGGGCGCGGTGTTCGGCGCCTCGCAGCTCGAGGCCATCGGGGACATCGACGGCGGGGGACGGTGGGGGGGAGGCGGCCGGGGCCTGTCCTCCACCTCGTTCGCCCACCTCGGCTACATGACCAAGCTGCCCCAGGTGCTGCGGGGCGGGGGCACCACCTTCCTCATGGACCGGTGGTCGGCGGGTGATGCCCTCGAGATGGTCGAGCGCCACCGCGTCACCACCCTGGGGGGGATCCCGACCCAGGTGGCGCTCATGCTCCGCCACGAGCGCTTCGGGTCCACCGACACCAGCAGCGTGCGGGCCATCGCCATGGGGGGCGGCCCCGCCACCGCCGCCCTGGTGCGCGAGGCCCGGCTGCGCTTCGGGGTGCCCGTGGTCGTCCGTTACACCTGCACCGAGGCCGGTGTGGGGGTGGGCACGGCGGCCGAGGACCCCCCCGAGGACGCCGAGGAGACGGTGGGCCGGGCCCGGCTGGGCGTGGACCTCACCATCCGCTCGGACGACGACGAGGTGCTCCCCGCCGGCACCACCGGGCACGTGTGCCTGCGCTCGGCGGCGGTGATGCGCGGCTACTGGCGCGACCCGGCCGCGACCGCGGCCGCGCTCACGGCCGACGGCGCGGTGCGCACCGGCGATCTCGGCTTCGTGGACGAGCGGGGCCGGCTGCACCTGGCGGGGCGGGCCAAGGAGATGTACGTGCGGGGCGGCTACAACGTCTTCCCGCTCGAAGTCGAGAACGTCCTCGCCGACCATCCCGGCGTCGCCCACGTCGCCGTGGTGGCGCGCCCCGACCCGGTCATGGGGGAGATCGGCGTGGCCGTGGTGGTGGCCCGGCCCGGCGGCGGCGACCTCACCCTGGAGTCCCTGCGCGACCGGGCCCGGTCCCGCCTGGCGACCTACAAGCTGCCCGAGGCCCTCGTCCTCACCGACGATCTGCCCCGCACCGCCATGGAGAAGATCGACCGCCGCGCCCTGCGGGACCTCGTCGAGGGGGCGGGCCCCCCAGCCGACGGGCGCCCGGCCGACGACCGCCCGAGCGACGGGCGCTCAACCGACGGGAGGTGACGACACCTCGGCCCCGGCGATGAGCAGGTCGTCGGGCCCGTCGCGCTCGAGCACGGCGGCCAGGATGGCGTCGGCCATGTCGTCGGCCTGCAGCACCTCGTAGCGCAGGCGGCCGGCGCCCGCCCATTCGGTGAAGGCCTCTCCGGCTATCTCGGGGTCCCAGGCGTCGGCGAAGGACGTGGCGGTGTTCCCCACCGACACGCACAGCACGCGCAGCCCCGGCTCTTCGGTCCGCAGCGCCCGAGCCAGCTCGGCCAGGGCCGCCTTGGTGGTCCCGTAGACACCGAGCCAGGGCCAGGGCGCGCCCATCGAGTGGGTGGTCACCACCACCACCGGCTCGGCCGCGGCGTGCAGGTGCCCGATGGCCCGCGACACCACCAGGGCGGCACCGACCACGTTGGTGGCGAACAGCTCGGCCCACTGCGCCGGGGTGGCGTCGCGCACCTTCACCAGGGGCGAGCGGCCCGACATGTAGAGCAGCAGATCGAGGCCGCCCAACCAGGAGGCGGCCTCGTCCACCAGCCGGGTGCAGTCGGTCTCGTCGGTGACGTCGCAGCGCCAGGCGCGGCCCTCGCCCCCGGCCGCCCGGATGTCGGACGCCACCTCCTCGACCAGGTCGCGTCGGCGGGCGGCGACGGCCACCTTGGCCCCGGCGGCGCCGGCGGCGAGGGCGAGCGACCGCCCGATCCCGGACGAGGCGCCGACGACGAGCACCCGGCGCCCGTGCAGACCAGCAGGCGGCGGCACGAGGGCGAGCCTAACCCGGTTGACCCTGACGACGCCGTCAGGTTCCTCACCCGTGACGTAGCATCGCACCCCGTGACCCACTCCCGACCAGCCCTGTGAACGCGCCCGGCGACGCGCCGGCCGCGTTCGCCCCCGGCCCGGTGCTGCGCCTGCTGCCCCGCCTCGACGACGCCAACCGCTTCTTCTGGACGTCGGGGGAGGACGGCCGGCTGCGCTTCCTGCGCTGCCACGGTTGCGCGATGTACGTGCACCCGCCCGTGCCCCGCTGCCCCTACTGCCTCGACGGCCCCCTGGTGCCCGAGCCGGTGAGCGGGCGCGGCGTCGTGCACTCCTACACCGTCAACCACCAGCAGTGGATCCCGGGGTCGGCCCCGTACATCATCGGGCTCGTCACCATCGCCGAGCAGGAGGACGTGCGGCTCACCACCAACATCGTGGACTGCGGGCCCGAGGACCTCTACGTCGGCATGCCGGTGGCGGTGACGTTCGAGCGCAGCGAGGACGTGTGGCTTCCCCTGTTCCGCCCGGTCGAGCTGCCGCCACGATGAGCCGCCCCGACCTCCTCGAGCGCCGGGCCGTCGTGTCGGGCATCGGCCAGTCCGACGTCGGCCGCCGTCTCGGCCGCAGCGACCTGGACCTGACGGTGGACGCCTGCCTGCAGGCCATCGCCGACGCCGGGCTGCAGCGCGACGACATCGACGGCCTGGCCACGTTCCCGGGGGCGGGCGTGGGCACGGGCGGCTTCGCCGGCCCGTCGAGCCCGGAGGTCCAGGACGCCCTGCGGCTCAAGCTCAACTGGCACGACGGCGGGCTCGAAGGACCGGGGCAGCTCCGCGCCGTCTTCGCCGCCTGCCTGGCGGTGGCGGCCGGGCTGGCGCGCCACGTGCTGGTGTACCGCACCGTCACGGAGTCGACGGCCCAGGGCGAGGGCGGCCGCCAAGGCATCGGCGGCGGCGGGGGTGGGGCGAGCAGCCGGGGCGTGCCGCGCTTCTCGGGGTTCCTGCAGTGGACCATCCCGTACGGGGCGGTGTCGGCCGTCAACTGGATCGCGTGGATCGCCCAGCGCCGCATGCACGAGTTCGGCCTCACCCGCGAGCAGCTGGCCCAGATCGCCCTCAACGGCCGGCGCAACGCGGCCCGCAATCCGAAGGCCATCTACCGCGACCCGCTCACGCTCCAGGACTACCTGGACGTCCGCATGATCTCCACCCCCCTGTGCCTCTACGACTGCGACGCCCCGTGCGACGGGTCGACGGCGGTGGTGGTGTCGCACGCCGACTACGCCCCCGACACGCCCCGGCCCGCGCTCCACGTCAACGCCATCGGCACCGCCATCCGGGGCCGGCCCAGCTGGGACCAGTTCGACGACATGACCACCTTCGCGGCCCGCGACGCCGCCGCCTCGATGTGGGCCCGGACCGAGCTGCGCCCGTCGGACGTGGACGTGGCCGAGCTCTACGACGGCTTCAGCATCCTCACCATGGTGTGGCTGGAGGAGATGGGCCTGTGCCCGAAGGGCGAGAGCGGGCCCTTCGTCGAGGGCGGCGCCCGCATCGCCCTCGACGGGGCGGTGCCGCTCAACACCAGCGGCGGCCAGCTCTCGGCCGGCCGCCTGCACGGCTTCGGCATGTTGCACGAGGCGTGCCTCCAGCTGCGCGGCGACGGTGGGGAGCGCCAGGTGCCGGGCTCGCCCGAGGTGGCGGCGGTGGCCGCCGGGGGTGGGCCCATCGCCGGCTGCATGCTCCTCACCCGCGGCCCGGCCAGCTGACCCCTGTCGGACC
>JGI12269J14319_10000344_pt1 | contig 44010 bp, 32 predicted proteins | sample PeaSoiSIISIP2007_FD_14319 | JGI IMG/M metagenome (IMG submission 14319)
AGGCCATCCCGACCTTGGCCCTCTCCAACACGGCCCGCACAGGGTTGAAAGCGTGGGCCAAGACGGCCGCCGCCGACCTGGCGGCCGAGGGGACCGACATCACCCTGAACCTGGTGTGTCCCGGCCCACACGCCACCGAGCGCATGAAGGAGCTGGGTGGCAGCGGACCCATGGGCGACCCCGCCGACTTCGGTCGGGTGGTGGCCTTCGTGTGCTCGGCCCCCGCCAACTTCGTGAACGGGGCCTCGATCGTGGTCGACGGGGGTGCCACCCTCGCCTTGTGAGCCGGTGGTCGGAGTGGGCGGGCGCGCCGATCATTCGAGTTGGGTGTGCCGTTGATGCAGTGGGTGAGGATGCCCGCCCGTGGCGCACGTTCGTGACGCCAGTGCCCAACCGGCCAGTGCCCAACCGGCCAGTGCCCAACCGCCGGTGCCCAACCGCCGGTGCCCAACCGCCGGTGCGGGGGCTTCAGCGTCCGATGCGGTACTGGAGGTGGACGACGCCGCTTTCGAAGCGGTCCACGTGGAGCAGCTCGAGGACGGAATGGAACCGGCCGGGAAGCGCGCTGGTGCCACCCCCGACCATGACAGGTGTGACGAAGAGATGCATCTCGTCGACCAGTCCGGCCGCCATGGCCTGGCCGGCGAGGTCCGGGCCACCGACGGATATGTCATGACCTGCGCTCTCCTTCATCCGCAGCACCGCTCCTGGGTCGAATGCTCGCTCCAGCCGCGTTCTGGCACCGGACACCGCTCCCAGTGTTCTCGAGTACACGACCTTGGCGGCGTCGCGCCACAGCTCGGCGAAGTCCCGGACGTGGGGCGGCGCGTCGTCGGCGTCGAATGTCTCCCAGTAGACCATCGTCTCGTACATCCTGCGTCCGTACAGGTAGGTGCCGAAACCCCGCTCGAGGGCGTTGATGCAGGCGAACACCTCGGGGTCGGGGGCGCTCCAGTCGAAGGTGCCGTTCTCGTCCGCCGTGTAGCCGTCGAGCGACGTGATGGCCGAGTACACCAACTTCGCCACGGCGGTCACCGGGTGGGGTCGTACTGTCGGACCACCACGCGCCGAAGGACGTGGCCTCAGGCCACGAAGTACTTGGCCTGGGGGTGGTGGCAGATGATGGCGGTCGTGGTCTGCTCGGGGTGGAGTTGGAACCCCTCGCTCACCGTGACCCCGATGCCGGCTGCGTCGAGGATGTCGGCCACCTTGGCGTTGTCCTCCAGGTCGGGGCAGGCCGGGTAGCCCCACGAGTAGCGGCCACCCCGGTACTGCTGGCGGAACAGGCCGGTCAGCGTCGGGCCGTCCTCGACGGCGAAGCCCCACTCCTCCCGGATGCGGCGGTGCCAGTACTCGGCCAGCGCCTCTGCCATCTCGACGCCCAGGCCGTGCAGGTGCAGGTAGTTGACGTACTCGGTGTCCTTCAGCCTTGCCGTCTCCTCCGACACGAGGGGTCCCATGGTCACGACGTGGAACGCCGCGTAGTCGGGCTCCCCGGACTGCACCGTCCGGAAGAAGTCGGCGATGCAGAGCCACGGGTCCTTCTTCTGGCGGGGGAAGGAGAATCGCGTCAGCTCCGACGAACGCGTCTCGTCGGTGAACAGCACGAGGTCGTCGCCCTCCGCGTTGGCCGCGAAGTAGCCCCATGCCACCTGGGGCACGAGAACGTCCTTGGCCTTCGCCTTGTCCAGCTCGTCGCGCAGCACGGCGCCGATCCGCTCCTTGAACTCGGCGTCGGTCTCGCCGTTCTCGGGCCGGTAGCCCCACTGGTTGCGGAACAGGGCGGTCAGGTTCAGGTACTTGGAGATGTCGTCGAGGGGGATGCCCTTGGCCACCCGGGCGCCCAGGAAGGGCGGGGAGTACACGTGGTTGTCGGCGGCCACGCCCGGGGCGCGCACCGGCACCGGTACCCCGGGGTCGTCCGCCGGCAGCTGGCTCTTGCGGGGCGGCAGCTTGCGGCCCCCGAGCGCCCGCCCGAAGTCGGGGTCCTCCTCGCCCGTCTTCTTGAGCTCGATCAGGCGGTCCATCGTCCGGAGCCCCTCGAAGGCGTCCTTGCCGTAGAACAGGCGCCCCTCGTACACCTGGCGCAGGTCCCGCTCGACGTAGTTGCGCGTCAGGGCCGCCCCACCGAGCATGACGGGAAAGCGAGCCAGCTTGCGCTCGTTCATCTCCTCGAGGTTCTCGCGCATGATGAGCGTCGACTTCACGAGGAGCCCGCTCATGCCGATGGCGTCCGCCCCGCGCTCCTCGGCGGCCTGGAGCATCTCCCCGATGCCCACCTTGATGCCGAGGTTGACCACCTCGTAGCCGTTGTTGGTGAGGATGATGTCCACCAGGTTCTTCCCGATGTCGTGCACGTCGCCCTTGACGGTGGCGAGCACCACGGTGCCCTTGCCGCCCTGGTCGGCCTTCTCCATGTGCGGCTCGAGGTACGACACTGCCGATTTCATGGTCTCCGCCGACTGGAGCACGAACGGGAGCTGCATCTCCCCCGAGGCGAAGAGGTCGCCCACCGTCTTCATGCCCGCCAGGAGGAAGTCGTTCACGATGGTGAGCGCGGCGTGGCCAGCCTCGAGCGCCTCGGCCAGGTCGCCGTCGAGGCCGTTGCGGTCGCCGTCCACGATGCGCTGCTCCAGACGGCGCTCCACCGGCCAGTCCGAGCGGTCCTCGGTGACCACCGTCGTGGCCGACACTCCCTCGAACAGCGACAGCAGCACCTGCAGCGGGTCGTAGCCGTCGTGGCGGCGGTCGTAGATGAGGTCCAGGCACACCTCGCGGGCCCGCTCGTCGATCTTCGACAGGGGCATGATGCGCGCCGCGTGCACGATGGCGGCGTCGAGGCCCGCCTCCACCAGCTCGTGCAGGAACATGGAGTTGAGCACGTGGCGTGCCGCGGGGGAGAGGCCGAACGACACGTTGGACAGCCCCACGATGGTGTAGACCCCGGGCAGCTCGGCCTTGATGCGGCGGGTGCCCTCCAGGGTCTCGATGCCGTCGCGCCGGCTCTCCTCCATGCCCGTGGACAGGGGGAGCACGAGGGGATCGAAGATGAGGTCGGAGGGTTCGAGCCCGTAGCGGTCCACGGCGACGTCGCGGATGGCCCGCGCGGCGCGCACCTTCCAGTCGGCCGTGCGGGCCTGGCCCTCGGTGTCGATGCAGGTGCACACCACGGCCGCCCCGTACTCGCGCGCCAGGGTGAGGAACTTGTCGAGCCGGGTGCCCGGGTCGTCGCCCTCCTCCAGATTGACCGAGTTGAGGACGGGGCGCCCCCCGATCCACATGAGGGCGGCCTCCACCACCGGGGCCTCGGTGGAGTCGACCATGAGGGGCACGCTGGCCTGGGTGGTGAGGCGCGACGCCACTTCGATCATGTCGGCCACGCCGTCGGCGCCGGTGTAGTCGACGCACACGTCGAGGATGTGCGCACCCTCCTTCACCTGGTCGCGGGCCATGGCCACGGTGGTGTCCCAGTCGGCCTCCAACATGGCGTCGCGGAACTTCTTCGACCCGTTGGCGTTGGTGCGCTCGCCCACCACCAGGAACGAGGTCTCCTGGTGGAACCCCACGTTGCTGTAGATGGAGGAGGCGCCGGGCTCGTGCTCGACGTGGCGGGGCGCGGGGACGAGCTCCCGGCAGCGCTCGACCACGGCCCGCAGATGCTCGGGAGTGGTGCCGCAGCACCCCCCGATGACGGTCACGCCGAGCTCGGTGACGAACCGCTCCAGATGGTCGGCCAGCTGCGCCGGCGTGAGGTCGTAGTGCATCTTGCCGTCCACCACCGACGGCAGCCCGGCGTTGGGCTGGGTGGAGATGGGCATGCGGGCGTGATGGGAGAGGTAGCGCACGGCTTCGCCCATCTCGGCCGGCCCGGTGGCGCAGTTGAGCCCGATGATGTCGGGACGCATGGGGTCGAGGGCGCTGAGCGCGGCGCCGATCTCGGTGCCCGGCAGCATGCGTCCGGTGAGCTCGATCGTCACCTGCACCTGGAGGGGTACCCGGCGACCGACCGCCACCATGGCCCGCTTGCAGGCGTTCATGGCCGCCTTCGCCTGGAGCAGGTCGTAGACCGTCTCGACCAGGAGGAGGTCCACCCCGCCCTGCAGGAGGGCGACCGCCTGCTCCTCGTAGGCGTCGCGGAGCTGGGCGTAGGGGATCTGGCCCAGCGTGGGAAAGCGCGTCCCGGGGCCGAGGTTCCCCGCCACCCACCGGGGGCGGGAACCGGCGCCGTCGGCGGCGACCGCCTCGTCCACCGCGGCACGGGCGATGCGCGCCGCCGCCAGGTTGATCTCTCGGCGCGGGCGATGCGCGCCGCCGCCAGGTTGATCTCCTCCACCCGGTCCTGGAGCCCGTACTCCGCCAGCACCACGCTGAAGGCGCCGAAGGCGTCGGTCTCGACCACGTCCACCCCGGCGTCGAGAAAGGCACGGTGCACGCCACCCACCACGTCGGGCCGGGTCAGCACGAGGGCCTCGTTGCACCCCTCGAGGGCGGGGCCGCCGAAGTCGTCTGCGCTCAGGTCGGCGAGCTGCAGGCTCGTCCCCATGGCCCCGTCGAAGATCACCACCCGCTTTCGAGCCGCGGCCAGGTAGGCCGCGCCGCGCTCGTCCATGGGCAGGGCGGCGAGCGCCAGCACGGCCGGGAGGGCCGGGGCGTCGGGAAGTCCCTGGTGGCGAGGGTCAGCGGTGGGGCTCACGATCCGGACAGTCTACGACCGGGCGTCGCTCTGCTCGGTCCGAGCGGGCGTCGAGGCCCCGGGGGACCGGCGCGACGGCCCCGGTAGCATGCGCGGCGTGGTCAAGATCTACACGCGCAAGGGCGACGACGGCACCACGGGCCTGCTCTATGGGGGGCGCGTGCCCAAGCACTCGCCCGTCATCGAGGTGAACGGGGCGGTGGACGAGGCCCAGGCCATCCTGGGTCTCGCCCGCGCCGAAGCGGCACCGGGCTCCGAGCTCGACCACATCCTGCTGGGCATCGAGCGGGACCTCTACGTGCTCATGGCCGAGGTCGCCACCGCCCCCGAGAACCGGCGCAAGCTCACGCCGGGGGTCTCGGCCGTGACGGCCGACATGGTGCGAGCCCTGGAGGACCGCATCGACGCGCTGGGGGAGCGCTTCGAGATGCCGAAGGAGTTCGTGGTCCCGGGCCAGAACCGCGTGTCCGCCGGGCTGGACGTGGCCCGCACCGTGGTCCGGCGGGCGGAGCGCGCCGTGAGCGCCGCCCCACCGGTGCCGGGCTCGGAGGTCGGGCCGTACCTGAACCGGTTGTCGGACCTGTTGTGGACGATGGCCCGTTGGCAGGAGGAGGAGCACGTGGAAGCTCGCTCGTTGGGGGGCGCACCGGGTGCACCGAGCGCACCGAGCGCGCTGGGCGCATCGGGCGCATCGGGCGCATCGGGCCGCCAACGTCGCCCGGCTCTGCCGGCGCCGGGAGCACCGGAAGCGCGCCATGAGCGCCCAACGCTCTGCCCGCACGTCGACCGGCGGTGTCGAGCCGATCACGCCGTCGCCGCTGATCCGGGTGGGCTGGGCTCCGGCGGGCGACCCCGGCGCCGTGGCCCGGGCGGCCGGTGCGCCCGTCGCCGCCGTCGGCGTTCCCGTCGTGTCGACACGCACGGGCCCGGCGGTCGCCCCCGGCGTCCCCNGCCACGTGTCGGTGGACGAGAGCGGGGCGGTCGTGGTCACGGCGCTCGATCCCGAAGCGGCCCGTCGGGTCGGGTTCACCGGAAAGATGGGGGAGACGCTGCGCGTCGGGGGGGCGGACGGCGACACGCCCACCGTGGTGTTCGTCGGGTGCGGGCCCGCCCCCGGGGGGGATACGGACGGGAGCGCCCCCGGCGGGCCGGCACCGAGCGGGGCCGTCGCGGGTGGTGGGGCGACGGCCGGTGGTGGGGCGGCAGCCGGTGGTGGGGCGGCGGCCGGTGGCGTCGATCCCCTGCGCCGGGCGGCGGCGTCCGTGGTGCGCGCCGCCGGCCAAACCGGTTCGGCGGTCTTCGTGCTGCCGGCGTCGCTGGCGGGGGTGGGAGCATCCCAGCGCCGCGCTGTCCAGGCCGTGGTCGAAGGTGCGGTCCTGGCCACCTACCGGTTCTTGACCCACAAGAGCGAGACCGAGGGGGGGCGCATCGAGTCCTTCGTGGTCGCCGGTGCGGACCTCGACGACGACGCCATGGCCGAGGGCGTCGGGCGGGGCGCGGCCGTGGCCGGGGCGGTGTGTCTCGCTCGCGACCTCGTCAACGAACCCCCCAGCTCGATGACGCCCTCCCGGCTGGCAACGGTGGCGGCCGAGCTGGTCGGCGGCCGGCCTGGTGTGACTGTGGAGGTGTGGGACGAGGACCGGATCGCGACCGAGCGCCTGGGCGGGCTGCTGGGCGTGGCGCGGGGATCGGCCGAGCCGCCGCGGCTGGTGCGCGGATCCTACGAGCCCGCCGATCCTGTCGAGATCGACGGCCGCGTCCCCCACGTGGCCATCGTGGGCAAAGGCATCACGTTCGACTCCGGTGGGCTCTCGCTGAAGTCCGCCGACGGGATGGTCACGATGAAGACCGACATGAGCGGGGCGGCGGCCGTGCTGGCGACCCTGTCGGCGTGTGGCGACGCCGGCGTCCGGGTGCGTGTGACCGCCATCGCGCCCATGACGGAGAACATGCCCGGTGGGCGTGCCACCAAGCCCGGCGACGTCCTGACCATCCGCAACGGTCGCACCATCGAGGTCCTGAACACCGATGCCGAGGGCCGTCTCGTCCTGGCCGACGGGCTCACCCTCGCCACCGAGGTGCAGCCGGACGCCGTGATCGACCTGGCCACGCTCACCGGAGCATGCGTCGTGGCCCTGGGCGACTCCATCGCCGGGATCTTCGGGTCGGACGACGAGCTCGTCGACCGGGTACGGGCTGCCTCGGAGCGGGCCGGCGAGCCCATGTGGCCGCTGCCCCTGTTCGACGGATACCGGTCGCACATCGACTCCGAGGTGGCCGACATGAAGAACATCGGCAAGGCCGGCCAGGCCGGAGCCATCTCGGCCGCGCTCCTCCTGGCCCGGTTCGTGGAAGGGACGCCGTGGGTGCACCTCGACATCGCGGGACCGGCCCGGTCCGACGATGATGCCGGCATCCTGGTGAAGGGCGGCACCGGATTCGGGGTGCGCACCCTGCTCGAGGTGCTGGAAAGCTACGGCGCCCCGCGGGAGTGACCTCGCCCGGGGCGGGTGACGGTCGTCACCCCGAACAGCTCGGGTGCGACACCCGGGCCTCGCGCTCGGCCAGGTCGACCCACCTGGCATCGGCCAACCGTGCCACTGCCGCCAGATGGGCCTGCTCACGTGAGCCGAAACGCAGTCCGGGCCGTCCTGCCGCCAGGACCAGGTCCCACGCCGCCAGCTCGACCCAGCCGATATCCACTGTCTCGGGTCGTGGCGACGGTCCGGCGTCGGGGCCGGGCCTGGTGATTCCCTCGGCCGCGGTGCGGCCCGCGGTGACCCGGCTCTGCGCCTCGTCGGTGTCGCCTCCCTCTGGGGCACCGGCCCCCGCACCACCGGCCACCGCACCACCGGCCCCCGCACCACCGGCCCCTGCACCACCGGCCCCCGCACCACCGGCCCCTGCACCACCGGCCCCCGCACCACCGGCCCCCGCACCACCGGCCCCCGCACCGGGACCCGCAGCGGCACCGGGAGGCGGGGGTGTGGCGTTGCTCGCCTGAAGGGCCCGCTCGGCGCGCGACTCCGCCACGAAAGCGGCCAGCCACGCCGCTGCCGGGGGGCGACCGTGGGCGGCCACGATGAGGACCTGCTCGACGTCGACGACTGCCGTCCACGCCGCATCGAGCTCGACGCTCACGCGCGACGCCAGGGCGGTCAGCACGTCGTGCGGCGTGCGCTCCTGCATGATGTCGATGGCGGTGTCGTAGGCGTCCAGGCGGCGGTCGTGGGCACGTCCGGAGATGAGGTGCACCTCTTCCACCGACACCCCGTCGACCTCGATGATCTCACTCAGGAGCAGCGCCAGACGCCCCTCGTCGGCCAGCTCGACGATGAACTCGTCCACAGCGCTGCCCTGCCGGCGTTCGACGATCTCGACGGCGGTCACGTCGGCGCGTACGGCCCCGATCCGGCTCGCCACGGCGCCCAGCGCGCCGGGCCGGTCGGGCAACTCAACCCGAACCAGATACGTGGCCACCGCAACAGGCTATGGCGAACAGGTGAACATGCCGTTTCGGGCGTGCAACGCGGCCGTGAATGGGCGGGTCACGGGCCCGCGACGGCGGGTCGTGGGCGGACTGTCTCGACAGAGGCGCCACCCACCATGGCCGGGAGGGGGATTCCGGCCATGGTGGGTGGTCGAACCTGCCCGCTGGGCGCTCGGGCGTCTGAGGTGCTGGGCAGGTGCTGGGCAGGTGCTGGGGCGTCTCAGGGTGCTGCCGGGGGGTGCTCCGCCCGTCGGGCCATGGCCCACTGGGTGGCCTCGTGGGCCAGCGCGGGGTGCACCTTCCAGCGCAGCAACTGACGCTCGACTGCTGGGGCGGATTCACCCGACTCGACCAGCCCGAGCGCCAGGCGGCGCGAGTGGCGGCGCACCTCCTCGAGGAGGGGGGAGCGCCGGGTGGCGGTCATCCACTGCTCGTGCTGGTCCTGAAGGGAGGCCGGCAACCGCTGAAGGTGCCGTCTGGGCAGAGGTGGGATCTTGCGTCGCACCGCCAGGGTGGTCGGGCCGATCTGCCGGGCGACCTGGAACGTGACGCACCGGGCCAGAGCCCGCCTGAACGGGGAGTGGCGACCGGATCGGCCCCCCAGCCCCATGGCCCGTGCGGTGTCTTCCAGGTCCAGGTCGAAGCCGGCGGGCGCGTCATCCAACCCGGCCGCGAACCGCCGTATCAGCCAGGTGCTCGTCGGGCCGAGGATGCCGAGCCAGAACGTCTCGACGTAGAGGGACCGGGGGTCGTAGCCGAGGCGGTCGATGACGGGGTCGGGCCAGCCCACCACACGGATGGTGATGTCACCCGCCGCCGCGGCCGCCCCTGGCGCCGCCCCGTCGACGACCGAGGGACGGTCATCGTCGGCGCCGGGCACCGCGGGAGGAGTCGGCATCGTACGAGGACGCCGATCGGGGCTCTGATCCGGGTTGGGGACGGGGCGGAGCGCGACGGACATGGTTTCTCCCAGGTTCGCGGGGGTGGACGAGGCGTGAGGCTTGAAGGCTTCGACGACATCGACGCTGACGCCCCGCACCATGGCGGGACGACCTTGCCGGCGACTTCCCCGTCAACCGTCCCGTGACCTCACTTCGCCGGGCGCAGTCGGCTCTTGGCCCCACATCGACGACGCAGACCACAGGAAACGGCGACATGACGACGTGACGTGGACGACACGACGTGGGCGGAGCGACGCACGCGACCGACACGAACCGCCCGACACGACCCGACACGACCCGACACGAAAAGCCCGACACGAAAAGCCCGAGGAGCCGCGTAGAGGTGCATCCAATGCGGTGGAGCGTGGGTCCGGGAGTTCGGAGGGCGAACGTCCGAGTAGAGAGGGACCGAGGCCGGCTGGGCGGCCGTCCTGCGGTCAGCGCGCCCCGGCTGCCTGGGCCTGTGCCCAGGTGTAGGTGAACGACGGGCTCCCGGTCACCACGGCGATGAGCTCACTGTCGCTCGACCAGGGGCTGTCGCCGGCCACGGTGGCCTCGGCCGCGCCCATCACGAGGACGCCCCCCGAGGAGGGACCGATTCCCAGGATGTTGTCGCGGTGGCCCCAGCAGCCACTGCCGGACGAACCACACGCCGCGTTTCCGGAACCGGGGCCGTCCTCGTACATCCACGTGTAGTCGGCACCCATCGGCCCGGTTGCTTCGGCCCAGTTCGACACCCACTGCTCCGCCGCCGTCCCTGGTGGCAACGTCGACGGGGTCGGGTCGGCATTGCCCGCCGCCGCGGTCTGTGCATCCTGGTCGAGCTCCTGGACCATTCCCACCACGGGGGGGAGCCCGCGATCGACGCGCTCGATGTCGGTCAAGACGAAGAGCTGCTCGCCCGCTGTCAACGAGGCGAAGTCCGAGGGCAGGACCACGGGCCCGAGGCCCTCGGCGGCGCGCGCCGCCGCCATGGCCTGGCCGGCGGCCGAGATGCAGGCCGATGAATCGGAGTTCCCCTGCTGGCACGCCCCGGTGAAGTCCGGTGCGGGAGCAATGTTTGCGGGCGGGTTGCGCGGCGGGAGGAGCCCCCCGGAACCGGGCGAGGCCGGGGCAGTGTGGGCCGGCGGCGTTTGGACCGGGGCGGTCGTGGGCGGGGCGCTCGCACGAGGCGGCATCGTCGTCGGGGTGGTCATTGCCGGGGCGGCCGTGGTGGGAGGTGCCTCGGTCGTGGGTGGGGTCGCGGTCGTCACAACCGTTGCCTGCGGATGCGTCAGAAGATCCGGACCTCTGGAATCGGACGCGTGGACCACCGGCGAGTCGGCTTGTGGGGCCGGCGCGGCCGTCAGTGCCATCCCCGCCACCAGGACAACGGCCGCGACGGTGACGCCCGCCACCAGGAGCGATGTCCAGGTGAGGGGGAGGCGGTGGAGCAGGTGGCGGCGTTCAGCCTCCAGCTTCGGCACGGAGAGGTTGTCGGCAGACCGGCTCGGGCGCTTGACGCTCTCACGAAGGGTGGCGGCGACCGTCGTTCAGTCGGCGCCGGTGTGCGCCGGGCACGACCATCTGGGGAAACGCCCGCCTTCCTGGGAGAACGCGCCGTGTTCTGGATTCGTTCTCGCCGGTGTGGCCCGTCACGCTCGGGCGGTCGTCACGCGGGCGCACCCTGTACCCACGTCACACGGTGTGTGAGCTTCTGAGGCGCGACGTCAACCTCCGACGCCCGTCGTCAACCGTGCCCGATTTTCGGCGCCCAGGGTGAGTTGTCGCCGCACGCTGTGGGTGGCCTTCGCCCAGTTTCTGCACGGAGCGCGAGCCGTTCCGTCGATACGTGGCGCCGGCCATCGATACGCCGCCGTCGCGTCGTGACGAAAGACTGTTCTCCGTTGTCGTGGTCCACCGAAGGGCGTCGTCGTCACGCCATGACCAACGTCGCATCCAGGTTTCATTGTCCGTGCACGTCATTGCCGAACTACGTGGTGGTCACGACATCGAGTGCGGCGCACCCGAGCACCCGAGCACCCGAGCACCCGAGCACCCGAGCACCCGAGCACCCGAGCACCCGAGCACCCGAGCACGAACGTTCGGTGTCGTCGGTGTCGGGGCGCTCCGTCCCGAATAGCCGCCACGGGGCGGGGGTTTGCCCGGTGCCGGCAGCGCGGGACCGGCCCGGGTCCGATCACCGCCTGACGGATTCTCCGTTCCGCCCGGACTGTGCCACCGTCGACCGGGGATCGGTCGGTGCGCGTTCTCCCTCACCTCGCAAGATCGTGGGGCCCGATTCCCACGTCGTACCTGGTGTCGAGGTGAGTGGCGACGTGTCCTGCCCAGGAGACCGGGGCCGCCCCGCCCCGTCAGGCGCCGCTGAGGGGTCGGTGAGCCCGCCGGCGTCTCCTGGAAGGGTGACAGGACCGCGAACTACGAATTCGCGGGTCCGGATAGTCCCAGCCGCACGCCTAGGATCTGCGTAGGACTGCGTGGCAATCAGAGCCTCGAACTTGCAGTTTTGGCACGTCGGCACGCAGGAACCGCGTTCGCCTCGCCGGGATCGATGAACGGACCCATCGCCCGGTGGTCGACACAGGTTTGGTGATCCGGAAGGATCGGAAGGGCAACTAGGTGGAGGACGAAAAGGGCGAGCCGGACTGGCCGGGGGGGTCGGACCATTCGTCGGGGGCGCGGCGAGAGTCGGCACGCCACCCTGCGCGGGCGTCGGTCGTGCGGCCCCGCGATGGAGGTTTGACCGCGGAGCAGGCTCACCCCGTCGCGCCGTCTGACCAAGTCGTGCCCCAACCCGCGGACGTCACCCGGCTCGATGCCACCCGCGTCACCGCCCGGCTCGACCATACCGCCGAGCCCGACGACACGGCCGAGCTCGACCATACCGCCGAGCCCGACGACACGGCCGAGCCCGACGTCACGGCCGAGCCCGACGTCACGGCCGGACCCGACGTCACGGCCGAGCTCGACGACGCGGCCGATCTCGACGACGCGGCCGAGCCCGAGGGAGCCGACGAGGCCGAAGAGTCGGACGAGCCACGGCGGGCGATGGCTCCCCGACGCCGAGGACTGGGGCGGGGCCTCGGAGCGATCCTGTCCGTGCCGGTCGATTCGGGGGCCTACGACGCCGGCGGGGAGCACGCCGTGCTCCACGACCCCCTGACCGGCCTTCCCAACCGGACACTTCTCGACCAGAGGCTCGACGAGGCCCTGATGTCGTGCCGCCAGGACGGAGCGTCCCTCGCCCTGCTCGTCATCGCCCTCGACGGGTTCAGCAAGGTGAACGAACTGTTCGGCCACCGCGTGGGCGATGCACTGCTGCACGACGTGGCGGTGCGGATGTCGGCCACGCGACGCAGAACGGACACCGTGGCGCGGTTCGCAGGCGACGAGTTCGTGGTGGTGTGTCCCTACGTCGGGTCGGTCGAGCTGGCCTGCCGCATGGCGGCGCGCATCCTCGAGGACGTCAGCCGGCCCACCTCGGTGGACGGGGTCGAGCACCGGCTTTCCGCCAGCATCGGCGTGGTGGTGGCAGATCCCGGCCACGTCGCCGAGGAGGGTGAGACGGTCGAGACGCTCCTGGGCGACGCCGCCCTCGCCATGCGGCGCGCCAAGGACGAGGGTGGGGGAGCGTGGACACTGTTCGACGCCACCCTGCGCGAGGACGCGGCCGCCCGCCAGCAGCACCGGCAGGGTCTGCGCACGGCCATGGAGGACGGTGGTCTGTTCCTGGAATACGAGCCCGTGGTCGCCCTCGACACATCGACGGTTGTCGGCGACTCGGCCCTTCTGGCGTGGAGGCTTCCCGAGTCCGTGGTGGAGGGACCCCAGGCCCTGCTGGAGCTCGTCGACGAGGCCGGGCTGGCAGTGCCCGTGGGCCGGTGGATGCTCGACGAGGCCCTGTCGGACCTGAGCGCCCGACGGGCGGCGTCGACCCTGCCCGAGGGCTACCGCGTGTGGGTCAAGCTGTCGGCCACCTTCGTGAGCGATCCGGCCCTGGTGGAGTCGATCGACGAGCTCACCGCCAAGCACCGGGTGCCCTCGGACATGCTCGGCCTCGACATCCTCGAGCCCGGCCCCGCCGCTCTGGCCGTCGTCGAGTCGACGTTGCAGGCCCTGGTGGTGCGCGACGTGGCGTTGGCCTTCGATGACTTCGGCGTCAGGCCGTCGAACCTGGCGCTGCTGCAGCAGCTCCCGGTGGGGAGCCTCAAGCTGGCCGCCGACGTGGTCGGCGCGCTCGACGACGCCGACGGCCGGGAAGCCGAGGCCCTGGTGCGCGGGATCGTCGCACTGGGTCGTGCCATCGGGCTCGCCGTCATCGCCCAGGGTGTGGAGACGGCGGCGCAGGTGGCCGCTCTCCGTTCCGTGGGATGTGCGTTCGCCCAGGGCCCGTTCTTCGGCCAGCAGCCCCGCCCGGAACCACTCTGGGCGTCGGACCCGACAGTTCCGAGCACTGTGTGGGCGCCTCTTCCGGGCGCCACACGCCCGACCTTCCGCCCCTGACGGGGACGCAGTCACCGGCCGCGAGCCCGGGCCTCTCTCACCACCTGCCCCGATGCAGCACCTCCCGGGGTTGGCGCCGCCCCCGTGCCAGCGACGCCGAGGGATGGTCGTCCTCCGCCGCCATCCCCAGCACGACGGCGCCCACGTACCGCCGATCGTCGGGCACACCCAGGGCGAGTCGCAGGGCCGGTTCCCCCCGGAAATTGCCGAGGAAGCAGGCCCCCACGCCGGCGTCCGTGGCCGACAGCAACATGAGCAGGGCGGCGAAGCCCCCGTCGACGAACCAGTACGGAACGGGCCAGGTCGCGGTCCCGGCCCCCAGGTCCCCGCCAGCCAGGTCCCCCCCGGCCGCGCCCCCGGCCACGCCGCCGGCCGCGCCCCCGCCAGCCAGGTCCCCGACCGCGCCCCCGACCACGCCCGCGCCCCCGCCCCCGGCCCCGCCCCCGCCCGCCACGCCCCCGTCGCTCCGTTTGTCGGGCTGGCGGTACCGGGCCGGGTAGGCCTCGGGGTCGACGAACAGGGCGACGACCGCCGCCGCCTGCGAAAGGGCGGGCCACCGGCGGGAGCGCCGGCGCCAGTCCTCGGTGGTGGTGGCGTCCCAGAACGCCGCCGTCTGCCCGCTCCCGACGAGAACGACAGCGTCCCATCCCCCCGTGTTCCCCGCCGAGGGCGCGCTGCACGCCGCCGCCAGGATCCCTTCCAGGACGTCGCCGGGCAGAGGATCACCCGTGAAGCTGCGCACCATCTTCCGCCGCCGGACGGCATCGGCCAGCTCCATGGGCGGAAAGCTACCGACGTCGGCGAACTCCCGGACGGCGCCCGGCGCCGGCACCGGTCGAAGCCCGGACCGAGCGACGCCACCGACCCGGCCCGGGCCGAGCGACGCCACCGACGGGCCCGGACCGAGCGACGCCACCGACCGGGCCCGGACCGAGCGACGCCACCGACCGGGCCCGGACGGTGCGACGCCACCGACCGACCCGGGCGGGAATGTTGACCTGGCTGGTAGGGTTTACGACACTGGCGGCAGCGCGGCCGCCGGGTCGACAGGACCGCCGGCGACGCCCGACACGGCGTCGTGGCGGCTGAGAACGAAAAAGGTCGTGACAGCGTGGCCAGTGCCCGAGAGCTGTTGAAGGAGGCCAAGGCGGCCATCCGGGAGGTCCAGGGTGACGACGTCGAGCCCCGTCTCGACGACGTGGTGCTGCTCGACGTGCGCGAGGCCGACGAGTACGAGCAGGGCGCCATCCCCGGGGCCGTCCACCTGCCCCGTGGCCACCTCGAGATGCAGGTCGAGGGGAGGATCCCGGACAAATCCGCCCCCGTGGTCGTGTACTGCGCGGCAGGGGTCCGGTCCGCCTTCGCCGCCAAGACCATGACCGAGCTGGGCTACACCGACGTGGTGTCGCTCGTGGGCGGGTTCAACCGGTGGAAGGACGAGGGCCGCCTGTGGCGGACGCCCAGGACCCTGACGCCCGAGCAGCGCAACCGCTACCAGCGCCATCTCCTGGTGAACGAGGTGGGCGAGGAGGGTCAGCTCAAGCTCCTGGACTCCAAGGTCCTGCTGCTCGGCGCCGGCGGCCTGGGCTCGCCCGCCGCCCTGTACCTGGCCGCCGCGGGCGTGGGGACGATCGGCATCATCGACATGGACGTGGTCGACGCCTCCAACCTCCAGCGCCAGATCCTGCACAACATGGAGCGGGTGGGCGAGCGCAAGGTCGACTCGGCCAAGAAGACGCTGACGGCGCTCAACCCCGACGTCGACGTCGTGACCTACGACGTGCGCCTCGGTGCCGACAACGTCCTGGACATCTTCGACGGCTACGACCTCGTCGTGGACGGCACCGACAACTTCCCCACGCGCTACCTGGTGAACGACGCCGCGTTGCTCAAGCGCATCCCCGTCGTGCACGGCTCGATCTTCCGGTTCGAGGGCCAGGTCACGGTGTTCGACCCCTACAAGGGTCCCTGTTACCGGTGCATGATCCCCGAGCCGCCACCGGCCGAGCTGGCGCCGTCGTGCGCCGAGGCCGGGGTGCTGGGCGTGCTCCCCGGCATCGTGGGCTCGATCCAGGCCGTCGAGGCCATCAAGATGCTCCTCGGCATCGGTGACCCGCTGGTGGGGCGCCTCCTCGCCTACGACGCGTTGGAGGAGTCGTTCCGTACCTTCAAGGTACGGCGGGACCCCGAGTGTCCGGCGTGCGGGGACGGCGCCGCTCCCATCGTCATCGCCGAGTACGACGACCTGTGCATGCCGCATGCCCTGGAGCCGTCGCAGGCCTGAGCCCCCACAGGCCTGAGCCCCCACAGGCCTGAGCCCCCACAGGCCTGAGCCCCCACAGGCCTGAGCCCCCACAGGCCTGAGCCCCCACAGGCCTGAGCCCCGCACAGGCGTGAGCGGTGGCAGGTCAGCGGTGACGGGCCCGACCGTCACTGGCCTCGCCGACGCCGGCTGCGCCAGGAGCCCGAGCCGCCGGGCCCGCCCCGGAGTGGGCGTGGGCGCCGCCGGGTCCTAACCTGGTGACTGTGCCTCCGACCCGTGCCACCTGGCCGTGAGCCCGACCGACGCGTCGACGGCGGGCGGCGAAGAGGACGTCCGGCGCACCGATTCCGGCATCGAGGTGCGCCCGCTGTACGGGCCGGCCGACCTCGAGACCTGGGACCCGGCCACCCGCCTGGGGGAGCCCGGCCGGGCGCCGTACACGCGTGGCATCTACCCCAGCATGTACCGGGGCCGGATGTGGACCATGCGCCAGTACGCCGGCTTCGGGAGCGCGGAGGACACCAACGAGCGCTTCAAGTTCCTGTTGGGGGCGGGCCAGACGGGGCTGTCGTGTGCCTTCGACCTGCCGACCCAGATGGGCCTCGACTCGGATCACCCCCGGGCCGAGGGTGAGGTGGGCAAGGTCGGGGTGGCCATCGACTCCCTGGCCGACATGCGCCTGCTGCTGGCCGGCCTGCCGCTCGACAAGGTCACCACCTCGATGACCATCAACGCCACGGCCGCCATCTTGTTGCTGCTGTACGAGTTGGTGGCGCAGGAGCAGGGCGTGGGGCCCGAGGTGCTGGGCGGGACCATCCAGAACGACATCCTGAAGGAGTACGTGGCCCGGGGGACCTACGTGTACCCGCCGCGCCCGTCGATGCGCCTCATCACCGACACCTTCGCCTACTGCGCCGAGCACCTGCCCAACTGGAACAGCATCTCGATCTCGGGGTATCACATCCGCGAGGCGGGTTCCACGGCGGTGCAGGAGATCGCCTTCACCCTCGCCGACGGCATCGCCTACGTGGAAGCCGCCCTGGCCGCCGGCCTGGCCGTGGACGACTTCGCCCCCCGTCTGTCGTTCTTCTGGAACGCCCACAACAATTTGTTCGAGGAGGTCGCCAAGTACCGGGCGGCCCGGCGGATGTGGGCCCGGATCATGACCGAGCGCTTCGGGGCCACCGACGAGCGGTCCAAGTTGCTGCGCTTCCACACCCAGACCGGGGGGTCGACCCTCACTGCGCAGCAGCCCGAGAACAACATCGTGCGCGTCACGGTCCAGGCCCTGGCGGCCGTGCTCGGGGGGACGCAGAGCCTGCACACCAACGGCTTCGACGAGGCCCTGGGGCTCCCCACCACCAACGCGGCCAAGATCGCCCTGCGCACGCAGCAGGTCATCGGGTACGAGTCGGGAGTGACCGACACGCCCGACCCCCTGGCCGGGTCGTACTTCGTGGAGTCGCTCACCGAGGAGGTGGAGGCCGCCGCCTGGGACTACCTGGAGCGCATCGACGAGATGGGCGGGGCGGTGGCGGCCATCGAGGCCCGCTTCATGCAGGAGGAGATCGAGCGGGCCGCCTACGCCTATGCCAAGGCCGTGGACGACGGCGAGAAGGTCGTGGTGGGGGTGAACCGCTTCACCGACGAGCCGGCCGGGTCGGTGGAGGTGTTCCCCATCGACCCCGCCCTGCAGCGGTCACAGGTCGAGCGCACCCGGCGGGTGCGGGCCGAACGCGACCAGCCTGCCGTGGACGCCGCCCTGGCCGACGTGGAGGCGGCCGCCCGGGGTACGCAGAACCTCCTCGTCCCCATGCGTGAGGCGCTCCGCCGCATGGCGACGTTGGGCGAGGTGTCCGACGTGCTGCGCGGCGTCTTCGGCGTCTACCAGCCCGGGGGCTGAGGCCGGATCCCTGGCTGCCTCGCCGGGGGCCTCGCTGTCACCGCCCCCGTCGGAGAAGGTGCCGTCGTCGGTGTGCCCACCGCACGCGACGGCGGGGCGCTGGGGGCGCGGACCCGGTGGCCAGGCGGTGCACTGCAGGATGCGGGCGGTGCAGCCCGCAGCGTCAGGCGGTGCGGGCCAGGAGGTGGGTGCGCAGCGATACGTCGGTGGCGGCGTCGATGACCGTCCACGCCATGCCCAGGGCGCCGTCGACCAGCGCCTGCTCGGCCGACGGTCCCACGCACGCCTCGGCGAACTCGGCCTGGTGGTTCACCGCACCGTGCGCCTCGACCCCGATCATGGGGTGGATGGACGGCACGGCCAGCGACACGTTGGCCATGTCGGTCGAGATGGTGGGCGGCGGCTCCCCGCCGTCGTCGCGGGGGTAGTGCCGTCCGAGTTCCCCGGCGTTTCGCCGCCAGGACGACATGAGGGCTTCGTCGGCCACGAAGTGCGAGTACGTGGGGGAGAGGTCGCGGATCTCGAGCGTGCTCCCGGTGGCGAGCGCCCCCGCCTCGAAGCAGTGCTCGATGCGGGGGCGCAGCACGGCCAGGTCCTCGAGGGTGCCGGCCCGCACCATGAACCGGCCGGTGGTCTCGGCCGGCACCACGTTGGCGGCGTCGCCCCCCTTGGTGACGATGCCGTGGACCTGGTCGCCGCGTCGGAGGTGCTGGCGCAGCAGGCCGATGGCCACCTGGGCCACCACGAGGGCGTCCGCCGCGTTGACGCCCTGTTCGGGGGACGCCGAGGCGTGGGCCGCCCGTCCCGTGTAGCGCACCTCCAGGTGGTCGACGGCCAGGCACGTGGCCACCAGGCGGTCCTCGGGCCAGGGGTGGACCATCATGGCCGCGTGGGCCCCGGCGAAGGCGCCCCGTTCGAGGAGCAGGACCTTGCCCCCGCCCCCCTCCTCGGCCGGCGTGCCCAGCACGGTGACGGTCAGGCCCAGGTCGTCGGCCAGCCCGGCCAGGGCCGCCCCACCCCCCACGGCGGCGGCGGCGATGAGGTTGTGGCCACAGGCGTGGCCCACGCCCGGCAGGGCGTCGTACTCGGCGCAGAGGACCACCGACAGGGGGCCGGAACCGACCCGGGCCTCCACCGCCGTGGGCAGGTCGTAGGCGCCGCGCCGCACCGCGAATCCGGCTGCCTCCAGGGCGTCGCCTACGCGCTCGGCGGCGTGGAACTCCTCGAAGCACAGCTCGGGGTCGTCGTGCAGGGCCCGGCTGAGGGCCACCAGGTCGGGCCGGCGCTCCTCCACGGTGCGCCGCGCCGCCGCCTTGGCCCGCGCCCCCCCGGCGCCGGGGACGGGCGTCACTCGATGACGGCGATCACGTCGCCGGGACCGACCGAGTCGCCCGCCGCCACCTTGACCTCCGTGACCTTGCCCGCCTTCTCGGCGTTGATGGCGTTCTCCATCTTCATGGCCTCGAGCACGCACACCGTCTGGCCCACCTCCACCTCGTCGCCCGGTGCCACCAGCACCTTGACGATGGTGCCCTGCATGGGCACGGCCACCGTGCCCGAGCCGGTGCCGGCCACCGCCGCCCTCGGCTTCGGGGGTCGCCCGGTGCGGCGCCCCGTGCCGGTGCCGGCCACCTCGGGTACCCACAACCGCACCTGGTAGCGGCGCCCGTCGACCTCGGCCGTGACCTCGCGCAGCACCCGGGGGTCGGCCCCGTCGTCGCCCCCGGCGGCCGCCGGTGGCGCCGGTGCCAGCGACGACAGGTCGACGCGGTCCTCCACCCAGCGCGTGGAGTGGCGCCCGGCCACGAAGTCGGGGTGCGACAGGATGACGACGTCGGCGGGGATGGACGTGGCCACGCCGGTGATCACGGTCTCGTCGAGGGCGCGCAGCATGCGGCGGCGGGCCGCCTCGCGGTCCGAGCCCCACACGATCAGCTTCGCCACGAGATTGTCGTAGTACTGGCTCACCGTGTCCCCCGCCTCGTACCCCGTGTCGAGGCGGACACCGGGGCCCCCGGGGGCCCGGAAGGTGGTGATGGTCCCCGGGGACGGCACGAACCGTCCCCCCGCCGGATCCTCGGCGTTGATGCGCACCTCGATGGCGTGCCCGTTGCGGCGCACCTCGTCCTGGGAGAAGGCGAGGGGCTCGCCCGACGCCACCCGCAGCTGCCACTCGACCAGGTCGAGCCCGGTGACCAGCTCCGTGACCGGATGTTCCACCTGCAGTCGGGTGTTCATCTCCAGGAAGAAGAAGTCCCCCTCCTGGTACAGGAACTCCACCGTGCCGGCGTTGACGTAGCCGCACGCCCTGGCCACGGTCACGGCGGCCTCGCCCATGGCCCGGCGTACGTCGTCGGGGAACTCGGTGGCCGGGCTCTCCTCCACCAGCTTCTGGTGCCGGCGCTGGGGGGAGCAGTCCCGCTCGCCCAGCCACAGAGTGTTGCCGTGGGCGTCGGCCAGCACCTGCATCTCGATGTGGCGGGGCCACTCGAGGTAGCGCTCCACGTAGATCTCGGGCCGGCCGAAGTAGGCCTGCGCCTCGCGCTGGGCGGACTCGACGGCGTCGGCCACCTCGTCGGGGGAGGACACCACCTTCATGCCCCGTCCGCCGCCGCCGAAGGCGGCCTTGATGGCCACCGGCCACCCGTGGGTCTCGCCGAATTCGGTGACCTGGCCGGGGTCGGTCAGGGGCTCGGTCCGGCCGGGGACACCCGACACGCCGACCGCCTCGGCCGCCCGGCGGGAGCTGATCTTGTCCCCCATGATCTCGATGGCCCCGGGCGGGGGGCCGATGAAGGTGACGCCGGCGGAGGCGATGGCCCGGGCGAAGTCGGCGTTCTCCGAGAAGAAGCCGTACCCGGGGTGCACGGCATCGGCGCCGCTCTTGGCCAGGGCGTCGAGGATGGCGGCCGTGTTGAGGTAGCTCTCGGCCGCCGTCTGGCCGCCGAGAGGGTAGGCCTCGTCCGCCAGCCGGACGTGCAGGGCGTCGCGGTCGAGCTCGGAGTACACGGCCACGGTGCCGATGCCCATCTCCCGACACGTGCGGATGACCCGCACGGCGATCTCGGCGCGGTTGGCGATCAGGACCTTCTGGATCACGCGGTGCCTTTCGGGGCGCAGTTTCCTGTGGGGCGGCGCCCTCCGGATGCAGCGCCGTTCTGGCGGGCGCGACACCGTTCGGGACCGAGCCACAACACTGGCACGGCCCGTAGGGTGGGTGCCATGTCCCGAGCTCCCGGCGCCAGCGGGGGGCACGTGGTCGAGGCCGGTCCGCCCGGGACGCGCTTCGCCGTCGTGCACCGATTCGAGGAGGTCGACTCCACCAACCGCGTCCTGCTCGACGAGGCCCGGGCCGGAGCGCCCGATGGCACGGTGGCGGTGGCCGCGTTCCAGCGCGCCGGCCGGGGGCGCCTGGGACGTCGATGGGAGGCGCCGCCGGGGTCGAACCTCCTGATGTCGGTGCTCCTGCGCCCCGGGCTCGTCCCCGGCGAGCTGCACCTGTGCACGGTGGCCGTGGCGCTGGCGGCCGCCGACGCCTGCGCCGCCGTGGCGGGGCTCGAGCCCGAGCTCAAGTGGCCCAACGACCTGATGGTGGGGGAGCGCAAGCTGGCCGGGATCCTGGCCGAGATCGTCCCGGCCGGTGTCGTCGCCGAACCCCGACCCGGAGCCGGAGCCGACATCGGTGCAGATGCCGGCACCGGCCGGTCCGGGACGGCGGTGGTGGTGGGTCTGGGCCTCAACGTGCAGTGGCCACCCTCCGAGCACGCGCCACCCTCCGACGACGCCCTGCCCGACGACGCCCTGCCCGGCGACGATCTGCTCGACGTGGCCACGTCGCTCGGGCGGGAGACGGGGTCGACCCTGGACGCCACCGTCGTCCTCGACGCCGTGCTGGCGGGGTTGGAGCCCAGGCTCGTCGACCTGGGGTCGGTGGAGGGGCGGCGTCGGCTGGCGGGCGACTACCGCCGGCGGTGCGCCACCCTGGGGCGCACGGTGCGGGTGACGGGCCACGACGAGTCGTTCACCGGCGTGGCCACCGACATCACGGTCGCCGGCCACCTGATGGTGGACGTGGGGACGTGCCTGCGGACGGTGACCGCCGGCGACGTCGTGCACCTCCGCGCCCAGGCCTGAGCCTTCCTCCGGCGTCCGCCCCCGGCCGAGGTCAGGGCCGGTCCGGATCCCGGGGAGCGCGTCGACCGGCGGCCCGATCATCTCCCCGGACACGGTGACCGACGTCCCGATCATCTCCCCGGACACGGTGACCGACGTCCCGATTCGCCCCGGGAAGCCGGTGGCACCGGTCTACGATTGTCAGGCTATGAACCTCCTCGTCACCGGCGGCGCCGGTTTCATCGGGTCCAACTTCGTCCGCTACTGGTCCGAGCACCGTCCCGACGACGCCGTGGTGGCCTACGACGCCCTCACCTATGCCGGGAACCTCCCCAACCTGGCCGACGTGGAGGACCGCATCACCTTCGTGCACGGCGACGTGTGCGACGGGGCGCTCGCCTTGGAGACCCTGCGCCGCCACGACATCGACACCGTGGTCCACTTCGCGGCCGAGTCCCACAACAGCCTGGCCGTGCTCGACCCCACCCGCTTCTTCCGCACCAACGTGCTGGGGACCCAGTCCATGCTGGAGGCCGCCCGTCTGGCCGGGGTGACGCGCTTCCACCACATCTCGACGTGCGAGGTGTACGGGGACCTCGACCTCGACGCCGACACCGCCTTCACCGAGGACGACCCGTACCGGCCGCGCACCCCGTACAACGCCTCCAAGGCGGGTGCCGACCACGCCGTGCGCGCCTACGTCGAGACCTACGGCCTGCCCGCCACCATCACCAACTGCTCCAACAACTACGGCCCGTACCAGTTCCCCGAGAAGGTCATCCCCCTGTTCACCGCCTACGCCCTCGACGATCGGCCGCTCCCCCTGTACGAGTCGACGCAGAACAAGCGCGAGTGGCTGCACGTGGTGGACCACTGCCGGGCGGTCGAGGCCGTCCTCGACCACGGTCGGGTGGGGGAGACGTACCACGTGGGCAGCGGCGTCGAGGCCAGCATCGAGCAGATCGCCGACGCCGTCCTGGCCACGCTGGACAAGCCGGCCTCCCTCAAGAAGATCGTCCCCGACCGCCCCGGACACGACCGCCGCTATCTCCTCGACTGCACCAAGATCACCAGGGAGCTCGGCTGGGTGCCCACCGTCGGTTTCGACGAGGGTCTGGCGGACACGGTGCGCTGGTACGCCGAGCACCGCTCGTGGTGGGCGCCCCTGCTCGACCGGGCTCCGGTGGTCGAGTCGTCGTGGGGCGCCGACGCCGGCGGACCGTCGGGGCCCTGACGCGCCCGTGCGGGTCCTCGTCACCGGCGCCGGCGGTCAGCTCGGCACGGACCTCGTCGCCGCCTTCAGCGGGCGGGTCCCCACCGGGGGCCTCGCCCACGATCCCGCCACCGGGCGCCTGGGTGGCCGAACCCCGTGCGACGTGGTGGGTGCCGACCGGGCCCGGCTCGACGTGACCGACCGGGGCTCGGTGCTGGCCGCGGTGGACGCCGTGCGTCCCGACGTGGTGGTCCACGCCGGGGCCTGGACGGCGGTCGACGCCTGTGAGTCCGACCCCGACCGGGCCTTCGCCGTCAATGCCCTGGGCACGCGGCACGTGGCCGAGGCGGCCCGCCGGGCCGGGGCGCACGTGGTGTACCTGTCCACCGATTACGTCTTCGACGGAACGTCACCGCGCCCGTACCGCGAGTGGGACACGCCCAACCCGTTGTCGGTGTACGGCCAGAGCAAGCTGGCCGGCGAGCGCGAGCTCGACCCCTCGGCCACCGTCGTGCGCACGTCCTGGGTGTGCGGGGCCAACGGCGCCAACATGGTCCGCACGGTGCTCCGGCTGGCGGTGGGCACCGGCCCGCTTCGCTTCGTGGACGACCAGCGGGGGAGCCCCACCTTCACCGCCGACCTGGCCGGGAGGGTGGCCGTGCTGGCCACCGACCGTGTCCCGGGGGTCTTCCACGTCACCAACGCCGGGGTGACCTCGTGGTTCTGGTTCGCCCGCGCCGTGCTCGAGGCGGCCGGCCACGACCCCGACCGGGTCGAGCCCATCGCCACCGCCGATCTCGACCCACCGCGCCCCGCGCCCCGCCCGGCCAACTCCGCCCTCGACAACGCCGCCCTCCGCCTGAGCGGGATGCCGCTGCTCCCCGACTGGCGCGACGGGCTGGCGCGCCTCGTGCCCATCGTGTGCGACGGGGCGCTCCCGGACACACGCACAGCCGCGGCGGCACCTGCACCGGCGCCGGCACCGGCGACCTCGCCCAAGGAGGCACCATGACGTTGCACGCCACCGAGCCCCGCGACGTGACCACGGCGGTGATCGGCGCCGGCTACGTCGGGCTCACCACCGCCGTCGTCCTGGCCGACCTCGGGTACCGGGTGGCGTGCGGCGAGTCCGATCCGGCCAAGGTGGAGACGCTGTCGCGTGGTGAGCCCACCATCGTGGAGGACGGGCTGGGTGAGATCCTGCGCAAGGGACTCGACTCGGGCCGGCTGACGTTCGTCCAGGGCGCCACCGCCGCCGTCCAGGGGGCCGAGTTCGTGTTCCTGTGCGTCCCCACCCCCCAGGGAGCCGACGGGGCCGCCGACGTGAGCTATCTCGAGGCGGTGGCGGTCGAGATCGGCCCCCACCTCGGGCACGGGGCCATCGTGGTCAACAAGTCCACCGTCCCGGTGGGCTCCACCCACCTGGTGGAGCGGCTGCTCGACCGGCCCGACGTGGCGGTGGTGTCCAACCCCGAGTTCCTGCGCGAGGGCACGGCCATCCACGACGCCCTGCACCCCGACCGGGTGGTGGTGGGGGCGGACGACCAGGCGGCCGCGGCCCGCGTCGGGTCGCTGTTCGCGTCCACCCAGGCCCCGCTCATCGTCACCGACGCCGCCACCGCCGAGACCATCAAGTACGCCTCGAACGCGTTCCTGGCCACCAAGCTCAGCTTCGTGAACGCCGTGTCCAACCTGTGCGAGGCGGTGGGGGCCGACGTGCGCGACGTGTTGCTCGGCATGGCCTACGACCACCGCATCGGGTTCGACTACCTGCGGCCCGGCCCCGGCTGGGGGGGATCGTGCCTGCCCAAGGACACCCGGGCGCTCATCTACATCGGCGAGCAGTCGGGGTACGAGTTCTCCCTGCTGCGGGGGGCCATCGAGACCAACGAGGCGCAGCTGGCGTCGGTCACGGGCAAGATCCGCGCCGCCGTGGGGGGATCGCTGGCCGGCCGGGTGGTGGGCGCCTGGGGCCTCACCTTCAAAGCGGGTACCGACGACCGGCGGGACTCGCCCGCCATCGACATCCTGCAACGACTCCTGTCCGAAGGGGCCACCGTCAAGGCGTTCGACCCGACCGTGCACGGGCCCATCCGTGAGTTCCCGACCGGCGTCGAGATCCTCCCCGACGCCTATGCCGTGTGCGAGGGCGCCGACTGCGTCGTGGTCCTCACCGAATGGGAGGAGCTGCGCTGGCTCGACTTCTCCAAGGTCCGTGAGCTGCTGGCCGAGCCCTCGGTCGTGGACGCCCGCAACCTGCTCGACCCGGCCGCCATGCGGCGGATGGGGTTCACCTACGTCGGGGTGGGTCGGCCGTGACCACCGGGGTGGGGGGGCGCCGGGTGGTGGTGACCGGGGGGGCGGGGTTCGTGGGCTCGCACCTGTGCGAGGCGCTCGTGGCCCGGGGCGACCGGGTGGTGGCGGTCGACGACCTCTCCACCGGCAAGGTCGAGAACCTCGAGTCGCTCGAGGGCTCGCCGGGGTTCGAGCTGGTGGTGGCGGACGTGAGCCGCGAGCTCCCCGTCACCGGGCCGGTCGACGCGGTGATGCACCTCGCCAGCCCGGCCTCCCCGCCCGACTACCTCGAACGGCCGCTCGAGACCCTGGCGGTGGGGAGCGAAGGCACCCGCCGCGGGCTGGTCCTCGCCACCGAGCACGGGGCCCGGTTCGTCCTGGCCTCGACGAGCGAGGTCTACGGCGACCCGGGTGTCCACCCCCAGGCCGAGACGTACTGGGGCAACGTCAATCCGGTGGGACCCCGCAGCGTGTACGACGAGGCCAAACGCTTCGCCGAGGCCCTCACCATGGCGTGGCACCGGTCGAAGGGCACCGACGTGGGCATCGTGCGCATCTTCAACACCTACGGCCCCCGCCTCCGGCCCGGCGACGGCCGGGTGGTGTCGAACTTCCTGGTCCAGGCGCTCGAGGGCCGCCCCCTCACCGTGTACGGCGACGGCTCCCAGACGCGGAGCCTGTGCTTCGTCGAGGACGAGGTGGCCGGCCTGGTGGCGCTGCTCGACTCCGGGATCACCGGCCCGGTCAACATCGGCAACCCGGCCGAGCTCACCGTGCTCGAGCTCGCCCACGCCGTGCTGGACCTCACCGGGTCCTCCTCGCCCGTCACCTACGAGCCCCTGCCCCAGGACGACCCCACCCGCCGCCGCCCCGACATCTCCCTGGCCCGGCGGGAGCTCGGGTGGGAGCCCCGGGTCCCCCTGGAGGAGGGCCTGCGGCGCACGGCCGACTTCTTCCGGGCCGGCGCGACGAAAGGTGCCGGGAGTCGGTCATGATGGGAGGAGGCGGTCCGGCGTGCCCCCAGCGGCGCGACGCCCCCGATCGCACCCCACAGCGGAGGTCCCTACCGTGAGCGCCCGCAACGCCAACGCCCGCAACGTCGAGGGTCCGGCCGCCGTGCCCGACATCGCCGACGTGCCCGACATCGCCGACGCCCGGGGAACGTCGTACCGCCTGCTGTCGGTCATCGTCCCCGTCTACAACGAGCGCAACACCGTGGCCGAGATCCTCCGGCGCATCCGCGCCGTCCAGTTGCCCCTGCCGCTCGAGGTGGTGGTGGTCGACGACGGCTCGACCGACGGCACCGACAAGGTGCTGTCCGCCCTGCAGGACTCGACCGTGCGCGTGGTCACCCACCCCTCCAACCGGGGCAAGGGGGCGGCAGTGCGCACCGCCCTCGACACGGCGCGGGGCCAGCTCGTGCTCATCCAGGACGCCGACCTCGAGTACGACCCCGACGACTGGCCGAGGCTGCTCGACCCCGTGCTCAAGGGCAAGGCCAAGGTCGTCTACGGGAGCAGGTTCACCGGGGAGCGCCGCACCATGCGCCCCACCCAGTGGATCGGCAACCGCCTGCTCACGCTGTCGGCCAACGTCCTGTACGGCTCGACGCTGTCGGACATGGAGACCTGCTACAAGCTCTTCGACCGCACCGTGCTCGACGGCATCACCATCGAGTCGGACGGGTTCGACTTCGAGCCCGAGATCACGGCCAAGGTCCTGCGTCAGGGCCACCGCATCTACGAGGTACCGGTGTCGTACACCGGGCGCGAGCCGTCGGAAGGGACGAAGTTCGATTGGCGCGACGGGGTGCACGCCCTCACCACGCTGGTGCGCTACCGGCTCGTCCGCCGCGTCTGACCGCCGCATGGCGCGGACGAATTCGCCGGCGGCACCCGGCGCCGGAGCTGCCGCCGGCGCGGCACCGGGCCCGGCCGGTCCCGGCCCCGGCGACGTGGCGGCGGTGGTCGTCAACCACGACGCCGGTGCGCTGCTCACGGCGTGCGTGGCATCGCTCGAGGACGAAGGCGTGGCCGAGGTCATCGTGGTCGACAACGCCTCGTCGGACGGCTCCCCCGACGTGCTCGAGTCCGGGCATCCGGAGGTGACACTGGTCCGCACCGGTGCCAACCTGGGCTACGGGGCGGGCGCCAACCGCGGCATCGGCATGGCGGACGCCGAATTCGTGCTGGTCTCCAACCCCGACGTGGCCGTGCACCCCGGGGCGGTGGCCGCGTTGGCCCGGGCCATCGGGGCCGAACCCACCCTCGCCGTCGTGGGCCCCCGCATCGAGGAGTCGGACGGGTCGCGCTACCCCTCGGCCCGCCGCTTCCCGTCGCTGGTGGACGCGGCCGGCCACGCCCTGCTGGCCGGGGTGGCGCCCGGCAATCGCTTCTCGGCCCGGTACCGCATGGCCGATCTCGATCCGTCGGCCCCCACCGAGGTCGACTGGGTGTCGGGGGCGTGCTTCGTGGCCCGGCGGCGGGCGCTGGTCGAGCTGGGTGGGTTCGACGAGGGCTACTTCATGTACGCCGAGGACACGGACCTGTGCTGGCGCGCCCGGCGGGCGGGGTGGGGCGTGGCCTACGTGCCCGACGCCGTGGTCACCCACCTGCAAGGGGTGTCCACGGCCCGGCACCCCTACCGCATGCTCGTGGCCCACCACCGCTCGGTCCTGCGCTTTGCCGTCCGGACGACGTCCGGCTGGCGCCGGCTGGCGCTGCCGCCCATGGCCGGGCTCCTCGGGGTGCGGCTGGCCGTGGCGTGCCTGCGCCAGGCCGCCCGGGCGCGGCGCGGACCCCCGCGCCGCGCCGACTAGGGTTTCTGGCCGACCATGGCGCGGGGAGACACAGGGAGGTGGGTGACGCGCGCCGGCTCGACCGGCGGCGGCCGCACCTATCGCGGGCAGATGCCCATGAAGTGGTACTCGAGCCTCGTCCTGATCTGCATCCTGGGCGTGGCCCTGGTGGTCTACAGCCGGTACGAGCGTGAGCACCCCGCCCCCGCCACGCAGCCCGCCATCGGTGCACACTGGTACCAGGCCCTGTCGTTCGACGTCTGCGGCAAGCTCACGGCCAACCTCCCCGTCAACCCCAACGCCTCGAGCGCCCCGGTCCCCGGGATCCGCACCGAGGGTGACGGCGTGATCCAGGTGGCTCCCACCGCGGCCGCCGACGCCGGGAACAACGCCACCCTGGCCCGCTTCGTGCACAACTACCCGGGTCTGAAGCTGACACCGAGCACCCTGAAGCTCCCCGCCACCCAGGCCTACACGACGGGCCACGCCTGCCCGTCGGGGACCCCGGACGCGGGGAAGCCGAGCGTGATCCGGATCAAGATGTGGCCCAGCTTCACCCCACCCGGGTCGAACAACCCGCAGTACTTCACGGACCCGGGCCTGATCAAGCTGGCCGACGGGCAGCTCATCACGGTGGCGTTCGTGCCTCCGTCGGCCTCGATCCCGAAGCCGGATTCCATCGTGGCGCTCCTCAACGACCGCGCCGGCTCGGCCACTTCGTCCACCACGACGCCGCCGGTCGCCACGAGCACCACGGCGCCGTCGTCGACGACCACCACCAAGCCGGCGACGACCACCACCAAGCCGTCGTCCACCAGCACCACCAAGCCGTCGACGACCACCACCAAGCCGGCGACGACCACCACCAAGCCGGCGACGACCACCACCAAGCCGTGACCCGCGGGCGGTGAAGGCGGTCGTCCTGTTGGGTGGCGAGGGGACGAGGCTCCGGCCTCTCACGTACACCACCCCCAAGCAGTTGCTCCCTGTGGCCGAGGTGCCCATGCTCGAACGAGTCCTGGCCCATCTGCGGCGCCACGGGGTCGACCAGGCCGTGCTGTCGCTCGGCTACCGCCCCGACGCCTTCACCTCCGCCTACCCCGACGCCGAGGCGGCCGGCGTGCGGCTCGAGTACGCGGTGGAACCCGAACCACTGGACACCGGGGGTGCCATCGGGTTCGCCGCCCGCCACGCCGGCATCACCGACACCTTCCTGGTCGTGAACGGCGACGTCCTCACCGACGTGGACGTCACGGCCCTGATCGCCTTCCACCGGTCGCACGGCGCGTCGGCCACGCTCCACCTGACGGCGGTGGAGGACCCGTCGCGATTCGGCGTGGTGCCCACCGACGACGATGGCCGGGTGATCGAGTTCGTGGAGAAGCCCCCGCCGGGCACGTCCACCACCAATCTCATCAACGCCGGGACCTACGTGCTCGAGCCCGACGTCCTGCAGCGCATCCCCAACGGCCGGCGGGTGTCGGTGGAGCGCGAGACGTTCCCCGGGCTGGCCGCTGCTGGAGCGGTGTACGCGCTGGCCGTCGAGTCCTACTGGCTCGACACGGGAACGCCCGCCGCCTATCTCCGGGCCAACGCCGACCTCCTCGACGGCACGCGCCCGGGGCCACCCGCACCCGGCGCCCGCGAGCTGTCGGCGGGGGTGTGGGCGCTGGGCGACCCCGTGAACGAGGGCGAGGTCCGGGGGCCGACGCTGTTGGGCGACGCCGCCACGGTGGCGTCCGGGGCGACCGTCACCGCCAGCGTCCTCGGGGCGGGTGCCACCGTGGCGAGCGGGGCTCGGGTGGAGGGATCGGTGTTGCTCCCCGGTGCACGGGTGGAGGCAGGTGCCCGCGTGCAAGGATCGATCCTGGGACGGCGCGCCGTCGTGGCCCGGGACTGCGAGCTGCTGCCCGTGACGGTGGTCGGTGACGATGTCACCGTGCCCGCCGGGACGCGGCTGGTCGACGCCCGCGTGCCGGCGGAGCAGGCGTCGTGACCACTGCGGTCGAGCGGAGGGAGACGGTGTGCAGGTGATGGTGACCGGCGGAGCCGGTTTCATCGGGTCCAACCTGGTGGACCGGCTCCTCGCCGAGGGGCACGCCGTCGACGTGGTCGACGATTTGTCGAGCGGGTCCCTGGCCAACCTGGCCGACGCCCGGGCGTCGTCGTCCCACGCCCTCACGTTCCACCAGCTCGACATCCGGTCGGACGCCCTGATCGAGGTGATGGGGCGCCGCCGGCCGGAAGCGGTGTTCCATCTCGCCGCCCAGGCCGACGTGCGTGTGTCGGTGGAGCGCCCGGTGTTCGACGCCGATGTGAACATCCTGGGCACGCTGCGCGTCCTCGAGGGTGCCCGGGCCGCCGGTGGGGCCAAGGTGGTGTTCGCCGCCAGCGGCGGCACGCTGTACGGCGAGGTCGACCCCGCCGAGCTCCCCGTCAAGGAGTCGCACCCCCGCCGACCGCTGTCGCCCTACGGGGTGGCCAAGATGGCCGCCATCGACTATCTCGTGGCCTACCGGGAGCTCCACGCCATCGAATTCTGCGCTCTGGCGCTCGCCAACGTGTACGGCCCGCGCCAGGATCCGCACGGCGAGGCGGGGGTGGTGGCCATCTTCGCCTCGCGGCTCCTGTCGGGCGAGCCGGTCACGGTGTTCGGCGACGGCGAGCAGACGCGGGACTTCGTCTACGTCGACGACGTGGTGGACGCCTTCGTCCGGGCGGCATCGCGCGGCGGGGGGGTCGTGCTCAACATCGGCACCGGCGAAGAGGTGTCGGTCAACGAGCTGGCCCGGGTGATGGGCGAGCAGGCCGGGGTGTCGACGTCTCCTGTGCACGCACCGGCCCGCCCGGGCGAGCTCTGGCGCAATTCGCTCGACCCCGAACGGGCTGCCATCCACCTCGGGTGGCGCGCCTGGACGTCGCTCGGCGACGGCGTCGACGCCGTCCTGGCCCACGTCCGGCGCCAGCGCCGGTCCTGAGGACGTCGGGCGCTCAGCGGAACAGGTCCTCCGACGGGGGTCGCAGTATCTCGTCCGACACCGATCCGCGTCGCAGCCAGGCGGGATCCACCCCCCGCACCACCGCCACCGGGACGGAGCTCGCCTTGCCCATGACGAGCTCGGCGGCGGACGCCACTTCGTCGGCCACGCACACCTCGGTGGCCACCAGGTCCCGTCCGTTGGCGTCGCGCGTGCCCCGGAGGTCGACCACGGCCGCCAGCCCGGCGCAGCCGATGGCCACATCCACCACTCCCTTGCGCCACGGCCGCCCGAAGGTGTCCGACACGACGACGGCGACCTCCCGGCCGGTGGCGGCCCGGAGGCCGTCACGGATGCGCCGCGCCGAGCGGTCCGAGTCCTCGGGCAGCAGGGCCGCCCAGCCCCGCTCCATGTTGGAGAGGTCGACGCCGGCATTGGCGCACACGAACCCGTGCCGGGTCTCGGAGATGACGAGGTCGCCCCGGCGGCGCAGGACCCGCACGGACTGCGCCTCCACCACCCGCAGGCGGTCGTCGGGATCGTCGGGGTCGACGGGGACCATCTGCCCTTCGGACTTGGACACGATCTTCTGCGTGACGACCACCACGTCGCCGTCGGCCAACTCGACGTGGGAGGCGATCACGGTCGCCAGGTCGTCACCCGGGCCGATCTCGCCGATGCCGGCGACGGGAAGCACCGTGAGTGGACCGGGCACCGCGCCGCCGGTCGCCGAGGGCACCGCGCCGCCGGTCGCCGAGGGCACCGCGCCGCCGGTCGCCGATGGCATCACGCCCCCGCTCGCGCCGGGGTGGTGCCGGCGCGTCGATCGAGGAGCACGGCACCGAGGGCAGCGGCCTCGCGCCGTGTGTGCATGACGGTGGGGGCGACCACGCACTGCACGCCGCAGGCGTCGACGGCGGCGGCGAGCGGTGCGTCGGCCTCGTCCACCACGAGGGTGCCGACCAGGTCCGCGTACAGGCGGGCCACGCCCACCACGGTCGGCTCGTGCCCGAGCTCCGCCATGAGGCGGTCGGCGGGACCCTTCAGTGCGGCGCCGGCGACGATGGGGGAGACCGCCACCACATCTCGGCGCCGGTCGGCGATGGCGTCGGCGATGCCCGGCACGGCGAGCAGGGGCCCGAGGGAGACGATGGGGTTCGACGGGCAGACCACGACCGTGTCGGCGCCGGCGATGGCGTCGAGGACCCCGGGGGCGGGCGCGGCCGCCTCGGCCCCCTCGAAGCGGACCGAGGTCACGGCCACGGCGTGGCGGAGCCGCACGAAGTACTCCTGAAAGGCGATCTCCGGTCCGTCGGCCAGCGTCAGGCGGGTGCGGACGGGGTCGTCGGACATGGGCAGGAGCCGGGTCGCCACGCCCATGGCGGCGGTGATGTCGGCTGTCACCTGTGACAGGGTGGCGCCGCCCGACAGACGGTCGGTGCGGTAGAGGTGGGTGGCGAGGTCGCGGTCGCCCAGGCGGAACCAGGCCTCGCCCCCCAGGCGCTCGAGCTCGTCCATGACGGTCCACGTCTCGCCGGCCAGTCCCCACCCACGCTCGTCGTCGTTGCGGCCCGCCAGCGTGTAGGTGACGGTGTCGAGATCGGGGCTGATGTGCAGCCCGTGGAGCTCGGTGTCGTCACCGGTGTTGACCACCGCCGTCACGTCGGCGGGCGGGACGACCTGGACCAGCCCGCGCAGCAGACGGGCTGCACCCACTCCTCCGGCGAGGGCGGTGATCACGGCGCCAGGCTAACGGTCCCTGCGCCGGCCACCGGCGCCCGTGTGCAAGGCTCGCTCGGTGCCCCCGAGCGCACCACCAGGGAGGGAGCGCCTGCGAGTGGCCGTCGACGCCACGCCGTTGCTGGGTACCCGCACCGGCGTCGGCCGTTTCTGCGACGGCGCCCTGCGGGCGCTCGGCTCGCGTCCCGAGCTCGACGTGACCGCTTTCGCCGTCACCTGGCGTCGGCGCCGCTGGCTCACCCCCCTCGTCCCCGCCGGGGTGCGCGTGCACCAGCGGGCCATGCCGGCTCGTCCCCTCCACCTGGCCTGGGCCCACTTCCCCGGGCCCGGCGTGGAGTTGTTCGTCGGGGCTGCCGACGTGGTCCACGGGACGAACTTCGTCGTCCCCCCCACCCGCCGGGCCGCTCGCGTGGTCACCGTGCACGACCTCACGGTCATCCGCTTCCCCGAGCTGTGCGACGCCGCCAGCCTTGCTTTTCCTCGCCTGGTGCGGCGGGCCGTCGCCGAGGGGGCCTGGGTCCACACGCCGTCGCAGTTCGTGGCGCAGGAGGTGGTCGAGATGCTCGGAGCCGATCCAGAGCGCGTCCGCGCCGTGCACCACGGTGTGGACGCACCGGCGTTCGGCGCCGGATCGCCGGCCGGCGCGCCGGCCGCCGCGCCGCCGCCGCTGCCCCCGGGCGTGACGCGCTACGTGCTGGCGGTGGGCACGGTCGAGCCGCGCAAGGACTACCCCGGTCTGGTGCGGGCCTTCGCTCGCGTGGCGGCGTCCCGCCCCGACGTCGCCCTGGTGGTGGCGGGAGCAGACGGGTGGGGTGCCGACGCCTTCCACGCCGCGGTGCGTTCGTGCCCGGTACGTCAGCGTGTGGTGCAGTTGGGCTACGTGAGCGACGACACGTTGCACCGCTGGCTGGCGGCAGCGGCGATGCTGGTGTTCCCGTCGCTGTACGAAGGTTTCGGCTTCCCCCCGCTCGAGGCCATGGCCGTCGGCGTGCCGGTGGTGGCGACCACCGCCGGCGCCGTTCCCGAGATCGTGGGCGACGCCGCCGTGCTGGTTGAGCCGGGCGACGGCGACGCACTGGCCGAGGCCATGGCCAGCGTCCTCGACGACCCGCAGCTGGGCACCTCGCTCGGGGAGAAGGGCCGCTGCCGGGCCGGGCAGTTCACGTGGGCCGCGTGTGGGGCGGGCCTCGGTGTCCTCTACGCCGACGCGGCCCGGGCGCGCTAGGCGTGTGGCACCGCAGCCGGGGTACCACTCCGTGACCACCACCCACGACAGGACGGGCGCCGGGGTGCTCGTCGTGGCCGAGCAATTGCGCCGGGCCGTCCCCGGAGGCATCGGCGCGGCCGGGCGCGGCCTTCTGCGGGGGCTGACGGAGCTCGACCGCGCTCGCCGGCCACGCGTGGCCCTGTACGTGAGCCGCGCCCGCGTCCACCCCGATCCCCTGGCGGAGTTGGGCTACGACCTCGTGACCTCTCCCCTTCCCTCGCGTGTCCTCACGCGGGCCTGGGACCACGCCCTCGTCCGGGCCCCGGCCGGGTTCGGTGTGGTGCACACCCTGTCGTTGGTGGTTCCCCCGACCCGCCGGGTCCCCGTGGTGGTCACCGTCCACGACCTCGCCTGGCGGCGGTTCCCCGAGGCCTATCCGTCCCGTGGCCGACGCTGGCACGAGGCGGCCCTCGTGCGTGCGCTGCGCCGCGGGTCACACTTCGTGGTCCCGGCCGAGGACGTGGGTCGCGAGCTCGTGGCTGCCGGCGCGCCCGAAGGAGCGGTGTCGGTGGTGCCACTGGGCTCCGACCATCTCCCCGATGCCGACGACGAGGGGGCCGCCGCGCTTCTGGACCGACTGGGCGTGGGCGGCCAGTTCCTGCTGTCGGTGGGCACCCTCGAGCCCCGGAAGAACCTCGAGCGGCTGTTCCAGGCGTACGCCGAGTCCCGCACCTCGCTGCCCGAGCCGTGGCCGCTCGTGGTGGTGGGACCGACCGGCTGGGGCGACGACACCCGCGGCCGCGAAGGAGTGGTGCTGGCCGGCGCCGTGCCCGGTGCCGTCCTCGCCGCGCTCTACCGGCGGGCCCGGCTCCTCGCCTACGTGCCGCTCGGGGAAGGCTTCGGCCTTCCCCCGGTGGAGGCCATGCGGGCGGGCACCCCGGTGGTGGCGAGCCCCGTACCGAGCACCGGGGGGGCGGCGGTGGAGGTCGACCCTGTCGATGTCGGCGACATCGCCCACGCCCTGGTGCAGGTGGCCACCGACCAGTCGCTGCGGGACCGGCTCGTGTCCGACGGCCGGGCGAGGGCCGACCGGCTCACGTGGAAGGCGTCGGCGGACCACATCGTGGGTGTGTGGAGGTCGCTGCCGTGACGGGTAACGGGCTCGTTTCCCCGGCCCCCGGTGCGGACCACGCCGGTCGGGCCGGTTCGGGCGCCCCGGCTCTGTCGGTCTCCTTGGACGTCAGCGCCGTCCCGGCGCAGCCGGTGGGCGCGGGCCGGTACATCATCGACGTCGCCACCGCCCTCCGGGGTCGCGACGACGTGTCGCTGACCCTGTGGAGCCGCCGCCACGACCGTGACCGGTGGGACCAGATCGCACCGAGGCGGGGGGCGACGGTGCGACCGGCCGCCCCCGACACCAGACCGGCCCGCCTGGTCTGGGAGCAGCTGCGGCTCCCCGGGCTCCTCGACGCGGCCGGGGTGGCCGTGCACCACGGTCCGCATTACACGATGCCCGAGCGGGCCCGGGTGCCGCGCGTGGTGACGGTGCACGACCTCACCTTCCTCGAGCACCCCGAGTGGCACGAGCGCTCGAAGGTGATGGTGCTGGGCCGTGCCATCCGGGTGGCGGCCCGGCGGGCGGAGGCCATCGTGTGCGTGAGCCGGTACAGCGCCGGGCGGCTCGAGGCGCTGTGCGCGCCCACGGGTCGGGTCTTCGTCGTGCCCCACGGTGTCGACCACGGCCGCTTCACGCCCGCACAGTCCGAGGAGGCGGTGACGTCCGACGACGGGCTGCTGGACGGCCTGGGTGTGCGCCCGCCCTATGTCCTGTTCGTCGGGACGCTCGAACCGCGCAAGGCGGTCCCCGACCTGGTGGCCGCCTTCGACCGCGTGGCCGGCGGCAACCCCGACCTGTCGCTCGTCCTGGCGGGCCGGCCGGGCTGGGGGGTCGAGGCCGTGGACAGGGCCGTCGCCGTGGCGCGGGCCGGTGAGCGCGTGGTGCGCACCGGCTACGTGCCCGACGGGGCGGTGCCCGCCCTGCTGCGCCGGGCCTCGGTCACCGCCTACGCCGCCAAGGAGGAGGGCTTCGGGCTGCCCGCCCTGGAGGCTCTGGCGTGCGGGAGCCCGCTCGTGACCACGGCCGGCACGACCATGGCGGAGCTGGCCGGGGGGGCCGCCGTCCTGGCCGCGCCGGGATCGGTGTCGGAACTGGCGGAGGCCCTCGAGAGCACGCTCGCCGGTGGCGCGGCGGTGGAGGCCCGTCGACGCCTCGGGCTGCAGGTGGCGTCGCGCCACACATGGGAGGCGAGCGCGTCCGGTCACGTCTCGGCCTACCGGTGGGCGGCGTCGGGGCACCGGTCCGCTCCCCGGTGATCGCGTGGAGTGACCGATAAGGTTCGCCGGGTGAGAGCGTTCGTCACGGGGGCGAAGGGGTTCGTGGGGTCGTGGCTCACTGCCCATCTCGCCGATCTCGGGGACGACGTGGTGGGCGCCGACCGCGAGGTCGACGTGACCGACGGGCCCTCGATCGGCGCGGCCGTGGCTGATGCCGCCCCGGACGTCGTGTACCACCTTGCCGCCCTCACCCACGTCGGCCGCTCGTGGACCGATCCGGCGGACGTGCTCCGGGTGAACGCCACCGGCACGCTGTACGTGCTCGAGGCGGCGCGGGCCTGCGACCCCCCGCCGCGCGTGCTCCTCGTCAGCTCGGCCGAGGTGTACGGCGCCGTTCCCGCCGCCAGCCTGCCGGTGGGCGAAGACGCCCTGCTCGCCCCGGTCACCCCCTACGCCGCCTCCAAGGTCGCCGCCGAGTACCTCGGCATCCAGCAGTACCTGGCCCATGCGCTGCCGGTGGTGCGGGTGCGGCCCTTCAACCACGTCGGGCCCGGGCAGTCCCCGAGCTTCGTCGTGGCCGCGCTGGCGGCGCGCATCGCGGCGGCGCGTGCGTCGGGAGCGTCGAGCATCCTCGTGGGGAACCTGTCGGCGCGACGCGACCTCACCGACGTGCGCGACGTGGTGCGCGCCTATCGCCTTCTGGCCGAGCGGGGCGTGCCGGGGGAGGTCTACAACGTGTGCTCCGGGCGTGACGTGGCCATCGACGAGGTGGCCGCCCGCCTGCAGGCGCTGGCCGGCACGGACCTCCGACTCGAGCCCGACCCCTCGCTGGCCCGACCGGTGGACGTCCCGGTGCTCCGGGGCGACCCGGCCAGGCTGGAGGCCGCCACGGGGTGGGCGCCCGAGATCGACCTCGACACCACGCTGGCCGACGTGCTCGAGCAGTGGGGGGAAGCGGCGGCCTGAACACACCACCGTTCCGGAACGCGCCGAACGCCCCGCACTGCGGGGCGTTCGGGAGGGGGCCGGACAGGGGGGAGGGGTTCGGCCCCCACGGCCATCCATGGGACGGCCCGACCGTGGACCACCGGCCGCGCCCGGACTGCGGCGCGGCTCCGGGCGTCAGGCGGCGGTGGACAGGAGCTTGCGCAGCTGCTGACGTGCCTCGCGCGCCTGGGAGTGCGCCTGCTTCACGAAGTCGCGTGCCGGGACCGGCAGACGCTCCTCGATCGGCTCGAGTGACGCCTCGATGCGACCGATCACCTGCTCGACGGCTTCTTCGACGTCCATCGCCTTGCGGGTGATACCACCACGTACGTCTCCCAGCCTGTCCTCGATCTGCGTGCGGGGCTCGGCCAGCCGCTTCTGGAGCTCCTGGCGGCGGACCTGTGCCTTCTGGAACCCGAGGACGCCCAGGCCGACGACGACGTAGGCGGCATCCCTGGCAGTCCGTGTGATCTCTTCTGTGATGTCCTTGAACTCGGGCATTGCTGCTGTCCTTCCTGGGGGGCAACCCTCTGGTCTGTTGCTAACTATTGTACGGCCCTTTGCTAACAATTGCAAGCACTGCCCGGCGTCCGGCCGGTGTGACTCGACCGGCCCCACCCTCGTGTCCGGCCCGGGACGAGCCGGGTCCACGGCTGGGGGGCGGACCGAGGGGACGGGTAGCCTCTGAGGCCTGATGGAGACCATCGCTCCACCGGTTGTCGCTGTGATCGTCACGTGCGACCCCGGGGAGTGGTTCGCCGAGACGCTGGCGGCTTTCGCCGCCCAGGACTACCCCGAGCTCTCGGTCCTGGTCCTTGACGCGGCGAGCGAGGTGGATCCCACCCCCCAGGTGGCCGCCGTGCTGCCCGGCGCCTACGTGCGCCGGTTGCCCGCCAACCGGGGTTTCGGTGCCTCCGCCAACGAGGTGCTGTCCATGGTGGAGGGCGCTTCGATGCTGCTGTTCTGCCACGACGACATCGCCCCCGATCCCGACGTCGTGCACATCCTGGTGGAGGAGTCGTTCCGGTCCAATGCCGGCGTCGTGGCGCCCAAGTTGGTGGACTGGGACGACCCGAGGCGCTTGCTGCATGTCGGCATGGCTGTCGACAAGGGCGGCGCCGTGGTCGACCGGGTCGAGGTGGGCGAGCTCGACGCCGGCCAGCACGACGCGGTGCGCGACGTGTTCCTGGTTCCGGGAGGATGCACGCTCGTCCGTGCCGACCTCTTCGCCGAGCTCGGTGGGTTCGACCCCGAGATCTTCGCCATGGGGGAGGACCTCGACCTGTGCTGGCGGGCCCAGATCCTCGGCGCCCGGGTGGTGGTGGCCCCCGGTGCCCGCGTTCGGCACCTGGAGATGTTGGCGAGCGGTCGTCGGAGCCTGCCCGAGCAGGTCCGCCTCGGGATGCCTCGGGGTGACGGGGCCGACGCCTGGCCCGACGGCGTCGAAGCGCCCGACGTCGGTCAGGTCACCGACAGCACCGATGGCACCGATGGCACCGACAGCACCGGGGCTGCCGGGGAACGCCAGGGTGGCGAGGGCGCCGGACGTGGCGAGGGCGCCGGACGTGGCGAGGGCACCGGACGTGGCGAGGGCGCCGGACGTGGCGAGGGCGCCGGACGTGGCGAGGGCACCGGACGTGGCGAGGACACCGGACGTGGCGAGGGCGCCGAGGTGGGCGGAACGCCCCGGGCCGGGGACGGCAACGAAGGCGTCGACGTGGGGCGGGGGCCTGGCTCCGGCGGCGCGGTCGGATCTGCATCCGCGACCGTGGCCGCAGTGGCGGGCGTGGCCGCAGTGGCGGGAGCGGGGCAAGGTGTCGTGGGCCGCCGCCGCCGCCGAGGCCCGCGGCGCGACCCGCATCCGAAGGTGGCGCCGGTCACCCTTCAAGCGCTGCAGCGCCGCCACGAACTGCTGGCAGCGATGAAGGCGTACGGGCCGTTCCACCTGGTCCGCGTCCTGCCGCAGGTGGCGCTGCTGGCCCTGGCCGAGGCGGTCATCGCCCTGGTCGCCGGGCACCGCGACCGGGCGGCAGCCGTGGCCCACGCCTGGCGGTGGAACGTGGCCAATCGCCGTACGCTCCGTGTCGCACGGGCCTCGGTACGGGCCCACAGGCGGCTCGACGACGCCGCCGTCCGACGCCTGCAGCTGCGCGGCAGCGCCCGGGTGAACGCCTATCTGCGGCGGGCGGTGACGTACGGGTTGCAGGCGGCCAACCTCGGAGGCTCGGAGGACGAAGCCGAAGCGGCAGCCCAGGAATCCGCGGCCGCGGGCGAACCGACGACGGAAGCCGAGCTGCGGGCCCGGGGGGAGGAGCCCAAGCCGTCGACTCGCTGGCTCGTCGTGCTGGCGGCGTGGCTGGTGGTCATCTTCGGGTCGCGCCAGCTCATCGGATCGGGCTTCCCCTCCGTGGGGCAGCTGCTGCCGATGCCCTCGTGGTCGACGCTGGTGCACCATTTCCTGGCGGGATGGCAGCCCACCGGAGTCGGCACCACCGACCCGACCTCGCCCGCCACCGGCGTCCTGGGCATCGCCGGCCTCGTGCTGTTCGGGGGAGTCGGCCTCCTGCAGAAGGTGGTGGTCCTCGGATGCATCCCGGTCGGGGCCCTGGGCATGGCACGCCTCTCCCGCCCCCTGGGCACGACCTGGGCTCGCGTCACCTCGACGGTCATCTACCTCGCCATCCCGGTGCCCTACGACGCGCTGGCCACGGGTCGGTGGGACGCGCTCGTGATCTACGCCGCCTGCCCGTGGATGCTGCACCTGTTGGGCCGGGCATCGGGCGTCGAACCCTACGGCGATGCCAGTCCGGCGGCGCAGGACGCGGTGGTGTCCGACGGCGACGTCCGGGCGGGGCTGGCGGCGGGGCCCGACGACTCCGACGGCCTCGGCCGCTCCGGCCACCTCGGAGGGCCCGGTGGCCGCAGACGGTGGCGCGGTTCGTTGTTCGGGTGGAGCCTCGGCCTCGGGCTGCTCGACGCCTTCGTCACGTCGGTCGCCCCGTCGGGGGCGATCGTGACGCTCGTCGTCGCGGCGGGCCTGGCCCTCGGTACGGTCGTCGTGGGAGGGCGTGGCGGTCTGCGACCCGCGGGGCGGGTGGCGGTCACCGCCGTCGGGGCCACGGTGGTGGCGATCGTCCTCCTGGCTCCGTGGTCGTTGGCGGTGCTGGGAGGCCCGGCCCGCTGGCAGGTCATCGCCGGGTTGCCGCTGGCGTCGTCGTCGGGTGCCGGATGGGGCGAGCTGTTGCGCCTGGCCGCCGGCCCCATCGGGGACGCCGCCCTGGCGTGGGCGTTCCTCGCCGCCGCCGCGCTTCCCCTCGTGATCGGTGCCCGCTCCCGCCTGGCCTGGGCCGGGCGAGCCTGGTCGGTGTCGGTGGTGGCGTGGGTGCTGGCGTGGTTCGCGGGGCGCGGCTGGCTGGGGCCGCTGGCCGTCCCGCCGCAGGTGCTGCTCGCTCCGGCGGGGATGGGCATTGCCCTCGCCGTCGGCCTGGGGGTGGCGGCGTTCCAGCGCGATCTGCCGAGCTACCGCTTCGGCTGGCGCCAGGCGGCGGCCGTGACCGCCGCCACCGCCGCTGCCGTAGGCATGCTGCCCGTGCTGGGTGCGAGCTTCAACGGTCGCTGGGATCTGGTGCCCACCGGCTACGCCGAGGCGACGTCGTGGATGACGCCCCGGCCCGGCCAGGGCGGTTTCAGGGTGCTGTGGCTGGGGGACCCCCGCGTGCTGCCCGGCAACGGCTGGGAGCTGTCCAAGGGCCTGGCCTTCTCGCTCAGCGAGGACGGGCTTCCCGACGCCACGTCGCTGTGGCCGGGGTCGTCCGAGGGCCAGGCCGCCGCCGTCGGGAACGGCGTCGGGCTGGCCCGCCGCCATGCGACCGTCCGCCTGGGCCAGCTCCTGGCACCGTTCGCCGTGCGGTACGTCGTGGTGGTGGACACCCTGGGGCCGTCCATCCCCGGCCTGCAGACCCCGCCCGTGGATCCGCCGCCCGCCGACCTCCTCCCCGCCTTGGCCTCCCAGATCGACCTGCGGGAGGTCATCTCGCAGAGCGGCTTCGAGGTCTTCATGGACGAGGACGCACTGCCCGAACGTGCCGTGCGCACCGTCGCCTCATCGGCGGTCGCCCCCTCACCGGCGTCGGTCGTCACCGGAGCGGGCTCGCAGCTGCGGGGATGGACGCCCGCCCTGGCTGCTTCGGCAGGGGCGACGAGCGCGACCGGCCCGGTGCCGACCGGTACCGTGCTGGCTGCCGTGGCGCCCTCGGCCGACTGGCACCTCGTCGGTCCCGGCGGCCGGGTCGAGGATCCCACGCGCGCCTTCGGCTACGCCCCGACCTTCCGGGTGGCGCGCCCGGCGACCGTCACCGTCCGGTTCGACGGATCGGCGGCACACGGTCTGGAGATCGGCGTCGAGGTGGCCGCCTGGATCGCGGTGGCGGCTGCCCTGGTCGGCCGGCGGTGGTGGCTCGACTGGTGGTGGACGCCGTTGCGCCGCCGGCGTCGGCCTACCCCGCCGCTGTTCGCCGACGCCGGCGGCACCGGGGAGGCCGCTGATCCAGGTGGAGCCGACGGCGTGCACACCCCGGCGACGACGTCGACCTCGGCCGACCATCGGACCGACGGTTCGCGTCCGGCCGCGTCGGTGACCGGGGAGAAACGGTGAGTCACGGCAAGGAAACGCTGAGTCACGGCGAGGAAACGCTGCATCACGGCGAGGAAACGCTGCATCACGGCGAGGAAACGCTGCATCACGGCGAGGAAACGCTGCATCACGGCGAGGAACGGTGCGTCACCGGGAACAAACGATGCGTCATGGCGAAGCAACAGTGAGAGCGACGGACGGTACCGGACGGTGGGCACCGTGACGGGCTCGGACGGTGAGACCGAGGGGCGCCGCCCGACGGTCGGTACCGCGGCGGGCTCGGGGCGACGGGCGACCCTGATCGTCGTGCTCGCCGCCGTGCTGGTCGGTGCCGGGATCGCCGACCGCCTGGTCGTGCGGGTCACGCCGGCCCCGGTGCGGGCGGCCGGCGCACTGTCGGATGTGCGGATCGCGCCGAGCACCGGCACGGAGTCCTCGGCGTGGTACTGCGCCGGGGGCACCGGTGCCCAGGGCGGGGCGCCGGCCACCGTCATCGTGACCAACACCTCGACGCGGCCTGTCACCGCCACACTGACCACCGTCCTCGCACTGGCGACCGGGGCCCAACCGACGGCTCCGTGGGCAGGGGCCCACGGCTCGGCACTCAGGGTCCCGGCCGGCGGCCAGGTGGCGGTGACCGCCGGCGCACCGGGGTCGACGGGGAACGTCGCCTCGGCGGTGGTCGTCAACGGCGGCGGGGTGGCTGTGTCGGAGGAGGTGTCCAGCCCGCTCGGGTGGTCCATGGCGTCGTGCGCCTCGTCGACCGCTCCGGACTGGTACTTCGCCCACGGCGCCACCGCCCAGGGGAGCGGCCTGGCGCTGTCGCTGTTCAACCCGGGCGCCACCGATGCCACCGTCGACGTGTCGCTCGTTTCGCCCACCACCGGTTTCGTGTCACCTGCCGCCTACCAGGGGGTGGAGGTGCCCCCCGGTTCGCTCGTGGTCGAGAACGTGGGCGACCACGCGCCCCAGAACCCCGCCATCGCCACCGAGGTCTCGACGCTGTCGGGCTCCATCGTGGCCACCGAGCTCGACTCCGTCGGTACTCCCGGGAGCGGCGGCATCTCGCTCACCCTCGGGAGCCCCGTGCCCGCCACCACCTGGGTGTTCGCCCAGAACACCGACGTGGCCGGGGGGACCGTGACCTTCCACGTCCTCAACCCCTCGCCGCAGCCGGCCGAGGTGTCGGTGCGCCTGGGGCTGCCGCAGGGTTCGGCGGCCGAGCCGCTCACGCTGATGGTGGCGGGGCAGTCGGTGTCGACACTCGTGGGCCAGGACCAGACACGGATCCCGGCCAACGTTCCCTATGCCGTGACCTTCTCCACCAAGGGCACCGGCATCGTCGTCACCCGGCAGGTCACGACGCCGTCGGACCAGCCCGCGCCGATACCCGAGGACGGGGATGTCTCCGGCGTGCCCGGGGGCGGCCTCAGGCGTTGGCTCCTGCCCGCCGTGGTGTCACCGGGCTCCGGTGCGTGGCAGCTCGCCGTGGTGGATCTCGGGCCCAGTCCCACCGACGTCCGGGTGCTGACCCCGACCGGAGCGGCCATCGCCGGGCAGCCTGAGCGCCGAGTGGTGCCGGGGACGCCGTTGATCATCGGGCCGCAACCGGGGGCGCCCTTCGCCACCACGCCGATCGAGATCGTGGGCGGAGCCCCGGTGGCGGTGGAACTGGACGCGCTGCCGGTGGCAGGGCCGGGCGTGGTGGTGGTCCCCGCCTCGGCTCCCTCGTAACGGGTCCCGGGCACGGGACGTCCGCCGGGGCCTGCCTAGGCCTCAGTCGGACGACTCGGGGCTCGGTGGGACGACTCGGGGCTCGGTGGGACGACTCGGGGCTCGGTGGGACGACTCGGGGCTCAGTCGGACTGCTTGGCGCCACCGGTCGGGGTGGCGTCCTCGATGCCGCTCCTCACGGTGGCG
>JGI12269J14319_10000346_pt1 | contig 43804 bp, 25 predicted proteins | sample PeaSoiSIISIP2007_FD_14319 | JGI IMG/M metagenome (IMG submission 14319)
GCCCACGACTGGCAGGGGGCGCCCGCCATGGCGTTCCGGAAGACCTGGGACGCCTGGGGCTCGCCGTTGGAGCGGACCGCCTGCGTGCTCACCCTCCACAACCTCGCCTACCAGGGACAGGGCGAGCGCGGAGTCCTGTCCTGGATGGGCATGGGTCCGGAGCACTACACTCCCGACGTGTTCGAGGACCACGGCGGGGTCAACCTTCTCAAGGCGGGGATCCATTTCGCCGACGCCATCACCACGGTGAGTCCCACGTACGCCCGCGAGATCCAGGGTCCCGTGGGCGGACAGGGTCTGCACGAATTCCTCGGGCGTCGTTCGGGAGACCTGTTCGGGATCCTCAACGGAATCGACACCGACGCCTACGATCCTTCCACGGACCGCCATCTCCCCTACCGATTCTCGGCCGCCGACATGTCGAGCCGGTGGGAATGCCGACGCGAGCTCCAGCGTCGACTGGGGATGCGGGAGGACGACACGCGCTGCGTCGTCTCCATCGTCTCTCGCCTGGCTCCGGGAAAGGGCTTCGACCTGATCGAACCTGCCATGGAACGGGCCATGCGCCAGATGCAACTGCAGTTCGTGCTGGTGGGTTCCGGCGACCCCCACTACGAATGGTGGGTGGGAGATCTGCAGCGTCGCTTTCCCGGGCTCGTGGGCAACTGGGTGGGTTACCGCGAGGACCTCGCCCATCTGGCGTACGCCGGATCCGACCTCTACCTGATGCCGAGCCTGTTCGAGCCCTGCGGACTGTCCCAGATGTACGCCATGCGCTACGGGACGCTTCCCGTGGTGAGGCGCACCGGAGGTCTCGCCGACACGGTCTGGAACTACGTGGAATCCGATGGCGGCGGCGACGGCTTCGTGTTCGACGACTATCGCGTGGACGCCCTCTACTACACGCTGGGCTGGGCGGTGAGCACCTTCTTCGACCGCCGTGCGCACTTCGAGACCATGCGGCGGCGGGTGATGTCCAGGGACTTCTCCTGGGACGCGTCCGTACCCCGCTACGAAGAGGCCTACGCGCACGCCCTGCGCAAGGCCGGAAGCTAGTCCGGATTCCTCATCTCCTCCCATCGGGGGAGCGCGCGCGCGATCCACCCTCCGGGCTGGGCGACCCAGGACAGGATCTGCCTTCCATTGGAGACGACCGCCCATCGGGCCGGCAGGAGCCGGAGGTAGCGCCTGACCTGGGTCGCCACCTCAGCGTCCAGCGGAATCCCAGGAGCCTTGCACTCCGCGAGGAGGACGGGCTCGGCGGTTCCTCCGGCCGCCGAGAAGACGGCGATGTCGACCCGGTCGCGGACCTTGCGGTCCCAGGGGGAGAGCGACATCTCCAGGCGCATGCACTGGCGCGGAACGCCCAGATCCTCCACGAGATGGCGGACGAGGGCCTGGCGGACGGGCTCTTCCGGCGTCCCCCGGAGGGACTTCACCGCAGGACCGCACCCTCGATGTCGACCTCGAGCAGCAGCTCCTCGGCGCGCTCCACCTCCTCCCGCAGCGAAAAGAGGTTCTCCCCCGCGAGGGCCGAACGGGTGGAAAGCCACTGGCGGTACCATGCCAGGCTCGCGGCCAGGTTGACCCGGAAGGTCTGCAGCTTCTCCTGGTCCCGCGCGTTTTCCGGATGCGAAGATCCGCGCAACCTGTCCAGGTGTTCCAGGTAGAGGGTCAGCTCGGCGGCGAAGGCGTGCGGACGGTGCTCGGGCACAAGCGACGGAATCCGTCCGTAGATGTTGTCCACCATCTCCGAGAGCGCGTAGAAGCGGTCGAACCAGGCGATGTTCGGGCCCGGGCAGACGCTCACGGGCTGCCGCGATTCCGACCTCCCGACGCCGGACAGGGCGGCGTTCTCCTGGCGCAGGAATTCGATCGCCCCGTTTCCGAGCTGGTGGCAGATGCATTCCTTCACGGCCACCTTCCGGACCTCGGACGCCGCCATGCCGCCGATCTGCTCGATCTTGCGCCCCTGGTACTCCTTGGAGGCGGTGCAGATGGGCGTGGGGGTGAATTCCGTGTTGGACACCAGGAACCCCTTGGGGCAGGCCGATCCTGGATTCCCCTCCGAGAAGCGGCGCCAGAGCTCCGTTTCGGAAGACGACCCCCGCAGGTTGTTGAACGGCACACCCAGCGGCGAGCTGTCCGACAGGTAGATGTCCTCGGCCCGGCTCCGTGCCAGGAGTTCCCGGGTGTGCCTGTCCACGGGAGTGGCCTCCGGCACCAGCAGGAAGGGAGACCCCCACCCGGTGGCTTCCATCCCGAAATCGTCCAGCATCCGGTTGTGCTCGGCGGCGTTGCCCAGTCCTCCCTGGACCGTGATGGCGGGGACGTGGGATGTGACGGAATCCGGCACCTCCCAGCCCCTCTTGCGGTAGTAGGCGGCCACCAGGGCGGAAAATTCCTCCTGGAGGCGATGGCGCTGGTGACGGAATTCGTCCACGATGGGTCCCAGGAGCTCGCCGTCGGAGGCGAAGGCGTGGCCGCCGCAGTTGAGCCCGGACTCGATCCGGAACTCCCGGACTTCCAGGCCCTTCTTGCCGAGGAACCGGCCCTGGGTCAAGGCGGAGCGGAAGTCGGAGACCTTGATCACCACGCCCAGGCGNGCCTCCTCCCCGCCTTCCCGGTAGAAGCCCGGGAATTCCTCCATGGTGCCGTAGAGGGTGGGATTGATCCCCGCCGAGAACACCAGGTTTCCGAGGTTCCCGGAGAGGGCGAACCCCTCGAGGGCGAGCTTGGCGTCCGAAAGCCGCGGTTCCACCGAGGTTCCGTCCGGTCGGACGGCCCGGCGGTCCAGCTTGGTCATGATGTTGGCGTCGATGGACCCCGGCTCCATCCGTCCCGAGAGTTCGATTTCCGCGCGGACGCGATCCTCCGTTCCCGCAGGCATGGCCAGGAGACGACGCCACTCGAGCTTCAACGGCGAGGTCTCCGGTAGCATTTGGAACCATCTGGTCTTCTCGGAGCCCTCGGCGAACGGCTGGGCCCGCAACTCCGCCATCTGCAGCCGGACCTGGTCGTCCATGAAGTCCATGTAGCGGCGGATCCGCTCGGCCCGTGCCTTCGGATCGCGGGGATCCACCGATTTGAAGGGGATGCCCCTGCGCTCGGAGTGGAGCCGGTGGACCTGCTCGATCAGGATGTCGTCCACGAGGGAGATCACGGAGGAAATGCCCCAGCGCGCCACGCGCAGAGGCGTATCGATGCTGTGTCCGGTCCCCATCACGGGAATGTGGAAGCGGTGGGTGCGCGGATAGACCAGTCGACTCGATATGGGCATAGGCACATTCTACCCGTTTCGGCCTATTTCACGTTGTAAAATGCTGTCATTTCCCACCCGACGCCCCCCCTTGACTTGGGAACATTTGAGCAGTATCTTGTGAAGATGAATTCCCCGATTCTTCCTGCTTCCGCTACGGATTCCGGATCCAGCGTCTTGGATTGGTTGGCTCTTTCCCATGTCGAACAGGTGGGATCCGTTCGGGCCTTGGCGTTGGTGGAAAGGTTCGGCTCGCCTGCAGGGGCGTTTTGCGCGACCCGCTCGGAGTTGGAGGAAGTCCCATCGCTGGGGAACGAAGCCATCCAGGGTTTGCTGCAAGGTCCCGATCGGAACTGGGCCCTGGATCAAGCGGAACAGGCCGAGGCTCTCGGGGCCAGCGTCCTTCCCATGGACCATTCCGAATACCCGGAGCCGTTGCGGTGGATCCCCAGTCCTCCCCCCGTGCTGTTCGTGCACGGGGTGCTGGAACTGACCCATCCCAGGCCGGTGGCCGTCGTGGGTACGCGCCACCCCACCGAAATCGGCCTGGACACATGCCATCGGCTTTGCACGGCCTGGGTCGCCCGGGGCGTGCGGATCGTGTCCGGTCTGGCGATGGGCATCGACGAGCAATCCCACCGCTCCGCCCTGGCCGCCCGGGGAGAGACCGTCGCCGTGCTCGGCTGCCCATTGGACGAGATGGGAACCACGGGTCGGGGTCGACTGGCCCAGGAGATCAGTCGCCAAGGCCTGCTGGTCACGGAGCACCCATTCGGAGCACCGGTGGTGCCCCCCAATTTCGCTCGGCGCAACCGGATCATCGCCGGGCTTTCCCAAGCGGTGGTCGTGGTGGAAGCCCCTCGCGGCAGCGGGGCCTTGATCACGGCGGCCCACGCCCTGGAGCAGGATCGGGAGCTTCTCGCCTGTCCAGGCCCTGCAGGCGGGACCAGTTGGGAAGGGTGTTTCCATCTCTTGAGGCAGGGGGCGAGGCTGTGCGCAGGACCGGAAGATCTCCTGGAGTCCATGGGCTGGCTCTCCGAGACGTCGCAGGATGCAGACCAAAGTCCATCGCCCGTGGTTAAATTGCTGCGCCGCGGGGATGCCACCGCGGAGGAGATCGCCTTGCGTCTAGCCATCCCGATTTCGAAACTCCAAGGCGAACTCGTTCTTCTGGAACTGTCCGGGGTGGTGCGCCGCGGCCCCGGTGGAAGGTTCACGGTGCGGCCTTGAGCGGTCCGGATCCTTTTCCCTCGCGTTCGGAGTCGGTTCCGCGGCGCAGGCTTCCCATCGGTCGCTGGGTGGGGATTCTCTTCCTTCTCTTCACCCTCTACGCTTGGACCTTCGGCCCCTACGGCGTGGTCCGGCAACGACGCACGGCCATCGAACTCGAAGACCTCCGCAGGCGAAACGATTCCCTCCGCACGAGGCTGCACGGATTGGCGGACAGCCTCCACCTGTTGCGGACGGATTCCGCCACCATCGCCTCCCAGGCCCGCAGCCAGGGACTCGTGCTCCCGGGAGAGGTTTCCGTGCGTTTCGTGGACACCTCCCGGTAGGGACGCAAAATTTTGCGTCCCTACCGGGGCCGCGTTCTTCCGCGGCGGCGGCGTTCCGGGATCAAAGCGACAGATGGCGCCTGGAGCACGAAAACAGCTCCGCAAGGCTGGCCTTGCGCTTCGTGGATCCAGGACACGACCACCTCGGCAGGAAGCCATTTTCCCGATTTCGTCCCGATTTCCAGCAGCAAGGTTCGAAAGGTCTCGCCGCTTCCCGGAACGGCCAGATCGTTCAAGTCCACGGGAAGTCCGGGAACCCTTGCCGGCAACAGCGACACCGCGCGATTCTCCACCTCGTCGGAGGTCCAACCGAACTTTTCCACGGCGGCAGGACTCCAGAAGACCACTTTTCCGAGCGGGTCCAGGACCATCAAGGGGTGGACATCGGCTTCCGGCTGTCGAGTCGCTCCCACCAACCTCGCCCAAAGGTCCGGGTCCATGCTGTGCGCCGGAATTCCAGTGGCCTCGATCAGGGCCCGCAGGTCGGTTGGTCGGACCTTGCGGCGACCCCGCTCGAAGCGCACGAAAGGGAGCCGGCCGGACTCCATCCAGTTGATCACCGTCTGCGCGGTGACGCCCAACAGGCGCGAGGCTTCTCCCGTGGTGAACAAGCTCTCCAAAACCTAGCCACACTCGGCAGCTGCCAAGGGAGCGGCTTGGTGGCTCAGTTCTTCCGCAGCCACCCGAGTCGGTAGACCTTGTTCAGCCAACCCGTCCAGGTTTTCCCGCTGGCCGAAGGGCGCCGGAGGATGACCCGCTCCGCATACACCCCGGAGGCGGCCGGTCTGCCTTGAGCCGAACGGCCGTCCCAGGCGATCCAGGCTTCCCACTGCCCCGAAGGATCGGTGGGAAGCGTCCCAGCCTGGGCTCTGGACTGGAGATCGTCCAGACCGCGCGATACGACGTGGGTCCCCAGATTGTCGAAGAGGATGACATCCCCTCCCAACGGTCCGTTGGAGAGGATGTGGGGACCGATGCGCACCACCTGGGGATCCACCGCGCTCCCGTCGAGGGCCGTCCAGACGGTGCTCCCTGCCGCGCGTACCAGGATCTGGATGGTGGACGGCGACGTCGGTGTGGTTCCACCGGTGGCATCCACCCATTGGCCGGGAAGGAAGTCCAGGGAGAAGCGTGGGGGGCGTTGCCCGAACACGACCGGCTGGAAGTGCCCGGTTTCCAAGGCGATGTTGCCCAAGGCATCGCGCACGCCGGAGGTCCCTGGATCGGCTTGCACCGCATCCCCTCTCTGGAATACGGTATAGGCGGGGTTCGTCGCATCCAAGGTGATCCAGGCCGTCCGCCCGTCGATGGACGGAATGGTTTGGAATCCCACGACATCGTGGATGTTCCCATCGGTGCCCAGCACCCGCAGGATGGTGCCGCCGCCGGATCGGACGGGTTCAGAAAATTGGACCTCCAAGGTATCCAGGGTCGCGCCCGGGGCCGCGTAACCCAGCCGCGCGAAGACGACCACAGGGGCTGCGCTGTCGACGACCGCGAAGGGCAAGGTGTCCACCGAACCGTCGTCGTAGACGTCCATTTGCTGTCCGGCTCCCGGTCCTGAGGTTGCCCCGAAGGGCCACAGCACCGGAATCCGGAGGGTGTCGCCGCTCCAGGTCCCGGTGGCGCTGTCCACCGGGTGGACTCGTTCCACTCCGGTGGAATCCGGCCAGGAAAGCAGGAAGGGGTGGCGACTGGATGGCGGATTGGACCAGACCAGGACCACCAGATCCACCTGGCCATCCCCATTCTGGTCGGTGGCCCACGCCTCGACCGGTGCCCGGTCGCCGGCGTGGAGCGGCACCCATGGCGCGGCCGGCGCGGCGGAATTGCCGGTGCGATCGCTCCAGGCGCCGGCGGCGGCCCCGGAAAGACGGAGCGAGTCTCCTGCAACCAGCAATCCCGAGGGAATCAAGAGGGTCCAATGGGCCGAGTCCACCCCGGCGATCCGGACGGATGCCGCCGGCAGGGAAAGGCCGCTGAGCACTTGCAGATCTTGGAGGGGGGCCGGTCCTTCGCGGTCGAATTCCGACATGCGCAGGACCAGGGTGTCCACCGTTGTTCCGGCCCGGAGAGTGGCGGTGCGAAGGGCGGGTCCCACGGAGTCGGCCGCGGCCACGGTGTCCGAAGTCCCCGAGGCGCCGGTTCCCTTGCGGTACACGATCTGTCCCGCGCCTCCCGGGAGACTGCCGGAACCTGACAGCGATGGAACCGCCAGCGTGGCTTGCAGCACGGAACTGTCCGAGGGCGAGCGCTGGAGCTGCGCAGCTGAAATGGTCTGCGCGGTCCCTCCCCAGAGAAGCACCAGCGAGTCGGGAAGGTCCTGGTCGCGAACGGCACGCGCGAATCGGACGGATACGTCGGTGGCCTCGCCGATTCCGGCGGGATCGCGGACGACCGCCGAAACCATGGGGTCGGGACGGGAAGTGACGACCACCGGTACCTGGGCCGAGCAGGTGGCGGAAGGGTTTCCGGCGAGGTCGACGACCGCGCTCGGCGTGGCGATGGACACCGCGGAGCCCGCCGGGAAGGCACTCCCGGACACGGCGAATTCCAGGATGGTGGCCGAAACCTTGCGGACCGAGAGGACCGAAGACGGCGTCGTGCCCCCGACGACCGCGAAAGGCCAACCCGCAGGCACCTGGACGGGTTCGGAGAATTCGAGCCGCACCGTGTCGTTGCCCGGCGCGAAGCGTTCCAGGACCGAGGCGGAGAGCAGGAGCGGCGACACCCTGTCGAACACGGCGAAGCTGTCCGCGATGGAGAGGTTGCGCCCTCCCGTGGTCACGTGCAGGGTGAGGATCCCCGACCCCGACGCCGCCCCGCCCAGGCCGGAAGGTGCCAGGACCGCAAGGGTCCGGCCGTCCGTCGAAGTCTTCACCGCGGCGATGGATACGGAATCCGTCATGCCGCCGATGTTCAAGAACAGCGCGCTTGCGGTGGTTCCCGTGTCCAGTGCCGAGGACAAGCGGATCTCCACGGAATCGGGCATGCCGTCGCAGTTCGCGTCCACCGTCCAGGCGCTGTCCACCGAAGGCCAGGGCGGCGGCGCCGAGAATCGCACCGCGACGGCTCCCGAGGTCACGATGGAAGCCGGGATGGACGCGGAGGCGTATGCCTTGGTGGTGTCGGCCAGGCTGTCGGACACCCAGATCTGGGCCGTCCCGTGCAGCAGGGAGACGGTCGTGGTCGATGTCGCACCCGTGGAGGAAGTCCAGAACTTCAAGCCGGGGACACCTGCGGACAAGGCAACGGTGGACACCGTGTCCAGCGTGTCGCCCGCCGAGTCCAGCAGGAACACGGAGATGGGTTTGCGTTGGGTGGTCCAGACGTCCACGGGCCCCGCCGGGCTCCAAGCGATGTGGAGGGCGCGCGGAGGCACCTTCATGGTGTCCACGGTCACCGTGTATCGCTGCCAGGCGCAGGCGCACAGCGGCGTGGTGCGGTCGGCCCAGAAGGCCCATTCGTGGGACGTCGTCCCCTGGGGGTCCGGCACCACCTGCGCGAAGCTCACCGAATCCACGCGCCCGCCGATGGGGATCGTGGGCACGAAGGCGGGGCTGTCGCGCTGCACGTTCATGGCCGTGACGTCGGGTGTTCCCCAGGTGCGACCGGAGAAGTGGACGTTGAAGGTGTCCTGCTTCACGGAAGTCGCCGGACTCGGAAGCGGGCCCGTGAAGGTGAAGGCCACGGTGCGCGGAATCTTGGGCAGGTCGCCGTCGGGAGTGTAGCCGTAGATGTGGACCCCGTTGGAATAGGCGGCGATGTACGGATCCTGGACGTAGGTGATCACGGGAGCGCCGTTTCGCATCTCCACCTCGTCGGGACCGGCCCAGAGGTCCGCCAAGGTCATGTCCACGCCGGGGAAGGCCACCGGCGTGGTGTGCGGCACCAGCGACCATCCCGTGGCGAAGATGGACCAGGGCTTTGGGTTCCAGTTGCTGTCGTCCATCTTCAGTTCGATGCGCGCGCGCCCCGCGACGGGCAGGGTGTCGTTGATGACGATGGGCAGGTACCAATAGTTCGTCATGCCCGCGACCGCGACCGGCGCTCCGATGGTCACCACGCCCGGCCCCGACTGGATCATGGTCCCGGTGACGCCGAAGATCGCGTCGTCGCTGGTGTGCGCCACGATGGTGGCCGCCGTCGTGGCGTCGGTCTGGAAGTAGAGGCGCAGCTGCAGACCCACGTAGGGCTTGTTCTCGTTGTTGGCCACCTCGATGTAGAAGTGCGCCCCCGCACCGTTGTTGTTCTTGGTGGTGGCCTTGATCTGGATGGTGTAGTTGGCGAAATCCGTCTGGGTGACGAACCGGTAGTCCAATCCCCCGCTGTCGTCCTTCGCTCCGCCCGAAACCACGTCGTAGCGGTAGGCGGTATTGGGGCTCAAGCCCTTGAGGGTCACCTTGTGGAATCGACCCGGCATTCCTTCGTCGTCGCCCACCACCGACAGCTTGGCGGAGGGTGTGGCCTCCGGGTAGTAGTCCACCTGGGACGTGGAAGGGACGTCCGTCCACCAGAAGATGGTGGCCTGGGTTGCCTGGATGTTGCACGCCTTGACGTCGGAGATCGACGGTTGCGGCGCGGTGGCGCTGGTGGTGGTGAACTGGTAGTCGCGCCCTCGGTTGTTGTCGGAGGACACCATGTTGTAGATGTCCGTTCCCTTGAACCAGAAGTAGTAGGTGGTGGCGACCGAAAGGCCCGTCAAGGTGGCCGACTTGTTCTTGCCCAGGGCACCCACCGCGGTTCCCACCACCGGCCCGCCGGGACTGAGGCTGTAGAAGAGGGAATCCATGGAGAGCTTGTCGGTCTGCCAGGAGACGATGGCGGAGGTGTCCGAGACCCAGACCACGACCACGTTGGAGAATGCGGGACCGACCGTGTCAGGGGGAAGATCCAGGGCGAGGTACTGCGACGGCAGCACCACCTGCGCCGCGAAGTCGATGCAGGTTTCCGTGACGTCGTACTTCTCCCATTCGTCGCGCAGGAGTTGTCCGGGCACCGCCCCGCCCATCAGCGCGCCCTTGGGCGAGCGGTACGGGTAGGGAATGCCTCCCGCGTTGTAGCCTTCCGGATTCGCGATCCGGTTGTGCGGGTGCTGCAGGTTCTTGGATCCCGCGCCCATCTGGAAACTGATGTCCCAGGGGTTGGCCCCCAGGTTGTAGTTCATGTTGTCGAGGATGATGTTCCAGTAGTTGGAGGCCGAGGCCGCGCTGTCGCCTTTGATCATCTCGTGGTAGGCCACCAGGGGAAGGAGTCCTCCCAGGTTGTAGCGGTTCATGCCCCACGTGATGGAACTCCACACCAGATCGTAGGGGGTCAGGACGTGGGCGTCCGTGCCTGGATACACGGCGTTGCCGTTCGTGCTTTCGCCCGCGTAGCGTTTTCCGACCAGCACCAGGAGGCGCTTGCGGAAGTCCTGCGCGTCCGAGGCGGGTATTCCCCATTTGGCGGCCAGGGTGTCGGTCTTGTAGAAGAGGTCCCACAGCGCCCAGGTCGTGTGGATGAACGTGTTCTGGTAGTCCATCGGCCAACCGCCCGGGGAGAACAGTCCCGACCCGTTCCCCATGTTGCCCTTGTCACCGCCCATGAACCCCGCGGGAGCGACGAATTCCAGGTTGTTCGCGTAGCAGTTGGACCCGGCGGCGCAGTAGTTCGCGTTGACGGAGAACTTGGTGTTCTCCATCAGGTCGAACTTGTAGGAGGTGTCCCCGGTGGCGTACCAGAGTCCGGTGGCGGCCCAGGCCAGGTCGTCGTCCCATCGGCCCTGGGTGATGTAGAAGGCGGTGGGTGCGAATCCGGGCTTGTTCCAGTTGGGAATCACGACCTTGGAGTAGATGGTCTTGGCGATCTGCAGACAGGAATCGGCATAGACCGGATCGAAGGGGATCCACGCCTTGGCGAACAGGGCGAGCGAACCGGCGTAGGCCGCCGCCACCGCGGCTCCGGCACCCGCGTCCACGGGCCTCGGAGGCCCCCCTTGGGCCACCGGCGCCACGTCCTGGCGTTCCGGCTGGTCCCAGTACTGGTGGTCGTTGTCCCACACGCCCACCTCCTGGTACATGTCGTTCTTCGCGACCAGTCCGTCGGCCACGGAGGCGCGGTAGAGCTTCACCACGTAGTCGGCGCCGATCTTGGCCTCGCGCAGCAGGTCGGGAATGCCGTCGTTGCCGAACGGGAGGGTGTCCAGGTACGACGAGCCGTAGCGGTCCTCGGCCTTGCGCGGCCAGAGCGTGTAGGCCAGCATCAGGTTGGTGAAGGCGTAGGCGTCGGTCTGGCCCACCTTGAAGTAGTCCCCGCAGTCGTACCATCCCCCCGCCAGGCTTCCCGCGTCGGCGGCGCCTCCGGGCCGACCCGATCCGTCCTTCAGGTGGCTGGGCCCGTGCATCCAGGAATCGTTGTCGCCGGAGCGCTCGATCCCGAAGTACTTGAGCGTGTTCTCGAAGACGTCGTTGTAGACGGTCATCCGGATGTCGAAGGGATGCGAGGTGTCGGGACCCACCGCCACCCGGTAGGTGCCGGAATCCGTCAACGACCCGAAGTCCGCCGTCCAGATGGCCTCGTTGGAGGCCGCGGAGGCGGAATCGGTGTCGTTGGTGTTCTGGAACTGGTAGAGGGGCGTGATGGAGTTGTAGTAGCCCTTGACCAGGATCCGACCCTTGTACGGGAACGTCCCCTGGTTGGCCAGGGTCCCGGTGAAGACCACCTTTCCGTCGGAGCGCACCACGCCGAACGTGGTGGCCTTTGGGCTTCCCACGTAGGCCCTCTTGTGGGGGTCGTCGTTCCGGTAGCCCACCTGGTTGACCCGGACGGGATCGATGGTCATGTTGGCGGAATCCAACGCCCGACGCCCGCAGGTGGCGCAGGTCTGGTCGATGGTCGCGGCGAAGCCCTGTCCCGCCAGGATTCCCGCCCAGACCAGGGAATGGATCGAGCGCATCCCCATCCATCCCCCTACTTGGTCGGCCGCTTGAAGCCGAGCTTGTACACCTGGTTGAAGATGCCCGTGGTGTTCCCGCCGTGCAGACCCGTTCCCGTCAGGACGATCCGCATCAGGTAGATCCCGCTGGACGACCATTTTCCGTTTTCCGTCATCCCGTTCCATCCGATCCGGATCTGGTACATGCCGGAAGGATCGGTCGGGAGGCGCCCCTGGGCCGCCAGCGCCGGGATCGGGGAGAGGTCCAGCGAGGCCACGAAGGTCCCCGCGTTGTCGTAGATGTAGATGGCCCCGCCGACGGGGTTGTTGATGGTGATGGTGGCGCCGATCACGTGGGTGGTGTCCGACACGGCGCTGCTGTCGGTGTTCAGCCACACGGCGTCGCCGCGCCCGCGCATCCAGACCTGCATCGCAGGCCCCGACGGAGGATTCCAGCCGGTGTATTCCATGTAGCTCTGGAAGACGAAGCTGATCTGCACCGGACGCAGGCCGAAGGTCACGGGCACCCAGCGGGTGGTCTGGGGCACCGCGTTGCCCAGGAGATCCGACACGTTGCCCGCCGTGAAGGCGACCGAATCCCCCTTGCGCAACTGGATGGTATCGAGGGTCATCAGGATCTGTTCACCCATGCCGTCCGCGTCGGGGATGCCGCCCGAGGCCAGCACGGGATTCTCCACACCGGCGAGGCGGTGTCGGACCAGCGATCCCGCGCCGTTCCAGTCGATGGGCTCGCTCCAGCGCACATGCAAGGTGTCCGGGATCCCGTCCTGCGATGCGTAGCGCACCGCGGCGGACACCAGCACCGGAGGCACGCTGTCGTACATCGGGAAGTTCCACGTCCCCGCCGAGACCCATTTGCCCAAGTTGGTTGTGGGGGAAGACGTGATGCCCTGCGCGAAGGGACCCACCGGGATGGTGGTGGTGAGGCCGTCCGCATTCAGGTTCCACGCGCCGCTGTCCACCTTCGCGGTGTCGAATCCGCTGGAAGGTGACGGCCACAGGAGGAGCATGCCCGGCCGGGACTTGGGAGTCTTGGAGAAGACGACCACGGCCTGGTCCACCGCTCCGTTTCCGTCGATGTCGCTGTACCAACCGTACAAGGGCGGTCGTTCGCCTCCGGTCACGGGGATCCACGGCTGGGCTGGAGCCACCGGACGTCCGGTGCGACCTTCCACCCATTGCTCGGAAGGGACGGGTCGTACCGAATCCCCCGGAGAAACCGACCCTGCCACGACCGGAAGAAGCCATTGGGTGGGCGACAGCGAATCGGGAGCCCCGGAGGTCCCGAGTTCCACGGCAGGCTGGCCCAAGAGCCACCCGACACCCACGCCGCGCCGGACCGGCTCGGAGAAGCCCAGGCTCAACGTGTCGAGGTTCGAACCGTAGCGCACGCCTGCCGAGACGAGGACGGGGCCCACGCTGTCGGAGAGGACGTACGGTCCCACGGGTTCGCCGGATTTCCAGAGCGAGACGGTCCCGGAACCATTCGCGGCCGAGCCGGTGGTGATCCCGAAGGAGAACGGAACGGGCAGGGAGATGGAAAGGAGCGAGTCGGTCGCCTGTGCCATGGAAACCACGACCGTGCGCGACGAGTCGTGGATCCCGAACCGGATCACGACGGAATCCGGCAGATCGGTGGCGGTGAGGGTCTTGCCGAAGACGAGATCGACCTGGTCGGCCCTGCCGTCGCCGGACGCGTCGAGGATCCACGCCTTCCCCAGAGGCGCCGGCCGCACGACGAGCGTGACCCGGCGCAGGAGCGAGGGGCAGTCCAGGGCCGGATTGCCGGAGAGATCGGTCGCGGAAGCGGGTGCCAGCCGCACCGAATCGCCGGAGACGAGATCATTGGCCGGAAGCAAGGCCAGGTACTTGTTCGAGGCGGAGTCCAGGAGGGAGATCTTGGCGCCGGAGAAGGCCGATGCCGGGACGGCGGTTCCGGCGCGTTCCACCAGGAACGGCCACCCGGAGGAGAGGACCAAGGGCTCCGAGGCGAAGAAGAAGACGGAGTCCACGGGATTGCCGGTCAGATTCTGTACGATCTTCGCGGAATCGATCCAAGGCCCGACCCCGTCGGCGACCGCGATGGAGACGACGTGCATCGCCCCGGTGTCGCCCGTGACCTGCAGGTCCAGGCGACCGGTCCAGCCGCTTCCATAGGTCAGGCCGGGCAACGGCAGGGTCAAGGTCTTGCCGCTGGCGTCCACGGAGATGGATCCCGGGGGCACCGCGAAGGGACCGACCGTGGCGGCACCGCTGGAGAGCGTGACGAATCCGGTGTCGTAGCCGCCGGTGGCCGTGAAGGCCTTGTTGAACAACGCCTTCACGGAATAGGCACCGCCGCAAGCCTCGGTGAGCGAAGCGCCCAGACCCGCATAGGCCACGGAGATGAGCTGGACNTTCCTGCCTCCGGGGCAATCCAGGGCGGCGTTCCCGTGGCCGTCGACCACCAAGGCCGGATCGAACCGCACCGAGTCTCCGGCCAGCAGCTTGCCCGCGGGCAGGACCGCCAGATACTTGTCCGTGGCGGCGTCCAGAAGCGAGACGACCGCACCGGTGAAGGACGATGCCGGGACTGCGGCGCCCGCCCGCTCCACGAGGAAGGGCCAACCGGTCCCCAGGACCACGGGCTCCGAAGCCCAGAAGAAGACGGAGTCCTTTGGGTTTCCTGTCAGGTTCTGCACCATCTTCGCGGAATCCACCCAGGGTCCGATGCTGTCGTCCACTGCCACCGATTCCGTGATCCATCCACCCGTGCCGTTGGCTACCTGAACGGAGAGTCTGCCGGTCAGGCTGCTTCCCGCAAGCCCGGAAACCGGGATGACGAGTGTCGATCCACCCGTGGTGGATATGCTGGACGGTTTGACCACGTCGACGACGGAATCCAGACCCGAGTGCAGTACGACGCGGGCGGTGTCCCAACCGGAGGCGGCGAAGACAGGATTGAACAGGGCCTGCACCGAGTAGTTGCCGCCACAGTCGCGAAAGACCCCGGCGTGCAAGGGTACGGGCCACACGGCCTTCGCGTAGAGGTACGCTTGGGACGAATCGGTGGCGTCGGTGGCGTCCACGTACTTCACCAGCACGCTGTCACCCGGAAGGACCGAGATCTTTCCGGCGACCGGTAGACCGCTGGTCACGGGAAGCAGACCGCTCTCGAAGACTCCGGTGGCAACTCCTGTTTCCACCAGCTTGAGCACCTGCTTCTGTCCCGTCCGCAGGTCGGTGATGGTGACCAGCACCGTGTCTTTCACAAGGGGCATCAGGTTGTTGTCACCGTCCGTGACTCGGATGTTGATCTGCGAGCTGTCCGACGTCACGCGCGGACCTGCGGCGACATTGGAGCCGTCGACGATTGCGAGCGCGGAGGCGGTCCGGTTGGAGACGCTGTTGACAAGCCACTCTCGCGCGGCGAACGCGCACCCGTTGCCCTCCTGACACGTTCCCGTGGGCGTCGTATCGGCCGAATCGCTGCCCGCGAAGATGGTGACGTTCAGGTTGTTGGTGCCCGATGCCAGAGTCACGGGGATATCGAATTTCCACGTCCCGTCCGCTTGTTTGGAAATCGCGGAGGCGAGTACCGGTGGGGCGAGCGCCGTTCCATTGATCCAGATGGAGGTGATGTACCCCTTTGCCACCGGCATCAGCTGGTCGTACACGTCCGCGGTTCCGGTGATGTTGATCGTGCGCGCACCGCTCGAAAGCACGATGGGCGCCCCGTTCTGCTGGTTGAACGGGGGATCGAATGCCACGTTCATGGCGTAGACCGTGCGCTTGGTCGCCTGTTCGACTGGATTGGGCGAATATCCGTACACGAAGGTGTTCTTGCGGTAGACCGCGATGTAGGGTTCGACGGGAATGTTCTGCGAGGAGTCGTCCAGCGCATTCTTGTCGGCGAAGGGGACTCCCGCGTAGTTGACGGGCGACAACCCATTGTCGGCGCCGGCCACGTGGATCCGGAACGACCAGTCCTTCGTCCCCACCGCGAACGGATCGTGCGCCGGAGCGTGGTTCATGAGGTCCGGATAGACCTGGTATTGTCCAGTGGCGTTGTTGATCTCGTACTTGTGCGTGTCGAACAGCACGTCCAGCCGGAATCTCGCCTGGGATTCCATCACCGGCGCTTCCGCGCTGTCGTAAAGCGGAATGTTGAAGTACCAGTCGCAAACGGAATTGTCCGGACAGGTGGAATCGACCTTTTGCGCGTACGAAACCCGGAGCGCACCGTCGACCATCGATTCGAAGCCCGAATCGATGTACCCGTCCGACATGTAGGCGAATCCGATGTCGCAACGGGCACCGAAATCGACCATGCTGTCCGGGTAGTACTTGGTGCCGCGCAGATAGATGCGAAGCATGAGGGAATCGTAGGACTTGCTGTCCTGGTTGGTGACCCCAAGGCTGAGCGCACGCATGACGGAACCCGAGGACCCCGTGTAGGTGTTGTCCGGCCCCTCCGGCCAGTTGTAGCGACTGGCCCGGATATCGAATTTCACATCCTCGACCGGAGTGCGGAAGCAACCCACCACGGAGCCGAAGCTTCCCGGGACGCCGACCTGGAAGTAGTACGTGGTTTGTTCCTTGAGTCCTGTCAAAAGCACCCTGTGGAATTCGACGGAGATCGGACCCGTTTCGTCGGTGTCCACCTCGATGCGTTTTCCCGCCACCCAATCCGCGCTGTCGTCGAAGGCGACGGCCGACGGGAAGGTCCCATTGGGCGTGACCCACATCACCTCGGCGGAATCAGCCGTGACGTTGCACACCTTGATGTTCGAATAGCTCGGATTGCTCGCAACGCTGGAGAGCGTGGTGAAGTTGTAGGGGATCGAATCACCATTCGACTGCACCCAAGCGTGGGAGAAGGTCTGGTCTCCCTCCACGTCGCTCGCGGTCACGGAGAAGTAGTACTTGGTCCCCGGGGTCAGTTTGTTGAGGGTGACTCTGAGCGTCACCCCGCTGTCCGTGCTGTTCACGTAGGTCATCTGTCCGCTGCCGCTCGAATCGGTGCCGTATCCGATTTTGACGAAGCCGTACTTGTCGAGATTCACCTGGATCACGGCGGAGGTGTCGGAGGAGCTCAATACGGAGACCGTGGGCACAGGAGCCACAACGGGTTCCGCTCTGGACAAGCCCATCAACGGAATCATCACTGCCGCGGATGCATCCGGACAGTTCGCCTCGGAAACCGACACCTGGTTTTCCCAGAGGTCCTTCACGACGGTGTCCGAATAGGCCGGCCCTCCCCAAAGTCCGCCCACGGGAATGCTGTAGTTGTAGTATGCCCCGGGAACATTCTTGCCCTCGGGATTTGCAGCTCGATGGTGGGGGTGGTTGGGATTCTTGTGCCCGACGCCCATGAGGTAGGACAGGTCCATGGCATTCATCCCGAACATGTAATCCATGCCGTCCACGATGAGATGTTGAACGGTGTCGCGCATCCAATAGCCGGGCGTCGCGGGAACATTCAACAACGGCTTTTGATCGACGATGGACGTGGCGTCCCAATACATGTAGAGATCCGCGAAATGGCCAAACTCGTATTTGTTGAACCAGCCGGGAACACCAGATCCGTAGTTCATGTTGTACCAAAGGCTGTCATAGGAAACCATCGCAGGAGAATATCCGCCGATCGGCAGCGTGAACGTCTTTCCGGCTCCGGACAATTCGGTACCGATCAGGTTGTTCAGACACCGGAGAAGCAGCGTGTCGCGCTGGGCGGGGGCGATCCCGTAATTTTGCGCGGTATCCGGATCCACCAGAATCAGCTTGATCATGGAATAGAGGGAAAAGCTCTCGATGTTCGCCCAGGAAGTTCCACTGTTCTTGATGATTCCGTTGCTTCCGCAGCCGAAATATCCCCCGTTGAACCGGTTCGTGGCGGTCCCCGCGTTGGAGGCGGCGCAAGTGCCTCCCAGTCCGTTGACCATTCCCGGCGTGTAGGCCACATCGTTCAGATAGGTGACGTCGTGCGTCGCCCAAAGCAGCGCGACCGCCGCCAGCGCGAGATCGTCGATGACGATGGTCTCGCCATCGTAGTCGCTGCCCCCTTCCGCCGCGTTCGTCTTCTTGGCTTGCGCGTACATCGCCTTGGCCATGATCAGGGCGGTGTCGGAGAAGCTCGGATCGTAGGGTCGGTACATTCGGGATACGAAGGCCAATCCCGCCGCCCAGTCGGCCATGGATGGGGTTCCCCAATTCTTGACCACGTTGCGCTCGTTCGCGCCCCCGCGATTGATGTCGGTCACCTGGTCCTGATTCTCCGGCCTACCCCACCACAGGAAATCCACACCCTGGTTCGGTCCAGGTCCTCCCGGTGGATTCCCCACGGACAGGTACATGTTGGCGGTGTTTCCCTGGGCCAAGCGGAAGGACTTCAAAGCGAACTGGCTACCCACCCACGCCTCGCGGAGGACATCCGGAATTCCATCCGTCTGTTGGGTGTAGGCTTGGTTCAAGGCGTAGTGGTCCACGTCCTTGTCGTGCATCGTCGCAGCCAGCATTCCCAAAGCCGCGAGCGAATAGCTCATGGTCCGGCTTTCCTTCAAATGGTTGCCGCAGTCGTACCACCCTCCTGTCAGGGCTCCCTTGTATTTGTATGTGCCGTCAGGGTTCTTGGCAGCGCTGTCGTAGAGCCAGCCGTCCCACATGTGGGAGGCGGGATGGAACCAAGATTGGTATTCGCCGCTGCGCGCCACCCCGAAGAACTTGATGGCGGCGTCACGGGCCATCCCGTACACGTTGTCGCTGACGATGAACGGCTCCGACGTGTCCGTACCCACGACCACGCGGTACCGTCCCCAGGGGAGGGTCGTGGGCAGGAATCCTTGGTCGAGGGTTCCCGCGGTAGCTCTGGAACCGGCCATCCCCGTGGCGTTGTTGTAGCCGGGAAGGCTGATTCGGGTGGGGGTGGCGGCGTTGTAGTAGGCGAACGGGATCACTCGCCCTTGGACTCTCTGTCCCCTGGAGGTCAACGGGCCCGTGGCGACAGCGACGTTCGAACCATTGATGACGGTGAAGCTTTTCGCACTCCCGGCATCCACGTAGTAGATCCGACCCCACCCCTTCTGGATGTCCGCCAACCGGTACCCGGCCTGGTTGACACGCACCCTGCCGGGGACCCGGTTCATGGTGTCCCCCATCTGCTGGATGTTGGTCACCGTCGTCGGAAGTTCGCTCAACGGATTGGCGATGGAGTCGTAGGGTACGGGGTCAGCCGCCTGGACCATCGAGGGTCCAGCGAGGGATATCAAAAATGTCGCGCTGAGGGCAAATTTCACGATGAACTCCGTTTACCGGCCTGGAAGGGATCTCGACGGACTGATCCAGAGTACTCCGATCCTCAGTTTACCGCCTTACGTTCTTCCCTAGGCCCGCGATCCACGGGAAACTTTGGACGCCGGTCGCGTTCGGAGTACGTTCGGGAGCCCAAGATTTCCGAGTCAGGACCCTCCGCCCGCTTCCCGGCGCGTGTGTTCCAGCAGTTCGTCCAACAGCTGCTGTGCCAAAGTGAAACTGTGGCTGAGCTTCAAGGCGCGTTCGCAGGAGAGGATGGCCTCCGGGACCTCACCTCGGTCGGACTGGACCAGTCCCAACCCGTAGTGGGCGTGGGCGCTGTTGGCCTTGAAGGAGAGGACGTCCAGGAATTCCGCCTCCGCTTCTTCCAGACGTCCCTGTCGTCGCCAGGCGAGAGCCAAGTTGATCCGGGCGCGGGCGTTGCGGGAATCCGCCTCCCGGGCGCGCAGGAAGTCCTGGACGGCATCGGCGTTCTGTTCCAGCGATTCGTTCGCCATGCCCCTGTGGTTCAGGACCACGGACAGGGTGAAGTTGTCCAGGGGGTTTTCCAGGAGGGTGGTGTAGATCCGCACCGCGTCCTCCATCTCCCCGGCGATCTGGGCGTTGAGCCCCTTTTTCAGGAGCTTTTCCACCTCCCCCTGCGAGGTCCGGCGAGGCCGGGGGGCGTTCTCCCCGGGAGCGGTGTAGAGGGCGTGTTCGCCCGTGGCCTGCTCCAGGTGGTTTTCCCTGGCCCTGGCCAGGTCGGAGATGTTGGACTTCTGGTAGTCGCGGATCTCCTGGAAGATGGTGTCGGAAAGGACGAGATTCGCGTTCAAGGCGGCCAATTTCCGACGGATCTGCTGGTTGAGGGGGTGGGCCCCCACCTTGTAGATCAGTTCGTGTTCCACCTCCGCCCAGGCGTCCTGGAGGATGGTGCGCACCTGAATTTCCACGCGGAACTCGGACAGGGTGGGATATTCCTGCTGCAGCTGGTAGGGGAGGCTGACCTGCAGATGGGTGCTCGCGTAGCCGAATTCCGCGAAGGAGCGCCCTTCTCCCTTCTGCTCCGTTTCCTGGATCTCGAAGACCGACCGGGCGGCGTCCACCACGAGATCGACGTCTTCCAGGAAGGGACAGACCGCCCGCAAGGCCATGAGATCGGCGAGGCGTCGCATGGCCGGCAGGGGCTCCACCAGGTCCTGGGGGCTGAATTTCCTCTGGAGCTTCTCCAGGAGGCTCGGGAGCCTCTTGACCCTGCCCTTGACCTGCACGGCGGGCACTCGATTCTCGGCGGCGCGCTGCAGCAGGCGACCCATCTCCACCACGACCAGTTCGCACTGGGGTGACAGGACCCGGTACACCGCTTCGACGGCCTCCTCGTCCAGGAAGCGGCTCGGATCGTTGGCCGGCTGGATGGGCGTCCCGATCATCGCAAAGCCGCCGCGATCTGGGGTGGCGGATCGGAAAGCTCCAGGCGGGGCCGCGTTCCCTGGTAGCTGGGGCAGGCGTGGCGCCAGCCGCATCCGGAGCAGGTCCCGGCGTGGGTCTGCGCCCTGGGGGACGCCTGGCCCGACAAAACCCGTCGGAACCGCTCCAGGGCCACGTCCAGCCGCCTCTGTTCCGACCCGATGTCGTCGACCGTGGCCAGTCGGCTCTGCTTCCTCTCGTCCCAGATGGGCAGGGGCAGGTTCACCACCACGGGCGTGCCGGACAGGACGTGCTCCAGCGAATGGGCCAAGCGGTACTGGGCCAGGGCGTAGACCGTGGTCCAGTTCAGGCCTTCGTTGACGGAAAACGGCGTGACCAGCGCGACGACGTCGCTTTCGCCTCGGATCTCGGCGAGCCGGTCCGGGCGCCCGACCAGACCGGTCTCGGCGTCCACCAGCGGCGTTCCAACATCCACCCGGTGGATGGTCGCTTCCCCACCCCTCATCCGACCCCGGACCTCGCGGTAGACGGCCAGCCATCCGTCGTTGCCATCGGCGCGCGAAAGGATGTGGAGATCGGGAAACCCCTGGTGACGCAGGACGCCGAGCTGCTCGCATCGCAGGAACCCCTCGAGGGCTCGCACGTCGATCTGGCCCGGCTCCAGTTCGAGCGGACTGCAACCGCGGCGCCAGACCTTCCAGGCGGCGGCGAGATCCTGGAGGGCGAGGCTTTCCCAACCCACCTGGATCCCGGGCCGGTAATACCTGCGTTCCAGTTCCTCCACCGGCCAAGGCGACCAGGAAAACTGGTTGTACCACTCCAGAACGTGTTCCCAACTGGCCCCGGGAGTGGTTTCGGGTCGTTGGAAAACGGAAGAACGCCGGGAACCCTGGCCGTCTCCGGAGGACTCGCTCGAAGCCGAGGCCGGGCCCGAAGCCGAGATCGGACCCGCGGAGGACGGGGGCGACTTGGTGCTCCGCGGTTGCGGAGGGCGCAGAAGGCTGTTCACCGGAAGCTCCATGGTGGGGTATTCCGGTGCGATGAACACGCTGGATTCCTCGGTCAGGCGAGGTGGAATGGCTCCCGACGAGGGTGGTGCCGGGATCGGCGCGCTACGCTCGGGAAATGCGGGGATGGCGGGATGGGTGGACTCCCCCATCGCCGACCCGGCACGGGAGATGTCCGGAAGGCTTCCCAGATAGAGCGACTCCCCGCCGTATTCGGCGAGCGAGGGTGTGGCCGGTGGACGAGGAGGGGGCTTTGGAAGTTCGGCCCTCGGCATTGGAGGCGCGGAGAACTGCAAACCCTCGAGGGAGGGCAGCGGAAGCGGTATAGGAGCCTCCTCCGATATCGGGGTCCTTCCGGGGTCGGAGAGGGTTGGCGATTGTGCAGGAGAGGGTGGTTCCTGGCGGCCAGGTTCCTCGGCATCCCCTTCCATGAGGCGGCGCGGTCGGAAGGCATCGGCGTCCGCGGCCCTGGTCGACATCGATCGATTGGCCGTCGGTGGCGCCGATGGGTGTCTGGAACGGGGATCGGGCGCCGGCACGAAATGGAACTGCCAACGGGCCAATGTGCCCCAACCCAGGCCGAGAACCCAGAATCCCAGGATTTCTCCCGCCACCTGCAGTCGCATCTGGTCCGGGCCCACCAAGGCCGCGGCCAGGGCCAGGACGGCTCCGGTGGCGAACGAGATCCAAGGCCACCAACCCAACACCATCGACAGGAGGAGCCCGACGGCGAAAACCCGCCAATCGGTTTCCTGCTCACGGAAGGCGAACCAATAGATTCCCCCACCCGCCGTCCCCACCAGGGAGAAGAACAGGAGCAGGATCCGAAGAACACCGTGGAGCGCCTTGGATTGTTTCATGATGTCACCGTATCCGGTACTTGTCCTTGAGGGCGGCGATGATCTCGTATCGGGTCCGGGTGCTGGAGGCCACGTACCGCTGCGATGCCTGGTCGTACACCAGGAGCTTGTAGAGTTCCTTTTCGATCTCGATCCCCAGCATCTTGTTCGCGGAGACCTTCAGTTCGGTGACGCCGAACCCGGTACCCCACTCCCGTTCCGCCTTGTCGAAGAGATCGAACTGGCACATGTCGTCGGGGACCTCCCGCTTGGCCACGGGCTCGAAGCACTGGTCCCGGTAGCGTTCGGCCACGCGCCTCGCCGCCCTGTCCAGGATTTCCGAGCCCTCGGAACCGTCCCTCGGCGCCGATCCTGCGCATCCCAGCAACACCAGGGTCGGAGCGACCGTCCACAGGAGAAGATTCCTCATATGGGCCGAAATATTAGCCGCCCAGGACCTTCTGCGCCGCGGTTTTCTTGTCCCGGCGGGAGGACTGGAGCAGGGTCGCCCGGACCAGGGCCTCGTCGATGTCCCCGCACAGGTTTTCCTCGCCGATCTGGTCGGCGAGCCCCGATCGCACCAATGCGGTCATGGGTTGGGCATGGACCCCCGACAGGATCAGGGCCCATCCTTCCCGGCGGGCGCGGGCGTGGACTTCCTCGATGGCCCGCAGCCCGGTGGCGTCCAGGGAAAGCATGCCCCGCATCCGCAGGATGAGAACCTGCGGCATCCGCGACGCCTCCTGGAGCGCGGATTTGAATTTCTCCGCGGCCCCGAAGAAGAAGGATCCTTGGATCTCGAACACCTCCACACCTTTGGGGATGGACCTGCGGGAAATGGATCCGGGGTCGTCCGGGTCCTCGCCTTCGGCCATGGTCTGCGTGATGTCGCGGATCTCCGTCACTTCCGCCATGCGCTTCATGAACAGCGCCGTGGACAGCACGAACCCGACCTCGATGGCCACGGTGAGGTCGATGAGCACCGTGAGCAGGAAACTGGTCAGGAGCACCAGCACATCGCCTTTGGGCGCCCGGAACAGCTTGAGGAAGAGTCTCCATTCCGACATGTTGTAGGCGACCACCAGGAGGATGGCTCCCAGGGCCGGCATGGGGATGAGCCCGGCCCAGCGTCCGGCGACCATCAGGATCACCAGCAAGGTGGCGGCATGGACCATGCCCGCCATGGGCGTGCGGCCGCCGTTCTTGATGTTGGTGGCGGTGCGGGCGATGGCCCCCGTGGCGGGAATTCCCCCGAACAGCGGCGAAACGATGTTGGCCACGCCTTGGGCCACGATCTCCATGTCCGACCGGTGGCGGCGTCCGGTCATGCCGTCGGCGACCACGGCGGAGAGCAGGGATTCCAGGGCGGCGAGCAAGGCGATGGAGACCGCGGGATTGAACAGCTCGACGAACTTGTCGAAGGGAACCGTCGGGATGTGGGGGAAGGGCAGGTGGCTGGGAACGTCGCCGAATCGGGAGTGGATGGTGCTCACGGGCAGGTGGAAGATCCGCACCAGCAGGGTGGTCGCCAGGATGGCCATCAGCGAACCGGGCACCTTCTTGGTGACCTTGGGCCAAAGCACCGTGAACGCCAATGCCACCGCCGCGATTCCCACCGCCCAGGGGTTCGTGGTCGGAAGCGCGTGGGCGAAGGTCGCGAGCTTGGGCAGGAACAGCGCGGGGATCTTGCCGGGGATGGTCAGGCCCAGCAGATCGCCGAACTGGGTGGTGGCGATGATCAGCGCGATGCCCGTGGTGAAGCCCACCGTCAGGGGGAACGGCACGAACTTGACGAGTCCTCCCAGGCGCAAAAGCCCCATGACCACCAGCATGACCCCCGCCAACAGCGTGGCCACGGCCAATCCGTCGTATCCGTACTTCTGGACGATCCCGTACACGATGACGATGAAGGCGCCGGTGGGGCCTCCGATCTGGACCCTGGTGCCGCCCAGGGCGGAGACCAGGAAGCCCGCCACGATGGCCGTGTAGAGTCCCTGCTCCGGCTTCACCCCGGAAGCGATGGCGAACGCGATCGCCAACGGGAGGGCCACGATGCCGACGATGATGCCCGCCAGCGCGTCGCGGCGGAAGTCCGCCCAGGAGTACCCCTCGCGGAGCACGGTGAGGAGTTTCGGTTCCAACCGGGTGGGAAGCAGATGCGGCATGGACCCAAAGTTAGCCGATCCGACGGTCCGGCATCCGTCGGGACCTGCACGGATCCTAGTTTGTCCGTCGAGCACCTCAACGGACGGGACGGCGAACATGCAGGTCAGGACATCCATTTCCATTTTGGCCCTGGGCGCGGCCCTGGCCTTCGCGCAGCCTCCATCGGGACAGATTTCGGCGCTGGAAGCCAAGGTCGACAGCCTCTCCACCGAGTTGCGCACGCTGGAGAAGGTCCTCGCCCTGCGAGGCCTGGACATCGACCGCGACCGGCGCGCGGTGGCCCTCCAGGACTCCACCTTCGACATCCCCGTGGAAGGCACGGCCGTCCTGGGGGAATCCAAGGCTCCGGTGACGGTGGTCCTGTTCACGGACCTGCAGTGCCCCTACTGCGCCCAGATGGCCCCGGTGCTGAAGAATCTCCAGGCGGAACATCCCAAGACCCTCCGGATCTCGTTCCGGCATTTTCCCCTGGTCACCATCCACGACAGGTCGATGGAAGGCCATCTCGCGCTCTGGGCGGCGGGGCGCCAGGGGAAGCTGTGGGAGTACTACTTCGCGACCACGCCGAGCTTCCGCTCGTTGACGGATTCCGTCCTCACGTCCTCCGCCAGGTCGCTGGGCCTCGACATGGCGCGGTTCGACGCCGACAGGCGTTCCAACGCGGCCAAGGAGGCGGTGGAACGCGACATGAGGCTGGGAGAGAGCCTGGGCGTCCAGGGCACGCCCTCGCTCTACCTGGACGGAAAGTCCACGCGCAGTCCCGGCGACATCGCCCTGGCCTGCGCCAAGTTCGAGGGAACCGCGAAGAAGTAGCGACTTCCCCGGAAAGGAGCAGGCGATGTCCAACCGATGCCGCGTCGCGGTCTCCCTGCTTCTCCTGGTGGCGGCCTCCGGCGGAACGATCGCCGGGGAACCGGGAAACGGGATCGTCGGCGACTGGTTGACCGGGGGCGGCAAGTCGATCGTGCGCATCGAAAGGACCGGGCCGATCTTCACCGGCGCGATCGTCTGGCTGAAGGACCCGGAAGCCCCGGGCGGTGGCCCCAAGCTCGACCACATGAACCCCGACCTTTCCCGACGCGGCCGCGACATCCTGGGACTGGTCATCCTCAGCGACCTCCGGTCCGACCCGGACGGGAATTGGTCCGGCGGGCGGATCTACGATCCCGAATCCGGCAAGACCTACCGTTGCGAGGCGTCGCTGGACGGTCCGGACAGGATCCGGCTCCGTGGGTTCGTCGGGTTCGCGCTGCTCGGCCGAACGGAGATCTGGCGACGGGGTCCCGGCGGGACCCCGAACTTCAGCCCTTGAACCGCGCGCGCAGGCTCTGGAAGGTCTGGGAGGCCTCGGCGTCGCGCGCAAGCGATTCCCGCGCCGCCTCCAGGGAATGCGTGACCGTGCTGTAGTCGCGGCCGAACAGCACGCCGATGGAATGGAGCGTGTTGTCGGTGAGCTCGTGGATGAGGAGCATGGCCAACTGGCGCGCCGCGACGACCGGACGCTTGCGGGTGCGCGAACGCATCAGGGCGATGTCGATCTGGAACGCGTCGGCGACCGCCTGGGCGATGGCGCCCGGCGAGGACGAGTTGCGCCGGTTGCGCAAGGCGTCTCGGAACACGGCCTCGGCGGTGGCGCGATCCACCTTGCCTCCGCAGATGTCGCTGAAGGCGCAAAGCTTGAGAAGAGCGCCTTCCAATTGCCGGACGTTGCCGGTGAACTGCTCGGCGATGAGTTCCAGAACGTCCTGGGTGACGTCCCAGCCGCCCTCGTTGGCCTTGCGACGCAGGATGGCGAGGCGCGTGTCCTGGTCCGGAGCGCCCAGGTCCGCGACGAACCCGGACTCGATCTGCCGCAGGATCTGCCTGTCGAAATGCTGGACCTCGGAAGGTGGCCTGTCGCAGGTGAGGACGATCTGCTTTCGTTGGCCCTGCAGGGCGCCCATCACGTAGACCATCTGTTCGCGGAACCGGGGCTTGTCCACCTCGCCCCCGAAGAATTGGATGTCGTCCAGCAGGAGGACGGAGGCGTCGCGGTAGATGTTGTGGAATGCCTTCAGATCACCCTTGCGCGCGACCTCCAGATACTCGCGCGCGAATTCCTCGGAGGTCCGGTACACCACCTTGCGGGCGACGTCGTGGCCGAGCACGAAATGCCCGATCGCGTTCATCAGGTGGGTTTTGCCCAGGCCGGTGCCACCCACCAGGAGCAGGGGGTTTGCCCGCGCACCGCCTGGCTGTTCGGCGACCTGGCGCGCCACCGCCATGGCCAGGCGATTGCAATCGCCCTCCACGAAACTGTCGAACGTCATCCGGGGAGCCAGTCGACCGGCCTCGCGACGGATTCCTTCGGCCTGGATCTCCTGCTTGGCCGAAACCAGGCGGGATGAGGGCGATTCCGGCGTCCTGCGAGGAGCTGGGCCCCGGAGGATGGGCTCGGATGGCCCGGCAGGATCCAATATGATGCGGACCAGGACCTCGGCGCCCACCTCTTCGCGAAGGACCCTCTCCACCAGGCCCTTGTGGTGGGTGTGGACGAATTCCTTGGCGATCAGGGTCGGGGCCAGGATCTGCAGGGTGTCTTCTTCCCATTCGCCGCTCTTCAGAGGGGCGAACCAGGCGGCGAATGCGGCTCGACTGACCTCGTGGGAGACGCGTTCCAGACAAGCCTGCCAGAGGCGGCTGGAATCCGATTGAATCAACAGGGAATTCACATCAATCCACACAAGCAAGGAGTTGCACCCGGAATTCCGCAAGATATCCCAACACCTGCCAACAGGTTGTCCACATAGACTGGGAAATTCACCGGTATCCGCAGGGAAACAGGCCTCTGGATGATCTTTCGATCCACAATACCCCACAGGTCGGCATTGCCGGAACAGGCAACTCCCGGAATATAACTCCTCCGACCCCGTCGACTTGGACCGTTTGGACCGGGGATGTTTCATCACCCTGGAACCGGCTGCGCAGGCCCACTTCCGCGTCATCGAACCGGGTCGGGATCCGATCGGTTGACATGATCCGTCCACCCCTCGATCCTCCGTTTCCGTTCGGGGCCCCGGGGACTTGCGATGCCGCGCGCACGTTGGGGCATACCCCCCTCCGAGCTAGGTTTGGACACCCATGGTAACCACGCGCCAAAGGCCGTTCCGGGAGGACGGAAGCGAATGGTGGAAGGGCCCGGTCCGACCCCTGGTCCGGGTGGCCGATCTCGTGTCCATCCTCCAGGCCGCGGGAGACCTCGGCGCCGTCGTCCTGGCCTACGCCTTGGCGAGTCGACTGTGGCCCATCCTCACCGAGTTTCCGGGGATCGCCGTGCTCAAGGAGAACATTCCGCCGGGCAACTACAGCGTGAACGCCTTGGTCACCGCCTGTCTGCTGGGCCCGATCTTCCATTCCATGGGGCTCTACGAGGAACAACACAGCCTGCTGAACATCCAGGAGTACCAGAACATCCTGCGTGGCTGGTTCCTCACCATGCTCCTCGCCGTCCTGGCCGTGGCCACCATCGAGCGCAGTTTCCAGAGTCGGGGAATCTTCCTGACCGTCTGGTTCCTCCTCCTGGTGCTCCTCTTCTTCTTCCGTTTTTCCGTATACCGGTTGGGGATCTTCCTGCGCCAGCGGGGATGGCGGGACCGCCGGATCCTCATCTACGGGGCGGGCGAGACGGGAAAGAGTCTCCTGCGCATCCTTCGCCGTTCCCCCAAGACCGGACTGGAAATCGCCGGATTCCTGGACGACGACGCGACCCTGTTCGGCAGGACCGTCGAGGACGCCGAAGTGCTTGGCGGAGGTGCCGACATGAAGCGCGTGCTGGAACAGACCGGAGCCAGCGAGATCTTCGTCGCCCTGCCCCGGACCAACCGCTCCACCCTGCTGCGCATCGTGGAGCAGTGTCGACGCAACGCGACACCCTTCCGGCTGGTGCCCTCGCTCTTCGACATCGTCCTCCAGCAGGTCGAAGTCCTGGACATCGGAGGCATTCCCCTGATCGGTGTCCACACTCCCGGGCTGTCCCCGGCCCGTTCGGCCGTCAAGCGCGCCATCGATCTCGGGGCCTCCGCGACCGCGCTGTTCTTCCTTTCGCCGGTGCTGGTCGTCCTGGCCATCGCCATCCGCCTGGTGGACGGGTCGCCGGTCCTGTTTTCCCAGAGGCGGGTGGGGCGGGATGGCCGCCAGTTCCGCATGTTCAAGTTTCGCACGATGCGCACGGACGCGGCCACCTACGCGAACGCGCCGACCGATCAGCGCGACGAGAGGGTCACCACCCTCGGTCGGTTCCTGCGCCGGACCAGCCTGGACGAACTTCCCCAACTGTGGAACGTGCTGCGCGGGGACATGTCGCTGGTCGGCCCTCGGCCGGAAATGCCGTTCCTGGTCGAATCCTACGACGATCTCCAGCGGCAGCGGCTCGCGGTGAAGCCGGGGATCACGGGACTCTGGCAGGTGAGCCCGGACCGGGCCGAACCCATCCACGCCCACATGGACTACGACATCTACTACATCCGCCACCAGTCGATCCTGCTGGACCTCGCGATCCTCCTGAAGACGGGATCGTCCGTGGTGCGCGGAAAAGGGGCGTATTGACCCCCCCGCAGGGACGCAAAATTTTGCGTCCCTGCGGGGGGGTCCGTTATTCCTCGAACGAATCCTTCAGGGCGGATCGCCAGTCGGGCAGTTTCAGGCCGAATTCCGTCAGCAGCTTGGACTGGTCCAGACGCGAATTCAGGGGACGTTCCGCCTTGGTGGGATAGGCCGAGGTGGGGATGGGCAGCACCGATTTCAAGACCTGCTCTTCCCGGAGGGGGTCGTCCTCGAAGATCGCGCGGGCGAAGCCGTGCCAACTGGTCTCGCCGGCTGCGGCCAGATGGTAGACGCCCGACTGGCCCTGCCAGCGGGCGATGGCGGATGCGGTGGTCTCGGCGATGTGGCGGCACCAGGTGGGAGCGCCCACCTGGTCGTCGATGATCTTCAGTTCCTCCCTCTCACGGGAAAGCTTGAGCATCGTGCGCACGAAATTGCCGCCTCGCGTCCCCCAGACCCACTGCAACCGGAAAATCAGGTTCTGGACCCCCGTGGCGGCGATCCGTTGGTCGCCTTCCAGCTTCGTCGCGCCGTAGACGGAAAGCGGGCCCGTCGGGTCGGATTCCGTCCATCGTCCCTCCTTCCGTCCGTCGTACACGTAGTCGGTGGAGAAGTGCACCAGCCGCGCGCCCAGGCGGGCCGCTTCCTCCGCGAGCACGCGGGGAGCCCCGGCATTGACGCGACGGCACAGGTCGATCTCGTCCTCGGCCTTGTCCACCGCTGTGTAGGCCGCCGCGTTGACCACCAGATCCGGCGCGACGTCGCGCACCAGGGGGCGCAGCGACTCGGGGTCGGAGAGATCGACGGTCGGGTGGTCCATCGCCACGATCTCTCCGAGGGGGGCCAGGGTTCGCCGCAACTCCCAACCGACCTGGCCGCGGCGGCCGATGATCAGGATCTTCATGTGTCCGTCCATTCCTCCCGAGTTAGAAATCGCCGCCGGGACGGTCACCGCGCACGGCGCGCCAGGATCTCGCGGGGAAGCGCGCGGAGGAACCCGAGATTGGTGGAGACGTACCTCGGGCCAAGCCGGCGCGGCTCCTGGACCAGGCGGAACAGCCACTCCAGGCAGAGGGATCGGGCCCAGCGGGGCGCGCGACGGCGAAGACCCGCGTGGATCTCGAAGGCGTTGCCCACGCCCAGGAAACAGGCGGGGACGTTCTCCACCCCTTCCATCCAGATCTCCTGGCGGGGGCACCCCAGGGCGACGAACACGAGACGGGCTCCGCTTCCGCGCAGGAGCTCAGAGTGCCGTTCCCGTTCCGCCTCCAGATCCTCGCCGAAGGGGGGCGCCAGCGAGAGGACGACCTCCAGGAACGGGTGGTCTAGACGTATTTTGTCAATCGCCAGGGCGAGGACCTCCGGCGAGGACCCGAACAGGGCCACGGGCAGACCCCGTTCCTCGGCCAGCCCGAGCAGTTCCGGGAAGGCCGCCATCCCCTCCAGCCGATCGGTGCCTCCCAGCAGCCGCACCAGCGGCATGCCGTCCGGGCAGACGAGATCCGCCGTCTCCATCGCATTGCGCAGGGCCACGTCGCGGCGCGATTCCACCACCATGTGGACGTTCGCGAACAGGACTCGGGTGGTCCGACCCGAACGCGCCAACGACAGGATCCGCTCCAGGAATTCCGAGCGCCGTCCCGCGTCCACCCGGGCGCCGAGGATCCGATCCCCGCGGATCATCCCTTTCCGGCGGCATCCTCGCCGCGCTCCAGCAGCTCGCGGAATTCCCCGTCGTCGCGCGCACGGAGCAGGGCCTCCAGCGACGGTGCGGAAATGCGCGCCACCGAAGCCAGCGCCCGGATGTGCGACGCGGCCGCCGAGGGCGGAGAGAGGAGAAGGAAGGCGATGCGCACCGGACTCCCGTCGGGAGAGGGAAAATCCACCCCCCCGGGGCAAACCGCCACGGCGGCGCAAAGCCGGGGGACCGACTCCAACCGGGCATGGGGAATGGCGATCCCCATGCCCATCGCCGTGGACATCTTCTCCTCGCGCTCCCACACCGCGGACAGGATCCGGTCGCGATCCCCCAAGCCGTGGGCGTCGCACAGGACGTCCACCAGCAGGGGAAGCAGTTCGGCCCGGGTCCCGACTTCCACTCCGGTCCGGACCGCCCCCGGGGGCAGATGGTCGGAGAGCCGCATCAGAAGTCGGCCCCCAGGCTCCAGTACTGGATGGATCCGTCGATGGGTTTTGGCTGGATGTTGGTCGGGGTTCCCGCGGGATCCGTCAGCGCCCAGGCCTCGCTCCAGCGCAGGATGAACGCCCCCAGGTTCAAGCCCAGTCCCCAGCCGAGACCGACTCCACCCTGGTCCACCACCTGGCCGGAGGTCCAGGCGGAGCCGGCGTCCAGGAAGACCGAACCCATCAGCCAGTGCAGGGGCGGCAGGAGGGCACCGAACCGGACCTCCTCCACGAACGGGAAGCGGTACTCGATGTTGGCCACCATCTCCTTGTCCCCGCGGAACTGGTCGTACCGGTATCCGCGCAGCGGCACGTCCAGGTCCGAGAAGTAGAGCTGGTCCACGCCCACGCCGGAATTGGCCTCGTTGAAGTGCCAGTTCAAGGTGAAGTCGTCCCCTCCAAGGAGGAAACTGTGGGGGTCGGCGGCACCCGCCCGGAAGGATTCCCCGCCCGCGACCCGGACCGCCAGACCCGAGATCTTCCCCGTGGGGAAGTAGCCGCGGACATCCGTCTTGAGCAGGGCGTATCCGTAGTCCGGACGGAGAAGCGGGGGCATGTACGTCGCGGCGAGGTTGGCNCGCACGCCGTCCCAGGGGCCGGTCGGGCCCCAGATCACGTTGTCGAAGACCCACTCCCCCGAGGCCCGCAGCCACTGCAGGTCCCGGTCGTCCGCGGCGTGCGCCGGATCGTCCACCAGGTCTCCGTTGGAATCGTACGCCTTCGCGGTGCGCTGGATGCCCCCCCACTCGAGCGAGGCGTCCACGCGATGGAAGACGGAGAAGGGATAGAGGGCCGTGACCACCGCGCCGTAGAGCTGGTCGTCGTAGAGGGCCGTGTCGCTCGCCGAATCCGTCGCGAGGATGTTTCCCGTGAAGGTGCTGGTGTGGTAGACGGTGGCGAAGAGGTCGGTCCGCCACGGAAGCCAACCGTAGCGCAGGAACACGTTGGCGTCGGTCAGGCTTCCTTGCACGTCCAGCATCGCGTCGATGGTCTGGTCGCCCATCAGGTCGGACAGCGAGAACATCCCCTCGCCCGCCGTCCCCTCGTAGCTCGAGAAGCCGAAGGCGAGCGCGGCGTGGTCCAGGCCCCACCGGGCCCGGTACGGCTTGGATACGAGCCTTCCCGACGAGTCCCTCGCGGGAAGTCCCGGGGGGAACGTGGACGCGGTGTCCACGGAGCCCGGCTTCCGGGCGGCGGGAGCCGGGACGGCCTCCTTCTCCGGCGAGGCCCCGAACAGACGGTCGCCGGGACGCGTCGGGTCCATGGGCGCGTGCAGACTGTCGCGACGGACGATTTTCAGGGAGTCCTTCGCCGCCTTGGCCGAATCCCTGTCCGCGGTGTCGAAGCGGAAGCTCTCCAGGTTCTGGCGCACCAGGGGACGGAAGATGTCCAGGCGTCCGGAGTCCTCCGTGCGCACGTACCGGGTTCTAGCGAGGACGGAATCCGTCAGGGCGCGGACGGTGTCCGACAGGTAGAGGTCGAACGAGCCGCCTTCGAAGAGGGAGAAGACCAGTTGGTTCCCGTCGCGCGCGAGCTTGGGGCACTGGACCCCGGTCAGGAGATCGGTGGCGGGTCGGGCCCGGCCTCCCGCGGCCAGCGGGTGTTCCAGGAGGTAGACCTGGGGGAGGCCGCTGCGGTCCGAGAGGAAGGCGATCCTGGAACTGTCGTCCGAGGCGCCGCCCCAGGATGGGCGGGTCTCGTCCCCGGAACTCGCGGAGATCCGGCGACGGGATCCGGTGGAGATGTCCAGGATCCAGATCGACCGGTGCCTCCCGATGCCTCCCGAGGAATCCGCCTCCGAAGACCACGCCACCCAGCGCCCCGAAGGCGAGAAGGCCGGTTCGTCGTCGTCGGGGGCGTCGTCGGTGAGACGGCGGACGGAATCCGTCACAAGATCCCAGAGCCAGAGGTCGGCGCGCCCGTCCAGCAGTCCGCGGAAGACGATCCTATTCCCGTCCCTGGACCAGTCCGGATCGGACAATCCGTCGAATCCCGGATCCAGGCTCCGCCGCACCCTCCCGCTGCGCGCGTCCAGGATGTGCAGCGCGTTGGACCCGTGCGTCTGCGCGGCCACCACGATCCTCCGGCCGTCCGGCGACCAGGAAAGCCCGCTGGTGAAGGGACTGAAGGATTCGTGCGTCGTGGTCCCCCCGCCTTCCAGCACCCGGCGGGGCTTTTCCCTCGGAAGTTCGTCCAGTTTTCCCACGTACAGGCCCTGGCGGGCGCCGCGGTCGGAGAACCAGGCGACCTCGGAGCCGTCCGGACCGATGGCGGGCTGCATGTTCCAGAAGCTTCCGTCCTCGCCGGCCCGGGTCAGGATCCGTCCCACCTCCGACCCGTGCTGGCGGATCCCGAGCTCGGGCCAGTAGTCCCAGCGGAGATCGCGGATCCACTCTTCGCCGGCGTCCCGCAGGCTGACCTTGGTGACGCGCTGGAAGGCCTTCTCCAGGTCGTGGTCGCGCAAGGTCTCCTGCACCAGCTCGCGCACCGTGCCGGCACCGAAGGTCCGCTCGCAGTAGTAGAGGAAATTCTGCCCGGCGCGGTAGGCGAGGAAGCCCTGCATGTCCACGGTGGGCATCGGGAGGTAGCCGGAGGTCACGGCATCCATGAGCCACATGTCGCTGGGCAGGTCCCATCCGTCCAGCGAGACGTATTCGGCCAGACCCTCCGTGAACCATAGGGGCATGCGCGTGCGCTCGGCGCCCGCCAGGGCCGAACCGCTCTCCTGGCGCATGGCGTCGAACATGACCGCGTGCACCATCTCGTGCGCCAGGACGTGGTCCAATTCGCGGTAGGAGCCTTGGAAGGGGACCACGATCCTGTTCCGGAAGATCTCGGTGAACCCACCGACCCCCTCCTGCAGGATCTCGTCGGTCACGTTGGTCTGCTGGAACTTGGGATGGCTGTCGTAGAGGAGGATGGGGACCCTCTCCTCCAGGTGCATGCCGGTCTTCTGCACCAGCCTCTCGTAGAAGCCCTCCAGGCTGTCCACCGCGCGTTGCGCGACGGCCTCCCCCCCCTGGGCGAAATAGACGTCGAAGTGGCGGGTCCGCTCCACCTTCCAGTGGAATTCCTGGTACTGCACCTTGTTCTTCCCGAACTGCGCGAAGACCGGGGACGACAGGCACAGGCAGGCAAAGGCCGCGGGAAGGGACGAAATCCGTCTCAAGTCGGCACCTCTTCCCGCAAGGCGAGCGCCGTCGCGGACGAGATTCCCGCGAACCATTCCGGATCCCAGCGGTCCGAACGGGGAACCGCTCCGAGCAGGGCGTCGAACACCTTCCACGGCAATTGGCCCAGGGCCAAGGAGCCCGCGCCGTCGTGCCCGTAGCCCCAGCCTCCGCACACCGCGGCGCAGGCCACCCGCCACGGCTCGGCTCCCGCGCCCATGGGGAAGACCGCCGGAACCGTCCCGCCGTCCCAGGCGGAAAGGATCCGCACGAGTTCGGGTCCGTCTTCCTCCAGGTCCATCACCGCTCCGGCCCATTTGGCCGCCTGGGCCCCTTTCGCCTTGGCCTCGGCGCGCAGCCGCGAGATCTGGTCGGCGAGTTCCTTCCCCTCGATCGCCTCGAACACGTGCCGGGAAAGCACCAGCCGGAGCTCCGGCGCCCGTCTGCGCGCCTGCTTCAGGAGGGCCTCCAGATCGGGCGCGTCGGATTCGAGATCGAGCGCATCCCAACCCCGAATGGACAGGATCCGTTCCAGCGCCTCCTGCCTGTCGGCATCGTCGGGCCACATCCCGCCGTCGTGGCGTCGACGCAGCGTCGCCAGCAGGCGCGAGGCGGGGAAGGCGCGTTCCGCCTCCCGCACGCGGTGCGGCCACTCCTCCGGATCCGCGAGGTCCAACCGGATCTCCACGCGCCGCACGCGCCGCCTGGCCGATGGGGTGAGAGGAAGGTCCTGGGGGCGACCGGCCAGGGCCAGGATGGCAATTGGGTCCGCGGCGCTCATCGCCGGAAAGCCTACAAACTGGGGACTCCCCGTGTCCGGGGGATCCCCCCCTGCGGATGGGGAGGAAATAGGCGGGAAGTAGGTTTGCAGGCAACGTGATCGCGATCATCATGGCCGGATGGCTGTTTTGCGCCCAGGCGGGGGATACCCTGCTGGGAGGTCGGGGACTGAAGGCGTTCGAGGAAGCATCGAGCCTGTCCCTTTCCGGGAACCATCGGGCGGCGGACGGTTTCGCGCGCTCCTGGGACGGAGGTTCCGAGCAGGAGAAGCTCCTGCTCTCTGCCACCGTGGCGCTATCGGCCTTCGCGGATCTCCATGACCCCGCCCGCCTGGAATCCGCCCACCGCACACTGGACCAACTCTCCCGGCTGGTCCGGTCCAGGACGGATCCGCGCTCCCGCCTGATCGACGCCATGGCCCTGTCCCAGGAGTCCTATCTGGCCGCGCTGGAGGGTCGGGACCTGGCATCCGCCCTGGACGGCCGCTCGGCGGCCTCCGTCGCCCGCGACATGATGGACCAGGGTTGGGACAGTCCGGAACTCCGGGGGATCGTCGGTGGCTACCTGTTCTGGAAGTCCCAGAGCCTGGGCCCCGTGGGCAGGTTCATCGGGGGCGACCAGCGCGATCGAGGATTGCTGCTCACCCAGCAGGCGGCGGCATCCCGGTCGCCGTTTCGCGAGGCGTTCCGCACCTCGCTTCTCTGGATCCGATACGAGCGGGGCGAATACCCCGAAGCGCTTCGCGTGGTCCAGGAAGCCCGCGCGATCTGGCCGGAAAATCGGATCTACCGGCAAGCCGAAGGCGATGTCCTTTTCCGGTTGGACCGCCTGTCCCAGGCGCTCGACACCTACCGCGCGAGCTTCATCGAGTACGAGGGCCTGGAAGTCCTCCCGGTCGGTCGGCTCTCCGCGGCCGGGAACCTGGCCCGCATCCACGCCGCCATGGGCCGGCGGGACTCCGCCCGGGCATGGCTCGACACGCTCGACGCCCCTCGGTACAAGAAGGTCCGCAAGTGGCTCCCGGCATCGCTGGTCCGCGACCTGGTGCCGATCCGACGGGAACTGTCCCACCCGTGACCGGCTTCGACTGCGACGTGGCCGTGGTGGGAGCCGGCACGGCGGGTTGCGCGGCGGCCCTTTCGGCCGCGCGGGAGGGACTCCGCGTGGTGCTCCTGGACCGGAGATCCGCCGACCAGGTGGGGACCAAGGCCTGCGGCGACGCCATGGAGGAGAACGAGATCCGTTGGACGCTCGCCGTCCTGGGCGTGGACCTCTCCCCCGCCGTGCTTCGTGGAAACCTCGGCGCGCGCATCTCGACCTCCGACGGCCGGGACCACCTGGTGATCCCGGCCCGCATCACGCCCCGCGCCATGGTGGATCGGCCCCGCATGGGCAGGATCCTGCTGGACGCGGCGATCGCGGCGGGAGCGGAATTCCGCGGGAACGGCAGGATCGTCGACTGGATCGCCGAAGGAGACTCCATCGTCGGGGTGCGCACGGAGGGTGGCGTACTTCGGGCGCGTTGCTGCCTGGATTGCAGCGGCGCCGCTTCCGGCCTGCGCCAGAAGGTCGCGGTGCCGGGCCCCTTGGAAAGGGAGGTGGGGGAAGGACGGTTGGCGTTCGCCTACAGGGAGCTGGTGCGGGTTCCCGCCGGGATCCCCCACCCCGACGAGATCGCCCTCAGCTACGACCTGGCCGCCTCCAACGGGGGCTACGTCTGGTACTTCCCCAACGGACCGGCGGAGATGAACGTTGGCATCGGAGGCGCGCCCTCCGCGCGCCCTTGGGCGAAGTGCCTGGAAGAGCACGGCAGATCCTGGGGGATCTCGTGGGAACGACGCTCCGCCGCGGGAGCCTTCCTTCCGGCCCGGACCTTCCTGTCGTGCGCGGTGGCACCGGGCTACATCGCCTGCGGAGACGCCGCGTGCTGCGTGGGCCCCTTGGACGGAGCCGGGATCCATTCCTCCCTGCTGACCGGTCACCTGGCCGCGTTGCAGGTCGTCCACGCCTTCTCGCGGGGGGAAGCCACCCTGGAAAACCTCTGGGGCTACCATCGCGCCTATCTGCGCTACCGCTGGAACGACAGCATCGTGGACCACGGCGCGGGAATCTCCGCGCAAGAAGCGCTGCGCCCCCTGCTCCAGGACCTGCGGCAGGAAGACTTCGACGCCCTGGTCCGGATGGCCGACTCCCGCACGGTCATCGCCCTCTACTCCACTTCCTGGCGATCGGCGGGGCCGCTGCTGCGTCTGGTGGCGCGACTCTCCGCCCACCCCCGCCTGGTGCTGCGGCTGGTGCCCGCGCTTTGGTGGATGTCCAGGTTGCGCGTCCATCTCCTGGCTTACCCCCAGACCCCGGAGGGGCATGCGGCTTGGGACCGGAAATTGAACCGGATCCTGTCGAAGGCCGGGGTGATCGGGGGAACGCGGGGATTGCCCCGACCACCGCCGGTATCGTAGCATGGCCCCATGCTCGACCTTGCCTTGGACGTGCGGCGGATTCCCGTGCGCCTGCCTTCCGGACCCGACGGCCCGGTGGAAGCCGTTCTCTTCCTCGCTCCTCCCGACCCGCGCGGTTCCCAGGGACTCCTGGGCCGGCTGAACGACCCCGACGCCTTCGTCCCCGCCTCGATCGACGGACGGATCAAGCTCCTGGCGAAATCGTCCATCGCCATGTTCGCCTGCCTCGAGCCCCTGGAAGAACTTTCCGAGCTGGAGGAATTCCAGGCCTCGAGCGCCAACATGCGGGTTCGGCTGCGCGGCGGGGCCGTGGTCGCGGGATTGGTGCGGCTGCTCCTGCCCGGGAACCACCGGCGTCCCCTGGACTTCCTGAATCTCCCGGAGCGGTTCTTCCCCTTGGTGACGGAATCCGGCACGGTGGTGGTCAACAAGGACTGGATCGAGTCCGTGGAACCCTCGGACGCCGCCTGATGGCCACCCTCGACAGCTACCTCCAGGCGCAGGTCGCGCACGGCGCGACGCACTTCCTGCTCCAGGCCGGCCGCGAGATCGTCTTCGTCTTCGACGGGGAGGAACGGCCCATGACGGCCGAACGATGCGATCCCGCCGCGGTCGTTTCCCTGCTCTCGGAAATCGCGCCGCCCGACATGGTGCCTTCCATCCGGGCCAACGGACCGTTCGGATTCTCCTACCTGTGCGGAGAGCGCTCCTTCGCCTGCGTCGGCCATCCCTCCGCCCTGGGACCCAAGGCCGTGTTCACCCTGTCGGAAGCGGCCCAGGTCGAGGCGGATCCCGCCTCGGTCGTGGACGCCGTCGCGGAACCCGCCATCCACCGGCTCTTCCGCACCATGGTGGAGCGCAAGGCCTCCGACCTGCACCTTTGCTCCAACGAGCCTCCCATGCTGCGGGACTCCGGGGACATGGTCCGCCTGGAGGGCGAGCCCAGGTATTCCGACGACGCCCTCCGCGACCTCCTCTTCGAGATCGCTCCGGCGCGCAACCGGGAGGAATTCCTGGAGACCGGCGACACGGATTTCGCCCACGAGATCCCGGGAATCGCCCGCTTCCGGGCCAACTACTTCCGCGACCGCAAGGGGATCGGGGCGGTGTTCCGACAGATTCCGACCGAGATCCTCTCCGTGGACGACCTGAGCCTCCCCGACGAGGTCCGCCAGCTGTGCTTCCTGTCCAAGGGACTCGTGCTGGTGACCGGGCCCACGGGATCGGGGAAGTCCACGACCCTCGCGGCCCTCATCGACCTGGTGAACCGGCAGCGCAAGGACCACATCATCACCATCGAGGACCCCATCGAGTTCGTGCACCCGAACAAGGGGTGCCTGATCAACCAGCGCGAGGTCCGCATCCATACCCGCACCTTCTCCAGCGCCCTGCGGGCCGCGCTCCGCGAGGATCCGGACATCGTGCTGGTGGGCGAGATGCGGGATCTGGAGACCATCTCCATCGCCATCGAGACCGCGGAAACGGGGCACCTGGTGTTCGGGACCCTGCACACCAGCACGGCGCCGTCCACCGTGGACCGCCTGATCGACGTGTTTCCCGCCGACCGGCAGGACCAGATCCGGGTCATGCTCTCGGAATCCCTGAAAGGCGTCATCGCCCAGACCCTGTGCCGCAAGATCGGCGGTGGCCGCGTGGCCGCCTACGAGATCCTCATCGGAACCCCTTCCGTGTCGGCCCTGGTGCGCGAGGGCAAGACCTTCCAGATCCCCTCCGTGATGCAGACCGGNAAGAAGTACGGGATGTGCACGATGAACGACAGCNTGACCGACCTCGTGCGCCGCCGGACCGTGGAAGCCCGCGAAGCCTACATCAAGGCGGTCGACAAGCAGGGACTCCTGGGCCTGTTCAAGAACAACGGGATCGACACGTCCTTCCTCGCCGAGTTGGGCGGCGGGACGTAGAGCATGGCGTTGGCGGAATGGGAGGAACGGTACGAGACGGGACACGCCGGGGTCGACGAGCAGCACAGGCATCTGTTCGGCCTGTTGAACGACCTCCACGACGCGCTGATGTCCGGCTCCGCCCAGGAGAAGATGGGCGGAACCCTGCGGTCGATGGCTTCCTACACGGTGGAACATTTCAGGGCGGAGGAGGCCCTGATGGTCGCCTTGGCCTTCCCGGGGCTTCCGGAACATCGGCGCAAGCACGAGGAACTGGCGAGCCAGGTGGGACAGCTGGTCGCGGACCACCGCGCGGGCAGGCTCACGCTGCCGCTCACGCTCGCCCGTTTCCTGGTGGACTGGCTCCGCCACCACATCGAGGAGGAAGACATGAAGATGGTCGCGTGGAGCCGGGCCGCGGCCCAGTCGTAGTCAGATCCTGTCCGCGACCTTCCGAAGGCCTTCCACGGCGAAGTCGGCCTGGTCGGCCGTGAGGACCAGGGGCGGAAGCAGGCGCAGGACGTGCCCCCCGGCGCGGTAGGCGATCAGGCCCTGGGCGCGGGCGGCGTCCATGATCATCCCGGGATCGCAGGAGACGGCGATGCCGATCAAAAGTCCTCTCCCGCGCAGCTCCCCGAAGGGTCCGCGTCCGGAAAGGGAGGCGAGTCCGGCGCGCAGGCGCGAGGCGACTTCGCGGACGTTTTCCAGGAACCCCGGCCTTTCCAGGCGATCCAGGACCGCCAGCCCAGCCGCGACCGCGACCGGGTTGCCCCCGAAGGTGGTGCCGTGGTCGCCGGGCTTGATGGCATCCGCCACGGCCTGCTTGAGGAGGACCGCTCCCAGCGGAAGGCCACCGCCCAGGGGCTTCGCGAGGGTCACGAGGTCCGGGTGCAGACCGGGCGACTTGTGCGCGAACCACTCTCCCGTGCGGCCCAGACCCGTCTGGATCTCGTCGGCGATCAGGAGGAAACCGTGCTTCTCCTGGAGTTCGTTCAAGGTGGCGATGAATTCAGGCGACGGCTCGATGACCCCGCCCTCCGCGAGGATGGGCTCCAGGATCACGGCCGCGGTGTGCGCTCCCACGGCCTCGCGCAGGCCTTCCGGCGTCAGGGCCGATCGCACGAACCCCGGGAGGAGCGGTCCGAAACCGGTCTGGATCTTGTCCTGTCCGGTGGCGGAAAGCGCGCCGTAGGTGCGTCCGTGGAAGGAGTCCTGGAAGGAGACGATCTCGTGGCGCCACGCGGATCCCCGCTCGTACCAGAACTTGCGCGCGAACTTGATGGCGGCCTCGTTCGCTTCCGTTCCCGAGTTGCAGAAGAACGCCTTGTCCAATCCGCCGTGGCGGCAGAGCACTTCCGCCATCCGTCCGTGCAGGGGGGTGAAGTAGAGGTTGGAGGTGTGGGCCATCCGGGAGGCCTGTTCGTGGATCGCCGCCACCACCAGGGGGTCGGCGTGTCCCAGGGCGTTGACGGCGATGCCCGCGGTCAGGTCCAGGTACTTGCGTCCCTCGGTGTCCCAGACCCAGGCTCCATCCCCGCGCACCAGCGAGAGCGGTTGGCGCGCGTAGGTGCCCAGCACCCATCGCGCGTCGAGATCCCGCACGGCCTCCGAATCCGGGAAGGCCGCCGAGGTCATGCCGCGTTGTGCTGGGGTGTGAGCTCCTCCAGCGAACGGGAGTGGAAGATGCGGTAGCTGTCGGCGGGCGCGTCCGGATCTTCCACGAGNTCGATCTTCGCCCCGAAGCTCTCCAGGCGGTGGAAGGCGGTGGACCGCTCGGCCACCAGGTAGTCGATGATCCGCGAGTGGACCACGATGGCGATCTCCTTGGGACCGTTCCGGGACTGGTTGCGACGGACCCAGCGTTCCAGCGATGCGACCACCGAACTGGGAAGGAGCACGTTCCCGGACCCTTCGCAGTGGCTGCAAGGCTCCGAGACGGTCTTGACCAAGGCCTCGCGCACGCGCTTTCGGGTCATCTCCAGGAGGCCGAACTGGCTGATGGAACTGGCCACNGTGATGGGCGCGCGGTCGCCGCGCANCGCCTTGCGGAACTCCCGGACCAGCTTCTCGCGGTCGTCCTCGGCGTCCATGTCGATGAAGTCCACCACGATGATCCCGCCCAGGTCGCGGAGCCGAAGCTGCTTGGCGATCTCCTTGGCGGCGGTGATGTTGGTGTCCAGGATGGTCGCGGCTTGGTCGTCGCGACCCACGTTGCGTCCCGTGTTCACGTCGATGGTGGTCATGGCCTCCGTGGTCTGGATGACCAGGTGGCTCCCCTTGCGGATCCACACCTTGTCCGCGTAGACCTTCTGGACTTCCTGTTCGATCTCGAATTCGTCGAACAGCGGCGTCTTCTCGTCGTAGAGGTGCACCCGGCTCACGAGGTCCGGCGAAAGCTGGCGGATGTAGGCCTTGGTCTTCTGGAAGAAGTCCTTGTCGTCGACCATCACCTTGTCGACCTTCTCGGAGAAGTAGTCGCGCAGGATGCCCACCGCCGCCTCGTTCTCCTCCAGCACCAGCCGCGGCGCCTCGCACTCGCTGGCGACCGACTTGATGAAGGCCCACTTCTCCTCGAGGATCCCCATCTCGATGCGGAATTCCTCCTCGGTCTCGTTGAGCCCGTTGGTGCGAACGATGTATCCCACGTCCGGGAACCGGCGAAGCTCCTGCACGAGCTGCTTGAGCTTGCGGCGGGAACCGTGGTCGCGGCTCTTCTTGGACACGCCGATGAAGGTGGTGTTGGGCATGCACACCAGGAACCGTCCGGCGATGGAGAGGTACCCGGTGACCTTCGCGCCCTTGGTGCTGATGGGCTCCTTGACGACCTGGACCAGGATCTCCTGGCCCTCGCGCAGAAGCTCGTTGATGGGCCTTTCGGCGCGGTCTCGGCGACGGGGATCGACTTCGTCGTCGCTGTCGTCGTCGTCGTCGTAGGCCTCCGTTCCCGCCGGAGCGATGTCCGCCGCGTGGAGGAAGGCGGCCTTCTCAAGGCCGATGTCCACGAAGGCGGCCTGCATCCCGGGGAGCACGGAAACCACGCGCCCCTTGTAGATGTTGCCGACGATCCGCTGGTTGTCCGGCTTGTCGACGACGAGCTCGGTGAGTCTTCCGTCCTCCAGGAGCGCGATGCGCTTCTCGAAGGGGGAAACGTTGATGAAGATGTCTCTGCGCAAGGAATAGTCCTCAGAACTTGTACTGGAGTGACGCCAACAACGAAATGTCGTTGGCGACGGTAGGTGCCGACGGATCGGTCGGATCTTTCTGATCGGTCCGCTTGTAGCTAGCGTCGAAATTTGCGGCCAGCTTCGAAGTGAAGTTGTAGGACGCGTTCGATCCGGCGTAAACGGTAGTAACGTCGGCGAGGGTCTGGGGTCCGTCGTCCTGGCCCGTGGTGGGATCGTAGGTGTTCTGCAACTGCCAGTCCCGGGTCCATCCGGCCTTGAAGGTGACGATCAGGTCGTTGTCCAGCTTCACGAACCAGCGGAAGATCTGGATGCCCTTGTGGGTCTGGAACCGGTAGGTGGCGGTGCCCTCGTTCCCCGTGTTCCAGTGGTAGGTCTGGGAGTGCCCCACCACCTGGAAGCACCTCTCCACCGCCACGCCCTGGTTCCAGTAGAAGTAGGGAAGACCCGTGTTGTCCGGGCAGATCCCCGGCACGGCTCCGGAGTCGGGGTTCTTGACGGCGCTCTTGGCCAGGGTCACGCCGAAGTCGGTCTTGTCGTCGAAGCTCCAGTTCCCCTTGGTCTTGGCCTGCAGCCCCACCAGCGGCGCCCACTTCAGGCTGTAGTTGGTGACGTCGTTGGTGGAGGAATGGGGGTAGATCTGCTGCTGGACTTCCCAGGTGGTGGTGTGGCTGGCCGTCACGCTCTCGAACCACCGCCCCAGGAACGGCACCCTTCCCGCGAAGTTGGCCAGGTTCGCGTTGACGCTGATCTGCGGCCAGGTCTTGGTGGTGTCCACGTCCCAGGGCGTGGAATACCGCTCGTCCCAGGAGATCAGATAGGTCAGGCTGGGTTGGAGGGAGAGAAGCAGCCCCGGGATGGTGAAGTCCGTGTTTGTGCTCACGCGGTAGGATCGGGTGTTGTCCTGCCCGGTGAACAAGGCCTCGCTCGAGGTGTCGTTGATTCCGGGCAGGTAGTTGCGATCGGAGAGCCGGAGCGGCGCGTACTGTCCGAATCCGGACTTGGGCCGGGCTCCCGTGACCCAGTCCCAGGGGGACCGCAATCCTTTGTTGTCTCCCAGCCCCATCTGCCACAGCTGCAGGTTGC
>JGI12269J14319_10000353_pt1 | contig 43370 bp, 41 predicted proteins | sample PeaSoiSIISIP2007_FD_14319 | JGI IMG/M metagenome (IMG submission 14319)
ACCGGGGTCGGTGATCTGCCCGTCCCCGCCACCGTCTCGGGGAACGGGGCGCTCGAGATCCGGACCGACCACGAGATCGAGGTGCTGGCCCGCCTCACGAGTTGGGCGCTGCGTGACAAGGTCGACCTCATCGGGCTCACCGTGGAACGGTCGACGCTCGAGGACGTCTATCTGCGGCTCACGGGAGCCGAAGCCCAAGCCGCGGCCGTCACCGAGGGACTCGAACGATGAGCGCGACACGAGCGGCGACCGGGGAATCCGCCGGGGCGAGGTTCAAGGCGTTTCGAGGCGCCGACGACCTTCGTCTCGTGGGTCGGCAGGTCTACTACGAGCAGCTGGGATTCTGGCTGAACCCGATCGGAGCCGTGTTCACCGTCGTCTTCTCCGTCGTCTTCCTCCTGCTGCTGCTGTCCTCGACGGCGGGTTCGTCGCGGATCCCCTATCTGGCGCACGTCAGGGTGGTCGTGTACTACGTGCCGTCGTTCGCGGCCTACGGCATCATGTCCGCCTGCTTCAACATGTTGACGATCTCGCTGGTGGTGAGGCGCGAGATGGGGCTCTTGAAGCGCACCCGACTGTCGCCCCTTCCCACCTGGGTCATGCTGGCCGCGATCTTCGTCAACTCCCTGATCATCTCTCTGCTCCAGGTGGTCATCCTGTTCTTGATCGGCAAGTTCGGGTACCACGTCGCCCTTCCCCACAACTTCGTGCCCCTGGTGGTGGCGCTGGTCGTGGGGGTGTGCTGTTTCACCGCCCTCGGGATCGCCGTCAGCACGTTGATCCCCAACCAGGAAGCGGCGGGTCCGGTGGTGAGCATCGTGTTCTTCATCTTGCTGTTCCTGTCCGGCCTCTACTACCCGATCAAGAGCGGGTCCGGTTTGGCCCAGTTCGCGGCGTTCTTCCCCGTGCGCCACATGATCACCTCCACGGTCGCTCCCTTCCTCGCCAGTGCCGGTGTCCCGGTGTCGCCCTGGTCGTGGAACGACATCCTCGTCATGGCGATCTGGGCCGTGGCGGGCATCGTCGTCTCGCTACGCCGCTGGACCTGGGCGCCGCGCCGCAGTGATCCCTACCGGCGGGCAGGCTCATTCTTTGCCAAGCGGGGAGGACGCGTCGCTACACCGGATGCGACAAGGTGATGGTCACGCTTCGCCGCACACGCCCGGCCCGCGGCACCAAGGGACCGCTCAGGCCAGGACGCGGCGCCGGAAGTTGCGCAGGCCGAGCCGGAGGAACAGGGTGCAGAACCCGAGGAGCACGGGATAGATGATGTAGAGATGCATGTGCCCCGCGTTCGTGAACGCGGCGCGCATGCCCTCGTTCACGTAGATGAGCGGGTTGACGAGCACGATGGTCTGGAGCCAGTGCCATGCTCCGATCTTCACCGGTCCGAGACGTGTCCACTCGTAGTACGTGCCGCCCAGAAAGGTGATCGGGAGGACGACGAACCCGAACATCAGCCCGATGTTGCGCGGCTCGAAGCTCGTCCCGAGCACGAGCCCCAACGAGGCCATGGTCACGCAAGCCAGGGGTACGAGCGTGAGGATGGACCACCAGTGCAGGCTGAGATGGGCTTCGACCCCGCCGGCGTGGATGACCGAAGCGATGGGGAGCACGATGATCGCCGAGATCACGCCCTGCATGGCGCCCGAGAGGACCTTGGCCGCGGCCACGAGCCAGATGGGACAGGGCGCTTGGACGCGGTCCTCGATCTCTCGGGTGAACCCGAATTCCTGGGACATCTGCAACGCCACGGCCTGGACGCCCTGGAACATGACGGAGATCCCCACCACGCCGGGAACAAGCACGGTGGCGAACGAGGAGGAAGCCGTCGCGCTGCTGCGGCCACCCCCGCCGACGGCTTGGCCGATCTTGGGGAAGACGTAGAGGAAGACAAAGCACAGGAGAAACGGCTGCACCACGGTGCGGGCCACGAACTCGAACTTGTGTTTCCACAACACCGCGACGTCTCGCAGCATCAGAGCCTGTAGGGCGATGCGGCTGGCCGACGCGGCGGAACGGACCGGCTTGGTGGCGATCGATGGGGCGCTGGTGGGGGTGGGCACGGTTGTCGTCATTAGTCGCGGAGCTCCCTGCCGGTGAGGTTGATGAACACGGTCTCGAGGCTGGGCTCGGACACCGACAGGTCGGCGACCTCGAAACCCCCGCTCTCGGCCGCCGCCACCAGTCGGGGAAGGAGGCGGTTTCGACCGCGCACGTGCAACTCGAGCCCGCCTTCGGCGGGACGAACGCGACGCACGTCTTCGATCTCGCGTTGCAGCACCTCGGCCAGTCGTTGCTGGTCGCCGAGTGCCTTCACCGTCACGATGGTGTCGGCCCCCACACCCTCTTTGAGCCGGGCGGGCGTGTCGAGGGCGAGGATCTTGCCATGGTCCATGATGGCGACCCGGCCACAGAGCTGGTCCGCCTCCTCCATGTAATGGGTGGTGAGGAGGATGGTCTGGCCCTCGGCGTTGAGGTCGCGCAGGATGTCCCACAGCAAGAGGCGGCTCTGGGGGTCGAGACCGGCGGTCGGCTCGTCCATGAACAGGACGGCAGGTTTGTGGAAGATCGACCGTGCCACCATGAGGCGTTGGGCCATGCCCCCCGAGAGCGCGTAGACCGAGGCCTTGGCCCACTTGGAGAGCTGGAACCTCTCGAGGAGCTCGTCGGCGATCTTGCGGGACTGCGCCGCCGCGATCCCGAAGAGCCGGCCGTGGAAGTACAGGTTCTCCCAGACGTTGAGCTGTCGGTCGAGGGTGTTGGTCTGTGAGACGACGCCCACGATCTGCTTGGCTAGGGCGGGATGGGCGACCACGTCGATGTCCGCGATGAACGCCTTTCCCGCGGTCGGAATGACCCGAGTCGTGAGGATCCCCGCCGTGGTGGTCTTTCCCGCCCCGTTGGGGCCGAGCAACCCGAAGATCTCACCCATGCCCACCGAAAGGTTCAGCTCGTCGACGGCACGGAAATCGGTATCGGGGTAGACCTTGGTCAGATCGTGGGTACGGACGATGGCGTCGGAGACCGTCATGGTGGCGTCGATGTCGAGGTCGTGGCAGTCATGTTGGTTCGATCGGCAAGGCTACCGACACCGACCGGGCCCGGCAGCCACCAGTCCGCTGAGGCATCCGGTGCGACGCCACGGTCAACGCCGTTTTCGATCCGTGTCGTTCGCCCGCGCGTGGGCGATCTCGGTGTCGAGCTCGGCCTCTCGGACCCGCAGGCGCGCCGCCTTGGCCACGCGCTCGTCACGGAAGGCCTTGATGCGCTCGAGGGTGTCGTCGAGGCGGGCGACGAGTTTGTCGTTGGCCTCCATGGCATCGGTGAGCAGTCGACGCCGGAGCTCGGGTCGGGCATGCGCCCGGTAGGCGTGACGGAGCTTGTCGAGGACGTCCTCGGTCTCGAGCACGGCGCGGATCTCGGCCAACGAAAATCCCATGATGGACTGGAGCTCTCGGATGCGCTTGGCCCGTTCCACCTCTGAGCTCGCGTAGACCCGTTCGGTTCCGTGGCGCTGTTCGCTCGGTGCCACCAGGCCGATCTCCTCCCAGTACCGCAAGGTTCGGGTAGTGACGCCACAGAGCTTGGCGACCTCCCCGATGCGGAGGGTGGGCTCGGCGCCACCGGTCCCAACCGCGTCGTCGGCGTTCGCACGGGCTGCAGAGTCACCACGGTGGTCGGCGCCTCCGGCGCCTCCGGCGCCTCCGGCGGCACGGGCGGGATCCGCGGTCAAGGGCCGAGGCGTCATCGTGCGCTCTCGGCTTCGAGGACCGGCACCGGGTCGGCCCGGCCCGGCCCGTCGGGCGCCCCGGCATGCTGACGGTGGGCCGGCGACACGGGCTCGACGTAGACGTACTTCCCGCCCCGCATCCACGACGCGCCCGCGGCCACCAGGCACGCCGCGATGGCGAAGTCGAACGCGGCGTGCAGCCCCTGCCGGAACGGCACCGAGATGAGGGTGGGGAAGAAGCTGCGCCCCGTGATCACGGCGCGGTGGCTGGCCGAAAGATGTGCGAGCACGGCATTGCCGAGCAGATGCTGCATGGGGTTGTAGCCCAGGAAGGCGGCGAACAACGTCGACACCGGGGGCAGGTGCGCGACCCGGTCGGACACGGCCGGTGGCACGCCTTGCGCCACCAACCCGTGGTACATCGAAGTGGGGAGCGACGACGACAATCCCACGATCATGAGGGTGAAGAAGATCCCGATGGACAGGACCTGGGCGGAGTTCTGGAACGTGGAGTTCATCCCCGATCCCGCCCCGCGATGCTGAGGCGGAAGGCTGTTCATCACCCCGGCCCGGTTGGGAGAGCCGAACGCTCCCATGGTGAGACCCAGAAGCAACAGGATCAGCCCGAAGACCCAGTACGAGAAGTCGACGGGGAGCAGCTCGAGGGCCACGAAGCAGGCGGCGGATCCGAGCATGCCCCCCGTCGCGAAGGGCCGCGCCCCGTAGTGGTCCGAGAGCACGCCCGACAACGGGCCCGCGATGAGAAACCCCGTGGTGAGCGGCAGCATGGCGATCCCGGCCCACAGCGGGGTGCGGGCGAAGTCATAGCCGTGCAGGGGTAGCCAGATGCCCTGTAACCAGATGATGAGCATGAACATGAGGCCACCCCGGCCCACCGCGGCCAGGAAGCTGGCGAGGACCCCGGCGGTGAAGGCGCGGATGCGGAAGAGCGGGAGCCGGAACATCGGGTCCGCGACACGGGTCTCGATGACGGCGAATGCGATCAGCAGGGCCACACCGGCACCGAGCTCGCTCAGCACGGCGGGGGACGTCCAGCCCATGGTGTGGCCCCCGTGCGGTTCGATGCCGTAGGTGATGCCGATCATGAGCGAGACGAGCCCGAACGCGAAGGTCAGGTTGCCGGGCCAGTCGATGTTGGCCTTCACCCGTCGACCCACCTCGCGCAGCTGCAGGTAGCCCCATACCGTCCCGAACAGCCCGATGGGGACCGAGACCAGGAAGATGAGCCTCCAGTTGATGGGGGCCAAGACCCCTCCGAGGACGAGCCCGATGAACGTGCCACTGATGGCCGCGGCCTGATTGATCCCGAGCGCCATGCCCCGTTGGTCCTCGGGGAATGCGTCGGTGAGGATGGCCGAGGAATTCGCCACCAGGAAGGCGGCCCCGATGCCCTGAAAGACCCGCACGATGATCAGCCACAGGCCGGCCGCGGGGCCGCTCAACCACGTGATCGTCAGCAGCAGCGAGAAGAAGGTGAAGATGGCGAAGCCCAGGTTGTACATCCGCACCCGCCCGTAGATGTCACCCAGTCGGCCGAGGTTGACCACGAGGACACTGGTCACGACCAGGAAGCTCAGGATCATCCACAGCAGGTAGAAGCTGTTGCCGGGCTGCAGCGGGTCGAGGTGGATGCCCCGGAAGATGTCGGGCAGCGAGATGAGCATGATCGAGCCGTCGATCGTCGCCATCAGCACGCCCAACGTGGTGTTGATGAGCGCCACCCACTTGTAGCCGCCGCCGGCTTCCGTCCTCTGGGGGTGGTTTTGCTTTACGTTCACGTCAACGGAAGCGTACCCGCCCCAAATCTCGGGGCCGTGTCCGGGTCCCGGTGTGTGCTCTCGGTGGACTGCGGTCCGTCCGGACCCTGCCGCGCAGACCCGCCTATGCTCCGGGCACCGTCACAGGGGGAACTTGAGGGCGGAGTGGGGTCCTACGAGCGGGGGTGGCTGTTGTGACACGCCGGGTGAAGTGGCTGGCATCGCTGGGAATGGTGGCCGCGTTGGCCGCTGGGGCCGCCGCCATCGCCCCGAGCGCCTCGGCGAGATCGAGGCACGTCCATGTCCATCCCGTCTCGACCACCACAACGGCGCCGGTCACCACCGCATCGTTCAACTTCACCGTGGCCGTGAGCGGTATCGGAAAGAGCATGGGAACGATCGACCTGAGCGGAAGCGGTCAGGTGGACCTGGTCAATAGCGCCGGCTCGCTGTCAGTGACGCTGCCCGCGTCGGTAGCGAAGCTGATCCCGGGGGGCTCGTCCGGGCCCGAGGTCGTGAACGTGGTGCTGTCAGGCGGCACCGTCTACGCCGAGATTCCGTCTCTCGCCACGCTGCTCGGCGAGCCGTGGGTCTCTGTGGCCCTGCCGTCGAGCGCCACCTCGGCCATCCCGGGCATCTTCACGACCGTCGGGGGTGCGCTGGGTGACGTCAACGAGATTCTCGCCTTCGCGCAGGCACATCACGCCGCGGTGCACTCACTGGGCACTTCGACCGTCGACAGCACGTCGGTGACGGGGAGCCGGATCACCGCGCACGTGAAGCGTGTGGCCATCGTGGCCACCCTGTGGGCGAACTCGTCGGACCAGCTCGTTCAGGCCCGGGTGAGTGGCGCCCTCGGTGCCGGGCACGGGGTCCGCATCTCCGCCGTCGTGAACTTCACCGGCTACGACGCCCCGGTCACCATCACCGTCCCGCCGTCCTCGCAGGTGAGGGCCATCCCGCTCTCGCTGGTGACCAGTGCCCTCGGTGGGCTCTTCCACGGCGCCAAGAAGGGTTGACGCCTGCACCGATCGGCACTGATCGGACGCGCCCTTTTCATTGGCGGCGCCGCGGGGTAGTACTGGTCGAGGGAGATCCCGCTCACCCCCGAGGCGGGTACCCACGGAAGGAGGGCCCGATGGACCGATTGGTCGATCAGGCCGGTGGACCGGGCGCCCCGCGCCGGGGCGGCACGACCGAAGCCCGGGCCGGCGCCGCCGAGGCCGAGATGGACGAGAGCGGCGTGCTCGACGGGACCGACGAGAGCGATGCCCAGGACATCGAGTCGGAGCTCTACTGTTCGACACGCGAAGCCGGGATCGTCGCCGCCGGATTCGTTCCGATACCCGACGCCTAGGTCGGATCCCGTACCGGGGTGATGAGGCCGTCCACGCGGCGTTGCAGTCCCTGCCGGACCCGCGGCCAATCCTCGGCCAGCACCGAGAACAGCACCGAGTCGCGCACCGTGCCGTCGGCCCGGCGCTGGTAACGGCCCAGCGTTCCCTCGTAGCGCGCCCCCATGTAGGAGATGGCGCGCTGGGAGCGGGTGTTGCGGACGTCGGTCTTGAGCTGCACGCGGCCCACGTGGAGCTCGTCGAAGGCGAAGCCGAGCAGGAGCAACTTGGTGTCGGGGTTGACCGCCGTGCCCCATACCGACGGTCGATAGATGGTGGCGCCGATCTCGAGCCGGGCGTCGCCCACCGCCACGTCGAGGAAGCTCGACATGCCCACCACGGCACCGGCGGGGAGTTCGCCGTATGAAGTGGCGAGGCGCACGACCCAGGGGAACAGCCCCGCCGCGACGCGCTTTTGCATGAGCTCGGCGAACGTCGGGGGATCCGGAGGCCGGAAGGGGATGTGTTGCCATACCCAGTCGTCATCGAGAGCGTGGAAGAGGCTCTCCACATCCCGGTCCAGGTCCAGCGGCGTGACCTCGACGACGCGTCCCCCGAGCACGATGTCGGAACGAGGTGGCCACGCCATCGACGGCCACACGACGTCATCGGGCCGTATGTCGTGCACCGGCACGAAATCTGCGGGCTGAGGACGCCCCGCGGCGTCGGTGTCCTCGGTGACGTGGGTGTCCGCCGTCAAGTCCATGTCCACATTGTCGCCCATGATCCGGCGTCGTGACGCCGGGTGCTATGCGGCGTTCGACGCGAACAGCTGGCGCAGGTGGACGCGACCTCCGGTGCGCAAGATGGCGCGCCGGTAGACGACCGAGGCGATCCGAGCCACCGCGACGATGGCGACGAGCATCAGGATCACCGACAAGATGAACTCCCACCACGAGACGTCTCCGAGGCCCACGAGCACCGGCATGGCGAAGGGCGCCGTGAATGGCACATAGGCGAGGACCTTGACCAGTTCCGACGCTTGGCCCGATCCGATGGCGGTGAACGAGACGATGTAGCCGAACAGGATCGGTAGCTGCAGGGGGAAGGCCAGGGTCTGGACCTGCTCCTGGCGGTCCGCCAGCGAACCACCCGCCGCGAAGACCCAGCAGTAGAGGGCGTATCCGAGCACCACCCACAACAGCGAGCTCACGATCTCGAGCGACGAGGTCCCGTGAATGAGGGTCGATCCTTCCGCGCCGGCGAGCCCGAGGGCGACGGCCACGATGAGGGCGGCCTGCAGGAGAGCGACGGCGCCGATGCCGATGACCTTGCCGGCGAGCAGCTGACCCGCTCGCAGTGTCGAGAGCAGTACCTCGATGACGCGCGACGACTTCTCCTCGACCACACCCATGAGGAGCCACGTGCCGAACTGGGTGAGGAGCACGTAGGTGAGAATGAGGCCGTACACCGCCGTCGTGCGGGCGGTCTGGTTGTGGCGGGGCGGTTTGAGGCTTTGGACGGGCAGCGGCGGGGGATTGGCCAGTCGCAGGGCTTGCGCCGACGGGATGCCGGCCCGCTCGAGGCCCGCTTGCAGGCTCACCTGGGCCGAGATGGTGCGTGCCAGCAGTGCCGTGGTCGATGTGTCGTTGGGGTCGAGGGACTCGTCGACCAGGATCCGGCGGGTACCCACGAGGACCAGATCGAGGCGGCCGGCCTTCAGGGCCCGGGTGGCGGCCGGCACCGACGCTTCAGGGACGAGTGTCACCTTGGTGCCGAGCGCCGGTCCCGTCGTGATGACCGTGGCCCGCAGCGGCGCCGACAGGGCCCCGACGATGCCGACCCGCTCCCGGTTCTCGCCCCCCTTGCGCAGGACCGGGATCGTGACCGCCGCCGCCACCGCCAGCAGGATGATCGCCGTTCCGACCCGGAACGTCCGGCCCCGCACGCGCTCACGTACCTCGCGCCGCGCTACCAGGCCGATGTCCCCGCCGAGCTTGGCGAAGGCCGCGCCCACGCGCCCGGGGCGGGACGGGCCGACCTCCCCGGGGTCCCCGGTCGCCAGGGCCCGCGCCCGCCGGTGTCGCCACAGGCGCAGCCCCACGAGGGCGACGATGACCGCGTAGAGGACGTACCTCACGCCCGTCAGGCCAGCGCCTCGCGAAAGACCTCGGACAGCCGCTGCCTCTCGAAGCCGAACTGCTCGACGGGGCCCGCCCGCATGGCGGCAGCCAGCACCATCTGCGGGTCGGTGTTCTCGTCGAGGACCAGGCGCACGGCACCGCCCTCGACGCGCGAGACGGTAACACCGGGGAGGTCGCGCGCCCACGCTCCGGCAAAGTCGCCGTCGACCCTGACCACGAGACGGCGGCGTCCGCCCGTCGTCAGCTCCTCGACCGTCCCCTGGGCGACGAGGCGACCGTGATCGATGATGGCCACGGACTCGCACAGGTCTTCGACGAGGTCGATCTGATGACTCGAGAACAACACGCCGCGTCCGGCGGCGGCTTCTTCGACGAGCACCGCGCTGATGGCGTCGATCCCGACGGGGTCGAGACCCGACAGGGGTTCGTCGAGCACGAGGAGCTCGGGCTGGTGGACGAGGGCGGCGGCCAGCTGCACCCGCTGCTGGTTGCCGAGTGACAACGCCTCGAGCTTGCTGGTGGCGCGGTCGGCCACGCCCAGCTTCTCGAGCCACTGCATCGCCGCCATGCGGGCATCGCCAGCCTCCGCGCCGTGTAGTTGGGCCAGGTACTGGATCTGCTCGACGATCACCATCCCCGGGTACAGGCCGCGTTCTTCGGGCATATAGCCGAAACGCCGGCGGTCCTTCTGCGTCACCGGGACTCCCTTCCACCGCACCACCCCGGCGTCGAGCGAGACCAGGTCGAAGACGGCTCGCATGGCCGTGGTCTTTCCCGATCCGTTGGGACCGAGAAAGCCGAAGACCCGGCCGGGCGGGACGGTGAAGGAGAGGCTGTCGAGGGCTACCACGTCGCCGAAGCGGCGGCTGATCCCCTCGAATTCGAGCATCGTCCCTGACTACCACACCCGACGCGCAGCACCGACCTCGCACGCGCCGTCGCCGCCGGCGAGGTGACGCACCCCCAGGTCGTAGCCTCGGGCCGTGCGGAGCGATCGCCGGTTGGGCCCCCTTGCGGCGCGCGACTTCCGTCTCTTCCTGGTGGGCCGGCTCACCTCGTTCATCGGGACGGGGATGCTGCCCGTGGCTCTGGCCTTCGCCGTGTTGGCGCGCCACGGCACGACCTCCGAGGTCGGGTACGTGCTCGGTGCCGAGACCCTCCCGCTTGTGTTGTTCCTCCTCATCGGGGGCGCCGCCGCCGACCGGCTGAACCGGCGGGTCGTGATGCTGAGCGCGGACGTCGTGCGGGCTCTGGCCCAGGGCGTGCTGGCGGCGTGGATTCTCGCCGGCCATCCTCCCCTGTGGGGCTTTCTCGTCACCCAGGCCGTGGTCGGGACGGGGAACGCCTTCTTCACGCCGGCCATGACGGGGTTGATACCCGAGGTCGCCCCGGCGGGGTCGCTGCAACAGGCCAACGTGTTCAACAGCATGGCGGAATGGTCAGGTCGGCTTTTCGGCCCGGCGGTGGCGGGCGTGATCGTGGCCACGGCCGGTCCCGGGTGGGCGGTGGGAGCCGACGCGTTCACGTACTTCGTGAGCGCCGTCTGTCTGGCCGGGCTGCGGGTGGGCTGGTCCGGGAGCGCGGCCACCGAGCCGTTCGTCGCCCAGCTGCGCACGGGCTGGCGCGCCTTTCGCTCCCGGACGTGGTTGTGGTCGATCGTGGCGCAGTTCTCGTCCTACGGCTTCTTCGTGTTCGCGCCGTTCTTCGTCCTCGGTGCTGTGGTGGCCAAACAGTCTCTGGGTGGCGCGGCGGCATGGGGAACGGTGCTCGCGTTGCAAGGCCTCGGTTCGGTGCTCGCCAGCCTCGTGATGCTGCGCGTCCGGCCCCGCCGGCCGTTGCTCGTGGCCGAGCTCGGGCTCTTCGGCTTCGCCCTCCCCCTGGTGGCGCTGGCGGCCGGTGCTCCGTTCGTGGTGGTGGCGTCGACCGCGTTCATCTCAGGCGCGTCCATCGGCCTCTTCGGGCCGTTGTGGGACACGACCATGCAGAGCCAGCTGCCTCCCGAGGTGCTGTCGCGGGCCAGCGCCTACGACTGGTTCGGGTCCATGGTCTTTCTCCCCCTGGGGTTCGCCTTGGCCGGCACCCTGGCCCGCCTGCTGGGGATCCATGGCGCGCTGTATCTCGGTGCGGGCTGGTTGGTGCTCACGACCGCCATCGTCGTGGCGCTCCCCGGGGTCACGTCGCTGGTCGCCGTCGTCCACCCCGGCGCGGGCCCGGAGCCGGCGGGGCCGCCCGTGGGCACCGGCGTAAGTGAGACGACGGCCGAGTTCGAGGCGTAGCGGGTCACAGGAGGCGGACGAACGTCGGGGGTCGGGACGGCGCGCCGGGACTCACCGACACGAAGGGTCACGCTTCGGTGCCCGGCCAGCGGTCGACGACGGCTCGCACATGGCGGAGGGCCACGAGCCCCTTCACCAGGCCGACCACGAAGTTGCCGGCGGTGTCGGCGACGAGCCGAACGATCACGAGACGGTGGCCCGACAGCGCGTGCGCCACCCAGGCTGATTCCATGTCCACCGCCAGTGCCCCGCTCCGGGCCAGCTCGGCGCGACGCTCCCCGTGGACGAGGGTCTTCGACGACACGATGGGCCCGAGATGGACGCGGCGCCCGGCCCGGCGCAGCTCGGTGGCTACGGCGGCGGCGTCGGACTCGGAGAGGAGGAGTTCGTCACCGTCAGGCCCGCGCACCGAGGTGGCCACCACGATCTCCCCCGGCACGAGGGCGGGATCGAGGCCCCCCGAGATCCCGGCCAACACGACGGCGGCACCGGGCTCGACAGCTGATGCCAACGACAGCGCGGCGGCGTGGGCGCGCACATGGCCCATGCCTGTCCTGACCACCTTCCCGCCGATGGCAAAGGCCTCGAGACGCATGGCGGCCACGAAGGTGGCCGGAGCGGGAGACCGCTCCGAGGGACGCGCCGTGCCCTCCGGCGCGGCGGCGCTCACGCCGAGGTCGGCGTCGACCAGGAGTGCTGGCTCTCGTCCGGCCTCGTCGCGCCGTCGTCGGGAACGGGCAAGCCGTCGCGGTAGGTAATCGAGTTCGTTCGTACCGCCGTGACGCGTGTACCGGGCAGGATGATCCCCACCAGGTTGAGCGGGTCGGCCCCGTTCAACCGCACGGTCTGACCGCCCCTCGCGCTGCGACGGACGCGGCGCAATTCCTCGACGGCTTCGGGGAGCGCGTACTGCTCGCCGGCCGGTCCGGTCACGAACCGACCCCCGCGCACGATGCCGCGCGCTTCGAGCCTCCGCAGCGCCCACACCACTTCACGCCACGGCAAAGCGAGGCTCTCTCGGGCCATGAGATCCCAGAAGACGACGCCCCAACGCGCCAGCAGTTGCCCCGCCACCTGCTCGGCGAGTGTCTCCCGGTCCGTGTCGTCGTCGGGGTCGCTCGTGGGCAACAGCACCCAACGCCCTTCACCCCCCTCGCGCCACGTCGGTGCGCGACGGACTCCGGTGCGCAGCCGCTGCTCGTGACGCTGGCGCCTCTTCCATGCCTGGCGCGCCGACAGCAACGAGCGCACGGCCTGGAACCCGTCGGCGGTGACGATGCCTCGAGCCACCAGGTCCCACAAGCCCTCCTCCACCTCGACGGGCAACCGGTCGGTGGCGGTGCGGAGCTCCGAATGGAACATGGCCCCCCGGGTCCGCAGTGCGTTGAGCACGTCGCGCGCCGCACCGTGGACCGGTTCGGACGGTACGACATCGCCCCGCGCCGCGCGCAGGAGCCAGGGAAGGTCCTCGCGCAGGGCGAAGGTGACCGGAGTCGCCCGAGACGGCGTGGCGGACCCCCGCCGGACGGTGCCCTCGGCGTCGGGGGGGCGGGGGGAGAACCGGCCCCACACGAGGTCCCCGGAATGACAGAGGTCTTCGAGCCAGCGGTGTTGGTAGCCCTCGACCCGTGCGGGGAGGATGGCCTCCTCCCATGCACCGGCCGGGATCTCGAACCCCTGGAGCTGGTCCACGACCGCCAGCACGCCGGCCCGCCCCTGTCGCTGCGCGCCGGGGGCGACGTGCTGCCACTGCAGGAGGAACCGGACGAGCTCCTGGGCGGTGACAGGCTCGATCTCACGGCGCAGCCGGTGCTGGGTATAGGCGTGGATGCGGGCCAGCAGTCGACGCGAGCACCATTGCTCTTCCCCGACGGCGGTGTCGAAGGATCCCCGCATGGCGAAGCCCTCGGCCTCGAGTCGCCCCAGTCCCACCTGGACCCGGGTTCTCGCCAGTCCGGTGCGGGCGGCCAGCTCTGACACCGTCGCCGGACCGGTCACCTCGAGATGGCCGCGCACCGCTTCGGCGGCCACCTCGTCGGGGTCGGGCTCCTGCGCGCCGGCGCGCGCGTCAGGGACACGGTCAGAGTGGAACAGCGCGGTGGGGAACGCCACCTCCACCCATCGCCGTCGCTCGGTGGCACACCACAGCGCGGTGCCGGCTCCGGCCCCGTCCCCGGTGCGGGTATCGGCGATGGTCGCGCATGCGGCCCGTCCCGAGGCGGCCAGGGTGTCGAACCACATCGCATAGTCCGGCTGGGGCCGCCACACGACGGCGGACAGGAGAAGGTCGTGGAGCTCCTCGGGGCCGCGGATGTCGGGCGCGGCCTCGGCGCGCACCCGCTCCCCCCCCCCCCCCCCCCCCCCCCCCCGCTCTTCGAGGGGCGCATCGTCGAGGAAGGTGTAGGGCTTTCCGTTCAGGATCTCGTGGGCCAGGACCGAGGGCTCGGTGGACTCCACGAAGTGGACGCGCACCGATCCGGCCTCCATACGCTCCAGGAGAGCGACGAGGCCATCCACGTCCATCGCCTCGTGCAGGCAGTCGAGCAGCGTCTGGCGCACGAGCACGTGGTCGGGGATCACCACCGGGCCGCCCGGCGCGTTCTCCTGGCACGCGGCGAGCGCCGGGAAGACCGCCGCCATGAGGTCGTCGGCCTCCATGCGCTGGATGGGGAGGGGGTTCTTCTTCCCGCCCCGGAACCGCAGCACCGCCAGTGAGCGATTGAGGTTCCACCGCCAGCGCGCCGCGAACATCGGTGATGCCAGCACCGCCTGCCGGAGGACCCCCTCGGCCGTCTCCGACCGCAGCAGCCGGGGGGCGCTGTCGAGGGGGAAGCTGTGCTGGAGGCCCAGCGACAGCACGACAGAGTCGTCGCTGGCCGCCGCCTGGAGCTCGAAGTCGAACGTGGCGCAGAAGCGTTTGCGCAGCGCCAGGCCGAATCCCCGGTTGATCCGTCCCCCCAACGGCGCGTGCACCACCATCTGCATGCCGCCCGCTTCGTCGAAGAACCGCTCGAACACGATGTCCTGTGCCGTCGGCAGCGTGCCCAGCTCGCCCAGGGCCGCCGCCAGGTACTGGACCAATTGCTCAGCAGCGTCGGTCTCGAGCCCACACGCCCCCGCGACGTAGGCCCGGGCCACGTCGGGTCCCCGGGGTGCTCCGTCGGCGTTGCCGGCATCGCTGAGAAGCTCGCCCACGGTGCGCCGGAGCGCAGAGACCTCCTCGGACAGCTCTGCGGTCCGGCTCGGTGCCTCCCCGACCCAGAACGGGATGGTGGGTTGTGCCCCCTCGGCGTCGGTCACCCGGACTTCTCCCTGGGTGACGCGCCGGATCCGCCACGAGTGGGTCCCGAGGAGGAAGACGTCACCCACCATTGACTCGATGGCGAAGTCCTCGTTCACCGTCCCCACCGGTGTGTCATCGGGCTCGGCGACGACGCGGTAGTCGCCGACCTCGGCGATGGCACCACCGCTCGTGAGGGCCGCCAGCCTCGCGCCGCGCCGCGGTCGCAGCACGCCGTTGACCCCGTCGCGGTGCACGTAGGCCATGCGCTTGCCCCGACCGGTGGTGATGCCCTCGGAGACGAGCTCGACGACAGCGTCGAAGTCGGCCCGGTCGAGCTCCGCGTACGGAGCCGAGCGCCGCATCAACTCGTAGAGCCCGTCCTCGGTCCACTCCTCGGCCGCGGCCACCTCGGCGATGACCTGCTGAGCCAGGATGTCGAGTGGAGCGACGGGCGAACAGGTGGTGTCGAGCCGTCCGGCGCGCACCGCCGCCAGCAGAGCGGCGCACTCCACCAGCTCGTCGCGCGTCATGGGATAGAGGATCCCTTCGGGCGTGCCCCGGCGCGAGTGGTTCGAGCGTCCTACCCGTTGCAGGAAGGTAGCGATGGCGCGCGGGGATCCCACCTGGCACACGAGCTCCACCGGCCCGATGTCGATACCGAGCTCGAGGGAAGCCGTGGCCACCAGGGCGCGCAGGTCCCCGGCGCGCAGGCGGTCCTCCACGCGCAGGCGGCGGTCCTTCGACAGGCTGCCGTGATGCGCGGAGACCTGGTCGGGACCGAGCCGCTCGCCGAGGAGATGGGCGAGGCGCTCCGACATCCTCCGAGTGTTGACGAACACGAGGGTGGTGCGATGCTCGAGCACGTGAGCGGCGATGCGGTCGATCACCTCGCCGAATTGCTCGGTCGAAGACACCGCCGACAGCTCGGTCTCGGGCAGCTCGATGCGGACCGAGAGCTGCCTCGCGTGGCCGCAGTCCACGATGGCCGTGGGTCGGGTGGCGCCGGCCCCGCTGAGCAGGCGCGCCGTGTGCTCGATGGGGCGCTGCGTCGCCGACAAGCCGATGCGCTGCGGTCGCGCCCCGAGCTGGAGGTGCTCGAGACGCTCGAGGGTGATGGACAGGTGCGAGCCCCGCTTGTCACGGGCCAGGGCGTGGATCTCGTCGACGATCACCGTGGCCACGCTGCCGAGCACGGCCCGGCTGCGCTCGGCGGTGACCATGAGGTACAGGCTCTCCGGGGTCGTCACCAGCATGGTCGGTGGCGTCTTCACCATGGCTGTCCGTGCCCCCGAGGTGGTGTCGCCGGTGCGCACCGCCACGGTGATGGGGGGGACCGCCAATCCCAGCTCGCGCGCGACCTCGGCGATCTCGGTCAACGGGCGCTCGAGGTTCTGGTGGATGTCGACGGCGAGGGCCTTCAGGGGCGAGACGTAGACCACCCGCACCGCTCCCCCGATGTCCTCACCGCGCTCGGCGGCACGGTAAGCGGTGTCGATCGCCACCAGGAATCCGGCCAGGGTCTTGCCGGAACCGGTCGGGGCCGCGATGAGGGTGTCGGTGCCCCCCGCGATGAGGGGCCATCCCTGGGCCTGGGGCTCGGACGGACCGGCGGGGAACCGCCGGGCGAACCAGGTGGCGATGGCGGGGTGAAAGCCCGGCAGCTGCGAGGCAGCACGCGGGTCGTTGAGCGGGTCCATGGCGAGCATCACGACCATTCCATCATCTCCGTGTGACGNCTGGCGCGGCGCCTCCCTTCCCGGGTGTACGCCCGGGACNCGCCCCGGGTAGAACAGGAATCATGCGAATCGGCGTCGTCTTCCCGCAGACCGAGATCGGATCCGACGTGGGTGCCGTGCGCACCTATGCCGAGCAGGTGGACCACCTCGGCTTCACCCACGTCCTGGCCTACGACCACGTGGTCGGGGCGGATCCCGAGGTGCATCAGGGCTGGTCGGGGCCCTACAACCTGGACTCGACGTTCCACGAGCCGCTGATGCTGTTCGGGTTCATGGCCGGGTTCACGTCGCTCGAGTTCGCCACCGGGATCGTCATCCTCCCGCAGCGCCAGACCGCCCTGGTGGCCAAGCAGGCTGCGGCCTTGGACATCTTCACGAGCGGGCGCCTGCGGCTGGGCGTCGGGTTGGGTTGGAACGCGGTGGAATACGAGGCCCTGGGAAAGACGTTCTCCGACCGCGGCAAGAGGATCGAGGAGCAGGTCGAGCTGCTCCGACGCCTGTGGACGGAGCGGTCGGTGACCTTCCACGGGACCTACGAGCACGTGACCGGCGCGGGCCTGGCACCCCTGCCGGTGCAGCGCCCAATCCCGGTGTGGTTCGGCGCCCAGTCGCCGCCCGCCTACCGACGGGCCGGCCGTCTCGGTGACGGCTGGCTGCCCCAAGTGCCGCCCGGCCCCAAGCTCGACGAAGCGAGGGCCATCGTCGACCAGGCGGCGCGTGACGCCGGGCGGGACCCGGGCGCGCTCGGCATGGAGGGCCGGGTCAGCTGGGGCGACAAGACCGTCGACAAGTTGGTCGAGCAGGTCGGTCGCTGGCGCGCCGCAGGCGCTTCGCACCTGTCGGTGAACACCATGGGGTCGGGGTTGGCGACCGTCGACGACCATCTGCGCGTCCTGGGGGACATCGCCCGGGCCCTCGAGATCGGAAACGGGTAGGGCTAGCCGGGCACTGCACGGGATGGCAGGCGACCCATGCATCGGCCCGCGCCATCCCTGACGCCTACGTGCAGAGCGGCGCCCGAATCCTCTCGCAGACGGGATCTCCGGTGCGGCGTAGGCCGCCGGGCCAAGGGGGTATGGCCCGGCAGGCTCTACGTCGCTGTGAGCAGCCCGATGGTTCGACGCTGCACCGGCATCCGGATGCCATCGAGCATGTCGCGAGAACGTGCCGCGGCGCCTCCCCAAGAATGACGAGCACGAGCGTATGTCGGAATGGCAGGTCGATCTGTCATCGGCGGTGCCTACGGTCGGGGCCGGGTTTACGGTAGGGCGTGCCCGTGGTGCTGCAGGCGGAGCCCGACGACCGCGCCGCCGTCATCGTGAACGTCGCCGCCGCGTGTGCCGAGGATCCCGCCTGGTCGTTCCTCCTCGAAGACGCCCGACCACCCTCTTGCTCATCGTGCCAGTCGACCAATGGCGCGCAGATAGTCGACGGTGTCGGTGAAGGTCTCGGCCAGCGGCCGGTACCGGCAGGCGAGGTCGACGAGTGTGGCCTCGTCGTCGGTCGGAACGCCGCTGGTCATGATGATGGCTGCCTCTTCCGAGAGCGGCGCGGAGCTCTTGCCCTCTGACCGGAGCCGGTCGAAGTGCCGACCGAGGTCGATCATCTCGGCCGCGCTCACCTCCTGGTGGGCGACGTCCACGGCGGCGGCGGCACCGAGGACCTCGGTCCACTGCGCCCAGGTGACGTACTGGCCGCCGGCGAGGTAGTGGCGTGGCCCGCGGCCGGGCTCGATCGCCCGCGCCAGCATCGTGGCCAGGTCGCGCACGTCGACGACGCCGAGTCCCCCCGGGGGTACCAGCATGAAGGTCTCGAGCGCGGCGAGCACAGCCCCGAAGCTTCCGTCGAGATGGGGTGACGTCGGCCCGTACACGCCGCCGATGGTGAAGCTCGTGACGGGCGCGCCCTCGCTCTGCCACTTTCTCACCAGTAGCTCCGCATCTCGTTTCGACGCGCCATACGTCGAGAGCGGCTCCGCCAGCGGGCTGTCGGGGGTGAGGACCGACTCCACGGTGGGCAGGTGCACGGTGATGGTGGAGGTATAGAGCACGGGGTCAACTCCCGCCTCGAGGGCGGCCGAGATAACGGTGCGCACCCCGTCCACGTTTGCCGTGGTCCTGGGCCCGGTGCCCCCCTCCACGCCCACCTCTCCCGCGGCGTGGACGACGGCGTCGCACCCCTCCACGGCGGCGGCGACAGCAACCGGATCGGTCATATCTCCCACGGCCACGGAGGCACTCACCCCATGCGGGTCCAGCGCGGGCGCGATACGAGTCGGATCTCGCACCAGGATGCGGACGTCGTGGCCGTCGCGCCGGAGCGCGGCCACGACATGTGACCCGATGAACCCGGTAGCCCCGGTCACGAGCACCAACACGTGCCACCCCCTTCCCGGGCCCCGGCCATCGTCGGCCCTTTCTTACCCGGTGCCGGGCCTGCCCGGTGTCAGCCGTAGCTGCTGCGTATTCGGGCGCAATCGCCGCATCGGCGCCATGATGGTGGTGATGTCCGATAAGCACCTCGTCAGGCTGGAGCCCCGCAGGGCGCGCTGGATGCGGGACAACCGGCTGGCTGCATCGATCATCCTGGGTATCGGCCTCGGTCTCGTGTGGGGGATCACCACCGGCGTGGGCTTCGCTGTGGTGGTCGGCTACGGGGTCATCGGCACCTGGGAGGTGTTCGTGCCCGCGGGTCTGCTCTTCGGGGCGGTGGTCGGAGTCGCCATCTCCAGGGGAAGGAAGTCCATGACCTGGTCGGGTTCACGGATTCGGTAGACAAGCCGGTCCGCCGGAGATGCCGGCACGGTGCTCGTCACCCCGAGCCGTACGCAGCCCGGGCGGGGCCGAGGTCGAAGTACTCACGCCATGCCTTGATGCGCCCTCCCTCGATCTCGAATACGCCGCAGATGGGCAGGACGACGGCGGTGCCGTTGATGGTGATGTAGTCGGTTCGCTCATTCATCACGACGTTTCCGGAGGCAACCTGATGGCGCACCTCCAGGCGTCCCGGAGGCACGTCGGCGAACTTGGTCACGAACTCCTCGATGGCGCCCTTGCCCACGATGGGAGTGAGCGGAATGCTGTGGTACACGGCGTCCACGGTGAAGCAATCCAGAATGTGAGTCATATCGCGTCGTTCCCACGCCGCTAGGAACTCCCGGATCATGGTGTCGTTGGTCACCTCGGTCGTTCGCTCGTTCATGACCCCACCTTCGTTCATGGTCGCGGGCGCGAATCCCGTGCGGGACGAACCTACAGTGGTGAGCCCGTGACATGCGGGGCGTGCCGCCCAGATACCGATGATCCCCACACGATGCAGGGTCTGCCCAACCGAGCCGACGTCGGGTCCCGGTCAGATCTGATTGCGGACGCGCCGGTACGGGTACGCTCACACTCCAGTTCAGCGCCGGGTGAGCCGGCGCCATCGAGTCAGAACCGGTCGACGAGGAGTCCCCTTCCGTGAGCTCTCCCGAGATGCCCAGCCTCGCGATCCCCGACGAGGTGTTCGCCGCCGTTCCCGAGTACGGGGCCAACCGGGGAGCGGTGGTCATCGTGGACTTCCAGGGCGTGGTCCTGGGGATGAACAAGGCGGCCGAGGAGCTGTTCAAGATGGAGAGCTCGGACATCGCCGGCGAGTTCGTGGAGATGTTGGTGCCGACGAAGAAGCGTTGGGGACACCAGGCCTACCGACGCGGCTATCTGGTCGAGCCGAGGGACCGGGAGATGGACCCCGGCCTCTACCCGGAGGCCGAGACCTCGGAGGGGGAGGTCGTCCCCATCACGGGACGGCTCCAACCCGTCACGGTCGACGGCAAGCTCTTCGTGGCCGCCCACATGGCCCGCGACGACGCCCCCCGACCTGCTGACTGACCGGTCGTGCCGCTGACCGGCTCGCCGACCGGCTGACCTGCCGAACTCCTGGTCGGGGGCCTTGTGATCGGCCCGCCCCGCGGCCCGCGTCCGCTTCCGCCGGGTCGTCGGCGCGGTCCCCGGGGCGGACGTGCCGATCGGGAATCCCGGTACCCTCGGGCGTGTTGTTGCTAATGCAACGATTCCGGCGGGCCTGGGATGGGCCCGACCGGGGCGGAAGAAGGGCCGGAAAGACATGACCGAGCTGAACCAGACATTGCCACTGCTACCCCTGACCTCGGGGGTGATCCTCCCGGGCATGGTGTTCACCATGGCCCTCGAGACCGACGAGGCCAAGACGGCCGCCGAGGCGGCCGGATCGGTGGGCGGTGAGCTCGTCCTCGTTCCCCACATCGACGGCCGGTACGCCTCGGTGGGAGTGATCTCGAAGATCCTGGAGACCGGCGAGCTGCCGGGCGGCCCCGTGGCCGTCGTGGTGAGCGGCCTGCGCCGGGCCACCATCGGGACGGCCGTGCCCGGGACCGGGCAGGCCCTATGGGTCCAGGTCGAGCCCATCGGCGACGACCCCGAGACTCCGAGGGCTCTCGAGCTGGCGCGCGAATACCGAGCCGTGCTCGAGAACATCCTCCTGACACGCGGCGCGCGCCGCATGGCGGAGCGGCTGCGCGACATCACCGACGCCTCGCAGATCGCGGACCTGTCGGGGTACTCCCCTGACCTGAGCCTGGCGCAGAAAGTCGAAGTCCTCGAGACCGTCGATCTCGAAGCGCGCCTGCGCCTCGTGCTGGGTTGGGCGCGCGAAACACTCGCCGACCTGACGTTGCGCGAGCAGATCAAGACCAATGTCGAAGAGGGCATGGAGAAGACCCAGCGGGAGTTCCTGCTACGGCGTCAGCTCGAAGCCATCCGCAAGGAGCTCAACGAGTTGGACGGCACCGCAGACGAGGGGAGTGTCGACGACTACCGCTCCAAGGTGGAGGGGCGCGACCTGCCCGACGCGGTCCGTACAGCCGTGCTGCGCGAAGTCGACAAACTCGAGCGCACAAGCGAGCAGAGCCCCGAACACGGGTGGATCCGGACGTGGCTGGACACCGTCTTGGAGGTGCCGTGGGGCGTGCAGTCCGACGACAACCTCGATGTCGGTGCGGCGGCGGGGATCCTCGACGAGGACCACGACGGCCTCAAGGACGTGAAGGAGCGCATTCTCGAGCACCTGGCGGTGCGGAAACTGCGGACCGATCGCGGGCTCGTGTCAACCGGCCCGCGCGGGTCGGGCGCGATCCTCGCGCTCGTGGGCCCTCCGGGCGTGGGCAAGACCTCGCTCGGCGAGTCGGTGGCGCGCGCCCTGGGGCGCAAGTTCGTGCGCGTCGCCCTGGGGGGCGTGCGCGACGAGGCCGAGATCCGGGGCCACCGCCGCACCTACGTGGGCGCGCAGCCTGGACGCCTGGTGCGTGCGCTTCGCGAGGCCGGGACCATGAACCCCGTGATCGTGCTGGACGAGGTCGACAAGCTGGGTTCCGACTATCGGGGTGACCCGTCGTCAGCGCTGCTCGAGGTGCTCGACCCCGCCCAGAACCACACGTTCCGGGACCACTACCTCGAGGTGGAACTCGACCTGTCCAAGGTCCTGTTCCTGGCGACCGCCAATGTGGCCGAGACCATTCCCGGCCCGCTCCTCGACCGCATGGAGGTGATCCGTCTCGACGGGTACACCGAGGACGAGAAGGTCACGATCGCCCGGCACCATCTATTGCGCCGCCAACTCGAGCGGACCGGACTCCGGGCCGAGGAGGTGGAGGTGTCTGATGACACATTGCGTGTCATCTCCGCCGACTACACGCGTGAGGCCGGTGTCAGGAACCTCGAGCGTGAGATCGGAAGGCTGCTGCGCAAAGTCGCCACGAAGCTGGCGTCGGGAGCGGTGCAGGCTCCGGTCGTGGTGGAGGCTGACGACGTGCGCACCTGGCTGGGTCGTCCCCGCTTCTTCTTCGAGGCGGCCGACCGTACCAGCGTGCCCGGTGTGGCAACGGGCCTTGCCGTGACCGGCACCGGCGGCGACGTGTTATTCGTCGAAGCCACCGTCATGGACGGCACCGAGGGTCTGACCCTGACGGGCCAACTCGGTGACGTCATGAAGGAGTCTGCGGAAATTGCACTGTCCTTCGTGCGCTCGCACGCGGCCGAGCTCGGCATCGACCCGGGCGCGTTCGGCGGGAAGCGATTCCATCTGCACGTCCCCGCGGGCGCCGTGCCCAAGGACGGGCCCTCGGCCGGTGTCACCATGACGACCGCGCTCGTGAGCCTGCTCCTCGACCGGGCCGTGCGCCCTGTGGTCGGCATGACCGGCGAGGTCACGCTCCAGGGTCGGGTCCTGCCCATCGGCGGGGTGAAGCAGAAGGTCCTGGCCGCACATCGGGCCGGGCTCCGCGAGGTGGTCCTGCCCGTGCGCAACGGACCGGATCTCGAGGACGTGCCCGAGAGCGTCCGTGAGGACATGACGTTCCATCTGGCGGAGACCGTGAACGACGTGCTCGGCGCCGCACTCGATGGTGTGGCGGCCGGGGCCGCGTCGAATCCGGTGGCGGCCTGAGCACGAGGCCGTCGTTCACCGTCGCTTCACGCAACGGTCACATCAAAGAAGGCTCGAGCAACCCGGTGACCGGAAACGGTCATGGCAGGAAGTTGTCACGCGGCGTTCAGCGCGTGTTCATGTCCAGGCACGACCGGTTCCGAGTTGTTCACGCACCCCATCCACAGCGCTGTGGATGGGGTGCGGATATCTCGGGTCTCTGACCCGACTCAGCGGAAATCGAACGCAACTTTGATGGCGCCGCTGCTCTCCTGTTCGGCGAGGACCGTGAACGCCTCGCGCCACTGTTCGAGTCGGAACGTGTGGGTGAGCATCCCCGAGAGGTCGACCTTCCCGTCGGCGGCCATGTCCAGGAAGTGGGCGATGCCGTGCTTGCGCACCCCGCCCACATCCTCGATGCCGAACGCGTTGGATCCCACCCAGGTGATCTCTTTGAAATAGAGGGGCGAGTACTCCCATCGCCCGGGGCCGTGCACCCCGCTTTTGACGAGCGTTCCCCGTGCTTTCAAGAGCCGCACGCCGACCTCGAAGGTCTCGGGCTTCCCGATGGTGTCGTAGACGACGTCGATCTGGCCGGGATGCGCCATGGGGAGTGCATCACCCACGCGCTGCAGGACACCTCCCGACCAGGCCGCGGCTTGCTCGATGAGCGCATGGCGAGGCTCAGGTGCCACCACGGTGGCACCCAGGCGGCGCGCCAGTTCGGCCTGGGCGGGAAAGCGCGCCACCACCATGACCTCGACGTCGGGGTACAGCGCGCCGAGGATGGCAGTGGCGGTGGTGCCGAGGGCACCCGCGCCGTACACGAGGGCGCGCCCGCCGGGGGGTGGTGGATGGCGTGTGACCGAATGCAGTGACACCGCGAACGGGTCCGCGAACACGGCCAGCTCGTCGGGGACGCTGTCGGGCACGGGGAAGAGCATGGTGTGATGTGCGGGGAAGAAGTCGGCGAAGCCGCCCGGTGCGTCTTTGCACGTACCGGTGTGGATACCGGCTGCGAGAGGCCCTTCGGTGAAGTGCCAGCACAGGCTGTAGTCGCCGGCCTCACACGACGGACACACCGGGTCGATGCCCCGAGGCGCGCACGACAGCCAGGGGTTGAGCACCACGCGCTGGCCCACGTCGAGGCCCGGTACGCCGGGGCCCACATCCGCCACGTCGGCCACCACCTCGTGGCCGAGGATGGTGGGGAACGTGAACAGATTCGCCAGAGGGCTGTCGGCGTTGGCCTCGCCGAAGTCCATGAAGACCTGCTTGGCCTCTGACCCGCAGATCCCTGTCATCCGGGTCTTGGCCATGACCCAGCCCGGCCTCGTCGGCCGCGGCTCGTCGAGGTCGACGAGCTTCATGGGGGTGCGCGCCAATCCCGCCAACAACGGGTTGGACGCATCGGGTGTTTCCCACTTGTCGGGCCGAATCCCGTAGAGCAGTCCCTTCATCGTCCGTCTCCTTTGCCCGGTTTCGGCTAGTGCGTGGCAGCGACACGGTGTGTCAGCGGACACGGTGTGTCAGCTACACGGTGTCGGCAAGGACCTCCCACCCCGGCGGGGGAGGCTCGATTCGCCAGTACTGCTCGGGAACGTTCGCATCGAGACGTTCGTCGAGCACGTGGTCGCGTTGCAGGGGCGCCACTTGGCTCTTGTAGAATTCGACGGCGGCACGTTTGCGGGTCATGTCGGGCTCGATGGGCACGACCGACGGCGTGGGCCACAAGCCGCTCTTGAACAGTGTGGCCACCCGCCACGCCAGGATGCCGGGAATGTGCTTGTAGCCGTGGTCTTCGTAGCAGAACCACGCCGGCGTCACCCCGGACTCGGCGAGGGCACCTCGCGCCAGCAGGCCCGCTTCGTGGGTGACGACGTGATCGGGGTTGGCGAGTCCCATCGGCAAGAAGACGGCTGTCGGTGACGCCGCTGCGATGGCCCGTTCGAGCTCGGGTGCCACCTGGGCGGGGCGGGGACGGTCGGCCTTGGCCAGGTACTGGTGGTCGGGGAAGTCGAGCCACACCGGCGATGCCTCCAGAAAGGCCATGGCCGCCCGGTCCTCCTCACGTCGCAGGGCGACCACGTCGTCCCCGGCGCGAAAGCCCCCGCACGCATCCCAGGACGTGGGCTCATCGGGGTACTTCGGAGGCCGTCCCCCGAGCACGGTGATGACCGTGGTGCCGGGGTGGGCGGCGATGAGGTGGGTGGCTCCGAGCACGGCGTCGTCGAAGTGGGGAGACACCACCACCACCCGGGCCAGGATGGTGGGGTCGACGAGGCCCCATGTGACCTCGACGGTTCCCCCCGTGTCTGCCCCCACGAGCGGACCGTATCGCGTCGAGCCGGGTCTACGCCCGCCCCGGGCGCGCTCGACGCGGCACCACGGTGCGGCGCTCGAGGCGCCAACCCGCCGACGTGCGCACGACGTCGTCGTGGTACTTGCCGCTTCGGGCCCCGTGCGTCATCGGAGGCGACGAGGTCCTTGCACCGGACGCGACCCCGTTGCTCTCGATCAGCGCTTCGACATCACCCGTCGTGACAGCACAGGCAGAACTCGTTGCCTTCGGGGTCCGCCATCGCGATCCAGCAGCAGCCGTGCTCCTCGTAGATCTCCACCTCCAGTCGTGATCCACCCAGCGCCACCAGCTCGGCCGCCCTGGCTTCGATGTCGGGCGTCTCGATGTCGAGGTGCATGCGGTTCTTGCCCGCTTTGGCCTCAGGCACTTGCTGGAGCAGAAGCTTGGGCCCGTCGCCAGCTTCGGGGAGCAACGAGACGTAGTTTTCGACCGAGCCGGCTACGGCGTAGCCGAGGGCGGTGGCCCAGAACGGGGCCAGTGCCTCGGGATCGCGGCTGTCGAGGACGAAACCGATCTCCACGCCCCCATCCTGGCCCACCCGCGGCTTGCATCACGCCCGCCCGTGGCTTGCCCGAAGGAGCGGCGCCTGGCTAGCGACGAGGCGACAGCGGGATCGGGATGGGAGCGGTGTGGAGGTGGGCCGACCGCCACAGGTCGACGAGGTCCCAGAAGAAGGAGTAGCCGCGGTGGTGGACGCGAAGAGTGGTCACGACCGGCCCTCGGGCTTCGACGATGCCGACGACGGATCGAGGGCGGCACGTGGGGAGAGGGGCGAGCCCCAAGACGGTGCAGGGTGCGCCGTTGCGTCGAGCGCTTCGTCGATCAACCTGATGATCTCGTCACATCGCTGGGCAGGGGTCATTGTCGCTCTTCTGTCGTAAGCCTGTCCGTGCAGGATGCGCCTTTCGCACGGCCTGGTCCTAGGGCCGTTGGTGGTCGGTGGTCAGGGCCTTTGGTCCCGTGTCACGAGCCGCTTCCCCTTGTGGCACGGTGTGGGTATGTGCAGAAGCATCGTGACCCTGCGGAGCCCGGAAGCCGTCGCCGACGAGGAGGTCCGGGCTGCTGCCCTGCAGTACGTGCGGAAGGTGAGTGGGTATCGCGCTCCCTCGGAAGCGAACCGAGCCACCTTCGAGCGCGCCGTCGACGACGTGGCCCGGTCGACCCGAGCGTTGCTCGACGGGCTCGTGTCGGGACGCCCGGTTCCGAAGGTCAGTCGGTAGCGGTACCCAGTCCGCGCACGAGCGCACGCACCTGCTCCTCGATGGCGCGCTGTCCGAGCGCGCCCTGAGCGGCGATGATGTCGAACCCGTGGCACGCTCCGGCGACGGTGTGCAGCTCCGTGGGCACTCCGGCCGCCATGAGCCGGGTCGCGTACTCGATACCCTCGTCGCGCAAGGGGTCGAGCTCGGCGGTGAGAACGTAGGCGGGAGGCAGGCCCGTCAGGTCCCGGGCTCGTCCCGGGGCGGCGTAGGGCGATACCTCACCTCGGCTTTCGGGATCGCCGAGGTAGTGCTGCCACATATCGGCGTTGGACCCGCTCGTCCACATCGGCGTTGCATCGAAGGTGCGCATTGACGCCGTCTGCATCCGGTCGTCGATGACGGGATAATTGAGGATCTGCACCGCCAGCGCGGGGCCGCCCCGGTCGCGCGCCCTGAGAGCGATGGCCGCCGCCAGTGCGCCGCCTGCACTACTGCCGGCGACGCCCACCCGGTTCGGGTCGATGCGGAGCTCGGCGGCGTGGGACACGGTCCACTCGAGGCCTGCGGCGCAGTCGTCGACGGCGGCGGGGAAGGGGNGTTCGGGGGCGAGCCGGTAGTCCACCGACACCACGACGCAACCGGCCTCGGCCGCGTACCGCAGACAGCGGAGCTCCTCGGTGTAGCGGTCCCCGAGGACGAAGGCGCCGCCGTGGAAGAACACCAGGGCCGGGGCGGGGTCCCCGGCTCGGGTGATGGGCTCGTAGACCCGGAGCGGGATCTCGGTCCCGGGCTCCAGGCCGGGGATGGACCGGTCGGCCACCGTCACGCGCTCGTCGGTCGGGAGGCTGGTGCCCATGAGATCGAGCAGGTCGAGTGTCGAGCGCATCATCCGGATGACGTTCATGTCCCGGAGGTTCTCCCCGGGGTCGACACCGGCGGGGAACGCCGCCAGCACGACGGCGAGCTCGGGATCGAGCGGCGGGAGGGTCGACGTCATCATCGGCTCGTCAATCACGGAAGTGAGGGATGACCTCTGTCCCCATGAGCTCGATCGTCTGCATGACGGCTTCGTGAGAGATCTTGTACGGGTTGACCAGGCACAGGAGCAGGTCGATCCCGGCTTCCTCGTAGAGCTTGACCGTCTTGATGCAGTCCTCGGGCGTGCCGAGCACACAGGCGTTGGCCTCGATGAGGTACTCGAGCGAGAGAAGGTCCAGCGCACCTTCGTCATCGATCCTTTTCATGTCTGCGGCGTAGGCATACGAGCCCAGATCCTGCTGACGTTCGATCATCCAGTCGGTCATCGACGCGATGTGCCGGGCGCCGGTCTTCGGGTACCACTCGAAGGACTCACGAGCCGCGTCGAGCGCGGCGGCCCGGTCCCGAGCGCACAGGGCCATGGTGAAGGTGGCGGCCTGGTTGTTCACGAAGGCGCCGATCGGCGAGGTGCAGTTGGCGATGGCTTGGCGGTAGATGTCGACCTTGGCCTTCACCTCCTGGGGTGACACCCCGACGGCGAACGAGCACAGGCCCAGGCCCAGCGAGCCGACCTGGCGGTGCCCGTCCTCGCTGCTCGTGGCACCCCAGATGGGTGGATGGGGGCTCTGGCGGGGCTTGGGTTGGACGCGTCGTTTCGGCATCTGCCAGTACTTGCCGGCCAGCTCGTACTCCTCGTTGGTCCAGCACCCCACCACATGGCCGATGGCCTCTTGCCACATGGCGCGTGTCTCGGCGGGGTCGACCCCGAAGCCCTCCAGCTCTGCTCTGGTCGAGGATCGTCCGGTCCCGAGGTCCACCCGACCGTCGGACAGGAGGTCGAGCACAGCGACCGATTCCGCCGTCCGCACGGGGTGGTTGTAGGGCTGGGGCATGAGCCGCACGCCGTAGCCGATCCGGATCCGCTCGGTCAGCGCGGCCACGGCCCCGTAGAGGACCTCGGGGTTCGAACAGTGCGAGAACTCGGGGAGGAAGTGGTGCTCCACCGTCCAAAAGGCGTCCCACCCGTAGCGCTCGCCCGCCACGGCCTGGGCGAGGACGTTCTTGTAGGCCGTGTACTCACTGTCAGGGCCCCACGGCTGGGGAACGGGGATCTCATAGAACAAAGCGAATTGCACGGTGCAGGGTCCTATCATCCAGCCCACCCGACGACAAACCGTCGGCGGGGCGAGACATGGAAGGGGTCCCATGCGCGGGCTGGCCGGCAAGAACGTGATCGTCACCGGGGCGGCGTCAGGGATCGGCCGGGCGTGTGCGGTGCGCCTGCTCGAAGAAGGTGTCAGCGTCATGGGCGCCGACCTGTCTCCGGCTGCAGACGCCCCGGCGACGCCGTCAGGCCAGGGAGCGTGGGCTTTCACGCCGGTCGACGTCACTGACGAGGCCTCCGTCGTGCATCTCGTAGACGAAGCCGCCCGTGCCTTTGGACGCGTCGACGGGCTCGTGAACGCGGCGGGTGTGGCGGGAGGCGGTGCGGTCCACATGGTCGACACCGCCGAATGGAACCGCGTGGTGGGGGTGAACCTCTACGGCACCTTCCTCACGGCCAAGCACGTCATCGCCCGCATGCTCGAGCAGCCGCTCGTCGACGGAGCGCGCGGTGCGGTGGTCACGATTGCCAGCATCGAGGGCGTCGAGGGCACCGCGGGCGGCAGTGCCTACAGCGCCTCGAAGGGCGGTGTTGTGATCCTCACCAAGAACATGGCTATCGACTACGCGGGGCGCGGCATACGCGTCAACACGGTGTGCCCAGGCTTTATCGACACGCCGATGACCAAGGCCATCTTTGGAGAGGGCATGGAGCGCGCCCGCCGGGAGATCATCGCCGAGCACAAGCTGGGTCGATTTGGCCAGCCCGAGGAGATCGCATCGGCGGCGGCGTTCTTGCTTTCAGCGGATGCGTCGTTCATCACGGGCCATGCCCTGGTGGTCGACGGTGGCTACACCGCCGGACGTGACCACGGTGTCACGGAGATGCTCGGGCTGTCCGCCGACGCTCCCTAGGCGCGAGGGCAACTGACGAACCGCCCGCTGACTGGGCACGGGCCGGGCCGGTCTGCGACGATGCAGGTGGTGACGGCCGCTCGGCGGCCGGAGTTGCAATCGAAGGAGGCCACCATGGACGGCGACACCGTGATCCGTGGAGGTTCGCTGATCGATGGGAGCGGGGGGCCCGCCCGGGCCGCCGACGTGGCGGTGTCCGAAGGACGCATCGTCGGCATCGGGAAGGGCCTCAGGGGTGAGCGTGAGCTCGACGCCTCGGGCCAGGTCGTTGCCCCCGGGTTCATCGACATCCACACCCACTACGACGCGCAGGTGTTCTGGGACCCGTGGCTCACCCCCTCGTCGTTCCACGGTGTGACGAGTGTCGTCGCCGGCAACTGCGGCTTCTCCATCGCCCCTATCCGACCGGACCTGGTCTCGTTGCTCGCCCGCACACTGCAGCACGTGGAGGACATGAGCTTCGACACGCTCGCCGTCGGGGTGCCCTGGGACGAGTTCGAGACCTTCCCGCAATACCTCGACGCGGTCGAGCGCCGTGGGACGGCGCTGAACTACGGGTGTTACGTGGGCCACACCGCGGTGCGGATGTACGTCATGGGCGAGGAGTCCTACGAACGGGCCGCCACGCCCGAAGAGCTGGCACGCATGCAGGTCGTGGTGGCCGAGTCCATGGCCGCCGGTGCCATGGGGTTCGCGTCGAGCGCGTCCCCGACCCACAACGGCGACGGCGGACGCCCCGTCCCGTCGCGCGTCGCGGACCTCGACGAGCTTCGAGCCTTGCTCGTGCCGGTGCACGACTCTCGCAAGGGAGTGGTGGCGTTGCTCCCCGGGGGCGTGATCCCGAACCGCGAGCTCTTCGACCTGCAGCGTGACGTGGGCCGGCCCATCACGTGGACCGCCCTGCTCACGGTCAAGGGCTATCCGTATCACGAGAAGGTGGTGGCCGAGAACGACGCGGCTTGGGAGAAAGGGGTGGAGGTGTGGCCCCAGGTCTCGTGCCGCCCTCTGGTGTTCCAGATGAACCTGGCCGAGCCCTTCACCTTGAACATCCGAACGAGCTTCTCGCAGCTCATGGGTCTCGACCACGAGCAGCGCAAGGCGGCCTACCGCGATCCGGCGTGGCGCGCCGCGACGTGGGAGGAGCTCTCGGGCGGCACCGGTGGTGGCGGTGGCCTCCCCTTCAACTGGCCGTCGATATCGGTGGCCGAGTCGGCCTCACATCCCGACCTCGTCGACCGAAGCCTCGTCGACATCGCCGCCGAACGGGGTTGCACGCCGCTCGACGCCATCCTCGACATCTCCCTCGACGACGATCTCAAGGCTCGGTTCTGGTCGGTGCTGGCCAACAACGACCCGGACGCCATCGCCTGGCTGCTGCCCCGTGACAACGTCCTGCTCGGCCTGGCCGATTCCGGTGCCCACGTGTCGCAGTTGTGCGATGCCTGTTTCGCCACCGACCTCCTCGGCAACTGGGTGCGCGACCGCGGCGTCATGTCCCTCGAACGCGCCGTGCACAAGCTGACCGCCGAGCCCGCCGGGGTGTACGGGCTCACGGACCGCGGCAGCGTCGAAGTAGGCAAGGCGGCCGACCTGTGCGTCTTCGACCCTGCCACCGTCGCCCCCGGCCCCCTGCGCCGGGTGTACGACTTCCCCGCTCACGGGGAGCGGCTCACCGCCGACCAGCCCGTGGGGATGACCCACGTCCTGGTGAATGGGGTGCCGATCCGCGTCGACGGTGAGCCTGCGCCCGACGGTCTCGACTCCCGCCCCGGCAAACTGCTGCGCAGTTGACGCCTGCCGCTCAGCGCGGCCCCTCGGAAACAGCGTCGACACGGCGCCCGTCCTCGAGGTACACCGTCTGAGCCGCGCCCGCCCCGGCACGCACGCGCCGGCGCAGGGGGGCGCTCAGGAGCCCGAGGGCAATGTCCAAGTCCTCGAGCCGGTACTCGGAGATCTCTTCCCGTTGGACCTCGATGCCGGCGAGCGCCTCGTCGCCGAGGACGCCGCAGTCGAAGAGAAACCGCATCCCGCCCGGTCGGTCGGGGCGGGGGCGGAGGAAGTCGACGCACACGAGGCGGCCCGTCTCGACGACCAGGCCGCTCTCTTCGAACACCTCGCGCCGGCACGCCTCCCACGGCGTCTCGCCGTCCGCCTCCATCTGGCCCCCGGGGATGGTCCATCCGCTCTTGTACGTGGGCTTCAGCACCAGGAGCCGGCCGGTTCCGTCGAAGACGAGTGCTCCCGCCGACGCCGGGATCCTCGGGATCTCGTAGTCGGCGTCGAGGCTGTCGAGGTCGGCGTCGAGATCGTCGGTCGGTGCCACCAGGCGAGGTTCCCGTGTCGACCGTCCCGAGTCAAGGCCGTCGGTCAGGTGACGGCCCGGGTTCAGGATCTGACCGCCGGCATGAGACGGGCCATGCTGGGGAGGCGACGATGCCGCCGAACGGAGGGTCTGTGGAGGTGACGTTCTCTCACGTCGGGATCTGCGTGAGCGATCTCGAACGATCGGTGCGCTTCTATTGCGAGGGACTGGGCTTCGAGCTCGTCCAGTCCCATACCGTGGGCCAGGAGTTCGGGCCGCTCATGGAGATCGACGACGTCGTCTTGCAGTCGCGCTTCGTCCGTCGCGACGGTGTCTCTCTGGAGCTGCTGCACTTCGACTCTCCGGGTCACTCGGGTGAGCCGGTGCGGCGGCCCATGAACCAGTTGGGCCTGACCCACCTGTCGCTCCGGGTGGCTGACCTCGACGCTGTGGCGCGGGTCATCGAGTCACTGGGTGGCACCGTCGTGACGAGCACACGGACGACGTTCGGAACGTCCGACGCCCTCGACTTCGTCTACTGCACCGACCCCGACGGGACCCGCATCGAGCTCATGCACCTCCCGGGGTGAGGCGGCGGATCGGTCCGCCCCGACGGGGCATGCGGATCCGATCCCGCGCCCGGTGTGGATGCACGTTCTGCGCTGAGGCCACGGCTACGGTCGTGAACGTGGGGGTTCCCGAACGTGAGCACAGCGCCCGGGCCATCGAGAACCTGATCGCCATCTACGCCGCGCTGGTCGACGCCGGGAATTTCGCCGGTCTGGGCGAGCTGTTCGCCGACGGGGTGTTCGGGGGGCAAGGCGACATGGTGGTGCGGGGCCGGGAGCCGGTAGAGAAGGTCTTTCGAGCCATGGTGCGTGTGTACGAAGACGGAACGCCTCGCACCAAACACGTGACGACCAACATCCGCATCGAGGTCGACGAAGAGTCCGGGACGGCGGTGGCGTACTCGTACGTGACGGTGTTCCAGGCACTGCCGGACATGGCGCTGGCGCCGATCGTTGCCGGCCGTTACCGCGACGTGTTCGAGCGTCGCCACGACGTGTGGTGTTTCGCGGAGCGCAGGTTCACTTCCGACCTCGTGGGCGACGTGAGTCGTCATCTGCTCGTCGGACCCGACGTCTTGACGCCCTAGCGCGCCTGGCGACGACCATCCGCAACCCTTCGCGCGTCTTCTGCTAGAACGCATTTCAACGATGCGTGAGGTGACTATTACGGGTCGTGGTTGGATTTCCATCAACCGGGTACACCTCTTAGCATCGGAGACCGTGGAGGGCGATGTCGCGGTGACGGTACGAGAATTGCACAGAGCGTGAAACTGGCAAACGTTTGGGTGGTCGAAGGCGGGTTCGGAGACGCAAGCCGAAATCTCGCAGCGTTCGACCTCAATGTGGATCACACGGGTTGGACGCTGACCGACGTCGACGAGCCCACCGTCGAGCGTCAATGGTCGTGGCCGGTTATCGGTGGCCTGGCCGTCGTCCGAGGTGCAGGCAAGACACCCGACGGCCGACCGGCAACGGCGCTCGACGTGATCGTCAACGGCTGGCCGGTCCGGATCCTCGTCCCTAGCCAGGAGCTGCCCAACGAGACCGTCGCCATGCTCGGGGCGTTCGCGCCCGTCGGCCATCCCCTGAGGGCCAGCCTCCGCGTCACCCGGGAACCGGCGCTGCGTCGATTCGCCGAGGCGAGCCGCCGGTATGCAGGCGAGCGACTGCGGGCCCGCCCGGCCTTTCTCCTCGGCGCCGCCTCGACCCGTCTTCGCTCCGCCCTCGTGGTCGGGGTGGTCCTCGTCGTGACGGTGGTGGTGGCCTCGATCGCGGGCGTGGCCACGAGCGCCACCACCACGACGACCTCCGATGCCGACCCGGCCCAGAGCACGACAGCACCGCACTCCTCCGGGTCGGACCAGCCGGGAGACACGTCCTCGAGCCAGGCACCGGGCACGAGCTCCTCTGCGGCCCCGGTCACTCCGGCCGTGGCCGCGTCGAGCGGCACCACGGCGGGTGTCACGACGTCGACCAAGGCCGGCTCGGGTTCGAAACACACGACGAAGAAGTCGGGGACGGCCAAGCCCACCACTGCGGCCAGCGGCAACTCCACCACCAATTCCCCCTCCGGTACCAGCGGCGGCCCGCCCACAACCGGCAACTCGCCCACCACCGGCACCACACCGACCACGACCAGGGCGCCCAGCACCACGACCACCCGGCCTCCCCGGTCGACCACCACCACCCGGCCTCCCCGGTCGACCACCACCACCCGGCCTCCCCGGTCGACCACCACCACCCGGCCTCCGGTCACCACGACGCAGCCTCCGACCACGACGCAGCCTCCGACCACGACGCAGCCTCCGACCACGACGCAGCCTCCGACCACGACGCAGCCTCCGACCACCACGACCCCGAACACGCTCCTGCTGACGCTTCAGATCCCCTGAGCACGGCCTGAGCTCGAGACAGACACCTCGGGGGTCGGGCGCCGCCGAGGTGAGCGACCCGACGCAGCGCTCCCGCCGCGACCCGCCCGACGTGAGGTCTGGAACGTGTTCTGATCTTGGCGCGTGGCCACCGGCCTCGCTCCGATCCCGGTGGGGAGGTGACGATCATGGCGGCCAAGGCGGCGATCTACGACGGGATCGGCCGGGCCTATAGCCGTCACCGCCGGCCCGACCCCCGCATCGCGGCGCAGATCAAGCGGGCCCTCGGCTCGGCCCGGTCCGTCGTCGACGTCGGTGCGGGCACCGGCTCGTACGAGCCCGCCGACCGGGTGGTCGTCGCCGTCGAACCGTCGCTCGTCATGGCGGCCCAGCGCCCCGTCGATGCCGCGCCCGTGGTGCGGGCCGTGGCGGAGCGTTTGCCGTTTCCCGACGAATCCTTCGACGCCGCGCTGGCCGTGCTCACCATCCACCACTGGAACGACGTACCCGGTGGCCTACGGGAGATGGCCCGCGTCGCACGCGGGGTGGCCGTGCTCACGTTCGATCCCGTCGTGCACGGCGGGTTCTGGTTGTTCACGGACTACGTGCCCGAGGTGAACGAGCTCCCGTCCAACCGGGTGCCACCTCCCGAGACCGTCGCCGAGATCATCGGGGCCGACCGTATCGAGCCGGTCATGATCCCCTCCGATTGCGTCGACGGCTTCAACTGGGCGTTCTGGCAACGCCCCGAGGAATACCTCGACCCCGAGGTGCGGGCGTGCATGTCAGGTCTGGCGATATTGCCCGACGATCTCGTGGCGCGTCGCATGGACCGCTTACGCGCCGACATCGCTGACGGGACCTGGCAGGCGCGCCACGGGGATCTCGTCCACGACGACGTCATCGACGGCGGTCTGCGGCTCGTGATCCGGTAGGCCCCTCCCGATCTCCTGACCTCCCGACCTCCCGATCGCCCGGTGGTCGCGAGCCCGGTGTGGTCGAATAGCGGGACATGCAGGCAAGGGCCGGGCCGAGTGTCGGGACCGAGCTCGAGGGGACCCGACCCGAAGGGAGCCGGTGCGTGGGCCTCGCCGACATCGACCTGACCGACCTGGCGCTGTTCGCCGGAGGGTTCCCCGACGCCGCGTTCACGCGTCTGCGCCGGGAGGCGCCGGTGTGGTGGCACGAGCCCACGAGCCACACCCCGGACGGGGTGGGCTTCTGGGTGATCAGTCGTCACGCCGACATACAGGCGATCGGGGCCGACGCCGAGACGTTCTCCTCGGAGCGGGCACCCGACGCCCCCGGCGGCGGGACCCTGATCGAGGACCTCCCCTACGGGTTTGCCGCGGGTGTCCTGCTCAACATGATGGACGACCCGCGTCATCATCGCATCCGGCGTCTGATCACCCCGGCGGTGGCGCCGCGGGCACTGGCTCTGCTCGAGGGTGAGCTCCGGGCCCGGACGGCGGCCATCCTCGACGCGGTGGCGGCCCGCGGCCGTTGTGACTTCTTGGTCGACGTGGCGGTGGAGCTGCCCCTGCAGGCCATCGCCATGTTGATGGGCATTCCCGACGACGATCGGCATGACCTGATGACGTGGACGAACGCCACGTTGACCTACGACGACCGCGAGCTGGGCACCCGCAGCGCGGGATCGGAGCAGGCCGCCGCGGCGATGGCCGCTTACGGGTCCGCCCTGATCGGACGCCGGCGCGCCCAGGGCGGTGACGACATCGTCGCCACCGTGGCCGTCGCCACCGTCGAGAACGACAACGGCGAGGCCGCACCACTGTCGGACCTCGAGCTGCTCATGTTCTTCAACCTCCTCATCGCGGCAGGAAGCGAGACGACGCGCAACGCCATTGCCTTGGGCATGGCCGCCCTCATCGAGCATCCCGAGCAATGGGACCTCCTGCGTCGGGACCCGTCGGTGTTGCCGACCGCGGTGGAGGAGGTCCTGCGGTGGTCGAGCCCGACGCTCTACAACCGCCGCACCGCCACGCACGACGTGGAGGTGGCCGGGGAGAAGATCCGCACCGGTGACAAGGTCACGTTGTGGTGGGCATCGGCCAATCGGGACGAGGACGTCTTCGACGAGCCCTTTGCGTTCGACGTTCGCCGTAGCCCCAACCCGCACGTGGCGTTCGGCCACCGCAGCCACTTCTGCCTGGGGGCGAACCTGGCCAGGCTCGAGATCCGCATCATGCTCGAGGAGCTCCTGGCACGCTTCGAGCGGCTTTCGCTCGACGGGCCCATCGAGCGGTTCCGCACCAACAAGCACGCCGGGGTCAAGCACATGTTCGTGACGTTGCATTGAGATCGACGCGACAGGAGGAGACATGGTGAACGACGCCAGCCCGACCGACAGCTCGACCGGTGACGCCGGCGCCGTCGTGCGGCGCTACCTCGAGCGCCTCGTCGCCCACGACTGGGAGGCCATGGCGGCGTGCCTCGCCGAAGACGTCGTGCGCGTGGGCCCCTTCGGCGACACCTACACACCGCGGGACCCCTACGTGGCGTTCCTCACCGACCTGATGCCGGCGCTGCCCGGCTACTCGATGCGGATCGACCGCGTGCTCAGCATGGGCCGGACCGTGCTGGTGGAGCTCACCGAGGTCGTCGACATCAGCGGCTCGCCCCTCGAGACACCCGAAGCGCTCGTCTTCGACCTCGACCCCGAGGACCGCATCGCCCACATCACCATCTACATCCAGAGGCGGGGCGAGGTTCCCGCCGTGCCGTGACGACGAGCCGGCGCCGGCGTTTGCGGTGGTGTCCGGCTCGTTCGTGGACGGCTTGTTACTGCTCGGCGACCTGCACGGTCTTGCCGTCGAGCCACTGCCGCAGCACCAGGTAGCGGCCCTTCAGGGCGCCGTGGTCGTAGTGCCCGAAGCCCATGGTGGTGCCGTCCATGCCACTCGAGGCCGGGAGCTGCTTGACGCGCTCGAGCCCGTCCTTGATGCCGACCCGGGTGAGATGGGCGGCGCGGGCCACGGACTCGGCCACGAGACGGCCCATGTCGTAGGCGGCCACGCCGATAGGGCCGGCCGCACTGCGCGGTGAGCGCTCGCGCAGGGCGGCCCGGCTGCGGTTGTCGTCGGCCACGGTGTCGACATAGACCCACCCGTCCCACCCCGCCCGCCAATCGCGCCGGCCGTAGCCGAACATGAGCGCGGAGTTGGCCACCACCGGCACGTCCCACTTCTCGGCCTCGACCGCCAACGCCACGGCGCGTGCCGCCACGCCCAGCCCGAGGTAGACGAGCCCGTCGGGCGCCCCCGAGCGCAGGCGCGCCACCACCGGCGAGACATCCTCGGCGAGCGGTGCGATGGCGGCCATCCCGGTGATGTCGATGCCGAGGGCGCCGCACGCCTCGGAGAAGAATTCCGCGTAGCGCCGTCCCACGGGGGATTGGTCGTGGGCGACGGCCACGCTGGCGCGGCCCTGGCCTGCCACGTAGCGGGCCAGTACGGCGGGTTCTTCTTCGAGCGAGCCGACCTGGTAGTGGAACATGAACTCGCCTCGGGTCCGTTCCCCGCCGGTGTAGTTGATGCACGGCACCCCGGCGGCATCGGCCAGAGGCCCCACGATGAGCCCGTTGTCACTGATGGTGGGGCCGAGGATGAGGAGGGCGCCCGCGTCGACGAGCTCGGCAAAGGTCTTCTCCACATGGAACGCCGAACCGCCCGGGAGCCCGTGGGCATGGCGCGGCAGCAGTTCGAAGGCGCGGTCGAGGCGCCCGGTGGCGGCCACCTCGTCGATGCCGACGCGCACGGCGTCTTCGAACAGCGCCCCGTTGTCGGCTTGGGGGTAGTCGTAGAGGACGCCCACCAGGATCGGTGCCGTCGTGCTGGGCGAGTCGGACATGGGCCCCCTTCGGACGATCGTCAGCGGGTGAGGACGACGACACTGGCGTTGGCGCCGCGTCCCACGGTGTGGGCGAGCGCCACGCGTGCCCCTTCGACCTGATTGTGCCCGGCGTCGCCGCGCAGCTGGTGGACGAGCGTGACCACCTGCCCGAGAGCGGAGGCGCCGAGAGGCTCACCCTTCGACAACAGCCCGCCGCTCAGGTTCACGGGGATGCGCCCACCGAGCGTCGTCGCACCTTCGTCGGCCAGGGCCGCCGCCCCGCCCGGTGCACACAATCCGAGCTCTTCGTACGACAGAAGCTCGCGGGCCGCGTCGGTGTCCTGGCATTCGACCACGTCGAGGTCCTCGGGGCCGATCCCGGCCTCCTCGTAGGCGGCCGTCGCCGCCAAGGTGCTCGGGGCCGGCACCGATTCGTCGACGAGGCCGGACATCGGTGTCGACTCGTTGAGCACGGACCCGGGCAGATGCGAACGCAGGACCGCCGCGCCGAGATGCACGGGCCGAGCCGCGTCGGCGATGGTTCGGGCGTCGCCACCGGCACGGGCGCGCCTGAGCACCACGGCGGCCGCCCCCTCGTTGGGAGTGCACAGCATCCAGAGGTGGAGGGGCTCGCACACCAGGCGCGAGGCGAGGACGGCCGAGGCGTCGACCTCGGCGCGGAACATGGCATCGGGGTTGTGGACCCCGTGGCGACGGTTCTTCACGACCACCTGGGCGAGGTGGTCCTTGGTCACCCCCGAGTCCTGCATGAGCCGCTGGGCGCGGAGGGCGAAATAGGCCGGCGTGGCCGCCAGGCCCGACTCCTCCTGCCACGGCTCGAAGAACGAGGACCGGATCATCCCCTTGGGCATCTTCTCCACCCCGAAGACGAGCACGGTGTCGTAGGCGCCGGCCCGGATGGCACCCGCCCCCAGCATGAGCGCGGCGCCACCGCTGGCGCATCCCGCCTCGACGTCGACGATGGGCATCCCCGTCATGCCGAGGCGCGACAGCACCTTGTGGCCCGACGCCACCCCTCCGTAGGCGGTGGCGCAGAAGGCGGCCTGGAAGCCGCCTTTGTCGAGACCTGCCTCCGCCAACGCGGCCCGGACGGCGGTCACGCCCATGTCGGTGGTGGTGCGGTCCTCGAAACGGCCGAAGGGGTGGATCCCCACTCCGGCGACGTCGACGCCGCTCACCGTCGTTCCCGAGGAGCGAAGCCGTAGGTGACGACGGGTCGTCCGCTTTCGGCGTCGACGCCGATCGGGATCACGACGACCTCCATGGGCTGGCCCGCCTCTAGGCGCGACGGGTCGGCTTCGGTGAGCCGTGCCACCACGCGCAGCCCCTCGGGCAGCTCCACCACGCCGAACCCGTAAGGGACGGCGCCGCCATAGCCCGGGGGTGCGCTGGTGACGGCCGTCCAGCTCCACAGGCGGCCGTTTCCCCCCAGCTCCACGGGACGGATCCCGTCGGCGGCACAGTAGGGGCACGTGTCGTGACGGGGGAAGTGATGGCGTCCACACACCTCGCACCGGCCCCCGAGAAGGCGCGGCGGGTCGGTGTCGGTGAACAGACCTTCTCGCACGGGGACGGCGACACTCACGACCATGTCGGGCGCCGTCTCTCCGATGGTCACGAACGCGTGGTGCTCAGGAGGCCTTCGTCGGCATGGTCTGGGCGCACACGATCTGCCGGAGCTCGTCGACGGCACGGCACAATGCGTCCACCTTGTCGTTGAGGGCGGCCAGCTCGCCCGACGCCGAGGGCGACGCAGACGTCGTGGCCGACGCCGGGGACGCGGCGCCCTGGCGCGCCTTGAGCTCGTCGTAGCAGCAGCGCAGCAGCCGGGCCGTGTCGAACTCCTCGGCCACGTAGCGCCCGAGCAGCTCACCGGACCGGATGTCGATGGTGTGGTCCTGGAAGATGGTGTCGAAGGCTCCGAGCACCTCGTCGAGGCGATCCTGGCCGAAGTACTCCATCTTCTCGAGGTCGCTGCGGTCCGAGCCCGCCACCTCCAACCGGTCGGCGAGGTCGAGGTCGTCCCGGTCGCGCAGCTCGTAGCCCAACTCGTTGACCCGTTTGGCGAAGCTCATGCCGTGCTCACCTTCGCGCCACGCCACGGTGCGCAGGACCGCCTTCACGTCGGGGTCGGTCGTCTTGTCGATCCACACCTGGAGGTACTGATGGGCACGAGCCTCGTTCACCGCGATCGCGTTCAGCAGGCCGAGGTAGCTGGGCTTGTCCGACATCGTGACTCCTCTCCCGGGTGGCTCTGGGCACACCCCGCGTGGCCATCTCACGCCGGAGGGCCCATCCGGAACGATCCCATGCCCAGCACCGGTGGGCAAGCCACCGCCGGACCCTCCTTCACTCGAGCGGGAAGGCCCCTTCACTCGACGGGGAAGGCCTCTTTACTCGGTGGGGGAGAAGAGCGCGATCCCCGCCTCGTCGGACACGGCTTCGAACCGGGCCTGCACCGCCATCCCGATACGGACGTCCTCGGGGGCACAGTCCACGATGTTCGTCATGACCCGGGGGCCTTCTTCGAGGTCGACGAGCGCCACGACGTAGGGGACCCAGTCCCTGAAGGGACGGGAGTACATCTGGCGGATCACGGTGAAGCTGTAGACGGTGCCCCGTCCGCTCGCCTCGATCCATTCGACCGGACCACGGCACACCAGGCACCGGTCGCGGGGATAGAGCTGGCGGGCACCACAGTTGGTGCACCGTTGGACGACGAGACGCCCGTCGTGGGCGGCGGTCCAGTATGGAGCGGAATCGTGGTCCGGGGTCGGCGCCGGGCGGGGTTTGGGCGGCCGCTCGTCGGGAGCGGCGGCCGGGGTGCGATCGGTCATGGGGCCTCCCGTCCCAGAATGAGGGTGGCGCCGGTCGAGAGCATGCCGCCGGTCCCGTGCGCCACGGCGATACGCGCCCCGGGGACCTGGGTGGCCCCCCCTTCGCCGCGCAGCTGTCGCACCGCCTCGACGATGAGGAACATGCCCCGCATCCCGGGATGACACGCCGACAGGCCGCCGCCGTCGGTGTTGGTCGGGAGCCGCCCACCCACTTCGAGCCCGCCGTTCTCGACGAAGGCACCACCCTCGCCCTTGGCGCAGAAGCCGAGGTCCTCGACGGTGAGCACCACGGTGATGGTGAACGAGTCGTAGAGCTGCGCCACGTCGACATCGTCGGGTGTGATCCCGGCCCGGGCGAAGGCGACGGGCCCACACTGGGCGGCCGGAGAGACCGTCAGGCTGGGCATGGCCGACAGGTTCAGGTGGTGAGTGGTGGCGTGAGCGGCGCCGAGGACGTAGACGGGGTCGCGGGGGAGATCGACGGCGCGCTCCTCGGTCGTGACGACACACGCCCCCCCGCCGTCGGAGATCACGCAACAGTCGAGCTTGTGCAGCGGGTCGGCGACGAGTCGTGACGACACGACGTCGTCGACCGTGATCGGCTCGCGCTCTTGAGCCTGGGGATTGCTCGCCGCGTGCCGGCGCATCGCCACTGCCACCGCCGCCAGCTGCTCGGGGGTGGTCCCGAACTCGTGCATGTGGCGGCGCGCCGCCATGGCGTAGTTGCCCACCAACGTGTTGCCCCACAGGGCGTCATAGATGGCCGGCCCCGGAGCGAAGCCCCCGCCGCCCCCGCCGCCGGTACCCAGTCGGCGTCCCATCTGGGAGAGCTGGATGCTGCCGTAGGTGACGAGCACCACGTCGGCCGCTCCGCACTCGACGGCGTAGGCGGCGTGTTCCACGAGCACCTCGAACGACGACCCGCCCGAGTTGGTCTCGTCGAAGTAGATGGGGTGCAGGCCCAGGTACTCGGCCACCCCGGTGGCGTACATGGGGAAGAAGCCGGTGGTGGCGAAGCCGTCCACATCGGCGAAGGTGAGACCGGCGTCGGCCAGGGCGCGATCAGCGGCCTGACCGTGCACGGCGTGCTCCGAGAGATGGGGGAGATGGGGGTAGTCCGACGTCGCCACCCCCGCGATCACGGCCCGACGGCCCCGGGGCGGCGTCATCGAGGCCCTCCCGCCCCTGTCGCGGCGGTCGGCGAGGTGGCGGTAGTCGGCGCCGATCGGAAGCGGGGCACGGCCAGCTCCGGTCCCATGTCCTCCCACACCACTTCGACGGGCATGCCCACGGTCACCTCTTCCGGTTCGACGTCGACCAGGTTCGACACGATGCGCGTCCCGTTCCCCCCGTCGAGCTCCACGACGACCACGACGTAGGGGAGCTTGTCCTGCAGGGACGGGATGAAGGCCTGGCGCACGACCGTGTAGGTGTACACCGTGCCGGTGCCCGGGGTGGCGGACCACTCCGACGACGCGCTGCGACAACGCGGGCACACCGGCCCCGGGGGATGACGCGTGGCGCCGCAATCGGTGCACCGTTGCACCACGAGCCGGTGATCGGCGGCGGCCTCCCACCATCCCATGGTCTCGGCGTTCGCCGCGGGCATCGGCATCTCGTCGGGGAACCAGCGCTCGGTCATGGCCGCCCCAGCACCAAAGCGCTTGTGGGCACGCCGGCCGCGCTCGTGACGAGGCAGGTCTCGGCTCCCTCGACCTGGCAGGTGGACTGCCCCCGCAGCTGGCGGACGCCCTCGACGACGTGGTTGAGCCCGTGGATGTAGGCCTCGGACAAGCTCCCCCCGTGGGTGTTGGTGGGGAGGGCCCCACCCGACCACGACAACGCTCCCGACGCGGCGAAGGGCCCGCCTTCGCCGCGCCCGCAGAATCCGAAGTCCTCCAGGCTGAGCAGAACGAGGCCGGTGAAGTGGTCGTAGATCTGGGCCACGTCGATGTCGCCCGGCCCGACGCCGGCGGCGGCCCACAGCCGCGCCGCCACCTCCCGGGCCCCGGAGCTGGTGTAGTCGTCGTCGGGCATGCCGACGTTCGAGTACTGCCCGTGGCCGAAGCCCTGCAGGGCTCCTTGGGCGGCGCCGAGCAGAGCCACCGGGCCATGGGCCGTATCGGCGGCGCGCTCAGCCGTGGTGACGACGACCGCGCAGGCCCCGTCGTTCTCGAGACAGCAGTCGAAGAGGCGGAAGGGCTCCGACACCAGGCGCGACGACAGGTAGTCGTCCATCGTCATGGGACGATCGCCCATGACGGCGCGGGGGTTGCGGGCCGCATGGGCCCGCGTCGTCACGGCCACGTGCCCCATCTGCTCGACGGTGGTGCCGAACCGTTGCATGTGACGGCGCAACACCATGGCGTACGCGATGGGGGGGCTGAACATCCCGAAGGGCATGGTGAACGCCACGTGCGCCTCCAACAGGCTGGTGGCCCGGCGCACGTGGGGGATGCGGGGCGGGCCGACGCGCGCCGGCATGTTCCCCGGTCCCTGACCGAAACGGCGGAACTGTCCCTGGCACAGGGACCGGTACACGACCACCGCTTCCGCCGCGCCGGTCTCGACGGCCATGGCCGCGTTGGCCACCGCCGCGCAGGCCCCGCCCCCGCCGGGGAGCCACGACAGGCTC
>JGI12269J14319_10000358_pt1 | contig 43041 bp, 35 predicted proteins | sample PeaSoiSIISIP2007_FD_14319 | JGI IMG/M metagenome (IMG submission 14319)
TTTCATCACTTTTGGTGAGCCCCAGGCTCATGGCGACAGGATGGTATCCTGCGGCGGGTTGTCAACCCGCCTGTTCGCGCCGTCGAGACGTTCCCGAAGGTACCGGATCCCGACTCTTCGGGACGCTCTTCTTTTTCATCGTCCGCTGCGCGCCGCGGCGCATGCCCAGTCGTCTCGACGCAAGGCGTCTCTTGCCGGCTCCTACGTCCTACCTCCGGGTCACGTACAGCTCGGCCTGCGCGAACGCCACCGTGCGGATCTGGTCGCGCAGCGTGCTGTACCGCACCCCGTCCGCCCCCGCCCTCACGCGTCCGCTTTCCGCCGGCGTGAATTCGCGTACGTAGCGGTCGGCGCGGTCGCGGTACGAGTATCCCGCGTATGCCGGCCCCGTAATCACTCCCATCAGCACGTCCCAAAACGTTTCGCGCCGGAACAGTCCTTTGTGGGAAGCCGCTTCTTTCGGGATGTCGATCGCCTGCCGCCCGCCGCGCAGGATCGCGCGCACGCACCGCTCCGCCGCGAAGGGCCGCGATGGATCCGGATCGGGGAACGTGGCCAGCAGTTGCTGGACCGCCTCCGGTTCCGCCTTCCATCCGGACCACCGGAAGCGCGAAGCGCCGCTGACCATCGTGCCGCGCAACAGGATCTCGCGGATGCGCGGCTCATCCTTCCCCGTGACCCCGAGCATGTGCTCCACCAGGTCCCGAACCGCGAGTTCCTGCACCACCACCGGAGTCAGCGAAATCGACTCGGCGGTTTCCGAGCTGAGCTTCACCCGTATGATCTCCGGCAGCCCCATCGTTTGTTTTCACGCTATCACAAGTCCCTGCCGCCTCCGATACCGCCCTCCGCCCGCCGCTTGATGGCGCGCAGCCACATGCGCCGGATCAACGCGCTTCCCGGATAGATCATCCGCCAATACGCCGCGAACCCGTGCAGGAGCTGCGGGCCCTGCTGGCCGGTCTGACGCTGCTCGCCTGCTACCTCCCGTCGCGCCGCGCTACCCGGATCGATCCAGTCTCCGCCCTCCGCGAAGAGTGACATCCTCGCCGACGCGCCACGTCCGATCCCCCGCGTCCGCCCCTTATCGCGTTCCCTTGCCGAGCCGCGAACAAAGGGAGCGGTCCGCACCGCGCCTCGGTTTTCACGCTAGCATAAGTCCGTGACGCCTCTGGAAAAAGTGCAGCTCGAAATCGCCCGCTACGATCACGCACTCCTCCGCTTTTCGGCCCGCGAGCGCAACGGCGCCATCGAGCTGGTCATCGAGCTCAAGGACCCCGGCCACGGCCTCCACACCTACTACGCTCCCCTCCACCCCCGCGATATCGAGCACTCGCAGTTCCCCTGGACCTTTCAGCGCTATCTGTACGATTGCATGCACGACTACCTGGTGGAGATGTTCATTCGCACCCCGCAGAACCGGGACGCGCGCGCATGACACCCGCGGGAGCGCTGCTGGCCGCCGAGATCCGCCGCGACGGACCGGTTTCGTTCCGGCGCTTCATGGATGCCGCGCTCTACCATCCCGATCACGGCTACTACCGGCGTCCGCGCGATCCCTTCGGCAAGTCGGGCGACTTCTTCACCGCCGGGCAGCTTCAGCCCGTCTTCGGAATCCTCGTGGCCGCGCGCGTCCGCCAGCTTTGCGAGCAGATGGGCCGGCCGAAGGATTTCACGGTAGTGGAGCTCGGCCCCGGCCGCGGCGAAATGGCCGAAGCGTTTTCCGAGTGGCCCTACGTCCCGGTGGATGTCGATTCGGGCGCGCTCCCCGAACATTTTTGCGGTGTAGTGTTCTCCAACGAATTCTTCGACGCTCTGCCCGTTGAAGCGGCCGTCTACGAGCGCGGCACGTTCCGCGAGCGGCTCGTCACCCTGCGCGACGGCCGCTTCGCGTGGGAGACCGGCGGCGTGTGCCGGCCCGAGGTGGAGCAGTACCTCCGCCGCTACTTCCCGCCCCCCGAGGAAGGACGCATCTACGAGGCGAATCTCGAAGCCCTGCGTTGGATGGAGCGGATCGCGCGTTCGCTCGAATCCGGATACGTGTTGGCCATCGATTACGGTTTCACGCGCGAAGAAGCCGTCCGCTTTCCCGCGGGGACCCTGATGGGTTACCGCCGGCACACCGCGCGCGAGGATGTCCTCGAGCAGCCCGGCGAGCGGGACATCACCGCGCACGTGAACTTCACGGCGCTCCAGGAATGCGCCGCCGCGCACGGTCTCCGTACCGAGCGATTCGAGACGCTGGCACGTCTCCTGCTCACCGCTGGAGAGCCCGACCAGTTTGCCGCCGCGCTAGGTCCGCCCGGCGCCGCGGACGAGTTGAAGCGGCGCATGCAGCTCAAGACCCTGCTGTTCGGGATGGGAGAGACCTTCATCGTCCTGCTCCTGTTTCTGAGCCACTTCGCAGAAGCTCGACCGTTAGGGAGCGGTTGTTTACCAAATGCAGTAGAGGGGGGAGGGGAACCGTGAACCGGAGAGACCAGCCAGAAAATTAAAAAGGCCCCGAAAATCGGGGCCTCGAAGTGAACTGTTTGGTTTACCCTTACTCGGGGCGCGCCTGCTTACTTCTTTTTCTTCGCAGGGGCCTTTTTCTTCGGGGCAGCTTTCTTTGTTGCGCTCTTCATCGATTGATTCTCCCTAAACATCAAATTTTGCGATTTGGAAAATCGCAATGTGATTCATATATAAGGTTGTTCGCGCTGAAAGTCAAGAAAAAAATGCACGGTGCGGCACGTTTCGGCTTCTTTCGAGTTGCAGCGCGCGCGCTTTCGCCGAAGAGAATCCCTCGCGAGCTGAATCTTGATCGGCGCATCCTCTCGTATGTACAATAGACGCGCCCGCGGTTTGGGCTCGGGGGAATCGAACCGATGATTACGCTGTTGCCTCTATGGCTCGCCATCCACGCCGTCCAAAGCGATCCGCAGCTCGTCGAGCGCCTTCAGCGGCGTGAGCCGCAGGCGCTGGCCGACCTCTACGACCGCTACGGACGCCTGGTGTACTCCCTCATCTTGCGAGTGGTGCGCGATACGGGCATCGCCGAAGACCTCGTGCAGGAAACGTTTCTGCGCGTCTGGAACCGCGTTCAGGGCTTTGACGCCCACAAAGGATCCATCGCGCCCTGGCTGCTGGCGGTGGCGCGCAACCGCGCCATCGACTACCTGCGCTCCGCCGGCGGCCGCGAGCGCAATGCCGTGGAGTTTGAGGAAACGGATCATCCCGCGCTCTATACCGACATGGAACAGGACATTCTCAACTCGGACAAGGCCCGAAAAGTGAAAAGGGCGGTGGAGAAACTCTCGCCCAATCAGCGCCAGGTGATCGAACTGGCGTACTTCGAGGGATTGTCGCAAACCGAAATGGCGGAACGCATGGGGCAGCCGCTGGGAACGGTCAAGACCTGGGTGCGCGCGGCGTTGAAAAACCTGCGCGACGAGCTCGGGACGGCGGTGCCGGCATGACTTGCGAAGAATTGCGCGATCACTACGAGCTCTACGCGATGGGCGTGGCCGCCGAGCCGGAGGGCGGCGAGATCCGGGAGCACCTGCTTCGCGGATGCGAGGTTTGTATGGCCGAGATGAAACGGGCGCGGGCGATCACCGCGATGGTGGGCGGCACGGCTCCGTTGGTTGAACCCTCGCCGAAGCTGCGGCGCCGCATCCTGGCGTCGGTGGGCGTCGAAGAGCGCGCCTTCGGATGGGCGCCGTGGCTGGCCATGGTGGCGGCGCTGTCGTTATTCGCCGCCGTGTATTTCGGCGGACGAGAGCGGGGTATCGCCGAACAGGCCAACCAGTTGCGCGACCGGCTGCGCCAGCAGGATATCGAGCTGACCCATCTGAATGAAGCCTTCGCCATCCTCAGCGGTCCCGACACCACCGTTACCTCGTTCGGCGCCGGCCAACAGCAGCCGCCCAAGGGCAAAGTCTTCGTCAACCCGACCCAGGGCATGATGCTGATCGCGTCCAACCTCCCGCCCACGGCGCCAGGCAAGACCTACGAGATGTGGGTGTTCCGGAAAGGCAACCCGAAGCCGGAGCGCGCGGGAGAGTTCCAGTCTCAAACCGGCGGCACCGCCCTCCACATCCGGCGCGGCGCAGTGGATGTCGCCGCCCTGGCCGCGGTGGCCGTGACCCTGGAGAACGAAGGCGGCGCCGACCAGCCGACGTCGCAGCCCCTGATCGTCGCCCCGCTTCAATAACCCGGCTGATACCGCCGCCGTTCGAACAGCGCCGCGGTCTCCGGTTTCGTCAGCGCCCACAGCCCGTAGATCCCGAGCGCCGTGCCTAACGGAATGTGGATCAGGTCCAGCGCCGAGATCACGATCATGAACATGCGCGACCACGGCGCCATTTTCACCAGCCCGATGCCGCCGATTAGTCCCGGCAGCGAGAGGATCAGAACCACGCCGCAGCAAAACAATCCGATTGCCCCCAGGATCGGCACTGCCGTAGCCCCAAGGCCTTCATGGTCCGAAACGCCCGCGAGTCCCGCCAGGCCGCCGAAGATCATCAGCACCACCAAGGCGCCGAGCACTCCCAGAGATCCCAGAACGATGTGCAGGATGCCGACCATCTTCACGTGTTGTTCCATGATTCCTCCACTACCCCCATTGCCCCGCGAGCGGCGCGGCCGGATCGGCTATCGATTGAAAGCGCGCCACCCTCACGCGGTCGCTGTCCTTGTAGGAAACCAAAGGCATGAAGCCCCGTTCCAGCAGCATCTCCACCGCCGCTTCGGTGAGCAGCACTTCGGCGCACGGCTTGAGCTTCGATTCGCCGCCTTCTTTGTAGACGTGGGCCGGCAGGCCGTCGATCTGGCTCATGATGCCCGGCCGCATCCTCCAGCCGTAGCGGGAAAACGCTTCGCCCAGCAGGTACGCGCACGCCACCGCGGGATGGCCCCACAGGTAGCGCTCGTGCTCGGGCGGCGAGGGCATCTCTTCGAAATCGAATTCTTCCGTGGCATCGGTCCTCGCCCCGTAGGGCAGCCGCAGCAGAAAGCGCGGCATGGCCAGCCCGATCCACCGCGCATCGGCCGAGTGGCGAAGCGTGTCGAAGACGCGCGTCAGCCCCACCACGTCCGGAGCCACGCCCGAAAGGAACGGCGCGCCCGCCGCGCGCGCGATTGCCGCGATCTGTGCCAGGGCGGTCTCCTGCGGCACTACCCCGCCGGAGCGAAGAATCTGGCTGCGGGGAGCGAAGTGGTAGAGCCCCGCGATCACCGTCCAGCGCGCCGCACCCGCCGTCCCCACCGTTTCGTCCACCGCGATGCGGCGGAATAGCGCCAGCCCTTCGGCGCTGATCAGCTCCGCCTGCGGCATGTCCCACACGTAGACCTTGAGATCCTCGCCGGTAGGGAGCCGCCGGATCAGGAAGAACAGCCCGCGCCAGGCTGCTTCCAGATCCTGAAAATCGCGGTGGTGAAGCACGCCGCGCATTTCGCCCGTGATGGCGGCATCGGTCTGCGCCAGGTAGTCCGGCCGGCGAGGGTCGGGCTTGGGTTCCGCGTAAGGCGCCACCATGTCGTGTAGCATGCGGTCCCAGTCGCTCCGCGCCGGTGCGGGCTTGGCCGTCTCCGGCCCTTCGCCCATCATGGAGCGAAGCAGGTCCGCGCCCGAGACGTCGGGCGGCTGAGTCGCGGCCGGTAGCACCTGGCCGTTGGCGACGCGCTCGCGCAGTTCGCGCAGCGTCAGGAACGGCGGCAGCCGCTGAAACAACCGGTCCGGGTGGAAGTCGTCCAGTTCGTTGAAGCGGATCGGCAGCCGGGTTCCCGCGAACTCGAGCGACAGCTCGGGGGCGAAGAGAGCCAGCACCTCGTCGAAATTGTCGCGGTCCACCGCCACTGGTTTGCGGATGCGGCTCACCTCGCCGCTGAAGTTGCCCGCTACCAGAATGCGGAACGGGCCGTCCGGTTCGGCGAGCGGCGCTTCCTCCGCCTCTTCGGCCACGTCGATGTGCACCGACGCAAGGGAACTGCTGCGTGCCATGGCACTTGCAACTGTAGCTCAAGTCCCCCCGAATTGGCAAAGCCCTCGCCCTCGCGCTGCGCCACACACGCGCGTCATCGGCAGCCTGAGGCGATTCGCACCTATCCGGCATTGCCCGTTAGCGTCGGCTTCGGCCAATCCCCAGGGCTCGATTCTCGTACACCAAGGCTGTATTGCACGTGCAGTTCAGCCGCCACCCCTGCACGCCGTGTACGTGTACTGCTGCGGCGGCCGGGTGTAATCGGCAGCGCCGTTGAACATCGTGTACAGCGAGACATACAGCGTCCGGCCGTCGCAAGGCAGCCCGCTAACGGTTTTGGAGGTGGCGCTGAGCGCTCCGCTGGTGTACTCCCCGGTGAGTGGTCCGTTGCCCACGTCCAGCCAATACCCGGCCGTATTCGTCCCCGCGTTCCAGGAGAACGTCACGCTCGTGCCGGTGAGTGTCGTCCCCGGCGGCGGGGAACTCATCGTAGCCACGTTCGGGCAACCACTGGACGCCGTGTACGTGTAGTGCTGCGGCGGCCTGGTGTAGTCGGCCGCGCCGTTGAACATCGTATACAGCGAGACGTACAGCGTCCGGCCGTCGCAGGGCAGCCCGTACACGGATTTAGAGGTCGTGGTGAGCGCTCCGGTGGTGTACGCCCCCGGGAGCGATGCGTTGCCCACGTCCAGCCAATACCCGGCCGCATTCGTCCCCGCGTTCCAGGAGAACGTCACGCTCGTGCCGGAGAGTGTCGTGCCCGGCGTCGGGAAACTCATCGTAGCCACCGTCGGGCAACCAGAGGACGCCGCATACGTGTAGAACTGGGGCGGCCTGGTGTAATCGGCCGCGCCGTTGAACATTGTGTACAACGAGACGTAGAGCGTCCGGCCATCGCAAGGCAGCCCGCTGACCGTCTTGGAGGTCGTGGTCACTGCTCCGGTGGTGTATTCCCCCGTGAGCGGTCCGTTGCCCACGTCCAGCCAATACCTGGCCGCATTCGACGTGGCGTTCCAGGAGAAGGTCACGCTCATGCCGGGGAGTGTCGTGCCCGGCGTCGGAGAAATCATCGTAGCCGATGTCGGGCAACCAGTGGACGCTGCATACGTATACTGCTGCGGCGGCCTGGTGTAATCGGCCGCGCCGTTGAACATCGTGTACAACGAGACGTACAGCGTCCGGCCGTCGCACGGCAGCCCGCTGACCGTCTTGGAGGCGGCGCTGAGCGCTCCGGTGGTGTATTCCCCCGTGAGCGGTCCGTTGCCCACGTCCAGCCAATACCTGGCCGCATTCGTCCCGGGATTCCAGGAGAACGTCACGCCCGTGCCGGTGAGTATCGAGCCCGGCGGCGGGGAGTTCATCGTAGCCACTGGCGTGCCGCCCTGCACGAAGACCGCAGTGACATCCTTAGGCGAATCCATAGGGAACGTCAGAGTTGTAGCAGTGCCGAGCGTATTGCCGTTTCCGTTGAGGTCGTCTGTCCACTTGGAAAAACTGAAGTTAGCGTTCGTCGGTACAGCGTTAAGTGTTACGGATGTCCCGGCATTAACATAAGTGCCCGCCTGCGGCCCCGTGACCGTTCCCCCTCCTATCGCGACATACTGCAGCAGGTATTGGGATACTTTATAAGTCGCCGTGTAGGTCGTGGGCGTCGAAGGAGCCGACGGGATGGTCCGGGTCGGCGATGTAGTGTTATCTTCCCAGTTAAGAAGGACATATGTTGTTCGATTATCGGCAACGGGGATCCCTTGCTGAGGAACCGAAAGCGTGTGTGGGGTACCGGGCGTCCAGGTGTACGCCGTAGGAGACGGATACCCGGCGTCGCCATCTTGTGTGACCTTGATCCCGGCAGGGACTGTATTCACAGTTATGGAAACGCAGGATGGTGCGGTGCACGAGGCGAAACTGCTGGCGGCCGTGGCCGCGCTCAAATCCGCATTCCCCTGGTCGGCGCGTGCGTTCACGCTGGTGTCCACCCTGCTCGTCGTGCCCGGATCGTACTGCTCCGTGAATGTAAACGTCTGGCTCTGCCCGGCCCCCAGACTCTGATAATCGTTTTCATCGCCGTCCGTGCACGGCAGCCCCGTTGTCCCGGGTCCCAGCGTGCAGCCCACAATTACCGCCCCGCTGGAGTCGCCCTTCACCTTCACGTTTGTCGCCGTCTGCGTAGGGTCGGAGGTGTCGTTCGTTAGCGTAATCGTGGAGATGACTGTGGACTTCGTGTCTCGTGGCAGCACCTTCGCGCTTCCCGCCAGCAACGCCGCCGCCGCCGATCCGGCGGGGCCCGCCGCAGTCACGATGCTGATCCGCAAATTCACCAGCTTCTGCGGCACCGAAAAGTCCCGGTACCGCGGCACCGGCGCCGTGGCGCTCGCCACGCTCACATCGCTCACCGGTCCCAAAGTCGCGCCAATCTGGATGGTGTTCAGATCGCTGTTGCTGGCGTTGGTCACCAGCAGCGGAAACGTCCATTTCTCGATCTGGCTCGCGTTCGCCGACAGCACCACCCAAGTCGCCGTGGCACTCCCACCGCTCACCGTCAACTGCTGATACGTCCCGCCCGCCAGCGGACTCCCCACCACCGGCGTTCCTCCCAACCCGTTGGGGTCGGCCGAGTACAACTGCGCAAACGACGTCCCTTCGTTGGGGTACACCGGCGCATACACCTGCACCGTCCCCGGCACTTTGCTCAACACCAAACGGAACCGCGTCGCGGTCGCACCCGATTGGAACGCAGCCGCCGTGGCCTCCTGATACACCAGCGGGCTGGTTTGCCCTCCACCGGTGGCCGGCGCCGCCTGTCCCTTCTGGAACACCAGCGTCGGACCGGCGCACGCCATGATCTCCGCGTTGGTCACCGGTGCTCCGCATCCCGCGGACTGCCCTGTATAGCTTACCGGCAGCGCCGACCCAGTGTTCACGCTAACTTGCCCGGTCACCGCCGCAGGCTGGAGATTCCCCGCGGTCCCCAGCAGGCTCGCATCGGCGCGCACATTTGTGATCCGCAGCGTGGCCGTGTCGGGCCCCATCGTCACGCCCGTCCAGCGGACGACGTTGTAGCCGTCGATTTGCCCGTTCTGCGTCGTGTTGCCGTTCACCAGCAGAGCGTCCAGCGTGTCGGTACCACTCAGCGTGTTAGTCACGTTGGTGTTCAGGGTCAGCGCGATGTCGGCGGTCACGGCGCTGCTCAAGCCGGTGCAAGTCAACACCAGGTCGCCCAGCAGTTCGGTCCGCCCTTCCAGCGCCGCCTGGGGGAACGTCGCGGTCAGCGCCGTACAACTCGCACTCGCTCCCGCCGCTTGGGTCACGTTGTACGGCTGGCCGGCGATGGTCAGCGCCCCCGTCAGGGACGCGGTCGAACTATTCGGAGGCACGGTGAAGCTCACGGTTCCGTTGCCCGACCCCGTGCCGCCGGCGGTAATCGTCACCCAAGGCGCATTGGCGTTGCTGGCGGTCCACGCGCATCCTCCGGGTGCCGCCACTGTCGCAGTGCCGCTTCCTCCGGCGGATGCAAACGCCTGGCTGGCCTGTTGCAGCGAGTAGCTGCAATTCTCTCCTGCCTCGGTGATCGCGAAGCTGGCCTGCGTGCTCGAAGTACTCAACGCGATCGTCCCGTTGCGCGATACGTTGGACGCCTGGTTGCCCAGGACGGAATAGCTAACCGAGCCGTTGCCCGTGCCGCCGCCCACGATGTTCGTCACCCACGTTGGATTGCCCGTCACGCTCCACGCACAATCGGCGCCGCTGAGGGTCACGTTGAAGCTGCCGTTGCCCCCGTTCACGCCCATCGACGCGCCGGAGGGCGTAAGACCGAACAGGCACCCCTGTCCCGCCTGGGTAATGGGGAATAATGGCTGGCCGCCAATTGTCAGCATTGCCGAGCGCGAGGCGCTGCTGGGGTTGGCCAGCACGTTGTAGGTCACTATACTCGTGCCTGAGTTGCCGCTTAGGCCGGTGATCACCACCCAATTCACCGGGCTGGTTGCGTTCAGGGTGCTGCAACTGCCGGAGAGCGTTACCGTCACGGTGTTCCCGGTGGATGCTGCTTTTCCGAAGGAAGCACTGCCGGGAGATAGCCCGTACATGCAAGTAGCAGCTGTGAAATTCGCGGTGACGTTTTTGGGGGAGTTCATCGTGAGCGACTGCGGATTGGCGTTGCCGGACAAGTCCCCGCTCCAATTGGAGAACTGAAAAAAACCCGAATTCGCGGTGGCCGTCAACTGCACTGAAGAGCCACTGTTGTAGTAGCCATACGGAGAAGAAGGATTGAACGTAACAAATCCAGCATTGCCTGGCTGAACTGTCGCCGTAAGCAGGTACTGAAGGTTGAAATTGGCCGTGTAGTTAGTCGCCGCTGAGGGCACGGTGATCGTGTGCGTCTGCGCGCCACCGTCGCTCCAACTGGCGAAGGAGTATTGGATGCCGGTCCCCGCAGCCTGGGGAGAGGCTACGCCAACGGTGTGGTTGCTGCCGGCGATCCAGCTAATGCTCTGCGGAGCCGTCGACTCGCTTCCATCAAGAAGGATCTTCAATCCGGGAGGATTTGTGCTGACCGTGATTCGCGTCAAAGCTGCCAGCACGGCAACTGAGTTAGTTGAAGGCACCGGCGCATAAGCGTGGATGCCGTCCCCTGCAAAAACAACGCTGCCCGACGCGGGAATTGGAACCGCTCCGACCGTCGCGAAGCTGCCGGTGTCGATGATTTTCAGAGTACTGCCGCCGGCAAATACGAATAAACCACTGGGGAAGAAAGAGATGGAGCCGGGGCTGTCCGCTGTCGAGAACCCCAGTGACTGGACCCGAGAGTTACTGCCCGTGTCGATAACATTAATGACTCCCTCCGGGACTCCTGGGGTAGCAGGACACCCGACATGGTCGTACCCATTGCTCTCACAAGCGTCGCTGCCGTTTTCCCAGAGTTGGGCACCGTTGGGCGATATTCTGGGTACGCTCGCACCTACATTGGGTAGTCCTGTGATGCTGGTCAGGAGGCTGTCGGACGCAACGTCGAATACTCCCACGGCGTCGTGGCCACCGGTCCCGCCTGGCCCCCCGCATTGATAGTTGACGTAAAGAAGGCTGCCGCTAGTAATCACCCCTTCAGGACACAGGACGCTGGAAATGACCGAAAAGGAATTGGTTGAGGTGAGGATCCGGCCCAGTCCGCCGCCCTCGAGGGCCACGTAAACCTTGCTGCCATCGGCAGTGATCGCAATATCGCGGACGGGATATCCTGAAGTCCCAACGGTGGCGATTACCGAGTTCGTCGCGGTACTGATCACCGAGACACCACCGCCTTCGTTGCCCACATACACCCGTGAGCCGTCTGGCGATACGGCAAGCTGAGCCGGTTGACTGCCCACCGGAATGGTTGCGATCACGGTATTACTGAGGGTCCCGATGACGCTGACTGTGTCGTCTCCCCCGTTCGAAACGTATACCTTACTTCCATCAGGCGTCATTACCACCTGGTTTGGCCCTGAACCTACCGGGATTGTACCGCTAACCGCGAAGCCTTGCGCCATTAGAGGTGAGCGCACCGATATCAGGATGCCAACAGCGGCGAAAGCGATCAGGGCATGCGACCAATGCACTGACGTTTTCGAGGGATTCACCTCGACGCAGCGAAACGGTCTGATTAGGAAGTTCATCGGTCCCTTTCCATTTGGTGTCCCATCAAGCGGCACTTGAGACAGTGCTCTTGTAACCTTGTTGCTCGGTCGCGGCACAGCACCTCGCGACGCCCTCATCCAGCGGAATACTCTGTCTGGCCCCGTGGTGAGCCTGAAAGGTATGGCACCACCACACCAACGCTTCCTCCCGTGCCCCAGAGAAGAGCGTGCCTATTACGATAATAGAGTCCGAATTGTTTGGACAGACAATGGTACACCCATTCAACCGCCAACTCAATAGGCGCAAAGTCCCATACAACCCGTGGGTTGGAGCCCCAATCCGGGAATTGCTCCTTCACGCTCACCGTTATCTGCCGGTGCGGCCAGCCAGCCAACCGACTTCCCGCCACGTCGTTCCGGACGACCCTTCGAAGAAGTCCGTCAACCAGCACTTGGTTGCGGGACTTCGCTTCGAGTTCCAGGACCGTGAAATTCCGGCCGGATGAAACGAGTCGGACTCCTCATGATCCATGCGACTAAGCCCCTGCTCACTTCAGATAATCGGGCTTCCAAAAACTCGGTTTAAACCAAACCACAGCACCGTGGAGCGGATGGTCGCTTCAGCAGCCGCTATGCCCCTGACCCCGACCGCAAGGCCCCGGTAACTCCCGGTAATATCTCTTGAACTCGCCCCGGGCCTGTGATACTCTCCGTGCTTGAAGGAATTGAAGGAATAGGACCGTGAGCAGTGTGAACGTAGTTGTCCACAGGACGGAATTTGGCTCCACATATGTGCTCGGCGACCTGTTGGTGAATGGACAGAGGATCGGACGAACACTCGAATACCCCTGGCGCGGCAACACGAAGTGGAATGCCGACAAAAGCAAAGGCGCGAACTTCCGTCACACCAGTTGCATACGTGAGGGCGTCTATACGGCTGTCCTGCGCGGCGGCCACATTAGCAGTGCGGGCAGCATGGCGGGCAGAGTCCAGTGGAGGTTGGAGCTTGAGGGGGTCGCGAATCGCTCGGCCATAGAGTTTCACGTCGGCAACACGCTTATTCACGACAGTGAGGGCTGCATCCTGTGCGGTGATGTCGTGCTACATACTAAGGGTGTTGAGCCTCAACTTAAAGGGTCCAACAATGCCGTAGATCGCTTCGTAAGTGCCATATTTGGCGATGTTTCTAACGTGCGAAACGCATCGCAATGGGCTGGCATGATGAACGACCTAAGGATTACCGTCCGCGTCATCGGGATGCCACCAGGTGCCTGGAAGGTGAGCTAAGGCAGAGTCGCCGCGGTTCAGCTAATCTGGCTCGGCTCAGCGGCAGGCATGTTGCCAGTTAAAATCGTTAGGTTCAAATAATCAGCTCTAGAATTGCGCTCTCTTCAAGCCAGATGGTAACAACAAGCGGATCGCCGGTACAGCCGCCCCAATGCCCTCCCCTCCCCCTGGGCTAAAATAGCCTTGCGTGCCCCTCTACATCCGATACTCATCCGACTCCCGCGTCTCCCAAGGCATCCTCGACGGCCAAACCGTCCGCGAGATCCGCGGCGATCTCTTCGGCGCCCACACCGGGACCGGCGTCACTCACCAGCTCTCTGCCGTCAAGCTGCTGCACCCCTGCCTCCCCGGCAAGATCATGGCGGTCGGACTGAACTACCGCAGCCATCTCGGCAACCGCCCGCAGCCCCATCATCCCGAAATGTTCTACAAGCCGGTGACCGCCCTTCAGGATCCCGAAGGGCCCATCGTGATCCCGCGCGACGCCACCGACCTCCATTACGAGGGCGAGTTGGTCATCGTCGTCGGCAAGCCGGCCCGCAACGTTTCCCGCAACGAGGCCCGCGACGCCATCTTCGGCGTCACTTGCGGCAACGACGTCAGCGAGCGCAACTGGCAGCACGGCCAGGGCAAGGACTTGCAGTGGTGGCGCGCCAAGGGCTGCGACACCTTCGCGCCCCTCGGACCCGCCATCGCCACCGGCCTCGATTACGGCAACCTGCTCCTCCAGACGCGCCTCAACGGCGAGGTGGTGCAGAAGCAGTACACCTCCGACCTCATCTTCGATTGCCCCGCCATCGTCGAGTGGGTCAGCGGCTGGGTCACCCTGCTGCCCGGCGACGTCATCTACACCGGCACTCCCGGCAGCACGCGCAAGCTCTCGACCGGCGACGTCGTCGAAGTGGAGATCGAAGGCATCGGAGTGCTGCGCAACCCCGTGCAGTAGGACGATTCCCACCGTGCGCGGGCTTTTGAAATCCCCCCTCCTCGCTGCCGTCGCCATCGTTTCGCTCGCCCTCGGCATCGGCGCCAACGTCACGGTCTACAGCGTCGTCCGCGAATTGATCCTCGACGATGTGAGCGCGCACCGGCCCGATCGCCTCGCTCGCGTGGACGGCGTCGATGCCTCGTACGCGCTCTACCGCGGCCTGCGGGATGCCGGCGCGTTCCAGGACCTCGCCTTTCACCGCGGCCTCGGCGACCGCGTCTGGCAGTCGGGCAATCGCAGCGAGCTCGTCTGGACCTTCCCCACCAGCGCGAACTTCTTCGACGTGCTCGGCGTCCGCGCATCCGCTGGGCGGCTCTATTCCCAGGCCGATGAAGGCCGCGAAAGCGCCGTCGTGAGTTACGGCTTCTGGCGTAAGCGCCTGGCGGGCGAGCCGCGCTCCATCGGCGGTCCGCTGCAATTGAACGGCAAGCTCTACACTATCCTCGGCGTTCTTCCGCGCGACTATCGCAGCGTCTACGGCCGCGGAGTATCGCCCGAAATCTATCTCGTGGATCCCGTCGGCGCCAATCCTCAGGACTGCGGCTGCCGCCTCTTCGGCCGCCTGCGCGATGGTTTCTCGCGCGGCCAGACGAGCCAGGCGCTGGTGGCCGCGGCCGAAACGCTCGGGGGCAAAGAGCTGGCCCGCCGGATCTCCGGATTCGAGGCGATGAGCGGCCTCGCCGCCAACGCCTCGAAGACCGGCGGCGAGAGGCTCTTCTTTCTGTTCTTCGTGATGCTCTTCGGAGTCTCCGCGATGCTCGCCCTGATTGCCTGCTCGAACGTCGCGGGGCTTCTCCTGGCGCGCGCGTCGAATCGCCGGCGCGATCTGGCGATTCGCAAGGCCCTCGGCGCCAACCGGCTTCAGATCGCCCGGCCCCTCCTCGCGGAAGCGCTGGCCCTCGTGGCGTGCGGCGCCTTGGCCGGTCTCGGCCTGGATGCGATCCTGCGCAACCGGCTCGGCACGGTGCGCTGGCCCACGGCCTACGGAGTGCCTGTCGAATTCCATTTCCAGAGCGACGGCGGGCTGCTCCTGTATGCGCTCCTGTCCGCATCCGCGGCCCTCCTGCTATCCTCTCTCGTTCCCGCGCTCGGCGCCTCCGACCCGGATCTCGGCCTGGCGATGAAGCCAGGCGATCCGTCGTTCTCCATCCGGCGATGGAACCTCCGCAGCGGTTTTGTGATGGTGCAGGTCGTCTTGTCCGTGGTGCTTCTCGCGCTCGGCGCGATCTTCACCAGGAGCTTCTTCCATCTCGCGCGCGCCGGCCCGGGATTCGACGTCGCCCACACCCTGATCGCGGCCGTGCATCCGCTTCCCGTCGGATACTCGCCCGAGCGCTCCTGGGATTTGCGCGAGCGCGCGGTGCGGCGGGTCGCTGCCGTCCCCGGCGTGGCAGCGGTCACGTCCGCCGGAATCCTGCCGCTCATGGGAGAGCTTCCCGATGCGGAGCTGCGCCGCGAGGGCGAGCCGCAGTCCGCCATCCGTCACGCTTACGCCGTAGGAGCCGGAGAGCGGTACTGCGCCACGCTCGGCATACCCATCCTGCGCGGCCGTGATTTCCGGATCGCGGATCGCGGGCGCAAACCCCTTCCGGTAATCGTGAACCGGACTCTCTCGCGGGAGTTCTTCGGGGACGCCGACCCCGTCGGCTCGCGCCTGCTCATGGGCCGCGAGAGCCCCGCCCTTCTGGAGATCGTCGGAGTCGCCGCGGACGCCAGGATGCGCACGCTCGGAGAAGGGCCCGTCCCGCTGTTCTTCGTTCCCGCCTTCAACGCGCAACTGCTGGTTCGGGTCGCCGGGAACGCGGCGCAGTGGATCGAGCCGCTGCGGACCGCCCTCCGCGAAGTGGACCCGGCAGCCGCGGTCGAGGTCCGGCCAATGGAGGAGGCCGTTGCCGGAGCCCTGTTCCCCATGCGCGTCGCGGCCGCCTTTGTGGGCGCGTTGAGCGGCGTCGGGCTTATGCTGACGCTGGTCGGATTGTACGCGTCGGTATCTTACGCCGTGAGCCGCCGCACGCGCGACTTCGGCATTCGCGCCGCGCTGGGAGCGTCTCGCCGCGATATTGTCTGGACGGCGCTCGGCGACGCGCTTGCGGTCGTGACGTGCGGAGCCTTCGCGGGCATTCCGCTGGCCGTGGCGGCGCTGCGCCCGTTAGCCGGCCTGCTGCCCGAGGGCGTCGATCCGTGGGAGCCCGCCTGCTTCGCGGCGGTTGTCCTGGTGCTGGTGGGGACGGGAGCCGCGGCTGCCTGGATTCCGTCACGCCGCGCCGGCAGCGTGTCGCCGTCGATCGCCTTACGGCAGGAGTGAACCGCGGCTCACCACCACGCCGTGCCGATGCTGTACAGCAGCACCGCCAGCACCAGCGAGGTCAGCGCTACATACACGCCGTCGCGTTCCAGCGCGAAGCCCAGCAGCGAGAAAGCCACGCGCGCCACCGGCGTGGCAATCAGGAGCAGCAGGCCCAACAGAATCACGGCCTGCGGGTGCGGCAAGATCTCGAGCGAGTGGACCGTGCGCGGTTGGACGCTGAAGTGCCGGTAGCTCACCGGGGCCGATCCGTTCGCCGCCAGGTACCACACGCCCCCGGCCAGCACCACCGCTCCCGCCAGGACCACGCCGTAGCGGAGCAGGTTGCCGATGATTGTCTCCAGGCGCTGGTCGGTCACTTCAGCCCTCCCGTGAGTCCGTTGTAGATCATTTCCGCCGCGAGCACCCCGACCACGCCGGCAAACAGCATTCGCAGGATGCGCGTCTTGGCCCCCTTCAACTGGCGCGCTCCGAGAAGGGAGCCGGTCAGGACACCCAGCATTACCGGCATCGCCAGGCCGGGCTCGATGTACCCGCGCGCCAGGTAGATGCCGGCGCTGGCAGCCGCGGTCACCCCGATCATGAAGTTGCTGGTGGTTGTCGAGACCTTGAACGGCATTCCCATCACCTGGTCCATGGCGATCACCTTCATCGCTCCCGATCCGATACCCAGCAGGCCCGACAGCACCCCCGCGCCGAACATGATGCTGAATCCGCCTTTCACGTGCTGGACCTCGTATCGGACCTCTTTCTCCGCTTCGGGATAACTGCTGTTCAGTCGCAGCCGCGCCGCCAGCGGGTCCGGGCGCACGGCGCGGCGCTCCCCGAGGCCTTGGAACGATTGCCAGGCCGTATACAGAAACACTACTCCCAGGGCCACCGCCAGGGCCGAGGTTGGAACGATCTTGGTCAGGTGGGCGCCCACGACCGCTCCCACCGTCGTTGCGATTTCCAGAAACATGCCGGCGCGGATATTGGTGAAGCCTTCCTTCACGTAAGCGGCCGCGGCGCCGCTCGAAGTCGCGATCACCGACACCAGCGTCGCGCCCATGGCGTAGTGGAGGTCCACGCCCAGCAGCAGCGTGAGCACCGGCGTGACCACGATCCCCCCTCCCAGCCCGGTCAGCGAACCGAGAAAACCCGCCAGCGCGGAGATGCCGTACACGATCGCGGAGAACACCAGCACGCTCATTGGAACCTCTAGTTTAGCGGCCCGCGAACCGGCTGAAGATGGGAAAAGGGCAGGCGTGAGCCTGCCCTTTTTACGGTGCTTGTTGCTTGCGAAGCCGCGATTCCCCTGCGCCATTTAGGGGACATCGCGACTGCGGAGTGTTTTCAGCATAGGCCCCTTATCCGGGTGGAACCATACAGCGGAGATCGTACGGCGGAAAATCGGTACGCAATAGCACTGTGCCGGAGGGCCGCTTGAAGACCGGGCCGCCCGCGGCGTATAAGATTACTCAGAGTGGAGGGGAAGTTCAGTAAGCGGACCGTGCTGCGAGCCGGGTGCGGCGCCGTCATCGTGTTGCTCGCGGCTTCCGCGCTGGAGGCCTATCTCACTCGGGGCGGCTTCTCCCTGCTCTGTCTGCTGCCCGGCCTGGGGGCCGTTCTCACCTTCGTCGTGGCGCGCGTCGCTTTCGGGCATTGGGAGAGCCTGGAACGGCAGTCCGAGAACAATTACGCCGAAGTGGAGCGCGCCCGCCGCGAGTTGCAGCAGCTTTCGGCGCGGCTGCTGGAGATCGAAGAGGAAGGCAGGCGCCGGCTTTCCCGCGAGCTCCACGATGAGATCGGGCAATCGCTGGCCCTGCTGCAGATCGAGATCGCGCAGGCGCTGAAGATTCTGCCCGCGCAATCCGCTGCCGCGCGCGAACGCCTCCAGCGCGCCGGCGAAATGGCGGAGCGAACGGTCGAGACCGTCCGCCACATTTCGGTTCTGCTGCGGCCCGCGCTGCTCGACGATTTGGGACTGGCGCCCGCGCTCCAGTTTCAGCTCGACGATTTTGTGCGGCGCAGCGGCATCCGAGGCGAGTTCGTCTCGGAGAGCGTCGCCGACGAGCTTCCCGACGCGGTGAAGACCTGCGTGTACCGGACCGTGCAGGAGGCGCTGCACAACTGCGAGAAGCATTCCGGAGCCGCCAAGGTCCGGGTGTCGGTGCGCCAGTTCACTGACTCGCTGGTGGCGGAGGTCGAAGACAACGGCCGCGGCTTCGCCCTGAACCGGCAGCGCATGCCCTCGGGGACTTCGGGGCTGGGCCTGCTCGGGATCCGCGAGCGGGTCGCCGCCGCGGGAGGTTCCTTGATGATCGACGCCGCGCCGGCGCAGGGCGCCCGGATCGCCATCCGCATCCCGCTGGCGCCGCCCCGGATGCCTAGCCGCGCCCGGTGCGAGGTGTCCGTCTGATGCCGGTGCGGATCCTCCTGGCTGACGATCACACCCTCATGCGGCAGGGCGTCCGGCGAATTCTGGAAGACCATCCCGAGTTCGAAGTCGTGGCCGAAGCCGGCTCGGGTATCGAGGCGGTGGCATCGGCGCGGCAGCATAAGCCCGACGTCGCCATCATCGACGTCGCCATGAAGGAGCTGAACGGCATCGAAGCCACCGCGCAGATCTCCAAGCTATCGCCTCACACCGCGGTGCTGATCCTGAGCATGTACGGCGACGAGCGCTACGTGCTGCGCGCGGTGAAGGCGGGCGCCCGGGGGTACCTGCTGAAGAACTCCGCCGTCGACGACCTGATCCGCGCCATACACGATGTCCTGAAGGGCATGGCGTTCTTCAGCCCGGCGGTGGCGCAGGTGTTCCAGAACGGAATCGCGCGGCTGAAGGACCAGGGCGCGGTCCTCGACCGCTTCGACCTTCTGACCGCCCGCGAGCGCCAGATCTACCAGTTGCTGGCGGAAGGAAACACCAACAAGGACATAGCACAGAAGCTGAACCTGAGCCTGCACACGGTGGAGACCCACCGCTGGCGCCTCATGGAAAAGCTGGACCTCCACAGCACCGCGGAACTGGTGCTCAGCGCCGTACGAAGGGGCGTGGTGACGTAGCCCCTATTGGCGGATGGGATTTATTCCGAATCCCGAAACGGGAGGAGCACTTCCGGTCCCGGTTCCAGCCGCAGCTCCGGGCGCGCCGCTGTTACCCTGTGGGGCGCTGTTGTAGCCGGGGTCGGCCGACCCCATGATGGCGCGCGCGGGTCCTACGAGACTGGCTGGATCGGTGGAATTGGGAGGGCTCGTTCCGGGATTGGATCCCGTGCTCGTTCCCATGGCCGTGACCGGCGTGCCGATGCCGCCGGTGAGCGGATTGGGAACTTGCTTCGCTTTGGCGGGATCGTAAACGAACTCCCACTCGCTATAGTTGGTGCGGTCGTTGTAGACCATGATGCTGTCGGAATCCGCGTTACTGGCGAAGCCGGCGATCCCGGCGCCCATTACCGCGCCGGCTCCCATGATGCCTTGCGGAGGGCCGCCCGGCCTGGGTCCGAAGAGAGCGCGATTCAGCATGTCCTGCGCCGCCCCGCTCTGCGCGCCCATTCCGACGCCCGGCTGCATGTACGCGGGCACGGGGCCCTGCGATCCAGGGGTGGTCGGATACTGTTGGGGTGAAACACCGCCGGTTTGGGAACTGACCGGCGCCCCCGGCATTCCCGGGTATGGCTGCTGGCCGGGCTGCTGGTAGTATTGCGTGGGCTGAACCTGCGAAGTCGGCTGCGAGCCGATGGCGTAGCCGCCTCCCACGTAGGATCCGCCGCCGCCCACATAGGAGGAGCCGCCCGGCTGCTGGCTGGTGGCGCCGCCCGTCATCCCCGGTTGCATCGGGTTCATCCGTCCCTGAATGATCTGGCCGGGCGTGACTTGCCCCGGCACGCCCGGCATTCCCGGTTGCGGAACGCCGGGAGGATATTGCTGGCCAACGCCAGGCTGGCCGACGCCGGGCTGGACGGGAGGATATTGCTGGACAAGGCCACCCTGCTGCCCCACGGCGACACCGGGCTGCTGCGGAACTCCGGGAGTCGCCTGGCCCGGCGGCATGTCACCGGGACCGGAACCCTGGACGCCGGGGTCCGAGCTGTCGCTGGCGCGCCGGCGTTGCGCCAGCGCCGCGCCCCCGGCCGCTCCCGTGGCGCCGGGCAGCGTCTGCCCGATACCGGCCTGCTCGCCGACATACTGGCCGGCGGTGGAAGACTGCTGCTGCTGCTGTCCGTTCGGATTCTGCTTGTTGAGCTTCGAATCGGTGAGCATGCCGTTCGCGATGTGGATGATGCGCCACTCGTCCTTGCCGGTCATGGGATCCAGGTAGCGCTTGCGCAGAAAACGGCGGTTGTTGAAGTTCTCCAGGTCTTCGATTTTCGACGGCCATCGCTTGTTGGTGCTCACGAACATCTGGATGGCGCGCTTATACTGGGCGCCGCGCTCCATGAGCAACTGTTCCTTCTGGCGCTGGGACTCGAAGGCGACGCGCGGAATCTGCATGTAGAGCGTGATGGCGATGACCGCCGCCATGAGGAACACCAGCAGCAGCGCGAAGCCGGATTGGGATTGCCGGGTGTGACGCCTGGTCATATCAGCTCTGCGCCTCCTCGGCCAGGGGCAAGGTCTGTTCCCGCTTCGATTCCGTGTCTTCCATCAACACCGAATTGGGTCCGATGCGCACGATCCGGTACCGCCGCTTTAGCGTATCACCTTCCGAGGCGTAGAAGATCTCGTCGCCATCCAGGAAGTATGCGGTCTTTTTTCCATTAAGACGCATCGTGGCAATGCCGTAGAACTTGTAGGGGATGGGCGGCGGCGGTGGCGGCGGCGGGGGCGGTGGCGGCGGCTTGGGCGGGTCCGGCCCGTATTTGACGAAACCGACCTTGACTACCGGTTCCGGGCCGCCAGGCTGCTCGACTGGCTTGGGCCCGACCTGAAACAGATTGCGCGTCCCGCCGGCCGGCCCGATGGCCTGCACCTTGGCCAGCAGGTCCAGATTCAAAGTCGGGTCGAGGGAGATGAGATCGGGGCGGTCCGCCGGATTCTTGGAGCGCAGCACGGGGATGAACTCCTCGCTCCGGCCGCGGCTCGCGCGCGGGCGCTTGGAACCGGGCGCCGTGGCGCTCCCCGCGTCGGGGAACTGGATGGCGGGCGCCGGAAGAGCGGTGGCGCGCGGGGCGCTCCGCGGCGTGTCCGGCCCGGCGAGAACGTTGACGTACAGGGAGTAGAGCGCCCCCGCACCGAGGACGCAGAGGAAAATGATCTTGTTGCGGCCGGCTCCGAGACTCATGACACGGCCCCCGGCACATCCTTGATGAAGGCGAGGATTCTGAGCGACACGTTCAATTGCTGCCCGCCCTGGGCCTGCGGCGCCGACGCCGTCATGCTCTCGATAATCAGAAACCGGGGCGACTTGTCGATCAGGTTCACGAACTTCGTGAAATTGGCGTAGGTGCCTTCGAAGCCCACCTGGGTGGACAGCATGACCAGGGTGTCGCTGCCCTCGATGGGCGTGCGCTCGAAGCTCGCCTGGCCCTTCTTGATTCCGGCTTCCTGGCTCATCTTTTCCAGATCGTCCACGATGGCCGCGGAGGCCGAGCCGGCATCCATGAAATACAGGCCCAGGAACTTGTCGCCCTGGTCGCGCGCGGAATGAACCTTGGCCACCAGCTTGTCGCTGGCCGCGAGCCGCGCGCGCGACTGCGCCAGTTGCGCGGTGAGCCTCTCCGCTTCGCGGCGCAGGTCGTCGGCCGATCCGCCGAAGGGGTGGAAGGCGATGACCGCGGCCACCAGGTTGGCGGCGAGCAGAACCCCCATGATGACGCGCATCACAATGCGGGGGCCGCGGATGGATCCGACGCTAAAGTTTCTGGGCATATGCCACGCTCACACGGTACTTGTAGATTGGCTCGGCCTGGGTCGGCGGCTGGTCGAGCTTGATATCGGGACGGCTGAACGGCGCCGTGTCGAGCGCCCGGAGCAGCTCGATCAGCGGCGCGGGCGATTCGGCGGCCACCGTCATATCGAGCGACACCTCGCCGTCGGCGGTGACCATGGGATGGATCTGGATGACCTTCACGTTGTACGGCACCTTCTTTTCCAGGTCGGCGAAGATGCGGGTCCAACTGATGCCCTTGCGCATCAGCAGGGAGTTGATGAAAACGCTGGTTTCCAGGACCTGGGCATTTTCCGGCCTGCGCAGGACGGCGTCCAGCTCCGCCTGGTCGGAGGAGACCTTGCGGATCTGGCCGTTGAGCCGGGCGATCTCGTGGCGGGCGCCCGCAAGCTGGGTGCGGTCGGCCATGGCGAGCGAGATCAGGGCGCTCAGGGTCGCGGCCAGCAGCAGGCAGACGAGGATGGAGGCTACCAGCAGGGCCCGGTCGCGCCGGAAGGGTTGGGAAGCGAGATTGATCGGGACTTTCATTCAATTGTTCCTGGCGATGGAGCGCAAATAACCGAGCAGGCCCGCGTTGTTCTCGCCGGGCGCGCCGAGGGCGGAGCGGAGCGGCTCCACTTCCACGCCCAGCTCTTCGTGAAGGCGGGTTTGGGCTTCGGCGGTCCCGGGGCCGAAGCCGCACAGCAGGAGGCTCGCGGGGCGCCCGCCGAGGTTGTCTTCGGCATACACGAAGGTGGGCAGCAGCACGCCCACGACGTCGTCGAGATGGTTGGAGGGCAGCTCCAGGCAGCGCACCAGCTTGAGCACGCCCTTGTCGCGAACCAGCACGGTCAGCACGTTGCCGGTGATCTTGGCGATGACGCTGAGGGCGGCCTCGGGCGCGAGCTCGAGTGCGGCCAGAGCCGACGTGGTCACCAGCCCCGGATTCATTCCCGCGGCGCGGAAGGGCGCTTCATAACGCGCCACGATCTCGATGGACGCCACCGTGACCACCACGTCCACCCGCCCGCCGGAGGCATGCTGCGCGTGGTAGCTCAAGGCCGCGGATTCCACGTCGAAGGGCACGCTGCGCTTGAGACGGAAGCGCACCAGCGAGGACTGTTCGCGGACGTCGCTGGGGAAGCTGTCGAAGTCGACGACCGTGGTGCGGGCGCTGAAATCCGGGAGAATCAGGGCGATGTCTTTGCGTTTCCGCGCGGCCTGGGTGGCGGCCAGGGTGCGGACGACTTTGGTGAACTCGTCGGGATCGAGGACGTTCTCCTTGAGCGGCGAGATGGATAGGGTGCCGCTCTTGAGGGGCTGCCACTCCAGCTCGGCGCGCGAGCCGATACGGGCGGCCGCAATCCCCGCCTCGGAGATCTCGAAGGCCATGGCCGGCGGCGGATCGCGCAGGATGGATTTGAGAGTGTCGAACATCAGCGGGGCCTCCGGGGGGGAAATATGGCCGCCGATGAACACGGATGAACGCAGACCGATGAGCGCGAGGCGGTCCCTTCGGGAACGTCTCTGGCGATAGAAACGTTGCGCGACGGCGCGAACAGGCGAGCTTCGCTCGCCGGGCGGGTTGTCAACCCGCCGCAGGATACCATCCTGCCCCACAATTGGACATTAGGCTTCAATGAACGTCACCTTGTTGATCTCGCGCAGGGTCGTGATGCCTTTGCGCATCTTTTCCACGGCCGATTCGCGCAGGAAGGTCATGCCCTCCTCCCGGGCTGCCCGCTTGATCTCGGAGGTGGGGCGCTTGTTCAGAATCATTTCGCGGATCTTGTCGGTCAGGTCCAGCAGCTCGTGAATGGCGGAGCGGCCGCGGAAACCGGTTCCGCCGCACTCGAAACAGCCCGCTCCCTCGTAGAGCGGCACGTCGCGCCACTCCTCCGGGTTGAGGCCGCTTTCGATCAGCGCCGAATCGGGATAGGTCACGCGGCGCTTGCAGTGCTCGCAGATCACGCGCACCAGGCGCTGGGCCAGAATGCAGTTCAGGGCCGATACGAAGTTGTACGCCTCGACGCCCATGTTGAGGAAGCGGCCCAGCACGTCGAGCACGTTGTTGGCGTGTACGGTGGTGAACACCAGGTGGCCGGTGAGCGCGGAGTTGATGGCGATCTGCGCGGTCTCCTGGTCGCGGATTTCGCCCACCATGATCTTGTCGGGGTCGTGGCGCAGGATGGAGCGCAGGCCGCGCGCGAAGGTGAGACCCTTCTTCTCGTTGACGGGGATCTGGGTGATGCCCTTGATCTGGTATTCGACGGGGTCCTCGATGGTGATGATCTTGTCCTCGTCGTTCTTGATCTCGCTGAGCGCGGCGTACAGGGTGGTGGTCTTGCCCGAGCCGGTCGGCCCGGTGACCAGCACCATGCCGTAGGGCTCCAGGATGTAGCGGCGGAACTTCGTCAGGTCGGCTTCGGAGAACCCCACCACGTCGAGCGAGAGCTTGGCGAACTTCTCGCTCATGGATTCCTTGTCCAGCACGCGCAGCACGGCGTCCTCGCCGTGAATGTTGGGCATGATGGAAACGCGGAAGTCGATGAGCCGGTTCTTGTAGCGCACGCGGAAACGGCCGTCCTGGGGGACGCGCTTCTCGGCGATATCCAGCTCGCTCATCACCTTGATGCGGGAAATGATGGTGGACTGCCAGTCCTTGGCGATGGGCGGCATGGCGTAGTGCAGGACGCCGTCGATGCGGTACTTGATGGCCACTTCCTGGTCGCGCGATTCGATGTGGATATCGCTGGCGCGCCGCTCCAGGGCGTTGAAGATGGTGGTATCCACCAGCTTGATGACGGGCGCGATATCGGCGTCGGCGGAGGTGAGCTTGTCGATGGAGAGGGTTTCATCCTGCTCGCCCTCTTCGGCCACCACGTCCAGGGTGAAGCCCTCGGTGACCTCCTCCAGGACGCGCTGCGACTGCTCGGTCTTCTTCAGCAGCTCGGCGATCTGCGAGAGGGTGGCGACGCGGATGCGCAGCTTGCGGTTGAGCAGCAGGGTCAGCTCGTCGATCTGGGTAACGTTCTGCGGATCGGAGATGGCGATGTCGAGCGTCCCGTTCTGGGCGTGCATGGGGACGAAGTTGTAGCGGAACATCAGATCCACGGGAATGGACCGGAAGAGGTCGTGGTCGATGGAGGCCTCTTTGAGGTTCACGTACTCGCAGCGGTACCGCGCGGCGATGGCGCGGGCCTGCTCGGTCTCTTGCGCGGTATCCAGAAACTTTGGCTTTTCGACAGTCCCCATACGTCACCGAATGTTGTCCGCCAAAGAGAATATCGGCAGATACAACGAAATCAACACAAACGCCACAAACGTACCCATGACGATCATGATCGCGGGCTCGATCAGGGAGAGCGTCGCGGTCATGCGGGTATTGACGTCCTCTTCGAAAAACTCGGCCACGCTGTTCAACATGGCGGGCAGAGCGCCGGTGGACTCGCCGACCTCGATCATGTCGGTGGCGAGGCCGGGAAACATGCGCGAGGTCTTGAGGGATGCGGAAAGCGGCTGGCCTTCGCGCACCTGCTTGCCGGCCGACTCGACGGCCCGCCGGAGCAGCGGGGTGTTCAACGAGTCGGCGGCGGTTTCCATGGCCTGCACCAGCGGGATGCCGCCGGTGAGCAGGGTACCCAAAATGCGCGACAGTTGCGCCACCTGATACTTGAGCCAGATTTCGCCGGCGACCGGGAGCTTCATGCGCACGCGATCGATCTTGACGCGCGCCGATTCGCGGCGCGCCCACCAGCGGAACAGGAAAATCGCGGCCACGAGTCCCGCGGCGAAAAACACGATGTAATTGCGGGCCGCGGTGCCGATGGCGATGAGCCACACGGTCATGGCCGGCAGCTTGGCCTGCATGGTGCTGTAGAGCGAAGCGAAGGTGGGGACCACGTAGGTCACCAGAAAGACCATGAGCACCACGACCAGCACGATCAGGACGCAGGGGTAGATGAGGGAGGAGATCACCTTCTTGCGCACGGCGAGGGCGATCTTCTGGTAGTTGATGTAGCGGTCGAGCACCTCGACGAGGCTGCCGCTTTTCTCGCCCGCCATCACGGAGCTGACGTACATCTTGGGGAAGATTCCCTGGGCGCGGAAGGCCTCGGAGAGGAGCGTGCCGTTGCGGACATCGTCGCGGACCGACCGGATGTGGGGGCCCAGCTTCGGATCGGTGAGGCGTTCGGCCAACAGGTCCAGGCCCTTGAGGATGGGCAGGCCGGCGCGGACCAGGGTGACGAACTGCTGGTTGAAGATGAGAAACTTCTCGATATTGAGCTTCTTGGACTTGCCGAAAAAACTGGCTCCGGCTAAAGCAGTGGCGGCCAGGCGCGGCTTGATGGAATAAATCAGGAAGCCCTGCTGCGAGAAGCGGTCGCGCAACTCCTTTTCGGAACCGGCGGTGGCCACCTGCTGGTGGATCTGCCCGCGGCCGTCGGCGTATTTGAGGACGAAATCGGCCATACTCTATTGACCCGCCTCCACGAGTTCCGCGCCTTTGGGCATTTGAAACTGGAACAGCTTCTGGTCGAGGGCGGGGTCAAGCCGTTCCTGGTCGAAGGTGAAGGACAGGACGGAGCGGTCGAAGCCGGCGACCTTGACCTGTAAGATGCGGAAATCGGGCGCCACCAGGAACTCGGCCTGCGAGTAGGGCAGGTTGTCGCTCTTGGGCTCGCCCGTGATGCGCGTCCCGGCCGGTTCGGCCTTGGCCTGCAAATTCTGGAACTCCTTCTCGAAGTCCAGCTTACCGAGGAGGAAGGCGAGCGGAGCGCGCATGTCCTCGCTCTCCCGGAGGGGCATTTTTTCGACGCGGTTTTCGGCCGGGGTAAAGAGCCAGAGGAACTTGCTGTCGGAGACGAACAGTTTTCCGGGCGGCTGGGAGTAGCTCCAGCGCATGCGTCCAGGTTTGCGGAGCATGAGGAGGCCACTTTCGGTCCGGCGGGTGCCGTTCGGCGGTGTATAATCCTCTTTAAAAAGGACTTGCAGGGTCTTGGCCTTGTTGTAGCGGGTCTCTACACCCTTGAGCAGTGTTGGCAACTGGGTGTCCGCGGCAAATGCAGACACCACCAGCAGGCCCATTACCAACCGAATCGTACTCACAAGAAGATAGACGCGCGGCCACGGCAAAGCGTTGAGGGCACTGGGGTGGAGGCCGGCGCGATGGGATGGGGCTGGCGGTGACGCAAAGGGTGACGCATCGGCGCGGGAGTGTGCAGCGCGATTTGCGTCTTATTAAGTTGTTCTGTTTCAATTGATTGCCGGGATCCGGCGGAAATGGGTGACGCATCTGGAGCGGCCTTTTCGCAGATGCGTCTCCCGGATGATGGTGTGCCCGGGAGGAGTGCATGCAAGGGTCCGGAATGTCGTCGAGCAAAGGGGGAAGTCATTGGCAACTGCGCTTCAGCTACCTTTATTGTAATGGGCGAGGCCCGAGCGGCAGGGGGGCCGAGGGGCGCGGTTTGCTCGCAAGCTGTTGTTTACAGAATGGTTAGATTTATTTGCCGGGGCTGTGGCCGGGTTTTCTGGGACTTGCCGGTTTGCGGGGGGACCGATGGAAGCGATTGAAAGGAGAGGGGTTGGAGGCCGGGGAGCGGAGATGTCGTGGCCCACGCGCTGGCATGTGGCGATTAAGCATGAAGTTTCAGCTGATCGTGCCCGTGACAGTTGCCCGAGAGCACCCGAGCGACGTTATCCTTGAGAGGTGCCGATGCTTGCGTTTGCACAAGGGATAAACCATGGCTTTGATTGAGGGCTTTCGCGTTCAAGACTACCGTGCGCTCAAGGACATCACGATCGGCAAGCTCTGGAACCAGCAGGACACGCCGGCTCTTACACCACTCGTCGCCGTCATCGGCAAGAACGGAGTCGGCAAGAGTACCCTGTTTGACGCGTTCGGTTTCCTGTCGGACTGCCTGGCCGTAGGGGTAGAGGAAGCCTGCGATCTAAAGCAGCGAGGCGGATTCGACCGGCTGGTTTCATCCGGCGGAAGTGGACCGATTCACTTCGAGATCTACTATCGCGAGAGTCCGGGGGACCGGCCCATTACATATGAACTCTCCATCAGCCGGGACAGATCGGGGCGCCCGTTTGTCGCCGAGGAGCGGCTGCGCCAGCGGCGCAAAGGACAAAAGAGGGGGTGGCCCCTCTCGTTTCTGTTGCTGAAGAGCGGGGAAGGGCAGGCATGGGCGGGGGAGGAGAGTTTCGAGGGCGAGGAGTCAGGCCAGATTCCGGTCGAATTGACCGACCGGAGAAAGCTGGGCGTCGCCACGCTGGGGACGCTGAAGGCCCATCCGCGCATTGCGAAATTCAGGAAGTTCCTCGAGAGCTGGTATCTAAGTTACTTTACGCCCGACGCAGCCCGCAGTTTGCCAATGGCCGGTCCACAGAAGCACTTGAACATGCACGGGGACAACCTCGGGAATGTTGTTCAGTTCATGGAGCGCGAGCACAGAGATCGATTTCAGTCGATACTGAGCCAGATCGCATCGAAGATTCCGGGCGTCCAGAAGATCGATACGAAGAGAACAGACGACGGCAGGCTGCTGCTTCGATTCAATGACCGAGGGTTCCAGGACCCATTCTTCGCACAACCCATGTCGGACGGCACGCTGAAGATGTTTGCTTACATGCTGCTGCTGGAGGATCCGGATCCCGCGCCCTTTATCTGCATCGAAGAGCCGGAGAATGGCCTCTACCATAAACTGCTGGAAACGCTGGCCACAGAGTTTCGAGCGCACGCCACCGGCAGGAAGAACGCCCCGCAGATCTTCGTGACCACTCACCAACCATACTTTGTGGACGCACTGTCGCCTGACGAGACGTGGGTTCTCGAGAAGGGCCGGGACGGCTTTTCGACGATCAGGCGAGCCAGCGCAGACTCAACGGTTCAAAGCATGGTAGAGCAGGGACTGCCGCTCGGCAGCCTGTGGTATAGCGACTATCTGGACGCGAGGCCGGCCTGATGCATTTCGAGATTCTGGTCGAGGACGCCTCTGGCGAGCTGCTTCTCAGCTGGTTGCTGCCGAAGATCCTCGGTAAGAATGGAGACGCGCATGCGTGGAGGACGCACGCCTACAAGGGGATTGGCAGGGTCCCCAGAGATCTCCGAGGCAAGACGGATCCCTGGAAGCGCATTATTCTGGACCAGTTGCCGAGGATACTGGCCGGGTATGGAAAAAGCCTTCAAGGCACAGACTCCGCAGTCGTTGTGGTTGTCGATCTCGATGACAGGGACTGTATTGGCTTCAAGCAGGAACTGCTGCAGATCCAGAAGCGGTGCCACCCCAGGCCGAGGGTTCTCTTTAGGCTCGCAATAGAGGAGATCGAGGCTTGGCTGCTCGGTGACAGAAGCGCGATCGTCTAGGGGTACCCAAGAGCGAGAATGAGCGTCCTTCATTCGTACCACCAGGACTCGATCTGCGGAACCTGGGAGACATTGGCCGACGCGCTGTTCCCGGGGGGCTCGCCCGCGCTCAAAGCAGAAGGATATCCGAGAATCGGAGTGGAGAAGAGCAGATGGGCTTCGCTGATCGGGCGGCACCTCGATGTTGAATCCAATCTCTCCCCGAGCTTCCGCGTCTTCAGGTCCGGGTTGCTGAAGTTGGCCAGCGCAAGAGCATAGGCTGCGGACGACCGCATTCGCGAAAATCCTCGAGGCCGGGAAAGCTGCCAGGGGACGTCGCGTCCTGGGCGAGAATCCAATCATTGACCCGAGGCTCCGTGCGGGTACAGATGGTCCCCAGGGGGATCTTGGCTTGAGCAGGAAACCGCTGTGGGGCGACGCCACGTCCAGGTGAGGGCCACGGCTAATGCCCAGATCATTCGCCAGATCGCCCAACGTTGGCGCAGACCTCGGCGAGCGAGCGTTGTTGGGGGTGCCTCAACAGGCGACGACGGGGGAGTTCTGCTCGGCGAGCTCAGTCAGCCACGGGTCAGCACTCAAGTCGCGGGCCTGTACCTGCTTCTGAAAGCGGGCGACCCGGTAATTTCACCAAAAACGAGAAGAAAGTCCGCTTTGGTCCACCAGATCTTTGGGGTCCTTACCGGGGTATTGATCGGAGGACAGCCAATCTGGTTAGGCTTCCAACAGCGGCTCAATCAGAGCAGAGTGTTAGAAAGTGACCCTGAAAAGGATCCAAAGGCAGGTAGCTAGCAAGGGGCGCGCGATGATGAAATCAGCTTTAGTTCTGACCGCTTTGGCCGTCTCAGCCATGGCCGCCCACAAACAGCGTGACTGGCAGACCGGCACAGTAGTCGAAACGGCACACGTCCGAGAGAACCTCGGCGGCGGCGGCCCTGTCGCCATCGCGCACAGTTCCGGGGCTAGCTCGAACCCATATGCTGATGCGGCAGGCCAGGCAGCGGACACCGCTATGGCGGCGGCGGCCGCGGCCCGCCCGACCCATCGCATCTGGCAGGGGTTCACCATCCAGGGCGCGGTCTACACCTTCGTAGTGGCCTGCCCGGTCTGGCTCAGGCATACGCCCAACGTCACGGTGCACGGTCCGATTAAGTACACCATGGAAAAAGGAAAGTTTTTCTTGCTCGACGACGATCAGAAGGAATTCGAAATGTTCGTGCTGGAAAAGGCGCTCAAGCCCTCGTCCCCAGTCAAGCTCAATCCATAAAGGGTCAGCAGGGTCGGGGAGCCGTCTTAACCGAGTTTCTGTCGCGAAACTCTCTTTTCGTCGAACCAACCGCTCCTGCGGTCGAGGCTCAGTAGCAAATGCCTGTGGTGCGGTACTACCTTCTGCCGTGGCCGCCACCACCACCGTGGGAACCGCCACCGCCGCCGCCGCCGTGGTATCCGCCACCACCGCCGCCACCACTGAAGCTGCGGGAACTTCCGCCGCCGGAACTGGGAGCGGACATGCGAGGTGCCGACTGGAAGCGCTGCGCGGGTGCCGAGTATCGCTGCGCGGGTGCCGAGTATCGCTGCGACTGGCCCTGATAGCGCTGCTGCGACTGGCCCTGATAGCGCTGCTGCGACTGGCCCTGATAGCGCTGTTGCGAGGGGGCCTGGTACCGCTGGGCCGAACCCTGGTAGCTCTGCCGGCCCTGGAAGTGCTGCCAGTTCGAGGAGCCTTGTAAGGCCTGGGAACTTCTCGCGCCGGCCTGGGGCGCGGATCTCTGGAACGAGTTCCGATTCCCTACGTTATTATTACCCTGGCTGAACGAGTGCCAGTTCCCCGACCGCCCGGCAGCCATGCGCGAAGCTTGTGAAGCCGCGCCGAACCGGCTGCTGAGTTGACTGTTCGGATAGCCTACGCCAAGCCGATGACCGGGATCGTGCGCCCACGCGGCTCTCCCGTTCAGTCCGCCGAGACCGCCACCGAAGCCGCCACCGAAACCCCCGCGGAATCCGTAGCGGTTGAAGAAGGCGGTGTTGACGAATATGCTGCGGCCGAACCAATTGGGGCCCCAGCCCCAACCCCAGCCGCCAAAACCCCAGCCGCCCCAGCCGCCGAAGTACAGCCCGACGTTGATTCCGGGTCCGAACCAATATCCGTAGCCGGGATAGAAGAGCGAGGGGTAGTATCCCCAAGCCGGAGGCCCCCAGACATAATACGGGTCATAGGTGGGGACGTACATCACCTGGGGATCGGCGGGTTGGATGACGACCGCCGACTGGCCGCCCTGGTTGTCGGTGGTCACGGTCTCCTGCGCGTTGGACTGCAGCCTCCCGTTGGCTTGGGCGCGCGCGCGCATGCGCTGCACGGCGGCCATCACATCGGCCTGTTGGGCCAGGAAAGCGTTGCCCAGATCGGTAGTCCAGCGGATGTCCTGAGTCAGCTTGCCCAGCACGTCCGGCATGGCCACAAGGGCCTGTATGCTGGCATCCCAATTCTGTTGCCGCGCGGCATCCATCAACTGTTGGCCATGGAGGTTGCCATTGGCCTGTAGCCACTGCTGCGCCTCCACCAGTTCCACCGGGTAGGTACTGGCAGCCAGCACCTGTCCCAGCAGCGGATCGGGGTAAAGGGCGATGGGCGCAACCAGATTGTCCAACTGTTGCGGGGGCAAAGCCGGCGCCTGGGCCTGATTCTGGGGAGGAGGCACGGGCTCCTGGGCCAGGGCAACAGCTCCAGTTCCCGCCACCACCAAAGCACAGACCAACGCTAACCCCTTCCGAAACAACGGTCTCACCGAGCAGCGTTTCATTCGCACCTCCCTGCCAGACGCGGTTCAACTGCGGCGCCGCCGCCGGCCCCGCCCTTCTGGCCTCACTTAGTTGGATGCGGGAGAAGGCTGCGGGGTTTATGGGGCTTTTGAACTATTTGGCGGCCGGGCGGTTGGAAGACCGGCCCACGGGGCGATGCCCCTGAATCCCGGCACATGAGTACTTGGCGGGCCGGCTTGCGGACTAGCGGATAATGGGGAGAGGGAATTGACTCAATGACCATCGCTGCTGGAATCGAGCTGCCCGAAGGCGCGATCGCCGACATTTGCCGGCGCTACCAAGTCAAGGAGTTATCCCTGTTCGGTTCGGCTGCGCGCGGCGAGATGCGGCCGGACAGCGATCTCGATCTGCTGGTCGATTTCCTGCCGGGCGCGCGCCCGGGACTGCTGGGCGTTTCGGCGATGATGCGCGAACTCACTGCCCTGCTCGGCCGCCGGGTCGATCTGGCGGTCAAGCCAGCACTGAAGCCGCTCATCCGGCCGGGCGTGCTGGCCGAGGCCCGGCTGATCTATGCGGCGTGATCAACAACGTCTTAACGACATCCTGGAAGCGTTGGACTGGATTGCGAATGCGGTCTCCGGGCGAACGGAGACCGGCTTCCTGGCCGACGAGACGACTTGCTACGCTGTCGCTCAAAAGCTGACGATCATCGGCGAAGCCGTCGCGCGGCTCGGCCCTGAACTTAGGGCGCGGCACAACGCCGTGCCGTGGCCCGATATCGTGGGGCTGCGAAACATCCTGGTTCACGAGTACTTCGGCATCTATTGGCCGCTCGTCTGGCAGACGGCGGTTGACCACGCTCCAGTCCTGCGCGGCCAGGTTGCGGAGATCCTGAGCGCCGAGTTCACCGAGTAGGCGGATCCCATTTACGGCTTCTAGATCACCGCGAAAGCTCCCAGCGCGGCGTGGCGGGCGCGCAACTCTCTCAGCTCCTCTTCGCCGAGCTTTTCGGCGCAGCCGGCCACCACCCGCATGCCGCGGTCGACGAGGATCCGGCGGAATTCCGGATCGGGCGTCGAGGCGGCGATGTCGCCGAGGGCCCGCAGCAACCGCAGGCTGACGGCCACGTCCGTCTTCGAGTACATGCGGATCTGCTCGAAGGCCGCGTCCAACAGGCGCTCGAAGCGGATCCATCCGATGCCGGCGCGAACGATGCCGGGCGGATCGTAGAGCAGATCCTCGGGCGGCTCGCGGGAGGCGAAGCGGATCAGAATGCGGCTCAACTGATCGACACAGTTGATGGCGGTGGTGGGGTCGTTGACGGCGGGCGAAATCGCCTTCAGCGCGATATCGACAATTTGCAGGACGCCGAACTCGACGTCCTGCTGCAAGGTCCTGGTGGGGCCGATGTCGAAGGCGGAAAGCAGCTCGGCGGCGCCTTCGGGCGGCAGGCGGTTGCCCTTCGAGACCATCATCAGCGGGATTCCGGCGGGAACGAAGTGGCCAACGCGCCGCAGAACGCGGACGCTCACGTGATAGTGCCTGGCAAGGGCGACCATGCGCCGCGTATCGACGAAGCGGAGGTAGCCGGAAGCACCGCTCAGGACGGCCACCTCGGCGGGGTCGGGTTGGAGCGGTGGAACAACCTTAAAGTGGTCCAGTCGGTGCGGCCAGGGCATCATCTCATCGATCATGGCTTCGGTTTCCTCGGCGATCCGGTCTACGATGTGACTGACGCTGATGGCCTGCGAAATGTGATGAATGAAGAAGAGCAGCAAACCGACGCAGGCCAGCGCCAACAGCATGGCGCCCAGGACGGTGGCCACCGGCGCGAAGGGGCGAGGGAGCGAGCGCGCGGTGGGGAGCGCGGCCATGCAGTAGGAGAAGGTGCCGAGAAAGATGCCGAGGGTCCATTGCGTCACGCGGTCGCGGGAAAAGCTGACGATGATGCGCGGGGAGAACTGCATGGACGCGAGCGTGAGGGTCATCAGCAGGATGGCGAACACGATGGACACCACGGTCATGATGGAGGCGGCGATACCGGTCAGAATGACCTGGGCGACTTGCGGGTCGGCGTGGGAGGGGAACAGGACAGTGGGCACCCAGGCGCTGACGGCGGGAAACTCCTCTTCCAGCCACGACAGGAATGCTCCGGCGAAACCGAGAGCCAGCGCGATGGTCAGGGGGCGGATCAGGAAGCCGCCACGCAGGCTGTACATGGCGTGGCGAAGCAACAGCGGCAGTCGTTTGCTCACGGCTTTATCTGTTCAAGTGTAGTGGGTCGGGCCGGCTTCGAGGAAGCGGGCGGCGGCGATTCCGGGCGTAGTATATTTTGGATACCGGCTGGTGAGCCCCGTATGCGACTTTCGATCTGTCTGTTCAGCTGTCTGATATTCTCCGCGAGCCTGCCGGCGCAGGACGCCAACCCCGGACGGCTGGCGTTTGAAAACCGGTGCGCCCGCTGCCACGGCGCCGACGGCAACGGCGGCGAAATGGGTCCGGCAATCGCCAGCCGGCTGGCCGCTTTCGACGACGCGCAACTGGCCCGGTTGATCCGCGAGGGGCTGCCCTCACGAGGCATGCCGCCCAGCCAGGCGACGGACGCGGAAACGGCGCAGATCACGCGGTTTCTGCGGTCGATCCAGCCATTTCGGCGGCCTCTGGTGCGCGAGACGGTTCGGACGGTGGACGGCAAGACGCTGGACGGGCAGGTGCTGAACCGGGGATTTTCCGATCTGCAGTTGCGGACCGATGACGGACACGTGCACCTGCTGCGGCGCGCGGGCGAGCGCTATCGCGAGGTGACTTCGCAGACCGACTGGCCCGGTTATAACGGACAGCCGGGCGGCAACCGCTACACCACGCTGGCGCAGATCACGCCGAAGAACGTGAGCCGGCTGGCGGCCAGTTGGGTGTTCTCTTTTCCTGACAATTCGCACCTGGAAACGACGCCGGTGGTGGTGGGCGGAATCATGTACGTGACCAGCGCCAACGAGTGCTACGGGCTGGATGCGGGCTCCGGCCGGCAGATCTGGCATTACCAGAGGCCGCGCACGGGCGGGCTGCCGGGGGATGCGGCGGGCGGGATCAACCGCGGCGTGGCGGTGGCCGGCGACCGCGTTTTCATGGAGACCGACCACGCCCACCTGATCGCGCTCGACCGCTTCACGGGCGAGTTGGTGTGGGATACCGAAATGGCGGACTGGCGCCAGAGCTACTTCGCCACGGGGGCGCCGCTGGCGGTGGGCAGCCTGATGGTCGCCGGGGTAGGGGGCGGCGAGCACGGGTCGCGGGGTTTCGTAGCGGCGTACGACCAGGCAACGGGGAACGAAGCCTGGCGATTCTGGACAGTGCCCCTGGCCGGCGAGCCGGGCTCGGAGACGTGGCAGGGCAAAGGCATCGCTCACGGCGGCGCTCCCACGTGGTTTACGGGCACATACGACGCGCAACTGGAGACGGTCTACTGGCCCACGGGCAATCCCGCCGCCGAATACAACGGCGACGATCGCCTGGGAGACAACCTGTATTCGGACTGCATCCTGGCTCTGGACGCCAAGAGCGGCAAGCTGAAGTGGTATTTTCAGTTCACGCCGCACGACCTGTGGGATTGGGACTCCACCGAGACGCCCGTGCTGGTGGACGCCGAGTGGCAGGGGCAGGCTCGCAAGCTGCTGCTGCACGCCGACCGCAACGGCTTCTTCTACGTGTTCGACCGGACCAACGGCAAGCTGCTGCACGCCAGCGCGTTTGTGCGGAACCTGACGTGGGCCAGCGGAATCGCGGCGGACGGGCGTCCGGTGAAGAACCCGAACCAGGAACCCAGCGCGGCGGGCACGAAGGTATGCCCGTCGCAGGACGGCGCAACCAACTGGTTCTCTCCGTCGTTCAATCCGGCGACGGGCTTGTACTACGTGCAGACGTTCGAGAAATGCAGCGTCTACACCAAGCGCGATCCGGGAGAATGGCAACCGGGCAAGGAGTACCTGGGCGGGTCGCAGCGCAGGCCCGAAGGCGAGAAGCCGGAGAGGATTCTGAAAGCGATCGATATCCGGACCGGGCGGATCGCGTGGGAACTGCCGCAGCCGGGCCCGGCGGAGTCCTGGGGCGGAACGCTGACCACGGCGACGGGGCTGGTGATTTTCGGCGAAGAGGGCGGCGCGCTGATGGCCGCCGGCGCGGTGAGCGGCAAGCCTCTCTGGAGCTTCCCGACAAACCAGTCGTGGAAGGCGTCGCCGATGACCTACATGTTCGACAACCGGCAGTATGTGGCGGCGGCCGCGGGTTCGAATATTCTGGCGTTCGCGTTGCCGGAGTAGAGGCCGGGAAGCGACTGGCTCCTCCCGGCCCGTGAATTTGGCGGCTATCTTACGTTGAGCGTGACGCCGGCCTGGCTGTTGTTGCCGCCGATCGTGACCTCCAACGTGACGGCTCCGGAACTGGCCGTCGTGGGGATCTGGACGTTGAGCTGCATGACGCCCGAGATCAGGGACGGAGCCTCTCCCGCAAAAGCGATGGCGGCCGGCTGCCCGTCGATCCGCACGGCGATGGGGAGCAGCGGCGTGGGAGTGAGGGGACCAACCGCGGAGATGGTGGTTACCTTTCCGGTAACGCCCGCGGGGGTGGTCTGGCCTTCACCGGTCAGGTAGATCGCCACGGTTTCACCTTTGGCCGCGGGGTTGGCGATCGAGTTCTGGGTGCTGTTGGCGTTCAGGCAGGCGGCCGGTCCGGTTCCCGACGCGTTGGCCGTGAAGATGCCCACCGCGGTGGAAGCCACGGACGCGGAGATCCCATTGGATGTCTGGCCGACGTATTTCACCTGCACCGTGGCGCTCAGGAAGCGAGCAAGCTCGTACGGCACCACCGCGGTCACCTGGGTGGCGCTGGCGTAGACCATGGGGGCGAGGAAGCCGTTGATCAGGACCTGAACGTTGCCCAGGGTCGTGGATACCAGCCCGGTGCTCGGATCGATGGTAAGGGAGGTGGCCGCCGGCGTGGGTCCGAGGCTGGTGCCGAATATCGTAATGATCTCGCCGGGCGAGATGGAGCCGCCCACGTAGCTGCCCGCATTGCCGATCGAAGTGATGGTGGGAAGCGGCGCGGTCACGGTGATGGACACGTTGATGGTGGTGGAGCCGGTGGCGCTGCCCGTTCCAGCTACGGTAACGGTGCCGTTGTACGTGCCGGCGCTGAGCGAACTGGGACTCACCGATACACTGACGGTGCCGGGTGTGGTTCCGGCGGCCGGGGAGACCACCAGCCAGTTGCCGGTACTCGACGCCTGGGCGCTGAAGGTCAGGTTGGCTCCACTGGTTCCACCGGTCACCTGGACGCTCTGGGCGGCAGGAGCCGCATCGCCGGCGCGATAGGAGAACGTCAGGGTGGTGGGGGAGGCCGAGACCACGGCCGACGGCTGAATCGTGAAGGTGACCTGAACGGTGACCTGGCTCCCGCCGCTGGGGCTCAAGGTAATGGTGCCCGTGTAGGTTCCGGTGGTGAGGCCCGCGGGGTTGGCGATGACGGTGATGGTCACCGGCGTGGCGAGCACGGTGCCGTTGCCAATCGCGGTGCCGTTGTTGGCGGCGGACAGCCAGTTGCCCGTGGAGGTCGCGTTGTAGGTGAACTGGATACCGCTGGAACCCGAGGTGCTCGTCACGGCGAGGTTCTGAGTGCTGGTCGTGGTGGTGCTCGCGGGGACGGTGAAGCTGACGGAAGTCGGGTTCACGCTGATGTTGCCGCTGCCGCCAGTGCCGGTTCCCACGTTGAAGGTGATGGAGACGGTCTGAGTAGTGCCGTTGGTGAGGAACTGGACTTGGCCGGTGTAGGTGCCGGTCGAAAGGCCGGACGGATTCGCGGTAACGGTGAGGTTCTGGGGCGTGTACAAGAATTGGCCGTTGCTGACGACCGCGCCATTCTGGATAACCGATAGCCAGCTTCCTCCGCTGAAGGTCGATGTATATACGGTGAAGCCTGTGGTGGTGTTGGCGCTGACCCCCAGAATCTGCGACTGAGTACTGCCACTGAACGGCGCGCTGAAGGTCAGAGAACCGGAGCCCAAAGTCAGCGGGCCGCTGCTGGTGCCGCCGCTGCAGGAAGTTGCGCTGCTGCCGCTGACCAGGACCACGATTGGAATCGTCAGGGGGCTGTTGGCGGCCGAGGCGGTGGCGGTCACGGTGCCGACATTCAAGCCGTTGCACAGGCCGGATGGATTCACACTGACGATGAACTGAGACGGCGTGGTGGCGGAGGTGGCGCTGCCGATGGTGATCCAACTGTTAGGCGAAGTCACGCTGAGCGCCTGGTTGGAGCCGTCGCTGGCGGTGACCTGGAGCGGGTAGCTCGCCGTGCCCGAACCGGAGGCGTACGAGAAGTTGATGGTCGAAGGATTGGCCATCAGGACGTCGCTCGAACTGACCAGAAGGGTAACCGTGACGCTCTGGCTGCCGCTCGTTGTATTGACCGTGATGTTGCCTTGATAGGTGCCGGCCGAGAGGCCCTGCGGGACGACGCTGACCGTTATGTAGCCTGGCCCGGTGCCGGCGGACGTCGCGTTCAGCCATTGCTGGGTGGTGCCGCTGACGGTAGTGGTAGTGGTGAACGACCCGCTGGGTGCAAGCGAAAGGAGCTGATAGATCGGGACGTTCTGGTTGGTCTCGTAAGCGAACGACAGGCTGGTGGGCGCGACGATCGAGCCGGTGGTGCTACCCCCGCCGCTGGTGACCGCAAGGCTCACGAGGACTTGCAGAGTGGTGCTCCCCGACGTCACGTAGGTGTAGGCGTTGTAGTTCCCGATCGCCAGGCCCGAGGGATTCACGGAGAACGTGAGATTCTGCGTGCCGCTCAAAGTGCAGCACGGCGAGATGGTCAGCCAACCGTTGCCGTTCAAATAGCTGGTGCTCAGCGAAAAGGTCGCATTCGGCGCATTGACCGAGAGAAGCTGGGCGGCGGGCGCCACACCGTTCGACGCGGTGAAAGACATGCTGGTGGGAGAAATACCGAAACTGCCGCTGCTGCCGCCGCCATTCACGATCAGGGTCACGTTGACGATGACCTGGTCGGACGAATTGTTGGGATTGTAGATCACCACCTGTCCCGAATAGGTGCCGGTTCCAGGCACGTACGTGGGGCTGACGGAAATGCCCGCGCCGTTGGAGACCGAAGTGGAAAAGGACTGGGTTCCACCGTTGACCAGGAGCCACGTCCCGGTGCCCGTCACATTCTGCACATAGGCGTTGTATGTGGAGACGCTGCTATTGGTGCTGTTTACGAGGACGGTGCAACTGCTGACCGTTCCGCCGTTCACGCAGTACCCGCCGGGGCTGGCCGGGTAGGCCAAAGTGACGTTGCTCGGGTTCAGGGTGTAGCTGGAGGATCCTCCGGTGCCCGAGCCGACGTTGAAGGTGACGCCGATGGGGACCTGGGTGCCGACCGAGGGCGTTACGGTGATCTGCGCGGAGTATTGGGTATTGGCAAGTCCGGTCGCGTTGGCAGTGATGGTGAGGGTCGCCGGGCTATTGTTGCTGACGGTGAACGTGTTGGTAGCCGCGGTTAGCCAACTGGCGGACGACACCCAACTGAAGGTGATGGGGGTGGTGCTGGTGGTGGACAGGGTGACGTTTTGGGAGGTGGTCTGGCCGATAAACGCGCTCATCGAAAGCGACGCCGGGGTTGCGGTGAGGCCGCCGGTGCCCCCGCCGCCGCCGTTGGGGTTATAGGCCACGGTAACGGACGAGGCCGCTCCGCCGCCCGCGGGCGTCAGCGTGACCGCGGCGCTGCAGGTGCCGCAACTGGAGTTGAGAATGCGAAAGTACAGCGTGTCGGGCGTAGTGCCGGCAGTGCTCGAACCGGTGTTTCCACTGGTTACGCTCAACCACGAAGGGGTTCCGCTTATGGTGTACGAGATGGACGTGCCATTCGAAGCGGACACGTTGATCGACTGCGCCTGATTGTTATTCAGGACGACGGAAGTAGAACTGAGGCTCAACGTAACCTGCGCATTTGCGGGAGCGATAATCAGCAACGCAAGAGCAAGGAAAGGAGCGATTCTTTTCAAGAAAGCGTAAGTGGCGTCCATGGTCTCCTCGGCCAAATTGATCATACAACATTGTCCCCTGGAATTACAGACGAAAGTCTCTGTTTCCCGGGGTTGACGAGAGAAATACGGACGCGGCTATACCTATCTTACGCCTATTTGAGGATCTGAAAAAGGTTGCTGTAATCGTCTGTCCACAATCGTACGGTCCGCGCGGTGTCGATGGGCTTGGAGGCGTTCATGACGAGGTCGTCGAAGCCGGTTTGGGGCGCGGTGAGCAGCACCCAGGTGGCGCCGAAGACGTCCTGGGAGTCGTCTTCGTCGGTATCCACGACGCGCGCGGTTTTTCCGGTTGCGGCCATCTCACCGGCGAGCACGGGCTGGAGGTTCAGGTAGCGGTTGGAGATGTGAACGGCCAGGATGCCGTCGGGTTGGAGATGGCGGAAATAGAGTGACATGGCCTCGCGGGTGAGCAGGTGGACGGGAATGGAGTCGCTCGAGAAGGCGTCCACGGCGAGCACATCGAAGTTCTCCGGGGACTCGCGCTCGAGCGACAGGCGGGCGTCGCCCATGGCCACCTCGACCTTGGCTTTCGAGTCGGGCACGAAGAAAAACTCGGAGCGCGCCAGGCGCAACACCAGCGGGTTGATTTCGTAGAACCGGTAGTAGTCGCCCAGCCGTCCGTAGGCCGCGATGGTTCCGGTGCCGAGTCCGATGACGCCCACCCGGATGGCGCCCTTCTGCTGCTTGTCGCGGATGGCGACGCCGACGCCGGTGTTGGGACCGTAGTAGGTGGTGGGCAGATCGCGCCGCATGGGATTGAGGAACTGCTCGCCGTGATTGATGGTGCCGTGGGTGAGGGTTCGGGTAGCGGCAAAGTCCTGCGGGGTGCCCGAATCGCGGACGCGCAGGGCCCCGTAAAAATTGCGCGCCGTCACGCGATAATCCTCGGTCAGCTGGTGAACCTCGAAGGCCAGGTAGCCCAGCAGCACCATGGCCAGGACCTCGACGCCCAACGCGCCCCAGCTCCGGCGGAGCCGTCCGGCGCGAAGGCCGGCCAACACCACCACCGCGCTGATGACCAGAACGACGAGCAGCACGTAGGTCAGGAAGTCCTCGGGCTGGCTCCAGTTCTTGACGAACCGGCGCGCCACGGCGTCTCCGTTGGCCAGCAGCACTACGCGCCTGGCGTAGCAGAAATACCCCACGCCGGTCACCACCGCGGCGGCGATGAGCATCCGCGGGGGCGGAAGCAACTTCGCGAGCCAGCCGGATTGCGGGTCGGCGTACAGGACGAAAAGGGTCAGCAGCGCGCACAGGCCGAGGCCCAATTGCAGCTCGTACAGCGCGCGGAAGAGGTACGGCGCGACCAGGGCAACCATCAGGCCGCCCAGCGCGCCGCCCGCGGCGATCATCAGGTAGAAGTGGGTGAGGTAGCGGGGATGCGGTTTCAGGCGGGCCAATTCGCCGTGGCACACCATGCAGCAGGTGAACAGCCCCATGGAGAACAGCGGCACCAGCACCTTGATGGGGACATTGCCCGCCGCATCCACGCTGTTGGCGAAAGCCATGCTGCCCAGGGCCACGGCGAGAAGCTGCAGATAAGGATTTCGGCGGTACCAGCCGCTGCCTTCGAAACAGAGGATGAAGGTCAACAGATAAATGCTGAGGGGGAGGACCCAGAGAAACGGAATGGCCGCCACGTTCTGCGAGAGATGGTTGGTGATGGCCAGCAGCAGCATCGAGGCGCAGGCCGGCAGCGCCAGCCAGGTGGCGTACATGCGCAGCCCGGGTTTCTCCACTGCGTCGGTTTCGGCCGCCTCTTGGGGCGCCGCCGCCGTGCCGGAGCGGTAGGCGGTGAAGCCGCAGAGAACGATGAAAACGCCGTAGGCCGCGGACCATATCCACGACTGCTGGTGGGTGGTGAAGCGGGGCTCGAACAGGAAAGGGTAGCTGAGCAGCGCGAACATGGAGCCGGCATTGGAGAGGGCGTAGAGTCGGTAGGGAATGGCGCCCTTGAAGCGCCGCGAATACCAGGCCTGGAGCAGAGGTCCGGTGGTGGAAAGCAGGAAATACGGGAGTCCGACGGTCAACGCCAGGACGCGCAGGATGGCCAGCGTAGGCTCCTCGGTTCCCACAGGCTTCCAGGCCAGGCTGGGATACACGGGGAGCGCGAGCGCGCTCACGGCCAGCAGCGCGGAATGCACCACCATCTGAAGGCGCGGCTTGAGGTAGCGGATCAACGCGTGGGCGTAGAGGTACCCCAGCAGCAGCGCCATTTGAAAGAAGAGAAGGCAGGTGGTCCAGACCGACGCCGTGCCGCCGAACCACGGCAGGATGATCTTGGCGATCACCGGCTGCACCTGAAACAACAGAAACGCGCTGATGAGAATGGTGAGGGCGTAGAGCAGCATGAATTCCCCAGAAACTATCGGTAGGCCGCGACTCCGGTGACCCGCTCGCCGATCACGAGGGCGTGGATGTGATCGGTCCCTTCATAGGTCTTGACGGTTTCGAGATTGCAGAGGTGGCGCATCACGGGATACTCGTCGGTGATGCCGTTGGCGCCCAGGAGATCGCGGCTGAGGCGCGCGCAATCGAGGGCGATGGCGACGTTGTTGCGTTTCAGCATGGAAATGTGGGCGGGCTCGAGTTTGCCCTGGTCCTTGAGGCGTCCGGCGTGCAGCGCGAGTAACTGGGCCTTGGTGATCTCGGTGATCATCCAGGCGAGCTTCTCCTGGACGAGCTGGTGGGAAGCGATGGGCCGGTCGTCGAACTGTTTGCGGAGCAGGGAATACTGGCGCGCGGTCTCGTAGCAGTCCATGGCGGCTCCGGCGGCGCCCCAGCCGATGCCGTAGCGGGCCTGGGACAGGCAGG
>JGI12269J14319_10000360_pt1 | contig 42985 bp, 35 predicted proteins | sample PeaSoiSIISIP2007_FD_14319 | JGI IMG/M metagenome (IMG submission 14319)
TGGTCTGCAGCCCGGCTGCCTCGATCGCAAGGGTCTGCACGCGCTCGTTGGCATTGACGGCCACCAGCGAGGCCTGCTCCGCCTGCGCTTCGCGCCCGTAGACGGCGAGCCACCCCGGTTCGACCAGTACTTTGCCTTCGGTCTTGAACCGATGGCCCTGGACCTCGGTAATGCGCGTGGTCACCAGGTATTCGGCGGCCGGGTGAAACACCGCTAAAAAGCGTCGTACGACCAGGTCGTAGATCTTCTGTTCGGCTTCGGAAAGCGCGGACGGCGTCTGCAAGGTTGGAACGATCGCGAAGTGGTCCGAGATCTTGGTGTCGTCGAAGACGCGCCGGTTCGGACGCACCCAGCCCTTCGATAGGATCCGGGCCGCATGCGGCGCATATTCGCGGGTGCCCGCGGTAGCGGCGCCGCGCTTGCCCCGGGGCTCGCCGACCATCATGCGCAGGGTCTGCTGCACGACCTCGATGTAGTCCTGCGGCAGCGCGCGCGAATCGGTACGAGGATAGGTAAGGGCCTTGTGCTTTTCATACAATGCCTGCGCCAGCGATAGCGTGGTCTTGGCGGAGAAGCCAAAGCGCGCATTGCCCTCGCGCTGCAACGATGTCAGGTCAAACAATAGCGGCGAGAGCTGCGAACTCGGCTTTGATTCCTCGTTTACCGTGCCCGGCTTGCCGCGGCAGGCGGCAACGATTGCCTCCGCTGCCGCCCGGTCCCAGAGCCGCTCCGCCTTGGCTTCGGCATCGTCTTCGCGCTTTTTGAACTCCGGATCGAACCACCGGCCCTCGTAGCTGCCGGCAAGGCAGCCGAAATTCGCGTGAACCTCCCAGTAGTCGCGCGCGACGAACTTGCGGATCCGATCTTCGCGTTCGACCACGATCGCCAGAGTCGGGGTCTGCACCCGGCCGACCGTTGTCAGAAAGAAGCCGCCATCCTTGCTGTTGAAGGCGGTCATTGCACGGGTGCCGTTGATCCCGATGAGCCAGTCGGCTTCCGATCGGCAGCGTGCAGCGTCGGCCAGCGGTTGCATGTCAGCGTCGGATCGCAGACCGGCGAAGGCCTCGCGAATCGCCGCCGGTGTCATCGATTGCAGCCAAAGGCGCTGCAGCGGCTGCTTGGCCCCCGTATGTTGCACGATATAGCGAAAGATCAGCTCACCTTCGCGCCCGGCGTCGCAGGCGTTGATCAGTTTGGCCACGTCCTTGCGCTTGATGAGCTTGGTCAGGAGCTTGAGTCGTGGTTCGGAGCGCTCGATCGGCCGTAGCGCGAACTCGGGAGGGATCACGGGAAGATGCGCAAAGCTCCACTTTCCCCGTTTTACCTCGTACTCCTCGGGCTCATGCAGCTCGAGCAAATGGCCCACAGCCGAGGAGAGTACGTACTCGTCGCTCTCGAAAAAATCCTGCTGCTTTGCGAACCCGCCCAGGGCGCGCGCAATATCGGCCGCGACCGAAGGCTTTTCGGCGATGATCAGAGTCTTCTTGCTCATGGATTCCTGACGTACTGCTTTTCGACAAACTCCGATTGGCGCGCTTCGCAGATATCCGCGAGGTGCAAACGGGTCAAGCGGGTGCGATTCCCTTTTTCAGGATAACAACGAAATGGAATCGCTGCACGCCAGCGATGGAACCGGGGTCCGCGCGAGCAAAGCTCGGCGCAGGTCAGTGCATCGGGTGCTGATGGTTGTCGTCGAGCAGTTCCTCGAGTAGCAGGAAGTCGACATCTGCCGAATGGCTCCAAAGCACCATGAGGACGATGATCTTCATCGTCGCGATGGAAAGCGGGCGCTCGGTTATTGCCAGCGCCCGTTCGATGACGATCTCGCGCTGCTTGGCCGTTAGTTGCGCGGCCGAGTCCAGGTACATCAGAAAACCGATGGCGGGAGTGCCCAGCTGCTCGATCTCCGTGGGCGCATAGACGCGCAAACCGCTGGCGCGCTCCAGGCAAAGCGTGTCGACGTCCTGCACGATGCGGGCCAGGCCCTGCAACCAGGACAGCGCTTCGCGAATTTCGTCGTCGTCGAAGCCCGCGTCCGCTAGGGAGCGGCCGAGAGCGGTTGCGTCCGGACAGGACTCGAACGCGCCGTAGTTCTCGTACAGGTAGACGAGGACGTCAAACATGGATGCGAGCACTGTAACGCCCCAGCCAGGAACTTGCAATCGGCCGGCAAGGGCCTAGTGCAAGCGCGGGTACCGATTCCCAGGAAGGTGCTCGACCCGACCCGAAAATTCCAGGTCCCGCAGCGGCGCGCAAAATTTCCCCGCGTCTTGCCTGCACTCGCAGCGCGAGGGTATCGACGTCCGCGGGGTTGTGCGCAAGTGCGCAATGGATGGAGCCGGGGATGGCGAAGAGCTCCCGTCCCGTCTCGGCGGCAAGACGTGCCGTGCTCAGTGATCCGGTCTGCACCGTCGCCTCGACGACGAGTATCCCCATCGCAAGAGCCGCAATCGGGTGATCGCGACGGGGAAAATTGTGGGCGCGGGCCGCAGCGCCAAGCGCAAGTTCCGAAAGCAGCAAACCGTCTTGAGTCCGTGCGAATTCGACCGGGAGTGCACGCGCGCCGCGCGCCCAGCCCCGGGGTCAACGCCAGCCGGAGCCAGGCCGCGCGTTCCTCGGCCCGCATCGGCGTCGAGCGGACCCTGGGCGTTGCGCGGCTCGCGCTCGATCAGGAAGTCGGGCCGACCGTGGGCTCTGGCGCTTCCGGCGCGGAGGACCTGGCATCGGGCGGCGCAAAGCGGTCGCCGACCGCAATTGGACCCGTAGCGGAAACCAGCAGGCCATACGATATGCCGTCGAACAAGCGGAACACGAACACGTAGCCGACGGGCTCGTCCGGGAGCTTGATTTTTTCGTTCCCCGGCTGCGTGATATCGACGACGGTCTCGCCGTTGTGCAGTACCGTCAGCACGCTGCCGATCTCCAGCCCGTCCTTGCTTCCGCGATTTAGGGTCACGATGTTGCCGGCACCCGCCGATAGTTCGCCTCCGTAGACGGCAACGATGCGCCCTTGGACATCGGCTTGCGTGCGACGCGGGACGTAGTTGATCAACTGCTGGTGGCCGATGGGGACAAGACGATCGTCGACCCCGATCTCGCGCTTGGCCTCCAAGATCTTGAGCGTCGCAACCTCCCCGCGCTTGACCACGCGTGCGGTACCCACGAAGTCCGCCTCGAAGGCAATTGGAGACCTTTGGTCGACGTCATCCGGGTCATAGAGCGGTCTTACCGGGCGGAACACGTGGTAGGTCTCGACATTGTCGTTGCCGATCCCGCGCGCATAGGCCGTATCGCCCAAGCCCAGGTAAAAGCGATCCTCGGGGGTAGCCACGATTCGCGGGTACTCATCCAGACCGGCGGCCGCAACGACCATGGGCAGCGAGAGGAAGGGTTCGATCAGGTTATTGGGGATGCTCGGGATCGCGGCCATGGCCTCTGCGCCCATATCGCGCACTTGCGGGCGCATTTTCTCGGTCGGAACCTCTGGCGCGCTCACAACCGGCGCCGGGACCGGCGCTGCTGCCTGTTTCGCTGCCTCACTGCCTTCCAATACGAGTTGCGCGCGCCCCTCGGCAGTTTTCACCAGCACCAGTGTCTGCCCGGGATAAATCAGGTGCGGATTGCGAATCTGGGCTTGGTTCATTCCCCACAGTTCGGGCCAGCGCCACGGCGACTTTAAAAAGATCGTCGCAATCGACCAAAGCGTATCGCCGCGTTTGATCGTGTAGCTCGAGGGGGCGTTCGGCGCCAGATCCGAAAGTGCCACGCCGTGGCTGGCGACCTTTTCGGCCGTTTCGCGCTGCTCCGGTGTTACCGGGAAGCGCTCTGCCGATGCCGCGGTGGCCGGCCCCGCAGTGAGCGCGCCAGTCCATCCGGCAAGTAGCGTGACCAGCAGTGCCAGTGAGCCGCCGCGAGCGCGGCACGATCGCCGCGGGCGCACACCGACCACCGTCGGAACGCTAGACTCGCAGTCGGTACAGGCCGGGGCATCGAACGTGGTGTCCAGGGAAACGCAGGGAATCGTCATGTTTGCTAGGGCCTTAATTGGATTATCCCGCAGCGCATACGCGCTTGGCGCCAATGCGCCGCGCCGTCGAGCCGGAGTCGAAATTTTCCACCGAATACGGGTCGGTCGCAATGAATCTTTACGTTCGGATCCATCCCTGTATCGGGTTATTCCCCGTGAATTCCAACGTTTACGGATGGCGACATGGCCATCCTGACAATACTCGAATACCCCGATCCGCGTCTGAACCGGGTGGCCCGGCCCGTGACGGCCTTTGACGAGCGTCTGCGGGAGCTTATCCAGGACATGAGCGAGACCATGTATGCCGCGCCGGGCGTGGGCCTTGCCGCCACGCAGGTCGACGTGCATGAGCGTGTTCTTGTCATGGATCTTTCGGAGGAAAAAAACGAGCTGCGCGTCTTTGTCAACCCGGTCATCGTCTGGGCTTGTTCGGAGATTGTGGCGTGCGAAGAGGGCTGCCTCTCCGTCCCGGGGGTGTACGAACAGGTCCGGCGCCCCGCCCAGGTTCGCGTTCGAGCGCAGGACATGCATGGCAAAGATTTTGAGCTCGAGTGCGCCGATACCTTGGCAGTATGCGTGCAGCACGAGATCGATCATCTTGATGGCATGGTGTTCGTGCAACATTTGTCGCTGTTGAAACAGGCGCGGGTGCGCGCCAAGTTACGGAAGCGGCGCGAGCGGCGCTAGGCCGCCCGTCCGTGCATGGCTTCATGCGCATCGCTTTTGCCGGCACTCCGGCGTTTGCCGCTACCAGTCTTGGAGCATTGCTCGATGCCGGATTCGAGGTCGGTCTCGTGCTTTCGCAACCGGACCGGCCGGCCGGTCGCGGGCAGCATTTGCAGCCCAGCGCGGTCAAGCGCTTGGCGCTCGATCGCGGGATCCCGACGCTATGTCCGGCTAGCCTTCGGCCCGAGCGCGCCGGAGCGCAGACCGAGTTGGCCTTACAGCAGCTGCGCGCTGCCGCGCCGGACGTGCTGGTCGTTGCCGCATATGGCCTGCTGCTCCCGCAAACCGTGTTGGATTTGCCGCGCGGCCTGCCCCTGGGGCGCGCAACGATCGGCGCGATCAACATCCATGCGTCCCTGTTGCCACGGTGGCGCGGCGCCGCGCCCGTGGTGCGCGCGATCGAGGCGGGCGACACGCGCACCGGCATCACCATCATGCAGATGGATGCCGGGCTGGACACGGGTCCGATCTTGCTGGCGGAGGCCGTAGATATTGATGCCTCGATCACGGCCGGCGCGCTTACCGAGATATTGGCGCAACTCGGTGGGAGATTGATCGTGACCGCGCTGCGAGAGATCGAGCACGGCCGGCTACAAGCCCGCGCCCAGCCGGACGAAGGCGTGACGTACGCGCACAAGGTCGAGAAGCGCGAGGCCTGGATCGACTGGAACGAGCCGGCCGAGCGGCTCGCCTCGCGCGTGCGCGCCTTCGATCCCTTTCCGGGCGCCTGCAGCAGCATGGGCGGCCAGACGATCAAGTTTTGGCGCGCCCGGGCCCTGGCGGCGTCCACGGTGCCGTCCGCGGCACTGGCAACGCCCGGCACGATACAGGCGATCGGCGCTGAGGGCATCGTCGTAGCTTGCGGCCAGGGCTCGCTGTGCCTGACCCAATTGCAGCGCCCGGGCGGCCGGCGCCTTGCAGCGACCGAGTTCCTTGCTGGCACAGCGCTCGCCGTCGGGGCAAGGTGGCGTAGCCCAGCGACCGGCATTGCGAACAGCGCTGATGAGCGCTGAGACCAACGCGGGGGACCCCGCGCCGGAGCTGGCCGATGTGCTGGTAATCGCGGCCGCGGCGTGGCTGCGGTTGCGTTCGGGCCAATCTCTGGATCGTGCACTGGATGCGGCGATGCAGGCGCTGGCTCCGTCGCGCCAGCGCACGGATGCACGCCTCCGCGGTGCGGTGCGCGACATCACCGCGAATGCTGTGCGGCGATGCGCGATGCTCGAGTACCTGATCGGCGAGCTGGTTCATCGGCCGCCCGACCCGGCGGTAAGTGCCTTGCTCGCGGTGTCCTTGGCCCAGCTGCTAGCGCGCTCCTACGCGGAATTCACGCTTGTCGACCAAGCGGTGCGGGCGGCGCGATCGCAGCCGCAGACCGCGGGTGCGGCGGGCTTTGTCAACGCCGTGCTGCGCGAATTCCTGCGCCGACGGACGATGCTCGAGGAGCAGGCAGCCAGCGAGCCAGCCCGGCGGTTCAATGTTCCCCCGTGGTGGCTGGATCGCCTGCGGTCGGAATATGGCGCGCAGACCGAGGCCATGCTGCGCGCACAGCTCGAGGAACCGGCGCTGGTGCTGCGGGTCAATTGCCGGCGCGCAACCGTCGCACAGGTGCTGGACTTGCTCGGCGCAGCGGAACTGGGCGCAAGCCAGGTTGGCCAGTCGGCCGTTTGGCTGCATCGTCCGATTGCGGTCGAGCGCATCCCGGGCTTTGCGGCCGGTATTGTTTCGGTTCAGGACGCCGGCGCCCAGCTCGCCGCACCTTGGCTAGGAGTTACCGCTGGCATGCGGGTGCTCGATGCCTGCGCGGCGCCCGGCGGCAAGACCGCGCATCTGCTGGAGATCGCGGATTGCGACGTTGATGCAGTGGAGATAGATGCGCAGCGCGCCCGGCGCATCGATTCCAACCTCCTGCGGCTGGGACTCGCCGGAGAGCACGCGCGGGTGCTGGTTGCCGACATACTCGAGCCGAGAAGTTATTGGAATGGGATGCAGTACGATCGGATCCTGCTCGATGCGCCCTGCTCTGCCTCCGGTGTGGTACGGCGTCACCCGGACGTTGTTTTGCTCAGACGCGCCTCAGATGTTGCGAAATTGGCAACGCAGCAGGCCAAAATGCTCCATACCCTGTGGCCGCTGCTGGCTCCGGCTGGTAGATTGCTCTACGTGGTGTGTTCGGTATTTGTCGAAGAGGGTCGGCGGCAGATTGCTGCGTTCATGCGACGCCAGCCCGGTGCGCGCCAGATTCGGCTCCCCGGGGGCGAGCCGACCGGTTTACAACTGCTGCCGAATACTGCTGCGGCCGCTACAACGGAGCTGGTAGACGTGGCCATGCCCGTTTTCCACGACGGCTTTTTCTACGCGCTGCTCGAAAAGACCTAATACCAAAAATGCGCGCATCCGAACGTCCCGACCGGCGCTGCGCCGGCGAGCGGTTTTCCGCCGTGGCCCGCGCGCGCGGCCTCGGGCGCGCGTGGCTGCTGGGCTGCCTGATTGCGCTGGTCACCACTTCGGCCGCCGTGTGGGCCGACGAGCGCATTGCCGTCGCACGCGCGGCCGTCCACGTGCGCCATGGTGCCGACCCCGGCGCCTACGTTGACGCCCAGTTCAATCTTGATCTGCCCTTGTCCCTGCGCGAGGCAGTGGACCACGGTATCGCGCTGTATTTTGCGATCGAATTGGAGGTATCGCGCAGGCGCTGGTATTGGTTCGACAAACGTCTGCTAGATGATTCCATCGAATATCGTCTCAGTTTCAGTCCGCTGACACGGCAGTACCGGCTGGCCCGGGGCGGTCTGGCGCAGCCGTTCGAATCTCTTGATCAGGCACTGGCGACGATGCGACGGGTAACCCAGTGGCGCGTTGCCGACGTCGGCCTGTTCGACGGTGGCAAGACGCAGGCGCGAATTCGCCTTCGGCTCGACACCTCGATGCTGCCCAAGCCCTTCCAGGTCAGCGCCTTGACTGATCGCGATTGGACGTTGACATCCGATTGGTCCAACCTTGCGCTGATGAACGACGACGCGAAGTAGCCCGACGGCCCCGCCGTTCGTCGCGCCGCAAACCCGCCGTTGGCCCAATTTCATGTATCGCATCATTCGCTACGCCCTGATCGGTGCCCTGGCCCTGGCCGGGGTGCTGCTGTTCGTCTTGACCTCGGCGAGCGGCAATTCACGCAGCTTCGAGCGCAACTACCCGATTCTGCTGGCAGCGAACGGGGCCATCGCGCTGGTGCTGTTCGTGCTGGTAGCGGTGCTTGCCGCGCGCCTGTTACGCCGCGTGCGTGCAGGCCGTTTTGGCTCGCGCCTGATGGCGCGATTTGCTGTCGCCTTTGCGCTCATGGGCGTCGTCCCGGGCGTGCTCGTCTACGTTGTTTCGTCGCAGTTTCTGCTGCGCTCGATAGAGTCCTGGTTCAACGTCAAGGTTGAGGGCGCCCTCGAGTCCGGCCTGGCGTTGGGGCGGGCCGTTCTGGAGGAGCAGCGCGACGATCTCAAGGCCAAGGCACGCGCGATGGCACTCGAGCTCGCAGACGCACCGGCCATCGAGCGCCCACGCATACTTGAGCGCCTGCGTGAGCGGGTCGGGGCCGAACAGGCAACGATCGTGAGCGCCAGTGGCAACCTGGTCTGGTCGAGCAGCGCCCCCGGATTTGTTCTTACCCCGCCCCTGCCCAGCCCGAGCATGCTGCGTACCACCCTGGCTGCCGGGGGTTACGCGCTCATTGAAGGCGACGAACTGGCGGTCGAGCCGGTGAGCGGGTTGCGTACGCGCGCGATCGTCCCGATTCCGCTGAGCTCAAATGCTCGGAGTTTCGGCGCAAGCTCGCTCGCCGATTCCCTGCCGCATGCCGGCCCGGCGCTGCGCCTGCCCGGTGCAAGCCAGATACGCATCGAGGAACCGCACTTCCTGCAATTGACGCAGACCGTGGCCACGGCGGTGGCCGCCAATGCCCAAGCCCTGCAGACCGGCTATGGCGAGTACCAGCAGTTGTCGCTAGCCCGTGGCGGACTGCAGACCATTTACCGCCTTACCCTTACGCTGACCCTGCTGTTGGCGGTCTTTGCCGCGATCGCCTCCGGCGTGTTGCTGGCCGGATCGATGACAGCCCCGTTGGTAGAGTTGGCAGCCGGCACCAAGGCGGTGGCAGAGGGGGACTTTCGCCCGGTCCGTGAGTTCCGCGGCAACGACGAACTCAACCTGTTGCCGCAGTCCTTCAATGCGATGACGCGCCAGCTGGCCGAGGCACGCGATGCCGTTGAAACGCATTCGCGCCAGTTGGAAACCGCGCGCGCTTACCTCGAGCGGCTGCTCGCCAACTTGTCCGCGGGCGTTATCGTCCTCGACCAGAATTTCGCCATTGTTACCGCCAATTACGGTGCTGGGCGGATACTCGGCGTTCCGCTGGCAACCCGCGCTGGTTCCTCGCTGCAGGAACAAATGCCGCAGTTGGCCCAGCAATTGTCGGCCGCGTTTCGCGACCAGGCGCTGGTGGCGGCCCCGAAGGATTCCTGGCAGCAGCAGATGCAGCTGAACCGGGCCGGCTCTGCCGCCGGCACCGAACCGCTGGCATTGCTGGTGCGCGGCTCGCGCCTGCCCCTGGAGGATGGTCTCGGCTATGTCGTTGTCTTCGACGACATCACGCAGGTCATTTCGGCGCAGCGCGCCGTTGCCTGGGGCGAAGTCGCGCGACGCCTTGCCCACGAGATCAAGAATCCGCTGACGCCGATCCAGCTGGCGGCCGAACGCCTGCGCATGAAGCTCGGGCCCGCGCTGAGCCAAGAGCAGTTGCAGGTGCTCGAACGTGGCACCTCGACGATCGTCAACCAGGTGGCGGCGTTGAAGCGGATGGTCGACGAGTTTCGCGACTACGCGCGTCTGCCCGCAGCCCGTCCAGCGCCATTAGATCTTAACGCCCTCGTCGAGGAGATCGGCGCACTGTACGGTGCCGACGGCGGAGCGGCGGCGTCTGGCGCGAGCCGAGGCGCTGGAGAGGACACGGCCATTCGGGTGGACCTGCGCCTGGCGCCGGGCCTGCCGCTGCTCGAAGCCGATGCGGGGCAGATTCGTCAAGTGATTCATAATCTCGTCGGCAACGCGATGGAGTCGATTTCCGGGGCACAGGCCGACCCCGGTGCGCGAGGTCAGCCCCCTCGTGGCGGACTGGTGGTTGTGCGCACGGAGCTGGTCGCGATCGAGCACCCCGGGCGCGGCGGCACGGTTACTGCGTCGCGTGCGGTGCGACTTTCGGTCGAGGACAACGGCCCTGGCTTCCCGGCGAATATACTTAGGCGGGCGTTCGAACCGTACATCACGACGAAACCGCGCGGTACGGGGCTCGGATTGGCTCTGGTAAAGAAGATCATTGACGAACACGACGGCAGGATAGAGATCGTCAATCGCGAAGGCGCGTCCGGCGCAACCGTGACGATTGTTTTGCATCGTTTGGCCCGGTCCCTATCGCCAGCCGCTGATGCCCTTTGACGCACTCGAAGTACACATGGCAAACATACTGGTTGTCGACGACGAAATCGGAATACGCGAATTGCTCTCGGAAATCCTTGCCGACGAGGGGCATGTCGTAACGACGGCGGAAAGCGCCGCGAGTGCGCGCGCCTTGCGCCGGCAGTCAACCCCGGATCTGATTCTGCTGGATATCTGGATGCCCGATACGGACGGGGTGACGCTGCTCAAGGAATGGGTGGCAGGCGGCCAGCTGACCGCCCCGGTCATCATGATGTCCGGGCACGCGACGCTAGAGACCGCGGGCGAGGCCACGCGCCTCGGCGCCCTGGACTTCCTGGAGAAGCCGATTGCGCTCGCGCGCCTGCTGGGGGCGGTTCGCACCGGACTTGAACACGGCCAGCGGCTGCGCGGTCCACGAAACGTGCCCTCGGGCGGCCCCGGTGGCGAGGAGCCACCGTCGCTGCGCACGCGCCCGGCTTCGGGCGAGCCGGTCGTACGCGAAACCAGCGCGCCGACCGCGCAGTCGCTGTCGATCAATCTTGACCAGCCGCTGCGCGAGGCACGGGACCAATTCGAACGCGTCTATTTCGAATACCAGCTGTCGAAGGAAAGTTACAGCATGACCCGTGTGGCCGACCGTGCCGGTCTTGAGCGTACGCACCTGTATCGCAAACTCAAGCAACTGGGCGTAGAGCTGGGGCGCGGCGCGCGGCGCGCGGAGCGCTTCGACGATCCTTCCACCCCCGGGCAAGGTACGGCGGCCGCCCCCGGCCAAGACGAGTAGGCCGGGGGCGGCTGCGCCAGCCGGACCTGGCTGGCGACAACGGCCGCCCGGAGACGCGGGGCGTTCATGAATCGGCCGTACCGGCCGCTATTGCCCAAGGCCTTGATGCCGATGGATCAGATTCGCGTGCGCGGCGCGCGCACCCACAACCTGCGCAACATCGACCTCGATCTGCCGCGAAATCGCCTCATCGTGGTAACGGGTCTGTCCGGGTCCGGCAAGAGTTCGCTTGCCTTTGACACCCTGTATGCCGAAGGCCAACGCCGGTACGTCGAGTCGCTATCGTCGTACGCGCGGCAGTTTCTCCAGATGATGGGAAAGCCCGACGTCGATCAAATCGAGGGCCTTTCGCCCGCGATCGCAATTCAGCAGCGCAGCGCCGGGGCCAATCCGCGCTCCACGGTTGGGACGGTCACCGAGATCCACGACTATCTGCGGCTCTTGTTCGCGCGCGCGGGCCAGCCACATTGCCCGGATCATCCGGACCTGGCGCTCGGTGCGCACAGCGTGGCGCAGATGGTCGACGCCGCGATGGGGCGGCCTGAAGGAGCCTCGATTGTCGTGCTTGCGCCGGTGCTCGAGGCTGGCAAAGGCCGGTTCGCCGAACTGTTCGACGATCTGCGCACCCGCGGATTCGTGCGGTTTCGTGTCGACGGCGTAGTCTTCGAGGCCGATCAGCTGCCGGCGCTTGAGCATGGCGAGGCCCACAGCATCGATGTCGTGGTCGACCGTCTGCGCGTCAGTCCGCTCTCGCGGTCGCGCCTGGCCGAGTCGTTCGAGACGGCGCTACGCATCGCCGACGGCAAGGCGCATCTGCTCGACGCCGACAGCGGCGAGGAAACGCCGTTTTCCCTCCGAGCGGTCTGCCCGCGCTGCGGCTACGTTGCGCCGAGCTTGGAGCCGCGCCTGTTTTCCTTCAACAGTCCCTACGGCGCCTGCGGTACCTGCGCCGGTCTGGGAAAGGTCGAGTTCTTCGATCCGGAGCGTGTCGTTGCCCATGCGGAGTTGACCCTGGGTGGTGGTGCCATTGCCGGCTGGGATGCACGCAATCGGCAGAGCCACGCGCGCCTACTCGCTTTTGCGCAACGCCACGGCGTCGATTTGGAGCAGCCCTGGGAGCGCTTGCCGGAGACTTTTCGCAGGCAGGTCCTATATGGGAGCGATGCAGTGCAGCCGCCCGGAGCGGGAAGCGGGCCGGACCACGGGGCCGCGGGCTCGAATGAGAACATGGTCCTGGCGCCTTTTCCGGGCGTGTTGCCGACACTGGAGCGGCGCTGGCGCGAAACCGATTCCCCGGCGGTGCGCGACGTGCTGGCGCGCTTGCGCGCATTGCGGATCTGCCCGGACTGTGGTGGCGCGCGCCTGCGCCGGGAGGCACGCTTTGTGTTTCTGGGCCACGGTGAGCAGCGACGGCCGATCTTCGAAATCGAGGCCTTGCCGCTGGCACGGGCGCGCGGCCTGATGGAGACGCTCGTGCTCGACGGGGCGCGTCGAGAGATCAGTCGCCCGATCATTGCCGAAATCGCCGCGCGGCTGCGCTTTCTCAACGATGTTGGTCTCGGATACCTGGCATTGGACCGGGCCACCGACACGCTATCGGGCGGAGAAGCACAGCGCATCCGCCTTGCCTCGCAGATCGGATCGGGCCTGACCGGCGTGCTCTATGTACTGGACGAACCGTCCATCGGGCTGCACCAGCGGGATAACCAGCGCCTCATCGAGACGCTCAAGCGCTTGCGCGACCTAGGCAACACGGTGCTCGTTGTCGAACACGACGAGGAGATGATCCGCAGCGCGGATCATGTCGTGGATATGGGGCCGGGCGCCGGGGAGCATGGCGGCGCGGTGGTCGCGCAGGGTACCCCCCGCGAGGTCATCGCCGACGAGGATTCGCTGACCGGCGCCTATCTTTCGGGCCGCCGCCAGATCGCGGTGCCACACGCGCGCGTACCCGCCGGGATGCAGTGGCTGCGCTTGCGTGGCGCAAGCGGCAACAACCTGCGCGCGGTCGATTTGGACCTGCCGGTCGGGTGCCTGGTGTGCGTTACCGGCGTATCTGGTTCGGGCAAGTCGACGCTGGTCAACGACACGCTGGCCCTGGCCCTGGCGCGATATCTCCATGGCGCGCGCGCGGAGCCGGCCCCGTATGCCGCGATCGAGGGCCTAGAAAATTTCGACAAGATCGTGAGCATCGATCAGGCGCCGATCGGCCGTACGCCGCGCAGCAATCCGGCGACCTACTCGGGGCTGTTCGCGCCCATTCGCGAGCTGTTCGCCAGCACCGTGACGGCCCGGGAGCGTGGCTATGGTGCGGGTCGCTTCTCTTTCAACGTTGCCGGAGGACGATGCGAACAGTGCCAGGGCGATGGCATGATCAAGGTGGAGATGCACTTTCTGCCCGACATCTACGTGACCTGCGAGAGCTGCTCGGGGAGGCGTTACAACCGCGAGACGCTGGAGGTGCTTTACAAGGGCCGCAACATATCCGAGGTGCTGGACCTGAGCGTGGAGCAGGCGCGCGAGATTTTCGGCGCGGTCCCGGTCCTGGAACGAAAGCTTCGCACTCTGACCGATGTTGGCCTGGGATACGTGCGCCTGGGACAAAGCGCGACCACGCTCTCCGGCGGCGAGGCGCAACGCATCAAGTTGTCGCACGAACTGTCCAAGCGCGATACCGGCCGCACCCTGTACGTGCTCGACGAGCCCACGACCGGGCTGCACTTTCACGACATTGCGCTGCTGCTGAAGGTGTTGCACCGGCTGCGCGACGCGGGCAATACGGTGGTTGTCATCGAACACAACCTCGACGTCATCAAGACTGCCGACTGGGTGGTCGATCTGGGTCCCGAAGGCGGCCAGGACGGCGGGCGCATCGTTGCCATCGGCACGCCCGAGGACATCGCGAGCGAGCCGGGCAGCCACACCGGGCATTACCTGCGCGAGGTGTTGGCGCGGCAAGAAGCCGCCCTGGCAGGCCTCTGAGGGACGGCGATTCCCGCTGGTGCGCGCGCCGTGGCGGCGTGGGCCCTTGGCTGCCCGTGGACTCGCGAGGGCAAACCCGCGCGGCGCAGCGACCGGTCCGCCCAGGCCGCCCGACTAACTGGGCTGACTGGCGACCGCGTCCAGGACCTCCACCTCCGTGTCGAACATATCGCGAAACGCGGCATAGGTCGACAAAAAGGTCAGTGGCACCAAGAAGATCCAGCCGATCAGGAACATCAGGGTCGCCACGAAGGCGAGCCCGACGAACACAAGTCCATATACGGTCAGGGCGCCGAGGTTGCGGCGGCAAGCGGCAAGGCTCATGCGCAGGGCATCGACGGGACTGGCCCCGCGCAGCATGATGAGCGCGGGCGCGAGCCACGCCGCCATCGAGATGGGCACGAACAGGAAAAGGCAGCACAGCAGCAGTAGGAGCGAGCCCCAGCCGATGCTCAAAACAGCAAGTGGCCGCGCCTCGAGATCTGCCAACGACGCAGCGCTCAGCATGGAACCGACGAACGCACCGAGGCCGACTGCCAGCATTAGCCCCACCACGGCGAGGCTGGCGGCCAGAATGAGCAAACCAGCGCCGACCAGGGCGCCGCCCTGCGGACCAAAACCGGCGAACAGGTCGCCAAAGCTGGGCGTCTGACCGCGCCCTGTCTTGCGCGCAGCCACCATAAGGCCCCCGGAAAAAACGAACCAAAGCAGGTACGAGGCGACCGATCCGATGAAGGGGAACCAATTCAGTGGGGTCAGGAGCAGGAAAAAGCAGATCAACATCGCAACCCAGACACCGAGGCGCGCAATGTCGCCGAACAGCCAGGTGATCGAATCCGCCCACCAGCGGATCCCGCGGCCCGCGTCATTACTGCGGACGAGGCTGATGGACGTAGGGACGGGGTCGGTCACGGCGGCGGTCTCCTGCCACCTATCGTCGCAGAGGAGTCCGGCTCGGTCAATTGCCACTTGTGCCGATGCTGCAAATGCCGGCACGCCAACGCCTCTGGACCTGGATGCAGATCTGCGGCTAGTCCGCGAGCAGCAGGCGTTGTTCGCCCGCCTCCAGGGCGGCCGCGGTTCCGCGCAGCACGACAACGTCACCGGATTGCAAGATGAAATTGCCGCTGGGATTGTGCTCCAGGATGCCGCGTCGGCGCACGGCGGTAACCTCGACGCCCGTGGCAGTAAGGTCGATATCATTGAAGCTGTGCCCGACCGCCGCTGCGTCTGCCTCCAGGACGATCGTGTGCAGGCGCACCTGCAGGGGCTCGTCGAGGCCGTCTTCCATATCGTCCGCACCGTGGAAATAGCCGCGCAGCAGGCGATAGCGCGAGTCGCGCGCATCGCGCAGGCGCCGAATCACCCGCTTAAGTGGTACGCCGAGTAGCACCAGGGCATGGGAGCCCAGCATCAGGCTGCCTTCAAATACTTCCGGCACGACCTCGGTGGCGCCGGCAGCGAGCAATTGATCCAGATCGCCGTCGTCCTGGGTTCGGACGATGACCGGTACGCGGGGATTCAATTCGTGGGCGAAGGCGATGATCCGCAGCGCCGCGCGAACATCACTGAAACTGACCACCAGTGCAGCGGCCCGCGAGATTCCAGCGGCTACCAGGGTTTCCTTGCGTGCCGCGTCTCCGTAGACGACTGTGTGCCCGGCCGCTGCCGTCTGGCGCACCCGATCCGGGTCCAGGTCGAGGGCGACGTAGCCGATCTTTTCCTGCTCGAGCATGGTGGCCAGGTGCTGGCCACTTCGGCCATAGCCGCAGATGACGACATGACGTTCGGTCGCCATCGAGCGCGCCGCGATGCGGTGCAACTCGAGCGCCCGAAGCATCCACTCGGAGCCGCCAAACCGCAACGCCAGCCTGGCGCCGCTGGCCAGCAGGAAGGGGGTGGCCAGCATCGAGATGAGCATCGCCGCCAGCACGACCTGCTGCAGCGGCGCCGGCAGGAGGTCATGGCTGGAGGCAAGGTTGATCAGCACGAACCCGAACTCGCCGGCCGCTGCCAAGGGCAGGGCTGTCTTGATTGCCGTTCCCGGGCTCGCGCCAAAAATTCGTGCCAGGCCAAGCGTAAGGGCGAACTTGAAACCCATGGGCACGACCAGGGCGGCGAGGACCCAGGGCAGCTGGGCCAAAACGACGTGCAGGTCCAACGCCATGCCGATCGTCACGAAGAACAGTCCCAACAGGACATCGCGAAACGGCTTGACGTCTTCCTCCACCTGGTGCCGATACTCGGTCTCCGAAAGCAGCATTCCGGCCACGAATGCGCCCAGGGCCGGGGACAGTCCGAACTGATCGGCGAGCCACGCCAGTCCTAGGGTGAGAAGGAGCAGGTTCAGCATGAACAGCTCCTGCGATCGGCGCCTGGCAACCTGGTGCAACCAGGCGCGCAGCAGTTTTCGACCTCCCAGCAAAAGCAGCGCCAGCAATAGCGCCGCCTTGGCACTGGCCAGCGCGATTGCCACGCCCATTTCGCCCGGCGGCGAAGACAGCGACGGCACGATGACCAGCAGCGGCACCACCGCCAGGTCCTGCAGCAGCAGCACCCCGACGATGCGGCGGCCATGATCGGTGTCTAGTTCGATACGCTCGACCATGAGCTTCATCAATATTGCGGTCGAGGACATCGCCAGCGCGGCGCCCAAGGCAAAGGTACCGGCCATGCCGATGCCAAGGCGTGGCCCGAAGACGTAGCCTGCGGCCAGGGCAGCAGCAAGAGTCAGGATGACCTGCGACATGCCCAGTCCCAATACGATGCTGCGCATGCTGCGCAGGCGCGCGAGGGAGAACTCGAGGCCGATGGAGAACATCAGGAAAACGATTCCCAGCTCCGCGAGGTGACGCGTCTCCGCGGTGTCGGGCGCCAACGCCAGGGCGTGCGGGCCGATCGCGATTCCGACGATCAGGTAGCCCAGTACCGGAGGCTGATGAAATAGCCGGACCGTGGCAACGCCGATGACGGAGGTGGCCAGCAGGAGCAAGGTCAATTCAAGCGCGGTCGGCATCGGCGGTCAGCAGGAGCGGGCGCGAATCAGGTATGGCCGCTGGGGCATCGTGACTGCATCGTGACGGGAAAGTTGGGCAAAATTGGGAATAGCAATTCCCATGCCAAGGTTTAGATCCCCGAGAGTATCATCGCTGGTCTGCTATCTTGTGATGAACAAATCTCCTCTATCCGACGATACGGCGCACTCCAGGGCCCTGCCGCAGGCCAGCGCGTCGGCGCTGGCGCTCGCGCGCGCGGTAATCGAAATCGAGGCGCAGGCGGTCGCGGCCTTGGGCCCACGCCTGGACGGCGCTTTCCTGCAGGCGGTGAACCTGCTGTTGGCCTGCCGCGGACGGGTGGTTGTCAGTGGCATCGGCAAGAGCGGCCACATCGGGCGCAAGATCGCCTCGACCCTGGCCTCAACCGGTACCCCCGCCATGTTCGTGCACGCCGCCGAAGCGGCGCATGGCGACCTGGGAATGATCACGCCGGCCGACGTGTTCCTGGCGTTCTCGAATTCAGGATCGTCACCGGAATTGATGACTATCGTTCCCATCCTCAAGCGCGAGGGTACGCCCTTGGTTGCCGTTACCGGCTCGAGCGAATCGGCGCTGGCCCAGGCGGCCGACATCCATCTCGATTGCCGTGTCGAACGCGAGGCCTGCCCGCTCAATCTGGCGCCGACCTCATCGACTACCGCGATGCTGGCTCTTGGCGATGCCTTGGCCATCGCCTGCCTGGATGCGCGCGGCTTCGGCACGCAGGACTTCGCGCGCTCGCACCCGGGCGGGGCGCTAGGGCGCCGTCTGCTGATACGGGTGGCCGACATCATGCGTACCGGCGCCGCCATTCCGACCGTGCCGCGCGGCGCGAGCGTGATGGATGCGCTGCATGAGATATCCAGCAAACAGCTGGGCATGACGGCCGTTGTCGATGCCGGCTCTCGTCTGGCCGGAATCTTCACCGACGGTGATCTGCGCCGCTTGCTGGAACGGGGTGCCGACGTGCGCTCGGCGCGGGTCGCCGATGTCATGACCACGGCCCCGTTGACCATCACGGCCGATGCGCTGGCGGCGCAGGCTGCGCAGCTGCTCGACTCCCGTCGCAAGAACCAGCTCCTGGTGACCGACGCACAGGGGCGCCTGGTCGGTGCGCTGCACACGCACGATCTCATGGCGGCCAAGGTGATCTGATGGCACGCCTCACATCCTCCGCCTTGACGCAGCGCGCAGCGCGCGTGCGCGTGGTCGCGCTCGACGTTGACGGAGTGCTCACCGATGGCCGGCTGTACTTCGGGACGCGCGGCGAGTCGCTCAAGGCATTCGACGTCCGCGATGGCTTCGGCATTCGATTGCTGCGCGATGTCGGGATCGACGTCGCGATCGTCACCGGACGCTCTTCGGGCATCGTTGCGGCGCGCGCACGCGACTTGGGAATCGAGAGAGTCATGCAGGGCCAGCGCGACAAGCGTGCCAGCCTGCGCCGCTTGCTGACCGAGACCGGTGCCACCGAGCGCGAGTGCGCCTACATGGGCGATGACTGGCCGGATCTGCCGGCGCTCGGGATCGTAGGCTTTGCGGCGACCGTGGCCGACGCCCCCGATGAGGTCAAGCGCAGGGTTCACTGGGTTGCGCCGTCGCCGGGGGGCCGCGGTGCGGTACGCGACCTGGCCCGAATGCTCCTGCGTGCCCAAGGTCGCTTCGAGGCCATCTTGCAGTCCGCGTTGCAAGCTGGCGCTACGGAGTTTGCCCATGGGTGAACGGGTAGCCTCCTGGTTTGCGATTTTGCTCATGGCAGCCGTGCTGGGTACGAGCTATTGGTACGGTCAAACGCTGCGACACGGTGCAGTGGCTGAATCCGGGCGCATTGGTGCGGTCGATTTTTTTGCCGAAGACATCGCCCTGACCAGCTTCGATGCCCTGGGTCGGGCACGGTACCGGCTGTTTGCCGACCGGATGACCCATTTCGGTAATAGCGACGATGCGGACCTGGTCAAGCCGCGTCTGCTAAGCATGCGGCCCGACCAGCCGCAGGTCCAGGCCACGGCGCTCAGCGCGCATTCCGAAAACAATGGCGAGACCGTGCAGATGCGCGGCGATGTTGTCATTACGCGGGCGGCCGACGCGAGCCGGCCACCGATGAAGATGCAGACCGAGGAACTCTCGGTCGCTCCCGATGAGGATCGCTTTTGGACCGACGCGCCGGTACGGATGGAAAGTGGCCGCTCGGTCGTGCTGGCCCGAGGCATGGACTTCGACAACATTGCCCGGCAGGTCCAGCTGCGCTCGGAGGTCGTCGGTTCGTTTCCTCCACGGGGTCGTCAATGAAGGCCCTGGCGCGTGCACTGGGTCTGTTTGCGGCATCGGTCCTTGCCCTGGCGCCGGCGCGGGCCGAACGGGCCGATCGCGACAAGGACGCCAATGTTACGGCCGATCATTCAACGCTGGACGACCTGCACCAGGTGGCGGTACTCACCGGCCACGTTGTTCTCATCAAGGGCACGATGCGACTGGGTGGCGAACGCATGGAACACCGCCAGGATGAGCTGGGCTACCAGTACTACGTCGTGACCGCCGCCCCCGGCGAATTGGCGACCTTTCACGAGCGACGCGACCCGGTGCAGGAGGGCGTTGAATCGACGCTCGATGGCTACGCCGAGCGCATCGAATACGACGACAAGAGCGACCGGGTAACCTTGTACCGGCGCGCCCTGGTAAAGCTCTTCGATAACGGCGAGCTCCACGATGAGCTCAGCGGCAACCGCATCGTCTACGACGGCCGCAATGCAACCTACGATGTTGACGGCCACAACGCCGACGGCTCGGGGAACCAGGTCCATATACGGATGGCGCCGCGCAGCAGCACCGCGTCCGGCACCGCGGTGCCCGCTCCGGCGTCCTCACTGCAGAACGCACACGCGGTGACGGAGGGCGGGCATTGAGCGTCCTGAGTCCATTGGCGCTTGCCGGCGCGGTCAATGCTGCGAACGAGCCGGCTCCGGTCGAGCCGGCCACCCAGCGTGCTGAACTGGTCGTGGAAAACCTGGCCAAGCGCTATGGCAAGCGGCAGGTGGTCAAGGATGTATCGCTCACGGTGGAGTCCGGCTCCGTCGTCGGGCTGCTCGGCCCCAATGGCGCTGGCAAGACCACATGTTTTTACATGGTGGTGGGCCTGGTGCCGCTCGACGCGGGAACGATCACCCTGGACGGGCGTTCGATCGCCCATCTGCCCATTCACCGGCGTGCGCGCATGGGGCTATCCTACCTTCCACAGGAGGCCTCCGTGTTCCGCCGCCTGACCGTGGAGGAGAACATCCAGGCGGTCCTGGAGTTGCAGGTGGACGAACAGGGACGGGCCCTTTCGCCGGGCGTCATTGACAAGCGCCTGAGCGAGTTGCTCGCCGATCTGCAGATCGAGGAGATTCGCACCAATCCCGCGCTGAGCCTTTCCGGTGGCGAGCGTCGCCGGGTGGAAATCGCTCGCGCCCTGGCGGCGCGCCCGCGTTTCATTCTGCTCGACGAGCCCTTTGCCGGTGTCGATCCGATCGCCGTGATAGAGATTCAGCGAATCGTCCGTTTCCTCAAGCAGCGCGGAATCGGTGTTCTGGTCACGGATCACAACGTGCGCGAGACACTCGGCATCTGCGATCACGCCTACATCATCAATGAGGGTCAGGTTCTTGCGGCCGGTCGTCCCGGGGATATCGTCGACAACCCCTCCGTCCGGCGCGTCTACCTGGGTGACCATTTCCGGATGTAGGTGCCGGATGCCCTTGCCCAGACTTGTCCGGGCGCGCGCTCCGTCACGACCACGGCGCCCACGATGAAGACCGGAGTACATCTCCGCCTGTCGCAACAGCTCGCCTTGACGCCGCAGCTGCAGCAGTCGATCCGCCTGCTGCAGCTCTCGACGCTGGAACTTAACCAGGAGATCGAGCAGGCACTGCACGAAAATCCCCTGCTCGAGCGCGACGACGATCCATTGGCCGGCCACCTGCGCCTGAATGCGGACGGATCGGTCGTTGCGTCCCCTGGTAGCCCCGAGCCGCCATCGGGTCCCGGCGGAAGCGAGGCCGGGGCGACCGACTCCCTGACCGAAGACAGCGACTACGGCGCCAATGCCGACGAGGGCGAATCCTGGAGCCCGGAGGCGCGCGGCTCGGGCAGCAGCGGAGAGGAGACCACGGAGGGGCCACAGGACTGGGCGACGTCGACCCCGAGCCTGCGGGATCACCTGCGCATGCAGCTCGGGTCGACCTCGGTGACGGATCGCGACCGCGCGCTGGTGGGGATGTTGATCGATGCGGTTGATGAGAACGGCTACCTGGGTGTTTCGCTGGAGGATCTGGTGACGCTTTGCGGTGTCGATGCGCAGGTCGAGCCGGAGGAATTGCTCACGGCCCTGCGTTTGCTGCAGAGCTTTGATCCGCCTGGCGTGGCGGCCAGGACCGTATCAGAGTGCATACGGCTGCAGATCGATGCGCGGATCATGGCCCTGCCGCGTGTAGGCCAAGCGCAGGAGCGCCTGGTACTCGAGGTCGCTCGCGAGATTGTGTGCGAGCACTTGCCACTGTTGGCAGCCCGGGATTTTGCGAAGCTGCGAAAAATCCTGGGAACAGACGACGCGCTTTTGCGTGCCGCGCACCAACGAATTCGTGGACTCAATCCGCATCCAGGCGTAGGCTTTGGCACGTCGGCGCCGGATTACGTAATACCCGATATCCTTGTACGACGCGTTGCCGGCCGCTGGACAGCGCGGCTCAATCCGGATGTTGTCCCACGCCTGCGTGTGAATCAAGCGTACGCTGCCATCTTGAAGAACGAAAGCGGCAAACATGCCGTGTCTAGTGCCAAGTCGGGCATCCGGGAGGACGCGGGCGTGCCCAATTCGCCGCATGCCGGATCGGCGGCAAATTCGGACTGGTCGACGCGGTTGCAGGATGCGCGTTGGCTGATACGCAATCTGCGACAGCGATTTCAGACCATTGAGCGGGTGGCAAAGGCCATAGTTGAACGCCAAAGTCGATTTTTTACATACGGCGCTATCGCCATGCGTCCCTTGGTGCTGCGCGAGATCGCAACGACCCTGGGACTGCACGAGTCGACAATCTCGCGCGTGACCTCGAACAAGTACATGTCGACGCCGTTCGGAGTGTTCGAGCTGCGGTATTTCTTCGGCAGCCACGTCGCTACCGAGTCGGGCGGGGAGGCCTCGAGTACCGCGATCCGGGCGCTAATCAAGCAACTGATAGAAGCGGAAGACCCGATCAACCCATTGTCCGACAGCAAGATCGCAGAAATGCTGAGCGCACAGGGCATGGTCGTTGCCCGGCGCACGGTTGCCAAATACCGTGAGCTGATGCAGATTCCGCCTGCTGCACTGCGTAAAACCATCTGAATGACCCAAAGGCTTGATCCAGAAAGGGAACCGCATGAAGCTCGCGATACACGGTCACCATCTCGAAGTTACCACCGCCCTGCGCCAGTACGTAGAGGAGAAGCTCAAAAGGGTGCGTCGACATTTTGACCACGTCATTGACGCCGATGTGCAGCTATCTGTCGAGAAATTACAACAAAAGGCGGAAATTACTATTCGGGTCAGCGGTTCGGCGCTGCACGCCGAATCGATCGATGGGGACCTGTATGCCGCAATTGATTGCCTGATGGACAAGCTCGATCGCCAGGTCATTAAGTACAAGGATCGGATGAAAAAGAATTACCCGCACGCCTCGCTCAAGCACCAGCAATCGCCGGAGGCCGACTGAAGAATCGACGGCGCGCCAGAGCGGAGCCCAGTTGCCTTCGCCGTTCTCGGTTTGGTCCAGGAGCGCGGCGCGAAGCCCGTTCCGGCGGCGCTGGTCGAGTCGGCACGAGGCCGGTGGGTACCGGCTTTACTTGCGCGGCCAGCTCCCCGGGGGGCGGCGCTTGGCACTAGCGCAGCGGATTGTTAAGCTGGCACCGCTGCGGTTCGGGCTCGTGCTGGCGGGCCCCTGTTGCGCACTCACAACGTTGTACCGAGGGCGCTGTCGGAAGGGGGTTTCCCGCGGGACCGGCGCGTATACTGCCGCGCCATCGACTTTCCGCTGTCCCCAGGACCTGCGTACGCGGCGATTTGGTTTGCACCAATGAACCAACTGTCGAAGTTGCTTCCGCTGGCGAACATCGTCGTCGATAGTGCTGCCCGCGACAAGTCTGCGGCGCTGGATGTTGCCGCGGCGCTGTTTTCGGCCGCCACCGCGATCGATGAGAACAAGATCCGGGCCAGCCTCGCGGCCCGAGAGCAGCTCGGTTCCACCGGCCTCGGCCAGGGAGTCGCCATTCCGCACGGGCGCATTCGCGGAATCAAGCAGGCGATTGCCGCGGTGGTGCGGCTGGCCCAGCCGGTGAATTTCGATGCACCGGACGGACGACCGGTGGGCTTGCTGGTAGCGCTGCTCGTACCCGAGAATGCAACCCAGGAGCACCTGGAAGTGCTCTCCGAGCTTGCCCAGATGCTGTCGGATCGCGAACTGCGCCTCGGGCTGATGGCCGAGCCGACGCCGTCGGCCATGCGTGCCCGCATTACGGCCTGGGAGCCCATCCGCCCGGCTGCCTGAATCCGGTGCGGCCGCGCGCCAGTGTTCGGGTTGTCGTGCTTGGCGTTTTGCCCCGGAAAGAAGACCTGTTTTGCAGACTTTGAACTCGCTGTTCGAGGAAAATCAAGCCGCCCTGGACTTGCGCTGGATCGTCGGCGACACGCAGATGATGTGGCCGTTGCCGGATACCGCCGTGCAAAGTGTCCAGGCAGCCGATCTTGTCGGCCATCTGAACCTGATACACCCGCGCCGTATCCACGTGCTCGGCGCGCGCGAAGTCGACTACATCGACGGCATGAGCGTGGTGCGTCGCGTTCACTTTACCAACGAACTCATCGAGGGCGGCCCGCTCGGGCTGATCCTGGCGGATGACCGCCAACTTCCCGCCGAACTGCTGGCCGCAATTGAGACAGCCCAGCTGGCGGTATTTGCCACGTCGCGCCCCTCGGCCGAGGTCATCGACGTGCTCCGCATTTACCTTGCCAAGGTGCTGGCGCCACACTGCTCGATGCACGGCGTCTTCATGGACGTGCTCGGCATGGGTGTGCTAATCGCGGGTGAGTCCGGCCTGGGCAAGAGCGAATTGGCCCTGGAACTTATCAGTCGGGGCCACGGCCTGGTCGCTGACGATGTGGTGGACTTCGCGCGCGTGGCGCCGGACTCGATCGAAGGCCGCTGTCCGCCGTTGCTGTCGAACCTGCTGGAAGTGCGCGGACTGGGTCTGCTCGATATCAAGGCAATCTTTGGCGAAACTGCCGTGCGCAGAAAGATGAAGCTTCGCCTGATCGTCGAGCTTATGCGCCGCAGCGCCGCCGACACGATGGAGCGGCTGCCGCTTGCCGGCTCCATGCAGTCGGTTCTGGGCCTGGGCATTCACAAGGTCGTCATCCCCGTCGCGGCCGGCCGCAATCTGGCGGTGCTGCTGGAGGCCGCCGTGCGCAACACGATACTGAAACTGCGTGGCATTGACACGATGGAGGATTTCCTCGATCGGCAGCGTCGCGCGATGGACTCCTAGCACGCCGCACCAGGACCACAGCACGGGCCGAATTGCGGGCCGTTCGAGCGCTCGTCCCGTCATGCGATCTGCGTTGCTAGCGTCGTGGACATCGGAGCAGTCGCCGTGGTGCTGAAGCGGAACCCCGCTGTGCCCCAAGGAACGCCCCGCGTGCTTGCCGCATGCTCTAATACCACTCATGCCGCGCCGGCGCCGGGCGTGGCGCGTGCCGGATCGGTGTGTCGGGCGCGTTTGGCTGGCTAGGAGTGATGCGCTTAATCCTGGTTTCGGGAATGTCGGGTTCGGGCAAATCGGTCGCAATCCGGTTGCTGGAGGATATCGGCTTTTATTGCATTGATAACCTGCCTTCGCCCTTGCTCACCGAGGTCTGCGCCCTACTTGCAAACACGGGGTACACGGATGTTGCCGTTTCCATTGATGCCCGGTCGGAGGCCTTGATGGCCGGAGTGCCGGCCCTATTAGACGGATTGCGCAGCGCCGGACACGATGTCCGGGTCCTGTTCCTGACGGCCTCGACAGAGGCCTTGATGCAGCGCTTCTCGGAAACGCGGCGGCGCCATCCGCTTTTGCAGCGCCTGTCCGCGCCAACACCGGCGGATGCGCGCGAGCCTACCCTGGAGGAATCCATTGAGCAGGAGCGGGAGTTGCTGGCCCCGCTGTATGCAATGGGGCACCCGATCGACACCAGCAGTCTCGCAGCCAATACCCTGCGCCAATGGGTGCGGGCATTTGTCGACGGCGGTCGTAGCATACTGACCCTGGCATTTGAATCGTTTGCCTTTAAGAACGGCGTTCCCGTTGCCGCCGATCTTGTTTTCGACGTTCGCAACCTGCCCAATCCGCACTACGAATCGGATCTGCGTTCGTTGACCGGCCTTGACGCGCCGGTGGCCGAATTCCTGGAGCGCTCCGGCGTGGTCGGGGAAATGATCGACGATATCGCGCGCCTGCTCGAGAAGTGGCTCCCGGGCTATGTCGAGGACGGGCGCCAGTATCTGACGGTCGCAATCGGCTGCACCGGGGGACAACACCGCTCGCCCTACGTGGTCGAAAAGCTCGCTGCCCGCTTCGGTGGCCGCGGGCAGGTGCTGGTGCGCCACCGCGGCCTCAACCGTTAGCCGGCTGCCAATGCGTGCAGCGCGATCGGTCTCGGTACGTGAACGGATCCGCGTTGGGGCGCAGCCCCGGTCTGCCGATCTGGGTTACCGGTGCGGCTGCCGGCCGTGCAGATCGCGACGCAGGTCGCGCAGCAACGCCAGTATGGGCGCCGGCAGGGCGGCGGCGTCGATCTGCGCGAGCGCAAGCCAGCGCCGCTGCGGCGCGCGCTGGCGCGAGCCCGAAATGCGCATCACGTGCGGGGTGAAGGCCAGGGTGAAATGGGTGAAGCCGTGCCGGCGTTCGGCGAGCCGCTGCGGTGTTGCGGTGCCAAGCTCCCGGGCCGCGCGGTCCAGGTCCCGATAACGGGAGAACTCCGGCAGGCTCAGCAGACCGCCCCAGATGCCCGATGCGGGGCGCTGTTCGAGCAGCACTGCCCGCTTGTTCAGCGCAACCAGTAGGTGCGCCGTGCGCACGGGGCGCGTGAGCGGGCTGACGCGTGTCGGAAGTTGCGCGGTGCGACCCTGCCGGTATGCCTGGCAATCGCCGCTGACGGGGCAGCTTTCGCAACGCGGCCGGGAGCGGGTACAGACCGAGGCGCCCAGATCCATAATCGCCTGCGTGTACGGGCCGATTTGAGGCGCGTCCGGCAGCAGTGCACGGGCGTGGCGCCACAGTTCCTCCAGAACCTCGGGCCGCCTCGGCTCGCCCTCGATTGCGTAGCGACGGGCGATCACGCGTTTTACGTTGGCGTCGAGAATGGCGGCGCGCTCGTCAAAGCAGAAGGCGGCAATCGCTGCTGCCGTGGAGGGACCGATGCCGGGCAATTGTTCGAGCGCTACTGCGGTCCTGGGAAATCGTGCCCCATGACTCGTAACCAGGGAGACCGCGCAGGCATGGGCCAGCCGCGCCCGCGCGTAGTAGCCCAAGCCCGCCCAGGCCTGTAAAACCGCTTCCAGCGGTGCAGCCGCGAGTGCGCGTAGGTCCGGGAATCGCCGCAAAAACCGGTCATAGTAATCGAGCACGGTTGCCACGCGCGTTTGCTGCAGCATGATTTCGCTCAGCCAGACCCGGTAGGGGTCGCGCGTTTTTTGCCAGGGAAGATCGTGGCGCCCGTGCGCGCTTTGCCACCGGATCAGTGCGCGCGCAAAGTGTGCGTCCTGGCGCTGATTCAGCTCTCTACCCTCAATGGCGTGTCCAGTTGCGCGTCGGAATCCGGTTCCGGGGCGTCGTCGGACGCCAGGGCTGGAGCCGGCGCCGTTGCGCGGGCATCCTGGTGCCCGTTGCGGCCGGCAGACTCCTCGCGCGGCAGGCGGATGCGCTCAGCGTGGCGCTTGAGTTCCGTCAGCTGGTCCTGCGCATCCTGCAGCGCGTCTTCCAGCTGGCCGATGCGCTCATCGAGAGTGCCCTGCGCATCTCGGATTCGCGTAACCGAATCGGTGCGCCGTTTCAGTTGCTGGCGCTGCTCCCGCACCTGCATTTCCAGCGGTGGCAACAAGGAACGCACCCAAGCTTCGGCATCGCGCTCGGCGGCCGCAAAGATCGATCGGGACTTGACCACCACCGTGTCGAAAAAGCGCTCGATGAGCGACCATTTGTCGCGGGTCAACAGGGCAATGGCGCCGAAATGATTGCGGTACCCTTGCTCAAGCCGGTCGACGTCGACGATGTAGGTCTCGAGCGAGAAGCTCATCGGTGGCGGCAGGCTCCAGCCGACCTGCTCGGCGAAAAGTCGCTGCACGCCGATCATCATGCGTTCGATCTCCGCCATGGAAGCGTTTGACTGGCGCAAAAGCTTGCGCAATTCCGCAAAGTATTCACGGGTGACGCCCATGAACTGCGGCGTGAGCCGCGCCTTGCGCAGGCGTTCGCGCGTGGCCAGGACACAGGTCCGGAGCGCATCCAGGCGCAGGTGCGCATAGGCCTCGTCGGACAGGCGCGTGAGCACCGATCGGGCGGCAAAGATCTTGCGGACGTTTTCCTCGAATTCGCGCTGCTCGGACTGTGCCCGCATAAGCATGCGTTCGATCGAGCTTTGATTCTTGCCCTGCAGCGCGCGCAGTTCGTAGAGCTGCTCCACCAGGTTGCGCTCGCGTGCCGCCAGCGTCTGGCGTACCTCGGTCACGACACGGTCAACGACTGCGATCGTTTGGTTCCGTACCAGGTCCCTCTTGGTCGGCATGAGCAACTCGATCAAAGCCGCCTCCAGATCGGGGAGGCGGCTTTGCCGCAGCAGCTGGTCGTCGTGGGTGACCTTTGCCACCAGACCCTTTTGCGCCGAAACCGGGAAAATCCGCGCCTGGTCGATGTGCAGGGTTTCGGCGACGCTAGCCACCTGCCGTTGCACCTCGGACTCGATCTCCGCCGGAGTTTTCAACTGGTCCCACAGGCCGTCGATCTTGTTGAGTACGGCAATGTGATTGGCATCGCGCGAGTCGCTGCCGACGATGTGTCGCCAAACGCCGAGATCGCTGCGCGTAACGCCGGTGTCGGCGGCCAAGACAAACAGGACCGCGTGCGCACTGGGAACGAGCGACAGGGTCAATTCGGGTTCTGTTCCGATGGCATTGAGGCCGGGGGTGTCGAGTATGACCAGCCCGCTCTTGAGCAAGGGATGGGGAAAATTGATCACTGCGTGGCGCCACCGGGAAATCTCGATCATTCCATTGGCGTCGATCGCTGCGGACTGGTCGGGATCGGACGGATCGTACAGCCCGTAGATCCGCGCCTCGTCGGCGTGCACGCGTACCGTCTCGGCAACGAGTTTGAAGGCTTCGAGCATGCCTTCGGTCGAATCCGTGTTGAGCGGGAACACGCGCCATTCGACGGCCGAGCGCTTGAAGTCGCTGGTGTTGCCGATTCGCGCCCGGGTTTCGATGGGCAGAGCGCGAATGCACGACGGCAGGCTTTCGTCGTACATCAGCTCCGTCGGGCACATGGTCGTGCGGCCGGCTGCCGAGGGCAAAATACGCCGTCCGTAATCGGCGAAAAACATCGCGTTGATCAGTTCGGACTTGCCGCGCGAAAACTCGGCGACGAAGGCGATGACCAGCTTGTCGCCAGTTAGGCGGTCCTGCGCCAGGTCAAGCCGGCGCGCCGCGTCCTTGTCCAGCAGTTGCCCCGCATTGAGCCAGCGGCGCAGCTTGTCGATGGAAGTCGCCAGCGCATCGCGCCAGGCGCCAAGGTGCTGAAAACTCGATACGAGCTCTGACATGGTAAGTATGCCAACGCGGCCCAAACTCCAGCCCGAAATGGGTACCGGTGGCCAATATCACACTAGCACAGCCCAGGCGGGGTCCATCCCATGCCAACGCGGGCCGAAAAGGGCCCATTTGCGAGCATCAAACCCGTTGACAACGGGGACAGAAATATGTGGCACGTTGGCCCTGCACGTAGCGCCGGATCGGCGTGCGGCAGCGCGGGCATGGCAGGCCGTCACGACCGTAGGCTTGCGCAAACTCGGTGTAGCGGCCCTCGATCCCGTCCGTTGCGGTGAAGTCGCGCAGGGTCGAGCCGCCGGCCGCAATTGCCTGCGTCAGGACACGACGGATCGCCCCCGCGAGGCGGGTATAGCGTAGGCGCGCGATGCGCCCGGCCTCGGTTTGCGGGTGGATCCTTGCCTCGAACAGGCACTCTGTGGCGTAAATGTTGCCGATACCCACGACCGTCTTGCCGGCAAGCAACACTTGCTTGATGGCGCTGCGGCGTGCCCGCGTGGCGGCGAAGAGCCAGTCGCCGCCGAACCTTGGATCGAAGGGCTCGATCCCCAGCTGGGCCAAAAGGGGATGCGTGAGAACGTCGCCGCTCGAGGCGGCATGCCAGAGCAGCGCGCCGAAGCGCCGCGGGTCGTTCAGTCGTGCGACCGCGCCGTCGCACTCCACTTCCACGTGATCGTGCCGCTGTCGCGGCGGCCAGCGTCCGGCCTCATGTATGCGCCAGGAACCCGACATGCCCAGGTGTGAGATCAGAACTCCCGACGCAAGGTGCCACAGCAGGTACTTGCCGCGCCGATCGATATGTTCGATACACTGCCCGGTTACGGTCGCTGCCAGGGACTTGGGAATGCGCCAGCGCAGCTGCCGATTGTGAATGCGCACGGCCTCTACCCGGCGACCGTCGAATCGATGCGCCAGGGCCCGAGCGGTAACCTCCACTTCCGGCAATTCCGGCATCTCACCCTTTGCGGAAAACGACCACGATTGCGGCACAATCTTTCGGTCAAGCGCCGCAGCCTCGGGAGGATAATATGATGAACCGTCTGCGACCCTGCCCCGTCTCCCGGCGTTGATCCGATGTCACCCATTTCCGGCGCTCGTGCATTTCCCCGCGGCCTTGTGGCTGCTGTGATGGCTTTTTTTCTGGGCAGCGAAATCACGGCTTGTGCCAGCACTCCGGCGCCTGTGGCGGCCCCCGCGGTGCGGCCGCAAGTGGCCGCCGCGGGCGCGCCGGCTGCCCCAGCGACTGCGCCGCAGGCTCCGGTCCCGGACAAGCTACCGGATGTGGACCTGACGAGCGATTTGCTGTTCCGCCTGATATTTGCGGAGATTGCGGTTCAGCGGGGCGAGCCGGGCCCGGCCTTTAGCGAGCTGATGAGTGCCGCCCGCGAGACGCATGACCCGCGTCTGGCGCGCCGCGCCACCGAAGTCGCAATCGGCGCACGGGCGCTGTCCCAGGCGCTGGATGCCGCGGAGCTCTGGCGCAGCCTGGCCCCGTCCGATTCCGAGGCCGATCAGTCGTATGCCTCGCTGCTGGTTGCCAACGGCCGCTACGCGCGAGCGCGGCCTTTGCTGGAGCGGGAAATCGCGGCTGCGCCCAATCCGATCGAGATCCTGGATCGTTTGCAGCGTGTCCTCGCCCATGCGCCCGAGCCGGCCCAGGGTTTTGCCCTGCTCGAGGCCATCGCCAGCAAATACTACGATGTGCCCGAGGCGGGGTTTGATGCGCACCTGATCGTCGCGCGTGGCGCGCATGCCGCCGGCGAAGATGCCGTGGCGGTGATGCACGCGCGAGCGGCCCTGGCGATGCATCCGGATTCGGAACTGGCCGTCATCACCGTTGCCCAGCTGCTGATCGAAAGTGCCGCCAAATCCGAGCCGAAAGCCAATGCACCAACCGGATCCGGGGGCGCGGCGAACCCTGGCATGGCGGCGCATACCGAGGCGGTGTCGATGCTGACGCGATTCCTCGATGCCCACCCCGGGGCGAACGAAGTGCGCCAGTTCTATGCAGGGCTGCTGGTGCGCGACGGACGCCTCGATGATGCGCGCCAACAATTCGAGGACTTGCTGCGGCAGGCGCCGCAGAATCCGGACCCGCTGTTCTGGCTGGGCCGGCTGGCGCTGGAGTCGGAGCGCTACGACGATGCCCGCGGCTACTTCGAACGCTTTCTCGACGCCGTTGGTCCCGCCTCGGACCGTGACCTGGACCCGGTGTACATGAACATGGCCGGGGTGGCCGAGGGGCAGCGTCATTTTGACGAGGCGCTGGTCTGGTTGCAAAAGGTCAACGGCGCCGACCAGCTGTCGGCCGCGCGCGAGCAGCAGGCTTTTATTCTGGGAAGAATGAATCGGGTGGACGAAGGTCTGCAGCTGCTGCAGCAGTTACCGGCAAGTACGGCCGAAGAGCGAACGCAGCGCATCCTGGCCCAGGGCCAATTGCTACGCGACGCCCACCGCTACGGGGAGTCCTACCAGCTGCTCGACAAGGCCTTGCAGGCCAGTCCGGACGACACCGGCCTGTTGTACGAAACGGCGATGAGCGCGGAGAGGCTCGATCGAATCGACCTGATGGAGGCGCACCTGCGCCACCTGCTGCAACTGCGCCCCGACTATGCCCATGCCTATAACGCGCTGGGCTACTCCCTGGCCGATCGCAATATTCGCCTGCAAGAGGCCTACCAGCTCATCGACCATGCGCTGGCCCTTGCACCCGATGACGGGTTCATCGTCGATTCCATGGGCTGGGTGCAGTACCGCCTGGGGAACCTGTCGGCGGCGCGCAAGGCGCTGACGCGTGCTTTCCAGTTGAAGGCAGACCCAGATGTCGCCGCCCACCTGGGCGAGGTCCTATGGGCCACGGGCGATCACACCGGTGCGCGTGAACTACTGCTTGATGCCCAAAGGCGCGATGGCGACAGTGACACACTTCGGGACACGCTGCAACGCCTGAACATCCAGCCTTGAAGAAATGGGGTTCGATGCGAATGCCGACGCTTTGTGTGCGGTCGAGATGGCATACAGCAACGGCTTGCGCCTTCGCACTTGCGGCCTTGCCGAGGGCGCTGCTGCCCGTGATGCTCATGGCTTTTCTGGGTTCCGCGTGCACCAGCCTGCAACCGCCGTCCAACGCCGAGCGCAGCTACGCGGGGCGCTTTTCCCTCGCCGTCACCCATGCGGGTACTGGCACGGACGAACGGCGCACCGCCTGGAGCGGTCGGTTTTCCCTGGCGGTTGGATCGCAGTCCGTGACTCTGGATCTGGTTTCGCCGTTGGGCGCAACGATCGCACGGTTCGAGACCGATAGCCGGGAGGCGCGCTTGCTGCTGCCCGCCGATGGCGGCCTGCGCGTTGAGCACGGCGCAGATGCGCAGGCTCTGTCGGAGCAGGTTCTGGGCTGGTCCTTGCCAATTGCGGGCATTTCGGACTGGGTCGAGGGCCGGCCCGCAAGCGGCCGGCCATATCGCGTGCTGCCCGCCGAACAAGGTGATGAGCGGTTCGAGCAGGATGGGTGGGCGGTAACCGTCCAGCGCCTCGTTGACGGCCGGCCCGGGCGACGCCTGCAGATGGACCGCGCCGAGCGGGACGGATCGCCGGCGGTTGCCTTGCGCGTTGTCCTCGACGGACCGACTTCGTGAGCGGGCCGCGCCTGCTACTGGGGCTACCCGCGCCGGCGAAGATCAATCTTTTCTTGCATGTTCTCGGGCGGCGTACGGACGGCTACCACGAAATCCAGTCGGTCCTGGCACCCATCGATCTTTGTGACACGCTCGATTTCGCTGCCCGAGAGGACGGTCGCATCGTGCGGCAGGGGGACCTCACGGGCGCGGAGGCGGCGGACCTTGCGGTGCGTGCCGCATGCGCACTGCAGGCGCACGTCCTGTCGGAGCCCGCCGCTGACGCGAGGCGGGCCGGCGTGACAATCAGCGTTGAAAAGCGGATTCCGGTGGGAGCCGGTCTGGGCGGCGGTTCGTCGGATGCGGCAACGACGCTGATCGCGCTCAATCGTCTGTGGGGCCTGCGACTTTCGCGCCAGAGGCTCGCTGCCGTGGGAGCGGGTCTGGGCGCGGACGTGCCATTTTTTCTGGGTAACGGCCCGGCCTTCGTCGAGGGCACCGGCGAGCGCCGCAGCGAGCTGGCGCTGCCCGCGGCTTGGTACGTCGTCGTGTACCCGCAAGTTCCTGTTTCGACGGCGGAAATCTTCTCCGACCCAAAATTGACACGGAACACCAAACGAACGACAATCGCAGGCTTTTCTGCGGCGCTTTCCGGCCCGGATCCCGGTATGTTCGGGGCCAATGATCTGGAACCGGTAGCGCGTCGCAAGTTCCAGGCGGTGGACGATGCACTGCGGTTGTTGGGGCGCCACCGATCGGCCCGCATGAGCGGATCGGGATCGGCGGTGTACTGCTCGCTGCCGAGCGCCTCCGAGGCGCAGGGGCTAGTCGAGTTGGTGCGGAAGCAAATTCCACCCGGCTGGTCCGCGTGGGCCGTTGCGGGACTGGCCGAACTTCCATTGGCAGACTGGTAGAGAATTGCGGGGTAGTACGGTTTTTGGTTGGTAACTGCAGGCAGGCAAGAGGCGGGTAAAAACACGGGCCAGCGCGGATGCGCAAGCCTGGGGCAGTGGTTTTGCAGGTCTCGTGCTGGGGAGTCGCCAAGCTGGTTAAGGCAGCGGATTTTGATTCCGCCATTCGAGGGTTCGAATCCTTCCTCCCCAGCCATAGCTACGTTTCGAGCGAAGGCGATTCGCGGCGGCTTCGCTCGTAGCGTCCTCGGGCGCATCCGCGGAGCATTTTCGCTAGGGTACTTTCATGTCGGCGATGGTGCCAGACAACTTGATCGTGTTTTCGGGCAACGCGAACCCGCGGCTGGCACACGCGCTAGTCCAGCATTTGAGCATTCCTCTTGGCCGCGCCGTGGTTTCGCGATTTTCCGACGGCGAGATCATGGCGGAGATCAACGAGAACGTTCGCGGCAAGGACGTCTTCGTCCTGCAATCGACCTGTGCGCCGACCAATGACAACCTGATGGAACTGGTGATCATGGTCGATGCCCTCAAGCGCGCGTCGGCCGGCCGCATCACGGCGGCGATTCCGTACTTCGGCTACGCGCGTCAGGATCGGCGTCCCCGCTCCGCACGGGTTGCGATCAGTGCCAAGGTGGTCGCAAACATGCTGCAGGTCGCCGGCGTGAATCGTGTCCTGGTGATGGACCTTCACGCCGACCAGATTCAGGGCTTTTTCGATATCCCGGTGGACAACGTCTACGCCAGCCCGATCCTGCTGGGCGATTTATGGAAGCACAACTACCACAACCTGGTGGTCGTCTCGCCCGACATCGGCGGCGTGGTGCGCGCTCGCGCCCTGGCAAAGCGCATGGATGCGGACCTGGCGATCATCGACAAGCGCCGTCCGCGCGCCAACGTTGCCGAGGTGATGAACATCATCGGCGAAGTGCAGGGCCGCACCTGTGTGATCATGGACGACATGATCGACACTTCAAATACCCTCTGCCAGGCGGGAGCGGCATTGCGCGAAGCCGGTGCTGTGCGCGTGATCGCGTATTGCACCCACCCAGTTCTGTCGGGCCACGCGGTCGAGCGCATCATGGATTCGGTACTCGACGAGGTCGTCGTGACCGACACGATTCCCCTGAGTGCGCAGGCGGCCGCTTGCCCCAAGATCCGGCAGCTGTCGTGCGCCGAGCTCCTGGGGGAGACGATTTCGCGCATTGCGCGCGGAGATTCGGTGAGCTCGCTGTTCATCGAATAGTGTCCGCCTACCGCTTGCGCCGTCGGGCGCGGTCGGGTGGCGATGTGGGGTAGCCGTTCCGCGAGATTGGTCGCGATCCGCGGACCGGCAGGCAGTGAATGGGTTTTCGCAATTGGGCCATGTGCGGCGCCGCGGCACCGCAAGTCGAACGCAAGATCGGAGCAAGCAATGAAGGTCATCGCCAACAAACGCAACGCGCATGGCACTGGAGCGAGCCGCCGCCTGCGCCACCTGGGCAAGGTTCCCGGCATCATCTACGGCGCGGGCGCCGATCCGGTGAATATCGAGCTCGATCACAATCCACTGTTTCACGCGCTGCGCCGCGAGAAGTTCCACGCCTCGATTCACGAGCTCGATCTGGACGGCACCAATGAGCGTGTTTTGCTGCGCGATTTTCAGATGCATCCGTACCGTGCGCTCGTGCTGCACGTCGACTTTCAGCGCGTCGCCGAGGACCAGACGATCCACATGAAGGTGCCGCTGCACTTTGTCGGCGCGGAAAATTCGCCCGCGGTCAAGCTTTCGGCGGCGATCATCGGCCACGTCCAGTCGGAAGTCGAGATTGCCTGCTTGCCGCGCGACCTGCCCGAATACATCGAGGTGGACCTTTCGGAGTTGACGGCCCAGCAAACGGTGCACGTCTCCGATCTGAAGTTGCCCGATGGCGTGTCGGTGCTCCGGCGCGGCAAGGAAGACCCGGTCGTCGTGACGGTCGCGATGCCGAGCGTGCAGCAAGAGGAAGTTGCACCGGCTGTGGAGGCCCCCGCTGCTGCGACGCCGGCGGCGGCCGCACCAGGGGTGGCCAAGGCGGTTGCGGCACCGGCTGCGGCCGGCAAGGCCGCGCCGGCCGGCAAGGCTGCGGCCCCTGCTGCTGCGCCGGCCAAGGCGCCGGCCGCCAAGAAGAAGTAGGCGGCCCCGGAAACCATCGCCCTGCGCAATGCGACCGCGGGCATGCCGCGGTCGCATTGCGCATGTCCACCGGGCAGGGCTCAGGAAGGCATTACTTGTGGTTTCATCCAATCCGGTGTCCCCGGGCATACGCATGATCGTCGGCCTAGGCAACGTTGGGGCCGAGTTCGAGCGGACCCGACACAATGCCGGATTTTGGTTTCTGGACCGCGTTGCATCCCACTACGGGGCACAGTTTCGAACGGAGAAGAAATTCTTTGGCGAGCTCGCGCGCGCATCGATCGGCGGGCAGGAGATCTGCCTCGTCAAGCCGGGCACCTACATGAATCTTTCCGGTCAATCGGTCGTTGCCGTTGCCCTGTTCTATCGCCTCTTGCCCGATCAGATTCTCGTGGCGCACGATGAGCTCGACCTTGCGCCGGGCGACGTGCGCCTTAAAAGGGGTGGCGGTGTCGCCGGACACAACGGGCTCAAGGATGTGCGCACCCGCTTGTCCAGTGCCGACTTCTGGCGACTGCGCATCGGCATCGGGCACCCGCGTGCCATGGAATTGCGTCAGGACGTTGCCGATTTCGTGCTCCACCGACCTCGCCGCGAGGAAGAGCGGGCGATCGAAGGGGCGATCGAGCGCGCGCAATCCGTAGTGGAACTTGCGGCGGCCGGGAATTTTGAATTGGCGATGATGCGGCTGCGCACCGGCACGGCCCAAACCGTTGCGGCGCCGTCCGCCTCGGCCGGGCCCAAGCGATGAATCCGCCCGATCAGCCCGGCGCGCCGCAGCCGCCGGTGCCGGATCCGCCCGCGCCCGGGGCGCCACTGTCGAGCGCACGGTCCGCGCGATTCGTGGAAAGTCTAGCGGCGCGATTTGCACCTGCCGGCCCGGTGCTCCGGGATCTGGGGACCAATTTGCGGGCGGCGCTGGCGCTGGCCATGCTGCGTGCTCGCCTGCGGCAAGCCCTGCGCGCGAGCGGCACGCAATTGCTCCTGCTGTTCCTGCTCGACCTGCTACTGGGGTTGGCCTACGACCTGTACGCCGTCGGTTGGCAGGCCGGGCGCTTCGACGTGCTCGCGTTGCCGGCAGTTAGCTTCTGGACGCTGTCCGCGCTGTTCTCGGCGTGGTTGGTTGGTGCCATCTGTGCCGATGCCAGCCTTTTTATGCCGCTGGCAACCGCCGGCTTTTCCTTGGCCATCTGGGAATCGGTCGCCTGCGCGGCGCTGGCGATCGCTGCCGACCTTTCGCCCTCGATCGATCGCGTGTACTCCGCGCTGTCCTGGGTACCCCTGGTCTGGGTGGCGCTGGCCTACGCGCTCGGCGCGACACGCATGGCCGCCGCTCCGACGCGAAGCCGGGGCCTGACCATCTTCGTATTGTCGAGCTTGCTGATCATTGCACCGCAGTGGGCGACCGATCCCGCGAACCGGCTTTGGACCCAGGATGCCGGCGCGGACCAGGATGTGGACACGGCCCCCGATGCGCCGCAGTCGGAACAGACACTGTACGGTCAGTTCGACCTGCTCGATGACGCGCTCAATGCCATAGCCCCGAGCCAATCGGGGGTGACCGAGCTCTTCACGATCAGCTTCGGCGGCGATGGCACCCAGGACGTCTTTCTCAGCGAGGCGGTGGGTGCCGATTCCGCGATGGCCGATGCCTTTGATAGCAGCACGCGCAGCCTCGTGCTCGCCAACAGTCAGACCCACCCGCGGGAGCGGCCATTTGCAACGGTGAGCGCTCTGGAGCGTTCGCTTGCCGCCGTTGCCGAACGCATGAATGGCGACGAAGATGTGCTGGCGCTGTTTCTTACGTCCCATGGCACGCGCGATCATCATCTGGTCGTATCGCTGCCGCCCTACCAGTTCGAGGATTTGACGCCCGAGCGCCTGCGCGCGATGCTCGACGAGGCCGGGATCCGCTATCGCGTCATCATTGTTTCCTCCTGCTACTCGGGGGGGTTCATCGCCGCGTTGGCCGGGCCGGACACGATGGTAATTACCGCCTCGAGCGCCGACCGGACCTCCTTCGGCTGCCGCGATGGCGCACAGTGGACCGATTTCGGACGCGCGTATTTTGCCGAGGCACTTGCCAAGACGGCTTCGTTCGAGGGCGCATTTCGGATCGCGAGCCAGCGCATCGCGGAGCGCGAGAACCAGGAGCGCGTAACGCCATCGCTGCCGCAGATTTCCGTCGGCGAGGGGATCCGCGATCACCTTCAGCGGCTGCAGACCCGGCGCAGCGGACGAATCTTGTTCGCGTCGCAGCCGGGCGGCGGCAAGATTCCATAGAAAGCGGGGCTACTCCATGGCAGTCAAGTGCGGGATCGTCGGCCTACCCAACGTAGGCAAATCGACGCTGTTCAACGCTCTGACCAAAGCCGGGATTGCCGCCGAGAACTATCCGTTCTGCACCATCGAACCCAACATCGGGATCGTGGAAGTCCCCGATCCGCGCCTGCGGGCGCTGGCGCAAATCGTCCGGCCGCACCGGGTGGTGCCGGCAACGGTCGAGTTCGTCGACATTGCCGGCCTGGTGGCCGGCGCGAGCAAGGGCGAGGGCCTGGGTAACCAGTTCCTGGCCAACATCCGCGAGTGCGATGCGATCGCGCACATCGTGCGCTGTTTCGAGGATCCGAACGTCGTCCACGTCGCCGGCCGCGTCGATCCCGTAAGTGATATCGACGTGGTCGACACCGAGCTCGCGCTTGCCGACCTGCAAACGGTAGAGAAGCAGATGAACCGCTACGTAAAGGTGGCCAAGACCGGTGCCGCGGGCGAGGAAAAAAAAGAGGCGCAGCGGCTGGTGGCGGCGCTCGAAAAGATCCAGCCCGCGCTCGACCGCGCACAAGCCGCGCGTACCGTCGAACTGTATCCCGAAGAGCGCGCCGTGCTGCGCCCCCTGTTTCTGCTGACCATGAAGCCGACGATGTACGTTGCCAATGTCGAGGACCACGGTTTCCAGAACAACCCGCTACTGGAGGCGGTGCGCAGCCGTGCCGCGCGCGAGAACGCTCCGGTCGTCGCGGTATGCGCGCGCACCGAGGCGGAAATCGCCGATCTTTCGGACGAAGACAAGCAGGTGTTCCTGCAGGACATGGGCATGGAGGAACCGGGACTGAACCGCGTCATCCGCGCGGCATACGCGCTGCTGGGCCTGCAGACGTACTTCACTGCCGGCGTCAAGGAAGTGCGCGCATGGACCGTGGCCACCGGTGCAACCGCGCCGCAGGCAGCGGCGGTGATCCATACGGATTTCGAGAAAGGCTTTATTCGTGCCGAGACGATCGCCTACGAGGACTTTATTCGCTGCAAGGGCGAGCATGGCGCTAAGGAGGCCGGCAAGATGCGCCTGGAAGGAAGGGAATATGTCGTCAAGGACGGCGACGTGATGCACTTCCGCTTCAACGTCTAAACCGATCGGTTCGGATCGGGACATCTCAAGACATATCAAATTCAAAGATAAGACAATGTAAACAAAAACCATCGAATCGACGCCGCGCGTAGCAAGCGGAGTGGCGCTCGATCAGGAGGAGAACGAGCCGTCCAACGGAGCACGGCGCGACTGGCCGGCGGACCTGTAGCGGGCAAGCATCAGAAAACACCGATGCATTGACCGGAAGGGCGGTGCCTACATTGGCTATTCACACCTATCCCCCATTCCCGACGGTCTCGTTCGCAGACAGCGTGTGCAGCAATCAGCCGCCTATGAAAGTGAATGGAGGCGGGGCAGGGACAGTATCGGCAAAGCTGCATTAGCTCTGGTGCGTTGCAATATTAAGTCTTCGATGACAACCGCACTGTCTAAGTGGCAGGGGGATGGAAGAGGCCAGAGCGAGCAAGCGCGCGTTTGGGGGCGTGCGCCTGCCGGGTCACGATGGGACCATTGAATCGTCATCGATTCTCTAGACCGACACCGTTCCGCAGGAATAGATTTTTTCCCTAATCTATTCTCACCACAATTGGTTTATACCGCATAATTGGTATAGGTGACAAGGCTCGGTTTCGACGACTGCTCATGTCTGCCGTGGGAGCGACACAAGTCGTAAATACGTCCGAACTTGTCGTTTTTCGGGACTGACCATATTCGGCGCTGTGACCGTGAAAACTATGACGATCAGCAATCCGCGAATCCCGCTGGTGCCGACCGAGCAGTGCAGCACGGTCGAAGACCTCTGCGGGTGGATGAACGAGCATTTTGAACGCAATGGATGAGACGCTCGCACGTATAGGCTCGCGGCGCCGTAGCGTGAGCTTTCGCATTCGCGCATCGACGCCAGACGACGGCCCGGCAATCGTCGCGCTGCTACGCAACGCCGGACTGCATCCCATCTGGCAGGACCGAGAGCTACACTGGAAATACTGGCAGGAGCGCGCGGATTGGCCCGGCCATCGCTCCTTCGTTCTATCTGATGGCAGCCAGATCTTCGGGCACGCCGCCATTGTCCCGGGTACCTGCGCCTGGGGCCGTCAGCGCGCAACGGTGGTTCACATGATCGACTGGGCGGCCGCGGCGGGCGCGCCTGGTGCTGGCGTCGCGCTGATGAAGCACGTGCGTGCGCTCGCTGACGCCATGATCTGTACGGAAGGAAGCCAGGACACGCTGCGACTGCTACCGGTCCTCGGTTTTCGACGCTACGGGGCCGCGACCCTATACGTGCGAGCGCTTCATCCATTGCGCTGTCTCACGTTTTCCGCGCGATGGACCTGGAAGACGCCGCTAAAGTTCCTCCGCAGCGTGGTCTGGGCCCTCGCCGCGCCGGCCGTCCAATGCGGTGATTGGGTTACGCGCCGACTCACGCCGGAGCAGGTGCAAAGCATCGCGGCCGTACTGCCCAGCGCCGGCGCCAATCAGGTTGTCTTGGAGCGAAGCACGGCGCTGTTCACATATGTCCTGGACTGTCCCATCGCCACCGTGACCCTGCACAGTGTCGAGAAAGCCGGCCACATTCGGGGCTATTTCCTGCTGGCGTTCGTACCGGGGCAAGCACGCCTGGTCGACTGCTGGATCGATTCGAGCGAGCCGGACGATTGGCAGGCCCTGGTGCAGTGCGCAGTTCACGTCGCCCGACAGGCCCCGGGCGTCGCCGAGTTGGTCACGGTGGCCAGCGATCCGATACTGTCGAGCTGCCTGCGTCAATCCGGCTTTCACGCGCGAATGGAGTCGGCCGTTCAAATGCTCACCCGCAAAGGACAGGACGGTCCGCCCGAATGTCCGCGCGTGCAGATGCTCGACAACGATTCGGCATACCATCATCACGGCCACGCGCAATTTTGGGCATGACGTTTCGGCGCCGACGATCACAACAATGTCGATGTCGATTTCAAACGGTCGATTCAGTCATTTCGATACGAAGCAGAATCGCGCGATTACGCCCAGAGAGGCAGCACTCTTGCAGACGTTTCCCCAGAGTCATGTGTTTCAACCGGAGGAACGATTGGATTTCACCACCCAGTTGGCCGGTAATGCTGTCCCACCAAATTTGGCGAAGTACTTCGGCAGATACCTCCGAGATCATCTGGAGACCTAGCCAGCAACGCCGAAGAAAATCGCCACGACATCTCGCCGGCGGCGAGGCTGCACCGTTGTCTCTATGACTGGAACTGTCATTCCAGACAATAGCAGGGGGCGTCGTAGAATCCGTCCCCTGCCGCGGGTGTAGTTCAATGGTAGAAAGGCAGCTTCCCAAGCTGCAAACGAGGGTCCGATGCCCTTGACCGGCTCGCTCGTATACCCGCCCCTGTCCCAAAACACCCGTATGCAACCGGAATGCATGCCAATACCGGTCATCGACCTGCACAAAAAGGCAGCAATATCAGCCCCTTTGGACCAAAAGATAATCTGCTGCGCTGCGCCAATCGCGCAGCAATCGCCCTGGAAACGGATAACCGCAACTTCATCGTGCAAGCCCGAATCTGAGAAAGCAACATGGGTGCGCCACTTCGAGCCGCCGCAACGACGTGCCCCGAGGCTTCAGATGCGCTCGGGGGTGAATCTGCGTTGCCGGTCGAAAACCCGAGTCAGGCCACCGATCGGGAGCAGGCGCCTGTCGAGCGAGCCCGACAGGTCCGCAACAAGGTTATGGAACGACTATCCAAAGGCGCCGCGCTGGAGGAAATCCTCGATCTTCTCGTGCGCGAAATGGAGTTCGACCACGCCGGCACGCTGGCGTCGATTCTTTTGCTCGACGAGACAGGTCGCTACCTCCACGTGGCTGCCGCCCCAAATCTGCCCGGGGAATATCGTCAGGCCATGGAAGGGATCGCTATCGGTCCCAACGCCGGTTCCTGCGGGACGGCGGCCTTCCGGGACGAACGCGTCATCGTCAGCGACATCGCCACGGATCCTCTTTGGGCCGGATGCCGTGATTTTGCCCTCCGGCACGGGCTGCGTGCCTGCTGGTCGGAGCCAATCCACTGCAGCGGCGGGGGCGTGCTGGGCACCTTCGCGGTGTACTACCGCAGCATTCGCGCCCCCGAAGAGGTCGAACTGCGCACCATTGTCGACGCTGCCAATCTCGCCAGCATCGCAATCGAGCGCAAGCGAGCCGAAGAGCGCATTGCCCGGCTTACGAATCTTTCCCGGGCGCGCAGCGAAATCAGCCAGTTCATCGTGCGCACGACCGACGAAGACGAATTGCTGTCGGCGGTGTGCCGGGTCGCGGTGGAGTTTGGCGGAATGCGGATGGCCTGGATCGGAAGGGCCAATGAAACTGCGAAACGAATTGAGCCAGTGGCTCGATACGGAGAGGGCCTAGCCTATCTGGACGGCCTGACCATTGCGACGAGTGCCGACGTTCCCGAGGGCCGCGGGCCGACTGGCCGCACGTTTCGCAACGGCGACTGCGTGATCGTCAACAACTTCGAGACAAATGCCTCCACCGCGCCCTGGCGGGCACGCGCACAAGAACACGAATTCCGATCGGCGGCGTGCTTCGCCATCCACCATGCCGAAAGGCTGTTCGCCGTGTTATCGGTTTACAGCAACCGTACCGGCTCCTTCGACTCGGATGCCATCGGCCTGCTGCGCGAAATCACCAAGGACGTGGGCTTTGCGCTCGACGGCCTTGACAAGGCGCGCGAGCGCAAGGCGGCGCTCGAGGCCCTGAGCCGCAGCGAGCAGCACTTCCGCGCCTACTTCGAGCGCTCGATGGTGGGCATGGCAGCCACCAACTCGAATCGACGCTGGATCGAGGTCAATGATGCCCTGTGCGCGATGCTGGGATACACGCGGGAGGAATTGCTCTCCCGGACCTGGGCCGAGCTGACCCACCCGGACGACCTGACAGTCAACGAGAAGAACTGGGAGCGCGTGCGCAACGGCGATACCGACGAGTACGAAACGGACAAGCGCTACCTACACAAGGATGGCCACCCGGTCGACACGCACGTCGCGGCACGCGTGGTGCGCACCGCCACGGGCGAGATTGACT